>Ga0233425_10007540_pt1 | contig 15217 bp, 17 predicted proteins | sample Watercolumn_Towu_2_FD_181712 | JGI IMG/M metagenome (GOLD analysis project Ga0233425, IMG submission 181712) | Freshwater microbial communities from Lake Towuti, South Sulawesi, Indonesia - Watercolumn_Towuti2014_140_MG | ecosystem: Environmental > Aquatic > Freshwater > Lake | place...
ATCGTTGCCTGATCGGGCTTGTAAAAGCGAAGGCGTCATTTTTCGCTTGCATAATACCGTGTCTGAAGCGAGAATGCAGCCCGAATGCCGTGAGGGCATGGCACCCCCGTCAAAAGGAAGAGAGCCTATGAAACGCGTTGAATCGTTGCTTGGCAGGAAAGAAGAGACGGTACTCAATGTCTTCAAACTCAAGTCGATGCTCCACGATGGCGACACCCTCGCGATCCTTATGAACGGATCGCCCGATCCGGATGCCGTCGCCTCGGCGATGGCCCTGCGCGAGATCCTCAACCAGACCAAACCCCTGGCAAAGTGCGTCTTTGTAGCCACCGAACCCGTGCTCAGACACCAGAACGCCGAATTTATCAAGGAGATGAAGGTCGAGATCCAGATGCTCGACAAGGTCGATCTTGGAGAATTCCGGCTGATTGCCATTGTGGACGGCCAGCCCACCTTTTTCGGCGACAGACTCGGAGACGTAAAACCTCAGATCGTCATAGACCATCACCCCTGCAAGACGATCTGGCACGCCTCGCTTTCCGATGTTCGGCAGGGGTACGGGGCACTCTCCACGATCATGACCGAATATCTCCTCGCTGCGCGGGCGAGGATTTCAAAACGGCTCTACACGGCCCTTCTCTACGGCATCAAGAGCGACACCGACAACTTCGAACGGGATGTGAGTCTCGAAGACATCGGCGCCTATCATTTAACCTTCTCGCGGGCCAACCGCGAGCTCATCCGGCGCATCGAACTCAACCAGATCCCGGAGAAATTCCTCAAGCATTTCGATTACGCCTACCGGCATAAACGCCGCTACCGGGATCGGGTGATCATCTTTCTCGGAACGGTGGAAAGCCCGGACGCCTGCGTCCAGGTAGCCGATTTCTTCCTCCATGTGATCAACATTTTCTATGTGATCACCGCCGCTATCGTAAAGGATCGAATGGTCATCATCTTCCGGGGGGATGGGTATCGCCGCGATTGCGGGGGTGTTGCCAGGAAATCTTTCGGCATGTTAGGCACCGCCGGCGGCCACAGGAGCGCGGCGCGGGTGGAGATCCCACTCGAGACGCTCAAAACGGTTCTGGATGACGATCTCTCCCCGGAAGCGGTCGACCGGTTCCTCGTCCAGAGGCTCCGGAGGAAGGATCAACCGGTGGCGAAGGTAAACGGAAAAGCGTAAGGATAATGTTTTTTTTACGTAGCCGTCATTCTTCGGTTTTGGCGGTTGCCGGCGCCGGGCTTTTCTCCTTCGGTTCGGAACCGCTGCTCTCTTCCGTCTTCTTCTCCGCAGCGGGCGCTTTCTTTCCGCCGTAGTCCGTAGCGTACCAGCCGCCTCCCTTCAAGTGAAAGGAGGAGACGGACATCAGTTTATGCACCTGCCCCTTGCAGAATTTACAGGATTTCGCCGCAGGGTCCGCTATCCCCTGGAACATTTCGAATTCTTTACCGCATTTCTTGCACTTATACTCGTAAATCGGCATATAAAAGCCTCCAACGTATTCGTCCAAAGCACCCTGCCCGCGCGGCGGGGCTTGTGGAATGCGCTCCCGGTTATTGCATTGTCCCGCCGATCTTGTGGCGGTTGCTGAAACAGTCCATGACCAGGTTGAGATCGGCATCGGTCACCGGTTTGAGCAGGTTTCGGGTGATCCGGTGGACCTTTTCCTCTTCGCCCGACTTCTCGTCTTCGGATGCGTCAAAATTTCCTTCGCCCCGGTAAAAGCGAATCACATGGACCAGTTCGTGCGCCGCGATATAGAGGAGCAAGGGCGAGATCCGGATGAAGGAATGGGCCCGGTCTACGGCGTCCAGGATACGGTCATCCTGGAGACAGATCCGGTAAAAGTGACGCCCGCCCTGTTTCGGCTCGGGTTCTCTCCCGTATTCGTACATGCAGAGGTGGGCAAACGCCCCGTCGTGAACCTCGTGCTTCTCCAGGAAAGCGAGCGTCTTGACGTCGTACCGCGGTTCTTTCCACTCTCCACGCGCGAATCCGAAGTACTGCCCCGCCAGCTTTTCGGCCTGAATAAAAGTCCGGTCGGCAAGGGATATCTGCGCTGCATTGAAATACCGGTCCATCGACTCACCACCCGATCATCCATTACGACCGCGCTTAATATAAGCACAAACCGATGTCTGTCAATCCTTTTTTAAGATTTTCAAGGCCCCCGCGGCGTCGCCGTTACTTGGGGATAGGCGTTGAGGTCAGCAAGTATTTGAGGTCGTCATCCTCGAAGCGGATGGAGATTCCTCCGTAGAGCGACCGGTTGTCCTGATCGCTGATGAAATCGTCCCATCCGGCCAAGAGGTATAGATGCTTGAAGAGCTGATATTCCACGCCGGCCTTCAGGTGGGCGCGGCGTTCCTTGCTGAAATCGAAAGCCTCGAATGAGAATTTCAGTCTGTCATTCAAGGCGTAGTAGTCGATCCCGAAACCGCCGGTCGATTCCAGAAAACCGCCCCTGAGGACGAGATCCCGATAACGCTTGCCGATCTGGAGGTTGAATAGGACGCCGCTTCGGTCCCACTCCTCCACCCTGGTTGTTACACCGCTTGTGGTATAATCCCTGGTGGTCCTCCTCCCTTTCGGGTCGCTGACGATGCCGAGAATGTAGAATTTATCCAGTGTGGGTTGGATCCGTACGTCGAGATAGCTCTTCGCGCTGCTCTTATCGAAGAGGTATTCGCCGCGGTAATTCAGGAAGGTTCTGAACTGCTCGGCTTTGGTCACATAACGGTTGATGCCGGCCAGGCCTTCGTTGAGATTTTTCACTGTCTCGTCGTCGTTGATGAGCTTGCCGATGCTCCCCCGCCCCTCGTTGATCTTTTCGGTCACTTCCTGCAGCGAGGCAATGGTCTTGTTCAGTTTATCGGCGGTGGCGCCATCTTTGATAAGCTGCCCGAGGGTTCCTTCGCCCCGGTTGATGCCGCCGGTGATCTCGCTGAGCGTGGCGAACGTCCTTTCCATTTCGAGCGAGGCGGTCTTCAGGTTGTCCATCACTTGGGAGACCTTCTCGTCGTTGCGGGTGACGATCTGGTCGAGATTTCCCGTGAGCCGGCGGGTATTGTCGAGTGTGGCGCGCAGGGCCGCTTCGTTGCTCAAAATGACATTGTTCAGGTTGTTCGTGAACTCCTTCGCGTTTTTAAGGATGCTTTTTATCGCCTCCTCCCCGGCCTGTCCGGCGAGAACCCGGTTGAGGGAGCTCGTGACGCCGCGGATGTCGTCGGCGATCATGCCGATCTGGTGGAGAAGCTTGTCGATGTCCGTGGGGCGCTCGGTCTTCGCGATCCGTTCGCCCGGGCCGAGGACTTCGGCGCCGTGCGTGCCGGGGTATAGCTCGACGTATTTGTCCCCGAGGATGCCGTGGGTCTTGATAGCGGCGATCGCGTCTTTTTCCAGTTTCACGTTGGCACCCATGCGGAGCCGCACCAGGGCCTTGCCGTCTTTCAGGGAAATTGTTTCGACTCGCCCGACTTCAACCCCGGCGATCTGGACCGAGGCGTCGCGATCGAGACCGGCCGCGCTGTCGAAGACCACATCCAGGCTATAGCCTTTCTTCAGGCTGAACGTCTGTTTGCCGACCTGAAACGACATATACCCAAGGATAATCAGACCCGCGAGGACGAACAACCCGACCTTGGCCTCTGAGCTTATTGAAAACATTCGACCCTCCCTACCTTCTTCCCCTTTGTTCACATGATCCGAATCGGCCCGTCGATACTCCCCGCCAGGAATTGAACAATGACGGGGTTCCGCGAGGCCTTGAGCTCCTCCGGCGTTCCGTCGGCGATGATCTTTCCCTCGTAGAGCATGGCGATCCTGTGCCCGACCGTGAAGATCGACTGTATATCGTGGCTGATCACGATACAGGTCAGATTAAAGGCCCTCTGTGTCTCGATGATCAGCCGGTTGATCGCCTCCGTCATGACGGGGTCGAGGCCCGTCGTCGGTTCGTCGAACAGGACGATCTGGGGCAGCATAGCGATGGCCCGCGCGAGCCCAACCCGTTTGCGCATCCCGCCGCTGAGCTCGGAGGGCATCTTCTCCTGCACCCCGGTCAGGCCCACGGCATGGAGCCGGTCGGCGACGGTTTGGCGGATCTCCTCTTCTTTCATGTGGGTGTGTTCGCGAAGCGGGAATGCCACGTTCTCACCCACCGTCATCGAGTCGAACAATGCCGCTTCCTGAAAAAGCATCCCGAACTTCTTGCGGATCTCGTTCATATCCCGATCGCCCAGCCGCGTGATGTCCGTGCCGTCGATGAGGACTTCGCCGCTGTCCGGCCTCATCAGGCCAATGATATGCTTGAGCAGCACGCTCTTGCCGCCGCCGCTCCGTCCGATGATCACGGTGGTCTTTCCCGTCTCGATATCGAGATTAAGCCCGTCCAGGACCTTCTGGGTTCGGAAAGATTTGTGGAGATCGACCAGCTTAATCATTGCCGTCAAAACATGATCGCCGTCAGAAAATAATCGCTGACCAGGATCGAAATCGATGCCAGTACCACCGCCTCGGTTGTGGCCCGGCCCACCCCTTCCGCGCCTCCGCTGGTGTTGAAGCCTTTGTAACAGCCGACAAGCGACAGGATCAGGCCGAAAGTGGCGGCCTTGACGAGTCCGCTGTAAATGTCGTTGAGATCCACCAGCCGCGTGATGTTTCTGATGAAGACCCCTGAGTTGATGTTCAGGATATGGACCCCGACGAAGTAGCCGCCCAAGATGCCCATGAAATCGGAAACTGCCGTCAGCAGCGGCACCATCAGGAAACCGGCGATCACCCTGGGGACGATCAGGTGCTTGACGGGGTTCGCCGCCATGACATAGAGGGCGTCGATCTGCTCGGTCACCCGCATCGTACCCAGTTCCGCCGCCATCGCGGAGCCCGCCCGGGCCGTGACCATCAGTGAAGTGAGGACCGGTCCCAGCTCCCGGGTCATCCCGAGGGCAACGGTGGAACCGACGAGACTCTCCGCGCTGAACATCTTGAAGCCGTGGTACCCCTGCAGGGCCAGCACCATCCCGGTGAAGGTGCCGGTGAGGACGACGACAAAGATCGACTTGACGCCGACAAACTCCATCTGTTTTAGGATGTTCCGGAGCTTGAGGGGGGGTCTGAACATCCATGCCAGTACCGAGAGGAATAGGAGGAGGATCTTTCCCATCTCCTCGACATTTTCCAGAACGGCTCTCCCGAGACGGTCCACGGGGGCGGCGACGCGGTTCATTTATAAGGGTCCTCGTTTATGGGCGTGAACCTCCAGGGCGCAACGGATGATCCGGTCGATCAGCCCCGCCTGGGTGATCCCTGAGGCAGCCGCCTGATGGAAAAGGACGGTGGAGGGCGTCATTCCAGGGAGCGTGTTGGGTTCCAGGACGGCAACCCGTCCGTCATTTCTAACAAACATATCGATCCGGGCATATCCCTTCAGGTCGAGGGCGCGGAAAGTCGCAACGGCCGTTTCACGGATCCGCTCCAGTTGCTCGACGGGAAGCCGGGCGGGGGTCTTGTTTTCCCCCTGTCCGTAAAGGAATTTATCCTCGAGGGAGAGGAGATCCGCCGTGGGAATGGTTTCCGACGGGGTCAGGGCTTCGGGCATCTCCGCGCCGAGGACGCCGCAGGTCACCTCCATCCCTAACAGAAACTCCTCCACGAGGACCAGGTTGTCCCACCCGAAGGCGTTGTCCAGGGCGCCGGGGAGCCCCTCGGCCGCGACGACCTTTTTCACGGCGGTGCTGCATCCTTCCCGGCAGGGTTTGACGATGCAGGGGAAGCCGATCCCGCTCGCGATCTGATCGACGACCGACTTCCGGTCCGCTTCCCAGCGTCGTCGGTGGACCGGGATCGTCTGTGGGATGTCGATCCCGCTGAGCTTCAGGATCTGCCTGGAGACGAACTTGTCCATCCCGATTGCGGAAGCCAGGACGCCCGATCCCGTATAGGGGATCCCCAGCAGTTCAAGGAGCCCCTGCACGCAGCCGTCTTCCCCGTATTTGCCGTGGAGCCCGAGGCAAACCACATCCACTCTGGCCTTCAGCGATTCATAGGGGATCGGTTTGGCCTCCTGCGCGAGATCTTCCGCGATGTCGCGGGTGCTGTTGCGCATGAGCAGCTTAAGCGGGATTTCCCAGAACGCCGCCCGGTCATCCATGAAGACGGGAATAGGGTCATACTGCTGCCGGTCTATCTTGCTGAAGATATTGCGCCCGCTCTCGAGGGAGACCTCCTTCTCCGAAGAGAGACCGCCCATGATGATCCCGACCCGGATTCTTTGCGAGGAATTCTCTCCTTTTTCGCCCATTTCAGAAGCTCACCGTCAGGCCGACAAAAGGCCCTGAAAATTCGGAATTCAGAAAGACATCGCTGTAATCGATCTTAAGTCGGATCGTTTTATAGCCGGCATGGATGTCCAGAAACGGGAAAGGCGTCAGGGAGAGATCGGCCAGGGCCTCGTAAAGGGTGCTGTTGGAATAGACCATGCCGGTCGCCCTGACCCTTGCCTCGATCAGATTTTGCACGAGGCCGACATGGGCGCCGAGCCCCACCATCAGCATGGGCGCGCGGAGCTTACCGGTGGACCCGATATTACCGGCAGAGGCGCTGATCCTTGCCTCGCCGTCGATGAGTTTGACCTGCCCGATGGCGTCAAAGGAGAAACCGGCGGCGATGTTCTCAAAATCCAGCAGTGTATATCGATATTGCAGATCGTACATCCTGAGCTTCATGTCCGCATCGACCCTGGTTCCGACGGTGTAAGTCTGGCCGTTGAAGGTGATATTTCCGGCGAGTGACGCTGAACCCGAATAGGCCATCGGGGTATAAGCGACGTTCAGGTGATGCCGACCGAGACCCCAAAAGACCTCGAAGGACGGAGAGGACTCGTCCTTGACGCCAAGGGTGTCCTTGAGGTTGAGGGTGCTGCCGACCACGCCGCCGCTGTCGACTCTGATGTCGGCCTTGAAAGCGGGGAGCCAGTACAGACCCCTGGCGCCGATCTCGAAGGCGTCGGTCGGCATCACAACGCAGAGGAGCAGGGTCGCTGCGAAAAGAAGGGTCATCCATTGCTGTCGCTTCATAAAAGAAATCTCCTCACGGTGTTGCGCGATCACGGTCGCTATTCCCTCTCACTTTACCTTTGCCGGCGATACCGGTTTGGAATAGGGTGTCGTATACCACCAATAATCGTTATTTTCCAGCGGGTCGTAAACCTTTATTTGCCTTCCGATCAGGATCGGGGGGGAGGTCCTGGCCTCATCTGCCTCGTGCTGAAGTCGATCGAAGGTCAGCATCGCTCCGACCAGCGCCCCGTGTTTCCGGATCGCGAGCAGGGAGTAATTCGAACAGGAAGGGTGATAGGCGCAGGTCCTTCCCCATTGGTGCGCGAGGAAATGTTGGTAGAAGTAAACGGGCGCCGAGATGATCTCCTCCAGAATGCCCGTTTCCCCGCGCGCCGGTTCATTCGCCGGAGCGCCCGTCCGGACCGCCTTTTTTGGCCCCCTGAGAAGGGTTTCGTCCGCATATGCGGCCTGGGTATGGAAAAACACAGCCGCCAGAATGAAGACAGCGGCAAGAAAACGGACGATATACGGCAGGTTCATGGCGGCGCCGACCTCAGAAGGGGTAGGTGAATACGACCGAGACGCCCCCAAACCGTCCGATCTCGCTTTCCCGTAAGTTCAACCGGCGGATCCCGGTCCGGAAATGATCCTCGTCGAGGTTGCGGTTAACCTTGTGGGCGCCGCCTACCGCCCCGTAAATACCGCCGGTATACCAGCCGATCTCAAACAGCGTCAGGATGGCGCCGAGTCCGTAATTGTCGGACTCGTAAGCCTTATACGCAGCGAGGATAAATAAGGTGTTGAGAAGGAAGGAATAGACGCCATCCCGGTAGCGCTCGTTGTAAAACTGGCCGGCTCCCGGGAGGAGCGCCGAGAGGGCCCCGGCGGTCTCCGGCGACTTGTAGACGACGCCTTTCTTCGCCTTCAGGAGCTCTTCGATGCGGCCGGCCTCTTTTTCAATATCGGGCCGGAGCAGCCGGTCCTTGAGCATCTTTTCCGCCTCGTCGAACCGGTTGGCGCGGATCAAAAGAAGGATCTCCCAGCGGGCGGCCTCGCCCTTCTTTTCACTCTCGGCGCCGCTCAGGGTGAGCTGGAAGAGACGCTCGGCCTCAGCCGTGGCGCCCTGCTTGAGCAGCGCGATCGCCTTATAGAAGGTCGCTGTTCCGGCCAGGGTGGACGCCGGGAAACGCGTGAAAAATTCGTCATAGGCCGCAACCGCTTCCGCCCACTCGTGCGACATCAGGTACGCATCGCCGATCGACTTGGCCATCGCTTCGCTGCGCTGTCCGGTAGGGAAGAGCGAGAGATAGCGCCTCGCCTCGGTGATCGCCCGGTAATACTCGCCGGCGGCAAAAAGATCGGCGCTGAACTTCCGGATCTCCTTTTCCCTGAGGTCGTAGTACTGCGAGGCGATATCCCCGGCGCACAACCCTCCCGGCATCAGCAGGGCGATGAGCATGGCGGTGCTCAGAATTTTCTTCATATCGGTTTGTTTCCCATTTTGGAACATATAATCCGAAGGGTGAAGAAAAATCAATATTCTTTTGGAGCGGCTTTTTTACGAAGACCTCTTAATTTGGCATGGCGCTTTCACCCCGTCTGGTATATACGAATGGTCTGCTCTGCGTTGCGGCCGTTTATCGAGAGGGAGGGCTGAAATAATGCCGTTGAGGGAGATAAAGGCGAGCCTCGTCGCCCGCTTGGCGCGAACGCGTTTCGGACGCGAGGCGATGGCGGAGACGGCGAGCCTTTCCTCGGTATTCGTGACAAAACCGACGCCCAGGGTCTGGATCGGGTTGGGCCTGATCGCCGTGAGTTATATTATCGGCTGGCCGGCCGTGGGAATTCTGGCCTTGATCGCCTTGCACACGGGCGAACCCATGATTCTTGCCCTTGGCGGACCGCTCGTCTATGGCCTCTCCCATCTTGTTTTTATCGCGGGGTTCTCGCTTGCCGGTTCGCATTATGCCCCGTCCTTCCTCCGCTGGGCAACGCGGAAGACCATTGAAAAAATAGGGGGTTGCTCTTCCGATGGGCCGCCGATCCTTCGTTAAAGGGGCATTCTCGCCTGCCCACGGCTTGGGTCTGGCGGCGTTTCTTCTTTCCGGCGGTCTTCTGTTCTTCCGGACGGAAACCGCCGCCTTGCCCCTCGCGATGTTTGTTCTTTCCTGCCTGCTTGCCCCCTTTTTCCCCGGAGTGGGGTTTTTTCTGCCGGTGATCAGCCGCGGCAGGGCAGCCGGCAAGGCGGCGGCCCTGACCTTTGACGACGGCCCCGATCCGGAAGTGATCTTCCCTTTGCTCACTCTTTTGCAGCGGTACGAGACGCCGGCGACTTTTTTTGTGGTGGGAAAGATGGTGGAAGGAAATCCGGCGCTGCTCCGGGAGATACTTTCCCGGGGCCACAGTATCGGCAACCATTCTTATCACCATGATCCCTTCCTGATGTTGCGCTCGCGTGCCAGACTCACGGAGGAAATTACCCGCACCCAGCGGCTTCTCGCCGATTTCGGCATCCGGGCTCGCGCATTCCGACCGCCCGTAGGCATTACCAATCCGCGATTGCCGGGAGTTTTAAGGGGGCAGCGCCTCGACTGCGTCACCTTCAGTTGCCGCGCGGGCGACTTTGGAAATCGGCGGATCGGCGGTCTTGCGAAGACCGTCCTGAGAAGGGTTCATCCCGGCGCCATCATTCTTCTGCACGACGTTTCGCCACCGGGGGCAGGGACGGTACAGGCCTGGCTCCAGGAAGTAGAAGCCATTATCCTGGGGCTCGGGTCCCGGGGGTATCGAATAATCCCCCTGTCGGTGCTGATCGGCAGGCCGGTCATGGAACGTATCCCCGCGGAATCCAGCCTTTTTACGAAACCGCCGTGATTTTTCTTGACACCGGTACAGGCACACGCTACTAAAATGGTAGAGTAGGCGCTGTCGGCCGATAGATAAAACAGGGGAGCGAATCCGTACCGAGCGCGTTCCAAGCGGCTTGCCGCGGGGGATGCGGGCAAAAAGAAAGGTGTCTTTCCGATAATGGGGCTGTTCGTGCATGAGCTCTCACAGCTATCGGGTGCGGCCGACCGCCTGACCGCCTCAGCGACCGTACCCGCGGATTCCCTTTGGTTTGCCGGCCATTTTCCGGGCACTCCGATCCTTCCTGGGGTAGCGATCCTTGCCCTTGTGGAGGACGCGATCAGCATAGCGGAGCAGAAGGAGGGAAAACAGGTGGTGCCGACGGGTGTCGGCAGGGTCCGTTTTCGCCTGCCCGTCAAACCCGACGATCGGATGCTGATAGAAATATCCAGGGAGGAAAAGGGGGATGGATTTGCATATCATTTCTCGATCTTCCTCACCGAAGAGGTGGTTTGCACAGGGTATCTTGCCGCGAGAGTCGTAACAGCGTAAGATGGAACGCCCGTAACAAATATCTTGACAAAGGAGCAGGTTTCCATCATTTATCTCGGTTACGGATGAATACAGTTTGACGCTATGGAGGTTGCATCATGCCTGAAGGTAAAGAGATCCGGGAGCTGATCCTCCGGATCGCCGGGATCGTCATCGATGAACTGAAGCTGGAAGAGATCACGCCGGAGACGTTCGATCCTGATATGGATCTTGTGGATGAACTCGGGGTGGACAGTATGGATCTGGCGACCGTGGCGCTGGTTCTCCAGGATGAGTACGGCGTCTTTATCGATGAGGACGACTATCCGAAACTCAAGAGCATCAGGCTGATTGCCGAATACCTGCAGTCCCGCCTGTCCGCCGCGAAAGGATGATACGGCTCGATCCGCACGATCGCCGCGGTGGAGAAAGACCGGAGAATGCCTCTGCGAGAAGGTAGGGAACAGTCAGTCATGTCGAATGTGGTAACGGGAAAAAACGCTGTACGAGAGGTCGGCGCGGCAGCGGCAACGACGATGGGCGCACAGGTCGGAGCGGCTTTTCGGCGCTGGAAATTTTCCGAATTGCTGGCCGATCCGATCGTGCGGGCCCGCTGGGAAAAGGTCCGCGGGTACTTCTTTCTCCGCGAATCCACCTATGACATGTGCAACCGCTGCAATCTGAAATGCGACGGCTGCTATTACTATGAGGGGGCCAAGCAGTTCACCCCCGAGAACAGCGATCCGGAGGAGTGGCGGAAGCTGATGCGCGAGGAAAAGGCGCGCGGCATCACCTATGTTGTCCTTGCCGGTGCCGAACCCTCGCTGGTCCCCGAGATTTTAAGGGTCTGTTTTGACGAGATGCCCCTTGGGTGCATCGCCACGAACGGGGTGCGCCGCATCGACCCCGCCGTCGGGTACCGGATTCACATCTCCGTCTGGGGCAACGACGAAACCGGCTTCAGGGTGCGCGGGGCGAGGGGGCTCCTGAACCGTCAGATCGCGAATTACCGTGGCGATCCCCGCGCTGTGTTCGTCTACACCTTTACGCGGGGAAATATTGATGAAATATCCGAAGTTATAGAAGCTCTGGCGGCCGCGGACTGCCGGATCACCTTCAACGTCTTTTCCGCCCCCGTCGGCTACGGTGGCCCCCTGCGTCACGACGAGGCATCGCTGGAGCGCACGCGGGAGGCGATGTGCAGGATGATGGACCGGTATCCCCGGAACGTCCTTTTTTCTCCCTACAACGTCGTCGCCCATACGAACCTCCGGGGTCTCCACGCGCTGTACGGCTGCTCGTATCCCCGGAGAAACGATTCGACTGCCGTTGGCTTGGGCCGCTCTTTCCGCCAATTCAGGACCGATCTCACCTGGGATCGCGAGGTCGCCTGCTGCGTTCCCGATACGGACTGCGACGACTGCCGGCATTATGCGGCGGGGAGCGCCGTGGTCACCGCCCGGCTTTACCGGCACGTGACGGACCCCTCGACGTTCCGGTCCTGGCTTGACTATGTCGATACCTATCTGGCGGTTTGGGTCATGGGATATGAAAAGGGAGAGAATCTCTCCGCGGAATTGGTCTTGCCGCCGGGAAGCGAAGCGATCGGGAAGGGTTAGCGATGCAAACCGTCAGTTCACTTCTGGATAGTCGGTGGTACGAGCGTTACAGGGCGATTTCCCGCCTGAATATCCGCAGTTCGATCTACGATGTGACAAACCAGTGCAATCTGCGCTGCAAAGGCTGTTTTTTCTTTTCATCCGACGAGCACAAGGCGGCGCCCGAGGAGAGCGATGTCGCCTGCTGGGAGGCCTTCGTCGAACGGGAGCAGGAACGGGGGGTCAATCTGGCGATCCTCATCGGGGGTGAACCGACACTCCATCTCGATCGTATCGAGGCGTTCTACAAGCGCCTGCCCACCTTTTGCGCCACGAACGGTCTGATCAAGGTCCCCCGCGACCGCTTTCCCGACATGATGGTGGGTATTTCGCTCTGGGGAGACGAGGAGGACGAAAAGCTTCTTCGCGGGAAAGACGCCTTTGCCGTCTCCAGCCGGAACTATGCAGGCGATAAGTACACCTATTACCTGTACACCATCACCCCCCGGCAGATCGGACGGACGGAAAGGGTGATCCGCCGGATCGCCGATGCGGGATTGAAGGTCCATATGCAGCTTCTGTCCAACGACGAGGGGGTGGAAGGCTTTTCCTGGACCGACTCCCAGCTCGCCGATATCCGCGCCGAGATGGACACGATGCTCGATCGTTATCCCGGGGCCGTCATTTCCTGCCGCTATTACCACGAAATCATCACCACCGGCCGGATGCTCGGGCGACCTTTCGGGTGGATGGAATGCCCCTCGGTCACGGAACCCATGGATCACCGCCAGCCCCAGCCGAAACGCCTCATCCGTTTCATCCGCTGGGCGGCAGATCTCGAGACGATGCATCGCTGCTGCACGTCGGCCACGCGGGATTGCACGACCTGCAAGGACGGCGCGGCCTACATGAGCTGGGTGATGGTGAACAAAAGGGCGCATATGAAGACCGCAAAGGATCTCCAGAACTGGATCGAAGTCTACGAGATGTTCGCCAAGCTGTATCGGTTCATCCCCTGGTAGCACTCAGGCTGTTGAAAAACGCCCGTCTGCTGCGTTTCCCTCATCCTTCGCCGTTCAACGTACCTAAAAGTACGCCTCACGGCTCAAGATTTCGGGGGCCTTGCATCCGGGCATTTTTGAACAGCCTTCAAATATGTATGGTATCATCGACGTATGAACAAGGATCGACCTGTCATTCTTGGATATGACCTTGTATCGCCGCTGGGAACGGATCTCGAAGCCCAGTGGAAACGGGCCGTCGCGGGTGAAAGCGGTGTTGGCGAGCTGACCCGTTTCCCTCTCCGGGAGGGGTTTCCCGTCCGGATCGCCGGCCAGGTGGGGGAGATCGACGCCGCGCCCTACCCCTTTCTCCGGCCCCGCGAGATGGCCCACTGGACCTCTCCGCTCTTCAAGTACGCCCTGCTCGTCGTCCACCGCGCCCTGAAAAGGGCGGGCCTGGAGATCACGCCGGACGTGGCCCCCCGCGTGGCCGTTACGTTCGCTTCCGCGATCGGCGGTCTCGATGCGCTGATCGAAGCGGACCGGAACCTGGTGGCGTCGGGAAGGCTCCCCCAGCCCTTCATGAATCCCAATTCCTGCATCAACATGCCGGGCGGCAAGGTCGCCATCTTTACCGGGGCGACCGGACCCATCGTCTCGACCGTCACCGCCTGCGCAACGGGGAGCAGTTCCCTGATCCAGGGGGCGATGTTCATCGCCCAGGGAATGGCCGATGTCGCCCTTTGCGGGGCAGTGGACTTTCCGCTCATCGAGCCGATTCTGGCCGGTTTCGCGACAATGAACGGGTCGTACCGCCCCAGGGAGGGGGAGACGCACCCGCCGCCGGCGGAGGCGAGCTGCCCCTTTTCCCTGCACAGGCGGGGATTTGTCGTTTCGGAGGGGGCCGGGTGTATCGTGATCGCCTCGCGTGCCTTTGCGGCCGCTCACGGTCTTCCTTTCGAGACGGAACTGGCCGGTTGGGCCATGACCTCCGACGCCTTCCACGCCGTGGCCCCCAATCCGGCGACGGTCCGTCACTGCATGGTTGAGGGCATCCGGCATGCCGGGGTTTCTCCCGCGGACATCGCCGCGGTCAACGCCCACGCCGCCTCGACAAAGGCCGGCGATCAGGTCGAGGCGGATGCCCTGCGGGCGGTATTCGCCGGTCGAATCCCCCCCGTCTCGGCCAACAAATCGCAGTTGGGTCATGCCATGGGCGCCACCAGCGCCGTCGAATCGATACTGGCAATCGAGGGGATGCGCCGGAATGTCCTGCTGCCGACGATCAACCACCGGCGGGACCCGGCCATCGAACTGGATTGCGTGTCCGAAGGGGCGAGGGACGCCGAACAGGAATTCGTCCTGAAGAACGCCTTCGGTTTCGGCGGCTGCAACGCGTGTCTTGTGTTTCGCCGCGTCAACTGATAATAGGAGGCGCTCCGCTGCGGGGGCAGAGCACCCCTCTCTCCCCGAAAAAATCTCCAAATCGCGCTGCAGGGAATCGATGTTCCCGTTTCGCGATAGGTTACAGAAAACGGTAGTTGCGTGTCTTAGTAAATATATGGTTGGATGGGTTGAGGGTTCGATGCGGGCTCCATTGAATCGACGGGTTTTCGTGATCGGCTACGGGGCGGCGACGCCCCTGGGGGGGACGTTTGCCGAAACGTGGACGCGCGCTGTTAGGGGGGAGGCCGGTTTTCGAAGGGTCACCCGTTGCCGCGTCGAGTCGGTCTGCGACGTGGTGGGGGAGATTCCCGACTGGGATCCCATGGCCCTGGATTTCGTCGACGCCAAGGAGGCCTACAACTGGAACGCCTCCTTCGTCATCCTGACCATGGCGGTATGCAAAGAAGCCCTTGACCATGCCGGCCTGCCGATGAACAAGGAGACCGCTCCGCGTACCGCGTGTCTCATCGGTTCGGCGATCAACGGCGCAGACGCCTTTCGGGCGGCCATGCTCCAGCTTCAGGATAAGGGTCCCCTGAAGGTCAGCCCCTTTCTCCTTCCCAACCTCTGCGCCAATCTCCCTTCGGGGAAGGCGGGGATGCTTTTGGGATTTACCGGTCCGATCGTTTCTCCCCAGGGGGCCTGCGCCTCGGGCAACCATGCCATCGGCATCGGGGCACGGATGATCCGGGACGGGGACTGCGACTTCGTCCTTGCCGGGGGGGTGGACAC
>Ga0233425_10007541_pt1 | contig 15217 bp, 5 predicted proteins | sample Watercolumn_Towu_2_FD_181712 | JGI IMG/M metagenome (GOLD analysis project Ga0233425, IMG submission 181712) | Freshwater microbial communities from Lake Towuti, South Sulawesi, Indonesia - Watercolumn_Towuti2014_140_MG | ecosystem: Environmental > Aquatic > Freshwater > Lake | place: Indonesia...
TTCGCTGCGCTTTTCATTTTTAAATGCTCTGCTAACCAACTGTTCGAAACTGTTGTCTTTTTTCTAATCAACATTGCAAGAAGAACTTTTTGCAGATCAGAACCGTTTAGATGGACAAGAGTTTGTTGAGTCAGTTCAGATTTTTTTAATCCTTCATCAAACAACAATTTTGCTTGTTGCAAACCATGTGATTTGTACTCAGTTGATGAGTTATAAGCTCGTGAGCGTTGCTTTTCAAAAATATTTTCTACTAAAGAAATCATCTTGTCAGAAAATTCTTTTGTTCCTAGATACCAACTTTTTGTTAACTGATTGTCTAGCTCATCATTTCTTTTTTCCTCAGCAGCCCGTTGATTAAGACGTTCTATCATTTTTTTTCGTCCATTCACTGTATCCTTAAAACCAAAACATTTTAGCCCCTCTGAACAATCCATCCAAACTGGACGCTGACTAGGTAGCAAGGCATACCCTTTTGCAATACTACTCCATGGGTAATCCAATACACTTACTCCGCACTCTGATTTCATGAACCCTGCACGAACTGGATTTAAATGAATATAATCTAATAAAGTCTCATAGTAGTAAGAATTACCTCCTTCTACTAAAATGGCTTTATAACGATCTCCAAAAAGCCGTCCCCATGCTTTGTGTCGAACGTTAAAGCGTCTCGTATAAGTATTTTGAAACCATTTCATACCCTCTACAAGATTGGCCTCTGGAGTTTGAATAAAAAGATGATAGTGATTTTGCATTAAAACCCAGGCATGCACTCGCCACCCCGTCATCTCGCAAACCTCTCCTAATGTTTTTAAAAAATAGTTGCAATCATCATCATCTAAAACAATGACTTCTTTCCGATTCCCTCGTGCCATCACGTGGTAGTAAGCATTTTTGTATTCAATCCGTATACTTCTTGCCATAAAAGATTCTCTTTATCACAAGAAGAACGCTTTGTCCACTTCGAACATAGCTCCTGTTTCTGTTTTACTAATGATTATTTTCAACATAACTAAAAATTGAAAATTGAACACTGACCCCATGAGTGCACTTCTTGCCATAAAAGATTCTCTTTATCACAAGAAGAACGCTTTGTCCACTTCGAACATAGCTCCCGTTTCTGTTTTACTAATGATTATTTTCAACATAACTAAAAATTGAAAATTGAACACTGACCCCATGAGCCTGACCCCATGAGCAACGGCACTTTTGGATTTTCATACTTTTATGGCGTAAAAATTCATCCGTACCAAAATACTCCTCATGTTAAGGGCATTTTTTACTTCCACCAAATCCCATCGGAGGGAAGAGGCAACGCTGCCTTCGGATCGAAGATAGGAGGGTCTGACCAGGTTTTGGTGAAGGGTGGGTTGTGGAAAATTTCGCTCGTAGCTAAAAGAGAAACCTCTATAAAAATATTTTTAGGTATAAGAATCGCATAATAATTTTCATAGCTGCTTTCAAACGTCTCTTCTCTTTCAACTTTTTGAATAAAAAATTCTTGCCCTTTGCTTGCACAACCTAAGATCTTTGCATGACCAAATTTTTCTCCAACATACTTATTGCTAACCTCGGCAGGAAATTCATTGACTCTTCCTATGAGTGAGTTAGTTGAGTTATCAAAACAAAAAATATAATAATCCTGTTGAAGTACAAAAGATTTGCCTATTACTCGAGCATAAGGCTCCGTAGAACTTAAATCAGTTCTCTTCTCACATCCTATTAAAGGTGCTAAGCAGGTTAGGAAAAAACAGGTGTAAAATTTTCTTATAGAATCATTGAATAGGAATAATCTGGGGAGCATAAATATCTTTAAAATCGTGAAACTTAAAGGGTGATTTCCAATCAAAAGATCCATTTTCTTTGATCACATTATAAAACTGAAACCAGTTTCCTGGAGTTAACAGCGGAACGATGTCTAAAAGATCTCTCGTATTATTAGCTCGTTTGAGGCCGTAAGCATCTTGATTAATATTCCATTGACCTCCGAATCCTTGAAAGCTGATCCGAGCTCTCACATCAGCTCGAACAAAAGGCATAGCAGCTCCAAAAAGCGCCGTCGCATTGCTAAACATCACCGTATTGATTTTTCCTGGACCGGCAGCATTGAAGGCATTCGCGGCTTTTAGGGAAGTAATGTCAGTGGCTCCCAAATTTTGACCAACGCATCTTATTAAATCAAAAAATAGGCCATGCGTTGGATTGTTGATAGACTCTATACTTGAAGAGTGAAGACTTGCTGCAGTAAAACCAATCATTTTTTCTATAGCTCTTTCATCCATCATAATCCCATTCCCACTAAAGTTAACAGCTCCCTGCGGCGTCGCTCCAAACGGATACCACATATTCAAATCAGCAAAGCCTAATGCAATTCCTCTTAGCACATGAACTCCATCCTCCATGCTAGGAGCGTGGAAGGCAGTGTTGAGCATGTAGTCAAAATTTTGACGACCTGTTTCATCAAGGTTTAAATAATTTTTCTCCACACACCTCCCATCGCAATCCAAGCCATTGACGGGATCGCCATCACAGTAATCATACAAACTCAGGCTTGCTCCGTGACCGAGGGGATCGGGTGAAAGGAAACGGCCGCTCTTGGGCTCGTAATAGCGCGCACCCATGTAGTAGAGGCCGGTCCAGTCAAGGTAGTGATCGCGCCATTGTGGCACGAGATCGGCATTGACACTTGATCCAGGCATGGCGCCATAACCTCCGAAAACGTTTTCCCATGGTTGAAAAACGCCATCACTTGTTATTCCGATGCTGTCTCCAAAAAAATTATTCACGACGCCATGCATTTCATCATGACCTTCGGTCGTCATAGAGACTAAACCACCTATACCTTGAGCGCCACCATAGAAGCCGCTGCGATCAGGCCCATAGAGGTTCCACGTCCGACCAAAGTAGTCGCGACCCAATTCCAAAAACTCCACTTCCGGGTCGTAATAATAAGTGATCGTTATCGGTTGTGAGGTTGTTTGATCGCCAGTCGCATCACTGTAACTCGTTTGGATGCGCCTCCCAAGGCCGTCGTAAGTTGTCTTCCAATGATAACCTTGATTGTTTTTGTTGCGTTGATCAACGCTCACCAATCTTCCAAAACTATCCCACGTCAGATCTTGGTCGATCTCCCCCTGGATGCCACGCGACGTCACAGCGCCAGCGGCATCATACGAACTTTGCCATGGATAGGTTTTGTTCACGTCGTTAGTTAAAGCATCATTGATGACTTGTGAAAAGCTATTTTTTTCGGTAACGCTATTTTTTATTGTCGAAGTTACTTCCTGATTCAACCTCACGCCAAGTGGATCAAAGGAATAAGTTGCTGTATGCGTTCCCACTGACAGGGCGCCGGGATCGGCACTGCAGATCAAGGTGTAAGGCTCTTGCGTCAGACGCCCCAGTGAATCGTAGTCATAGTTGCGCGTTTCATTGGCACTGCCCACCATGCTGTAGCTTTTGATTTTTCCGTCGCTTCTCCAAGAAAGATTTTCCTGCGATTGATCGGGAAGTATTTGATGAATGATGCGACCTTGCTCATCGCGTTGAAGATTTTTTTGACCCGCAGGCGTAGTTTCACTGAGCAACAAGCCATGATCATCATAGATGTAGGAGGCGCTTCCAGAGCCATTTTGAGACTTAGTCATCAAACCAAGAGCATTGTAGTCAAAACGATATTGCGCTCTTTTTCCATTGTTGTCCAAGTCCCAATTCAAAGCCGTTCTTCTCCCAGCCTCATCCCATGCTTGATTCCAAGAAGCGATGTTTGTTCCGTTGAGCGATGTCGTTTCTGAAAAAAGTTGCCCATAGGCATCATAGGACCTAAAAACAAGTGTGGATGGCCCTGTAGAAAGATCACTGTACTGTTGAGCAACAGACGTCAACAAGCCTCTCACATCGTACGAATAAGTGGTCATTTGATTTTGTTCTGGAATACTAAATCCACTACTGGTCATCATCAAGGGATGCATCCAAACATCATAATCGATTGAAATTTTCCCTCCCCGAGGATCGATCATAGACGTGAGCGCTCCTTGATCATAATCGTAGGAGTAATGGCGCGTGATTGCTCCATCAGTTCCTTGAAGTAGGGAAGAAATTTTTTCTCCCGCTTCATTGTAATGATTTTTTTCAACTAAACCTTGAGGCATGGAACGTGTGAGCAACTCTCCCGCCGCATTGTAGCTGTAGTTGACCATCGTTCCATCAGCTCGCTTTTCGGAAGTCAGATGATTGAGCATATCGTAAGTGTAGGATGTTTTGTTTCCCTCTTCATCGGTAAAGGAAACTAAATTCTCATTGAGGTCGTATTCCCATTGTTGAGAACTTCCATCAGCACGCTTGATCATCACAGGATGATTCGCTTGATCCGTAAAAGTGGTTGTTCTTATGACATGGTCGCCAGCGCCAACAATAGTCGTCACACTTTGATGATCGCCTGAATATTGTTTGCTAATATTTTGCGCCATGTTTCCATCTTTGTTGAGAACGGTTGTCAAAACCGGACGACCTAGTGCATCAAAAAATTGATTCGTCACTTCTCCGATGGCATTGAGCATCGAGACAAAACCAGGACGGTAACTGTACATCATCTCTTGTCGAGCCCCATTCCCAGAGACAGGAGGGCCTTGCTCGCTCTTAATGCGATTCAATCCATCGTAGCTGTAGCTCCATCTATTTCCTGCGAGATCTGTTTTTTCTATCAAGTTGCCGCGACCATCGTAGACTTCAGCAGTAGATCCCAGACTCTTTCCAGAGGCATCATGAAAATTTCGCATCGTGCTATTTCCTTGATACGTTATTTGACAGCTAAGACCGTTAGAAAAAATTTCTTCTGCCAACCGCCCGTTCAAATCATAGTGATACTGAATCGCGCTTCCATCAGCATGAGAAGCTGATTGCAGAAGCCCTGTCGAGGTGTAGCTGTAAGACTCATTTCCTCCGAGAACGGTCTGATGCGTTGCTACTTTCCCTCCGGCCTCGTAAGTGAATCGTTCCTCTGAACCATCACTCAACCTGCGCGACAGCATTTCTCCAAACCCATCATAACACATCGTTGTGACATTGCCGTTGGGATCAGTTGCGGAAATACAGTTTCCTTGTTGGTCGTACTGATACGTTGTTACAGCAAGACCAGTGTTCAAGAAAGAAGCCCGATGTAAAAGGTTCCCAGCTCGATCGTAGTCGTAATAGGTATAGTCAACAGGATTGAAACGCGCTCCCTGCTCCCACTCCAATTCTCCATTTTGATTGTAGTAGTTAAAATGCCAATCGATGAGGTTTCCTTTGGCATCATCAGTTTCTACGCCGGTTGGATGCCCTAAAGCATCATAGAAATATTTTTTCTGACTTCCATCTGACAAAGATGCCACAACAACCTCCCCACGTTGATTGCTCTTGTACCGCGTCACCACATCGGGATCAGCACTTCCAGTTTTTTGTGTCATCGCTGCTAAAAATCCATGCCCATCATAATCGTAGCACGTGAGAGCACCATCAACATCACTGCTGGCAAGGAGCCCACAAGCCCCTCCGACATTTTGATAAGAAAGTCGCTTAGTGCTGATCGTTTTTCCATCAGCTATCCTGGTAATGCTCGTGGGAGAAGCAGGATGAGCTTGATCATCGTAGACATAGCAAGTCCCACATCCCAACTGATCAACAGCAGCAGTTAAAAAATTCTTATCATTGTAAGAAAATTGCGTTGTCGCTTGTTCTGACAACCGATTGTTCCCTGTTAAATTTCCACTCACTGTTTGGCTAGTAAGGTTACCTTGCACGTCGTATGAAAACCTCGTAACAAGTCCCCGTTGATCAGTACGACTAGTGGGAGCTCCAGCAGACCAGCTTTGCGTAATGTTGCGACCTTCGGGAAGATGAACTGCTGTGATTTGGCTTTGAGCAATTTCATAAACTCTTTGATGCTTTGCTGCATCGATCACTGTTGTTTTTCCATTCACGACTTGACGATTGTTGTTCAGTGCATACTCAAACTGCGCAGCGACTTCTGGCTTAGGATTCAGGCCGGTCGTTGCATGCTGTGTGACAACTCGTCGTTGAGCATCGTAATCATTTTGGATGATACGCCCACCGGGCTTGGTGACTTGAGTGATAAGGTGCGTTGAATAAGTTTTTTTATCATCATGCTCGTCATTCGCATGCTGGTATTGATAGTTGATCTTAGAACCATCTGACAGCATCACTTCCACAAGATCACCAAAAGCATCATAGCTGTACTTCAGACGTCGTCCGTCGCTTGAAAAAGCTTCGACAATATGTCCGTAGGGATCACAACGAAAACGAAGAGTGCTTCCATTGCTGGCATTGATGAGATTGAGCTCTCCATAATCATTATCATTGTTATTTTTTCCAAAATGAAATTCGTAATAGTTGCCATTCACATCGCTCCAACGCTGTAAATAAGGACGTTCTCGCTTCATATTAGATCCAGCAATGGGAAAAGAATCGATCCCAAAAGTACGCACACTCCCATCGCAGCTAGTGAGTCGATATGTTTTTTCGTCAATTTTACAAATTTTATTATTGAAAGGATTAGCACTCACAAGACGTGTTCCATCATTGTTGTTCACGAGTTCTGGATTATCAGCAATTGTTGGAATCCAATTTTTATTTTCACTCTGATAACGATAAGCGATTACCGAACCATCTGGCTCTGCCGCATAAATCAAGCTTGGCGGGGTTGTCTCATTTCCATCTTCTGACATTAAAAGATAAGGAAAATATCCCAATTTCCAGCCGTAACCAAAACTGCCATTCACACCACTTTGAGATCCATAGACACGCCGCAACTCGAGTGGCATCGCTCCATTTAATTGAAGATCCAAGGCATTAACATAAAATTCTCCGGTGATCACATTGACGGGATCATGCACCAACTTCCAAACTCCCTGTTGGACGGCTCGCGGCGATGGCGTGTAGCAAGAAACAGTTCCGAGATTTCCACGATCGACTTCTTGTTGCCATAAAGCTGCTGTTTGTGGTCCTATGTTTGATAATGATGGAATCGCGCTTCCATCAACAGCTTGATGAACGGTGTAATTCCACATTACAAGATTTCCCATGACATCGGGAGCTAAGGTTTGAGTCCCCGAAGCAACTTGTTGGTTAGCATTTTGAAAATGATTTAATGGAACCACAGCAGGAGTTGAGTATTTCTGAGCGTTGTCTTGAAAAATTTTTTGCTGAACTGCAAATCCTCCCATTCCTGTTGGAACAATCATCGTGCTACTCACATCAGGATTTTGAGAGTTAATGGGCGTAGAAATAATCCCACCAAAACCTCCATTAGCAACAAACATGCGATCCGTAATCCAAGCTGAAGAACTTGTAGAAGAGATACTGAACGCTCCCATACCTGTGTAGGGAATTCCTTGTTGTTTAGAAGCAGTCACTGGCTCCGGTGTTAAAAAGACCGTTGCGAAAGGATCATTTTTGTTGCTTTGGAAAAAGCCTTCGATGTTATTCCACAGATTTACAAAATTGTTTATATCATTCTTCGCATGATAAAGGGCGAATGACTTCTTTTTTTCTTCGAGATAATTATCTTGTCGTAAAACGAGATTTGTTTTTCCTTGCTCCCGTATTAAATCGAGCAATTTGACTGTCGAAATAGCATCAGCCTGATCAAAAAATTCATTGATAATGTGGTGCTCTTGTGCAGAAGCTTCGCCTGATAAAAGTTGGAGTGACTGAGCTCCAGCCTCTGTATTAGCTCCTGATTCGAGATGTGCTGTTTGATTTCCAAGCACAACAGCGCGCTGAAAGCTCATGTCGACTTTAGGATAACAAAGATTAAAATCCAAAATTCCATTGTTCATATTGGTTAATGGCCCATACATTCCATATTCAGGACTGAGCTTGGTGAGTCCATGTGCTCGGTAGGAGACAGCATGTACTTTTGTCCAATCTTCTATCTGCTGTTGAAATTGACTGACATGATAGTAATAAGTCATTCCCATCAATTGCAGAAGCTGCCCTGTGGCTAATTCGGGATCGATTGGAAGTGAGGTATCCGCCTGATGAGCACGCTGGTAGTCGAGATATTTTTTGAGTTCAAAATTTTTCATCTCCTCAGTGACACGCCCATAATAAAGGCTCAAAACGGCCATGTCTCCCTTACGCAAAGGACGTACATCAACAAGAGAATCCATCTTTTTTTCTAAGAGACTTGGAAACTGAGTAAGGTAGTAATTGATTCCCTCACCTGCATCATGAGACTGCGCTGCTTGCCGATGATGCGATCGAATAATTTTATAACATAACAAATCATCATTCGGATCATTAGGAGTCGCAGCAGTAAAGAGCGTTGTACTGATTTTTTGAGCAGCTCTGGATTCAGCTACATTAAGATCTCTATTTTTAAAAAATGCGTGTGTTGCTTCCGCATCGTGACTCTCAGGCGTACTATCATAAGGCTCCAGCGAGAGGATCATGTTGTATTGAGGGGGTGTTGTGCCCGGAATGATTTGATGGTAAAGCAAGAGCCTTCTGTTATGAAGATCTGCAAATCGCATTTCGCCTGTCTCCAAAATTGGCTCTCCAGGATCAGATTCTCCATTGTGGTTACGATCACTAAAAACCTGAATACTGATCGTGTCAAAAAAATCAGAACTCAAATGATCTACTAAATTTTTGTCGCCAACAGTTGATGTCTGCCATGGCCGCGGAAACTCGTCCCAGTCTTGATATTGGTGATCCGAACGATTTCTAAATCTTATTCCGATATCGTCGAGCGTGAGATTTTCTTTGCTAAGATATTTTTGAGCATAAAGAGGAAATAAAACTGCTATGTTATCTTCTCCACTCAAGGATCGAATCGAAGAATCTCCTAGCAAGTAGTGACAGAGCCACTGCCTTGCATCTTTGTAGCCATCGGGAAAATAATTCCACAGATCTTTTCCTTCCTTAACTTCTGTATCTTTAATCCAAGGAAAAAGATGAATCCATTTTCCATCGACATAAGCAGCGACCCAAGGATAGTTGACAGGAATTAATTCAGGAATTCCTGCTGCCTGTCCGAGAAAATTGGCAGTACCTCTAAGCTGCATGTGCAACATAGCACTCAGCTGCTGATCAAACATCAATGTCCTATCATGTTCCGGAAAAATATATCCCGCTGGAATCCCTGCCTTGCGCAACAGATAAATCAAAAGTGCACATTGTTCGATGGGTGATCCCTGCCCCTCCAGATAAGTTCCCAAGGCATCACGCATGACGCCTTGAGAATTCAGCGAGATGGGATCATTACTCTGGCTCAATCCAACAGCATCAGTCAACTCGATGTTGTTTTGAACATAGTTGGCAATATTGAGCGCATCATAATTTAAATTATTAACAAGTTGATCTAAAGCTGAGTGCGTTTTGAGCTCTGGAGTTTTATTAAGTTCCGTGAGGCGCTGCCACTCTGAAGCATCAGGAGGAGCAAGCGTGTCTTGGACCATCGACATATGATGTAAAAGTTCATCTAGACTTTTCCCCGCATACTCACTCGGAAGCGGCTTATCTTGAAAATGAGGCTCATTGACAAAAACACTCGTCCATGAATCCGGTTGACTAAAATCCAAAGCATAACTGAGGTTGTAGGCCTCATGACCTCCTGACTCACCAACGTAATAGGCCATAGGAGTTCCAAGCAGCGGCTCATTAGGAACAGGTGCTATTCCTTTAAAGCTCACTTTATAATAAAACAAATCATTAGCACTACGATGTGTTATGATTAGTGGCACTATAAAATCATCATTTCCCCAAGTAGCATCAGATCCACCAAATTGATATTCTACCTTCGTATCGAAATCCAAAATCTTACCATGAATATTATTTGTTAGATGGTAGTCCTGTATATAAAACTGCTCTCTTAAAGCTTCCAACTGCTCTAAATCGGTACTACTCGGCAAGTTATTTGTTTGAACAAAAACAGGAGCGACATTAATAGCACCATTTTTAAAATCACTCTTTTCATAGACCTCAATCTTCAAAGCATCAAGAGACGCCGGACGTCCAGCAATAACGCCAAAATGATAATCTTGATTGGTAAAAAGCGACGTTCCCTTTTTTGAACTACTTCCAAATGCCATCATCGGAGGCTCTCCTCCAACAACTTGATTATTTAATTTGGGAAGAAAATTAATTGGAACACAGGGGCGGCTCAGTCCATTCCAAGGACATAGATTAGGATCAACCAGATGCTGACAAGGAAGATTAATTTCCGAAGTTGTTCTTAAAAACCAAGGATACTCAGTTCCATAAACTAAACTGAAATCTCGAATATAATCTAAAAAATCTCCACGTTCTTCATCAACTGCAATGATCGAAGAGAGATATTCTTGTCTGCTCCTAGCACCATTGTAGGAAGCAAGTCCTCGAATGTAACGATTGCTAGGAAAAATATCGAATTCTGTACTGACTCGTTCCCTTCTACCGATAGCGTCCTCAACATCAGCACTAACAATATAGTGCCCCACGGCGTTGTTATTGCCTAAGGACAATTCATATTCTTTTAAAACAGGATGCTCCAAAGTCAATCCATTTGAAAAAACAATTTTTGAAATTGCTTCCGGATGCGGAAGCCGAATAACAACGACAATATTGCTCTTCTCGTAATAAGGTCCAGTTGCGACGAGATCTGCTGTCGTTACATCTCCAAGAGATTCCCATTGGTACTCTTCAGGAATCAGCTCTTCTGCTTTTACATCATACCAGGATAATAAAAGCAGCATCAAAACAAGGCACACCTGTCTTTTCATGGGGGAGAGAGGAAAGTTTGATGAAGTTGGACAAATAAATTTCTTTATTCGCCCAACTCATCAAACAATTCTGGGGTTTAATTAGAGCACTCTAAAACTATTCAACGACTTGAATGGTAAACTCCTTAATAATTTGTCCATCTTCGCCAAGATCAACTGTGGTTTGCCCGACGTGAGTTCCAGTACAGATCAGGTTCATATCAAGAACCATTCCTTGATTGGACCAATTAGGTTCACCATTAGTAACATTCATGACACTCGTATCTGCTGCCCCAAAAAAGAGACCAATGTCATTTGAAAGACTGTGCCTCTGATAATGAAGCGGGATAATGAGTGATTGATTGATTTTGATACTAATATCCTCTGTTCCTTCAAACTCAGCCTGCGTTATCACTCTCGTTTCAGGAGTAAGTCCTGTGACCAGAGATGCAGAGCCACTCGAAAAGGTCGCACTAGCCAAGAGTGAGCTTACTGAGACTAATAGCAATAGAACTGCAATATACTTTTTCATATACTTTGTTTCATGGGGTTAGGGTTTATCTACTCATCATTAATAAAACGGATGAATTTTTCATTTATGATGAATATTCACAACAATAGTTAACTGTTGTGATGTTGCGTTACTATCATTGGGACCCTTCCACTTCAAGAAAATATTTTCTTTTTTTTGAGGTTGCGGCCTATCATTTTTAACAACCAAAAGCAATTCATTTTTAAATTGTTATGAAAGTTTTTTCTTGACTTATAAAATGATTTTTGTCGTATAAGAGAAAATCTGCTTTTCCTTAACTCCACCTTCTCTATGCTGGCCAAATAAATTCAGAGATCCGTGTACAGAATTTTTAAAAACCACTGCACATGCAAGAGCTTCTCCCTTTAAAAAAAATTGCTTTCCTAGGCAATTACATTCCTCGTCGCTGTGGCATTGCTACTTTTACAGCTTCGCTTTGTGGAGCTGTCACTGTTCAACTTCCTGCAACAGAATGCCTCGTCGCTGCCGTTAATGATAACACTCAGAGCTATCAATACCCTCCTGATGTGCACTTTGAAATAGAAGAACAAAATCCACTCTCTTATCGACACGCTGCTGAATTTTTTAATCTCAACAATGTTGATGTCGTCTCCATTCAACATGAATTTGGCATTTACGGGGGAGAAGCAGGTGAGTTAATCCTCGATTTTCTTAAGGCGTTAGAAGTTCCTTCGGTTGTCACTCTCCATACGGTTCTAAAAGAACCTGATCAAAAGCAGCATTTCATCATTCAACAATTAGACCGCTATTGTGAACGGATGATTGTGATGACACATCGAGGCAAAGAATTTTTAGAAACCATTTATGAAATCGCTCCCGAAAAAATCGATGTCATCCCGCACGGCGTGCTTGATGTTCCGTTTATTGATTCCAATTTTTTTAAAGATCGTTTCCAGGTGGAAGGAAAAACCGTCCTTCTTTCTTTTGGTCTCATCTCCCCCAATAAAGGCCTCCAGTACGTGATTCAAGCGCTCCCATCGATCCTTCAAAAAAATCCTCATGTTGTATACATGATCGTTGGAGAAACACACCCTCATCATTTAGGAAAACATGGTGAGACATATCGCGAAGAACTGATCGATATTGCTCGTCAATGCGGCGTTACCGATCATGTTATTTTTCACAATAACTTTGTAACAACAGGCCAGCTTAAAGAATTTATTGGAGCTGCCGATATTTATATCACTCCCTATTGCAACGAGGCTCAAATTTGCTCGGGCACCTTGGCTTATGCTTTTGGCGCTGGTAAGGCGCTTATCTCTACCCCTTATTGGCATGCTCAGGAGCTTCTCGAGCAAGAGCGTGGAATCTTAGTTCCCTTTCAAGATCCTGCTGCGATCGCTCAAGCGATCAATCGTTTTCTAGCTGACCCTGCTCTCATGACCACGATGCGCAAAAAGGCTTGGGAGGCGGGACGCGAGATGATTTGGCCTGTTGTAGCCCAACGTTACGAAGAGAGTTTTAAGAAAGCACGTCTCGGACGAAGTCAACCTTTGGGACATATCATCAAAAAGAAAACGTTTTCTATCCCTCCTCTCAAGCTCGATCACTTAGAACGCATGACCGATCAAACCGGTCTCTTGCAACATGCCACTTATCACATTCCCAATTTAAAAGAAGGTTACTGTGTGGACGATAATGCTCGAGCTCTAATCTTAACAACATTGCTCCATCATTCTTCAAAAAATAAAAAACAAATAGATCATTGGACAGACCTTTATTTAGCTTTTCTCTCCTACGCCTTCGATTTTGAAAAATGTCGCTTCCGCAACTTCATGAATTACGAACATCATTGGCAGGAAGACTCCTACTCCGAAGATGCTCATGCTCGTGCGATCTGGGCAACAGGCTTTATCTTAGGACACTCTTCCAATCAAGGTCATCGCAAACTTTGCGAGTCGCTCTTTCAATGTGGCCTCCCTCCCATGCTTGAATTCACTTCCCCTCGCGCTTGGGCTTTTGCCATTTTAGGAATCCTTGAATATCTAGCTTCTTCAGAAGGTGATTGTAACACGCGTCACATCGGCGATCTCTTGGCTGAAAAATTACTTCACTTTTATTATCGTAATACAACACCTACTTGGAAATGGTTTGAGCCTTATGTCACCTATGACAATGCGCGACTCTCTCAAGCATTGATTAGTTACGGAAAAACTCACCCAGAAATGTTAGACATTGGTTTAACATCGCTTCGCTGGCTTCTCCAAGAACAACTCTCTCAAAAAGGGCATTTTTCTCCGATTGGATGTCATGGATTTTGGAAACGTGATAGCGTCAAAGCTCATTTTGATCAACAACCAATCGAAGCCTGCGCTATGGTCTCTGCTTGCATTGCAGCCTATCGCGCCACTCAAGATTCTTTTTGGAAAAAATCGGCTCACTGTTGCTTCGAATGGTTTTTAGGACGGAATGATCTTGGCCTCTCACTCTACGATAAAAACACAGGAGGCTGCTGCGATGGACTTCTTCCAGATCGTCTTAACGGCAATCAAGGAGGAGAAGCACTCCTTTCTTTTCATTTGGCACGGGCGAAGATTATGAGTTTATAGGTTTATGGGTTTAAAATCAATGCATATAGGGAAATCGATTTATAAGAAAATTAGCCACAAAGAAATCAAAGAAATCAAAGAATTTCTAAAAGAAAATCCTTTTTCTTTTGCGAGAGTCTTCTCCTTTCCTGATGCTTATAAGCATCAGGAAAAGCTGCCAAAGCAAAAATAAAAATTCTTTTTTAGCCATATGCAATCGCTAGTTTTCTTTGATTTCTTTGTGTTCTTTGTGGCCATTCTCTTCTTTTTCTTACACACACTGATCTATACCTATAAACCTATAAACTCAGCCTTATGTCCTCCATCACCCTTCATCAAACCGGCATCACCCTTCTTCCCAACAGCAAACGCGTGCTTCTACGCTCTTTCATCCCCGGAGATTCCAACCGGATCATTCATACGCTCACGAGAGCTCTTGCGCTAAGCGAAGCGGAAGTAGAAAAAGAACTTTCCCTCCTCACGGAGAATTTTGAAAAACGCCATCTCGATCTTCACGAACTGTGGCAACAAAATTTTGAAAAAGTAAAATCGTATCTTTTCACCAGTAAAGAACTCTCAGCTCCACGTCAACTTTACATCGGAGCTCTTTTTTCAGGAGAGTACTCTCTTGAATCAGCGGCTCTTTTTAATCCCTCGATAGTTCCTCATCCAGATCAATCAAACGTCTCCGAAGGCGCTCTCCGCTTCATTCTCAGCCTTCGTGCGACAGGAGAAGGCCATCTCTCTTCGATTGAATTTCGTTCAGGAGTCATTAATGAAACCTATGCCATCACGATGGAAGAACCTTCCACTTATGTCATCTCTCCCAAAATTAATATCAACACTAAGTATGTCAAAAGCATCTTTGAACATAAAGTAATGGAAATGGGATTTGAAAATGAATGGTCAGCGCTCATCATGGCTGCACTAGAGAGTGATTTTTCTTTCAGCGAATTGGAAAAAGCCATTGAACAAGTCTCTTTTGGGAAAAAACCACTCGTTCAAGAATTGCGCCGCACGATCGAATGCGTTCATTGGTTAGCAGAATCAAATTACGAAGTCTCCTTCGATTCCAATATCAGCCTCGGAGAGCGCGCTATTTTCCCAATCTCTTCTAACGAAAGCAACGGCATGGAAGATGCGCGCTTTGTCCGCTTTATTAAAGATGATGGAAGCGCCATTTATTATGCCACTTACACTGCCTACAATGGACGTTCGATTCTTCCTCAATTATTGGAAACAAAAGATTTTCTCAGTTTCCGATCCATCACACTCAATGGAAGTGCGGTACAAAATAAAGGACTCGCCCTCTTTCCTAGAATGATCGATGGTCGTTACGTCATGCTCTCTCGCCAAGATGGAGAAAATCATTATCTCATGTATTCTGACAACCTCCA
>Ga0233425_10007542_pt1 | contig 15214 bp, 14 predicted proteins | sample Watercolumn_Towu_2_FD_181712 | JGI IMG/M metagenome (GOLD analysis project Ga0233425, IMG submission 181712) | Freshwater microbial communities from Lake Towuti, South Sulawesi, Indonesia - Watercolumn_Towuti2014_140_MG | ecosystem: Environmental > Aquatic > Freshwater > Lake | place...
CAAACCGCCGGCGAGTGCCAAAGCAAAGCCGGATTGGCGGGCGGGCGATTTCGCCTACCTGGGCTCGGGCTCAGCAGAGTTGGCCAATTGGCCGCGTGCCGTGCTGGCCATGCGTAATGTTGGCTCGTACGATGTGTTCGAACTTGTAGCGGGCAAACGCGGCGGACGACTCGGCTGGACGGATGCGGTTGGCTTGCGGACCTACGCGCGACACATCGCGCACCACCGCGAGCCCGGTGTCATTTGCTGGCGCGAGGCTGCTCAAGAGGAAACTCAGACCGGTGGCCGACCCCGCGACGTTGACGCGGAAGACATCTTGGCGCTTCTACCGGGCGAAGGGCTCACGAGCATGGAGTGGCAGAAATGCGCGAAAGAGGAATGCGGTGTGTCTGAGCGCAGTTTCTTCCGCGAGCGGAAGTTGCTCGAAAAGGCCGGGCGGATTCTCAAAAGCAAGGTGTCCAGCAAGTGGCAACCCATCCAAAAACCGTGAAACTGCCAAATCTGCCAAAACTGCCAAAACCCCCTTTTGGCAGCACTACTGCCAAAACTGCCACACCCGTTAGGGTGGCAGTCAGTGGCAGTGGCAGTTCTGCACCATTCCCAACTGCCAAGTTGGCAGTGAACTGAACACCATGAAAACCAACACCACGAAAACCCAACCCGAGCTATCCCGATTGCTGCACGTGGCCACCACCATGCCGCCGTTGCCGCACTACGCTGACCGCGAGCGCAAGTTTCGCATTCAAGACTCGCAGGCCGCGGCGTGGCTGGCAGCCCAACCGGACCTGTGGCAATGGCTCTTCACCGCCTGCGCGACGCGCAGCCTGATCGTGTTTGATCTGGCAACCCGGACTTGGCGCGGCAACCCGGCGCGCTTGAAGCCCGTTGCCCACCACGACGACCAGTCGAAGGCGGGGGGGGGTGGAGAGCGCGGTAAGGAATCTTTTAATTGCGGCGGAAAGACCGGGTGACCGCCAGTGGTCCCTTGTGAAATCCGAACCATGAAAAAGCCGCTTCCACGTCCGCCTTGCAAAAAATCATGAAAACGAACGATAACGAAACGACCATCGCCACCGCCGAGCTTGCCAAGCTTTGCGACCTGACTGAGCGGCGCATCCGCAAGTTGGCTGAGACTGGCATCATTCAGCCGAGCAAACCGGGCCGCTATCCGTTGAAGGCGACATTTTCGCGGTTGGTGGCGCACTATCGGGCGAGCGGCGCATTGACGGCAATCCGGCGCGAGGAGTTGCAACAACGGATTCGCCGCCTCAGGTTTGCGAATGATGCGCGGGAGGGGAAGTTCATTGAACTTGCTTTGGTGCAGGAGTGGGCGCGTGCAACCTGGACCAAAGAACGCGAGATACTCACACGCCGCTTGGTGCATGAGTTGCCGCAAAAGTTGGAGGGTCTGACGGCTGCTGAGATTCGGGATCGGCTTGATGCGGTGGTGGGCGAGGTGTTGGACGCCATGAGGGAGATTCAGACGTGAAAACGAACTATCGAAACCCTCTGCCCGCCCTGGCACCGCGCGAGCGCGAGCTTGTTGACTTAATCGTGAGCGGGCGCAGCGACAAGGAGGCCGCGTCAATCTTGGGCGTCACCCGGCATGGGGTGGACGCGACTTGGAGGCGCATTTTCAACAAGTTTGGCGTGCATACCCGGCTTGACGTGATTCTGTTGGCCTATGGCTTGCGTCACACTACGGAGATTCGTAGCACGGAACCTCGTAGCTACCGGCGCGCGGCACCGTGTGGCATCGTGAGGTCGAAGTGAACGCTACGAACATCAATCGCATGGTGACCCGGCTGGAGCAGGGCATGGGTGCCGAGCACGTCAAGGGCATTTACGGGCGGTTGCGTCCGGTGAGCGCGGCGCAGAGGCTCACGGCGTTGGCGTTCCAGATCGGCCGCAATTCCGCGCTCGAGGCCGCGGTTGAGATCGCGCTGACGGCGCGGCTTGAGAAATTGGCCCCCGGCGGGCGACCGCTGGACGTTCAATTCGACCAAAGCCTTCCGGGCCCGGTCGCGGTCCGCCCGGCCCGCCCCCAAATCCGCGCCTGAATATGCCGCGCCGAATCCTCGATGCCAGCTACCTGTTCCAATGGTTTTTTCCCGGCGGCCTCCGACCTGACTTGTGGACCACCGAGTTGGGACTTCCATTCGCGGGACACCCGTTCGACTTGGGGCTTATGAGCAGTTTGCCCGGCGCACTTCAACCCGAGGAAGCGGAGATCGAATTCAGTTGGGAAGCGCTGCCGAATCTTTTCGAGGGGAGCGTCATCACCGCCACGGTCGAGGATTCCGCAAATGGCCTTGACTTTGCGGCAACGGGTTTCGTGAAACGGCTGGTTGGTCAGCCGGGCGGAGGGTATCCGGCTGGGGGGGTTGCCTGGCCGCTGGCCGCTTCGTTGCGGCGCTATGTGAGGTTGCACGTCTATGCCCCCGACGCGGGTGACTGCACGGGCCAAATGTGGAGATTCTGTCTTGTGTTCTAAAAAGGAAAAATCATGGCTAAAGCAGTAAATTTCAACTCATTCTTGTGCCACCTCGCGAAGGCCGCTGAGCTACCGGAAGGCACGTTCGCTTGCGTCCTGGCGAATGCCGATCGCATTCTTGCCCTTGTGACCGCTGGCCGCGCGGCTGAGGCGACCCAGGCCCCGGATACCGGCGCACCGCAGACCCCCACGGCCATTACCACTCCCGAGCCCCCCGCCCCCGCCCCGAAGGCGCGCCCCAGCATGGCCGAGTTGCATGAGGCGAGCGCGCGGAACTTCGAGCGCGCCCACCAAGCGCCGCGCGGCAAGGCGACCGGCACGGGCTGGTCGCGCATCCTGGACGCTACTCGGCGCGATGTAGGCAAGTCAAAATAACCCCCCCCCTTCCGGTGCCGACCAATCGTAATAACAACCCCTTTGATGGGCCGTGCGGCGAATCCTGTCGTCCCTGGTCGGCCCCGGCGCGAAAGAACCGCGCGGCCCATCTTTAACTAGCATCATCCCCATGCCAAAAATCCGCACCGCAGTTGAGGCCGCCCTGCTTGTCGCCAACCCCCTGGACGACGTCATCGAGGCACCCGATGCCCCCACCGAAACCGTCACGTCTGAGCCGTCACCGGACGACCAGAGGGCTCTCGAAGAGCAAGCCCGAGAGGAATCGCGGCGCTCGGGCGAGAACATGTTCACCGTTCGTGAACGCTTGCAGACCCTCGCCAACCCGCCGCGGTTGCGCGAGGCGGCAGACTTGGTAGGGCTGCGTGAAGCGGCAGAGCAGGCTCGCGTGGCCGTCGAGCAGGCGGAAGCCAAGCTGCTGAGTTTGATTGACCAGCGAAAGGACCTGGCCGAGAGCGAGGAGGACCTGCACGCTCGCATCCGGTTTGCGGAACAGGAGTTGGCGGGCTGCCGCTCGGCGATCGAGGCGAACGATCAAATCCTGTTCGCCAACTGCGGTTTGCCGGATGCAACCCAGGCCGAAAACAAATTCACTCTAACCCTGGGTGTCGTGCTGGCCGAGCGGATCGCGGGCGTGATCGAGAAATGGTTGCCCACCGCGCGGGAACGGCTGGTCAAGCTGCGGGCCGAGCGTCAACAATTCGAGGCCGCCCACGTCATCCCGTGAAAACGATTTCCAGTCACCTTTCAAGGAGAAAATTCCGCGCTTCTTTGAAGGGGACGCGGAAAACCGGCGGCGATTGCTCATAGTTGTCGCTGGGACTTGTCATCACCCCCCGGCCGGAGCGATTCGGCTGGGGGTCTTCTTTTTCCCGAACCAGCACCGTCAGCCTTGAACGCGGCAGAGGAAAAGGTCTGTCGAAATCGTGTTTACAGATTTCAAACGCCTTGCCACCGTGTTGGCCATGCCGAGATTGATCGAAGACAAGCGCCCGGAAGCGAAGAGCGGGCGGCGTGGTGGCCGGCGACCGGGCGCGGGCCGGAAACGAAGCGCGGTCCCTACGGGCGTTCTGAGTTTTCGTCTGCCCAAGAAGCGGATTGCGCAGCTTCGTGCCGCGGCCAAGCGGCGGCAATGCTCATTGTCGCGGCTCCTCGAGGGGATGTTGGCCAAGGGCGTTGTTCTGAGGGAACACAAGTTCACCGGCCCCGTGATTGACGTTGACGTCGATTCGTGAAGACGGGCTGGCCGCCGGCGGAGCAACCCGGGCGGTGGCAACGGCTGGCTGCGCGGTCAACAGGCCGGCCCTGGTGCAACCATGCCCTGGGGATTCACGGCACGATCTTGGAGCTCTGTCCTGGCGCGAACCGTGCGCGGCGGTCAAAAGCTTTGCCGTGTAGCGCAAGCCCGGAGCATGTGCCGAATATCAGGATAGCGGATTTTGCTCCCGGCGCGTCCTGGGGCATCCTGGAAGCAAAAAGCCCCGGGGGTGAGGCCGGGCCGTGAGGGGCAGGCCGATTCAGCCTAGCGTGCCAAGTGGGATCCGAGTTGCGCCCGGCGGTGGGCGCTCGCACCCAGCCCCCCCGGCTGCCCCTGCCCCCTTACCCTGGCCAAGGGCAAGGGTCTGATACGGGAGCGAGCACGGGAGCAGTTTTCCTACAATTTCCGACACATGATATGCCTTTTTAGTGTCATCACGTGCCACAAGGCCAAAAGACTGGACCCGCGCGAAACCCTTGTAAACATTGGTTTTTATGGCCTTTTGTGTGTATTTGGCGCGAGGCTGCTTTACGGGTTCGAATCCCGTTAGGGTCGCCATTCCAGGTTGGGTTGAGGGAGCGCGTGGGGACCATTGCGGTGAGGGCGATGTCGGCACCCACTCTGGGAGGCAAACAGTGGCGCCGGGTGTCCCGGCCGCAGGCCACCGAAATACCAGTTGCGGAACGAGCAAGGCGGCTTATCTTGAGCGTGTGGACTGGCAACAAGTGGTCTCGTTGTTGATCGTGGCGGCCGCCGCGGCATTACTGCTGCGGGGGCGGCTGCGTTCGCGCCGGGTAGCCTTCGGGAGACAACCCCTCTGCGGGGCCTGCGCCGCCAGCTCGAGCGCCACCCCCCCCTCGATCGTGTACCACGCCCGGAAAGGCGAGCGCCCGCGGATCATCGTCCGGGCCCAATAAACCTCGCTTGAAGTTGCCGGTGGTTTGAATTAATTTGCCCCACCATCATGGCCGTGAACAAAGTCTGTACGACGTTACATTTCGCCAAACGACCGCAGGTCACCGGCGGCAGGGATTCCTCTTCCGAAACCTCCTGGACACCCAATACGGACGTTTACCTCGCCGACAAGGGACTGGTGATCAAGGTCGAGCTGTCGGGGATCCGGCGGGAAGACCTCGTATTGACGGTCGAGGGTAACCAGTTGCGCATCAGCGGTCAGCGACGGGACTGCTGCCGGGCGGCGAAATGCAAGTTCATGCTCATGGAGATCAACTACGGGCCCTTCGAGAGCGTCATCGAGCTGCCGTCCGGCTATGATCTGAGCAGCGCCAAAGCCATCTACCAGAACGGGTTCCTGCGCGTCGATGTGCCAGTCGCCGCCGCCACGCAGGCCCAGCCTTTTTCCGTACCGGTCGAAGCTGCCGAAAGCTGAGTTTTTGGTGAACTTTTTGGCGGTCGCGTGCATCTAACCGTGAGCAAGGCCGGCCCATGAGCACGCCCGACACCGAGTTCATCAGCATCCTGGGGTCCACCCCGGGTGGCGCGGAGGCCTTGCCCCCCAAGCCCTCGGCCAAGTCACTTCCCGAAATCCTCCCCATCCTCGGGCTGTCGGACATCGTCATCTTCCCCGGGATGACGGTGCCGCTGCTGGTGGAATCGGCCCCCAGCATCCGGTTGGTGGACGACATCGTAGCCGGTGACCGGTTCGTCGGGCTGGTGTTGCAGAAGCGGCCCGACGTGGACAATCCCGCTCCGGAGGACCTGTGGCAGTTTGGGTGCGCCGGCCGCGTGCTCCGCATGCTCAAGTTCCCCGACAACACGGTGCGTGTGCTGGTCGAGGGACTGCGGCGGATTCAGATCCTGGATTTCCAGGCCAGCGAACCCTATCTCAAAGCGAAATACCAGGTCGTCAAGGACACCCTCGAGGAGTCCATTGAAATGACGGCGCTGGCCCGGAACGTGCGCGAGCGCTTCGGTGAGATCATCGAGTTGTCGCCGGCCCTGGCCGACCAGGTCAAGGTGGCGGCCCTCAACACGGAGGACCCGGGGAAACTGGCGGACCTTGTCACCGCCAACCTCAACCTCAACCTCGAGGAGCGGCAGCACCTCCTGGAGCTCAACGTGGTCAAGGAACGACTCACGCGCCTGCTGCCGCTGCTGGGCCGGGAACTCGAGGTGCTCAAGCTGGGCTCGAAGATCCAAAAGGAGGTTACGACCTCGATGTCCAAGAGCCAGCGCGATTATTATTTGCGCGAGCAAATGCGGGCCATCCAGCGTGAGCTGGGTGAGATGGATGCCGGCGCCGCCGAGATCGAGAACCTGCGCGAACAAATCGAGAAGGGCAGCCTGCCCCAGGAAGTCCGGCAGGTCGCCCTCAAGGAGCTCGAACGCCTGCGGCAAATCCCCAGCTCCGTAGCCGAGTACACCGTGTCGCGCAACTACCTCGATTGGATCGTGAGCCTGCCGTGGGCGAAGTCCACCGAGGACAAACTCGATCTGGCGCAAGCGGAGACGGTCCTCAACCGGCAGCATTATGGCTTGGCCAAGGTCAAGGACCGGCTCCTGGAGTTCCTGGCGGTGATGAAACTCAAGCAGCAGCTCAAAGGGCCGATTCTCTGCCTGGCTGGGCCTCCGGGTGTGGGCAAGACGTCGCTGGGCATGAGTGTGGCCGACGCCCTGGGGCGGAAGTTCGTGCGCATCGCCCTGGGCGGCATGCGCGACGAGGCGGAAATCCGCGGCCACCGCCGCACCTACGTGGGCGCGCTGCCCGGGCGCATCCTCCAGAGCCTGCGCCGTGCCGAAAGCAACAACCCGGTCATGCTGCTGGACGAACTCGACAAGGTCGGCGCCGACTTCCGGGGCGACCCTGCCGCCGCGCTGCTCGAGGTGCTCGACCCGCACCAGAACCACACGTTTACCGACCATTACCTCGATCTGCCCTTCGACCTGTCCCGCGTCCTGTTCATCACCACCGCCAACTGGCTTGACCCGGTGCATCCGGCTTTGCGCGATCGTCTCGAGGTCATCGAACTGCCCAGCTATACGGCGGAAGAAAAGCTCGAAATCGCCAGGCGCCATTTGGTGCCGCGGCTCCTGGCCGATCACGGGCTCAAACCCAAGCTGGTGAAACTGCCCGACGCGACCCTGCGCCACCTCATCCGCAACTACACGCGCGAAGCCGGGGTGCGGCAGTTGGACCGCGAGATCGCCGGCCTGGCCCGCAAGGCGGCGCGCCAACTGGTCAAGCGCCCGGGCTTGCTCCATCCCATCACCATCCAGGCCGCCGACCTCGAGCATTATCTCGGGCCGGTGCGGTTCATCCCCGAGCAGGCCGAGACCATCACCGACTGCGGAATCGCGACCGGGCTGGCCTGGACTCCCACGGGCGGCGAGATTCTGTTCATCGAGGCGACGCGCATGCCCGGCACAGGCAAGTTGATCCTGACCGGCTCGCTCGGGGAAGTGATGAAAGAGAGCGCCCAGACGGCGCTGAGCTACTTGCGCAACCAAACGAAGAAGCTCACCGGGGAAACCGTCGATATCGAGAAACAGGACATCCACGTCCACATTCCGGCCGGAGCGACACCGAAGGATGGGCCCAGCGCCGGGCTGGCGCTGGTGCTGGCCCTGGCCTCGTTGCTGGCCCAACGCTGTGTTCGCTCGGACACGGCCACCACGGGTGAGATCAGTCTCCGTGGCCGCGTGCTTCCGGTGGGGGGAATCAAGGAAAAGGTGCTCGCGGCCTCGCGCTCCGGCATCCGGCAACTCATCCTGCCAGCGCAGAATCGCAAGGACTGGGTCGAGGTGCCGTCGGAAGTGCGCGAGCGAATGAAGGTTCATTTTGTGGAACGCATCGCGGACGCCGTCGCGTTGGCGTTGCGCCCCGGGACCGCCACCCGCAAGCGCACCGCGCCGCGCCGCCGCCGACAGAAACGGGGCGCGCATGATTGAATCGAGCGGCGGTACAGGAGGGCCACGGCCAGGGCGGGGTGGCCCGGGAGTTTTTTGTGCGCTGGCACTGCTGGCGTCTTCGGCAGGGCTGGCGGGTCCGCCGCGAGGCGCCGCGGCAGAATCGGACCGCGCCGTGGCCGAGGGCCAGGCCTTGGCCGCCGAGTTGCGCGCTCAGCGTCCGGTCGAGAACCTCACTACGGGCGGCATCCTGCGCCTGCGCGACAGCCGGGGCAAATGGCGGCCGCCGATCCCGGTGCGCCTCGAGGTCAAACTCGGCAGCGACTCCTGGCAGAGCCTCTACCAGGCCCTGGGCCCAAGGGGCGAGGTCCGGGAAACCCTCGTCGTCGTCCGCAACCAGGACCAGCCGTACCGTTACGAGTACCTGCGCGCGGCGGAAACCAATGGCGCCGCCCCGCTCGCCCTGAACCTCGTGGGAGACCAGGCGGGCATCCCGTTTGCGGCCTCAGATTTCTGGCTGTCCGACCTGGGATTGGACTTCTTCCTGTGGCCCCAGCAACGGTTGGTCAAAAAGGAAATGCGCAAAAGCCGCTCCTGCCGCGTGCTCGAAAGCGTGCGTCCCAACCCGCCCCCCGGAGGTTACGCGCGCGTCCTTTCCTGGATCGATTTCGAGACGGACAAACTCATCCGGGCCGAGGCCTACGACCGGGACCGCAACCTGCTCAAGGAGTTCTCGATTGGCAGCGTCAAGAAGGTCAACGGGCGCTGGCAGCTCAAGTCGATGGAAATCCGCAACGAAAAGACCGACTGCCGCACCCGCCTCGAGTTCGACCTCGAGGTCGATCCCCCCAAAGGGGTCAGTCCTCACTATTGACACTCCGCGCTATTTGCAGACCGAAAGACCATTGGAACGGCGTCGGATCGGAGATGCGTTCGCAACAAAGGGGTCAGTCCTCACTATCGACACCCCGCGCTACCGGAGGGACGAACGACCGCTGGATCGGCGCCAGATCGGAGATGCGATTGCGCTGGTCGCCGGAGCGCCCTCGCTTGATCAACGACGAGGTTGTGTCAATAGTGAGGACCGACCCCTTTTGTGTCAATAGTGAGGACTGACCCCTTGGTATGAAACAGGCCGTGATTCTCGCCGGCGGCAAGGGCACGCGGCTCAAGGACAGGCTGGGCGATTTGCCCAAGCCGATGATTCCCATCGGCGGGAAGCCCTTGCTGGAGCACCAGGTCGAGCTCGCCCGCCGCTATGGGTTGACGGAGTTGCTGATCCTGGCGGGGCATCGGGCGCAGGTGATCACGGATTACTTCGGCGATGGGAGCCGGTGGGGGGTGCGCATCCGCTACGAGATCGAGCGGGAGCCACTCGGCACGGCGGGCGCGGTGCTCGCCGCCTGGGCGCACCTGGAGGAGCGGTTCCTGGTGCTTTACGCCGACGAAATGGTCAACGTGGACCTGGCCCGCCTCGGCCGCACCCATGCCAGTGCGGGTGCCGATGCCACGCTGCTCCTGCACCCGAACGATCATCCGTTGGACTCGGACCTGGTCGAGCTGGATGCCGCAGGCTGGGTCAAGGCCTTCCACAATCGGCCACATGCGAAAGAGCGTTTCTTCCAAAACCTGGTCAACGCGGCGCTCTATGTGGTGAACCGCGACGCCCTGCGGCCGTGGGCCAACCAGCCTGGCCTGCTGGATTTCGGGAAGGATCTGTTCCCCGCGCTGCTCGAGAGGGGCGGGCGGCTATTGGGCTACAACAGCCCCGAGTACATCAAGGACGTCGGAACTCCCGAGCGCTATGACCGGGTGTGCGCCGAATTTGCCCGGGGCGTGGTCGAGCGCAGTTCTCTGGCGGCGCCGCAACGGGCGGTGTTCCTGGACCGCGACGGCACGCTGAACCGCGAGACGGGCGGCGTGACGGCCGCGGAGCAACTCGAGTTGCTGCCCGGCGCGGCCGAGGGTGTGCGGTTGCTGAACCATCATGGGCTGCGTTGCGTGGTGGTGACCAACCAACCCGTCCTCGCGAAGGGCTTTTGCACGGACGCGGAGTTGCAGAACATCCATCGCAAACTCGAGACGCTGCTGGGCCGGGAGCACGCGTTCCTGGACCGGATTTATGTCTGTCCGCACCATCCCGAGAAAGGGTTTGCGGGCGAACGCCCGGAACTGAAGATCGACTGCGCCTGCCGCAAGCCCAAGACCGGCATGATCGAGCAGGCGGCGGCGGAGTTGAACCTGGACCTGGCCCAGTGCTGGCTGGTGGGGGACACGACCGTGGATGTGCAGACGGCGCGGAACGCGGGGCTGAAGGCGGTGCTGGTGCGCACGGGGCATGGTGGGCAGGACGGACGCCACCGGGCGGAACCGGACGCGGTGTGCGACGACTTGCTGGGGGCGGTCCAGTTTATTCTTGAGCGGAGTGGCGGCAGGGGTTACTGAGGGGCGCGTGGCTGCGACAAGACTGGTCCCCTCGCCCGTCCCTTTCCCCGCCGCGGGGAGCGGACGCGCCGGCCGCGTTGATCCCTAGCCCGCATCCTGCGCCATGATCATCAGCCGCACCCCGCTCCGCATGAGTTTTGTCGGCGGCGGCAGCGATCTGCCGGCGTTCTACCGCGAACACGGCGGGGCGGTGGTCTCGACCGCGATCGACAAGTACGTGTATGTGACTGTCAACCCGAAATTCGACCACCGCATTCGGGTCAGCTACGCGAAGACCGAGGAAGTGGGCGCGGTGGCCAGGATCAAGCATCCGCTGGTGCGCGAATCGCTCAGGAAACTGGGGCTGACGGGCGGATTGGAGATCACGTCGATCGCCGACATACCCTCGCGCGGCACGGGCCTGGGCTCGTCGAGTTCGTTCACGGTGGGGCTGCTGCACGCCTTGCACGCGTTTCAAGGGCAGTACCGTTCGGCGGAACAACTGGCGCAGGAAAGCTGCGAGATCGAGCTCGAGCGCTGCGGCGAGCCGATCGGCAAGCAGGACCAGTACGCCGCGGCTTTTGGCGGGCTCAATTTCATCCAGTTCTTGCCGGACGAATCGGTCTCGGTGGAGCCGATTCTCTGCCGGCGCGAGACCGTGCAACGCATCCAGGAGAACATCCTCAGCTTTTACACGGGTATCACGCGCAGCGCGTCGGTGATTCTCGAGGAGAAACAGCGCACCATCGCGGCCGAGAAAGCCAAGCAGGCGATGCTCTGCCGGATGGTCGCCCTGGCGCGCCAACTGAAGGCGGCCATCCAGAACAACCAGGTCGGGGCCTTTGGCGAGATCATCCACGAGAACTGGATGCTCAAGAAAAGCCTTTCGACTCACGTGAGCACGGGCCAGATCGACGATTGGTATGACACCGCGCGCAGACACGGCGCCATCGGGGGGAAACTCCTGGGCGCGGGCTCGGGCGGGTTCCTGATGTTCTATGCGCCGCGCGAACGTCACGAGGCGATCACGCGCGCGCTGGCGAAACTCCAGCGGGTGGACCTGCGGTTCGAGCCACAGGGCAGCCGGATCATCTTCGTGCACTGACCCGCGTGGCCACTCCCCGCCAAGCCGCGGTTACGGTCGCGTCCGGCCGGCACGCGGAAATCCTCGACCGGACGTTCACGAGCTTCGCGCAGAATCCGTTTCTCGAACTCCACGCCTTCATCATCGGGGATGCGCTGCCGGCGAAGCGGCTCCCCGGCATCACCTACCACCTGGCGCCGCCGGACCCGGGCTACTGCCATCCGATGCGGGACTTGTATTACCGCCGGATGCTGTTGCTGGACCAACTCGAGGCGGACTACGCCGTGGTGGTGGACAACCACGATGTTCTTTGCCTGCGGCCGATTCCCGAATTGCCGGAGTTATTGCGCGGCGCGGCGCTCGGGGCGTGCGTCGAGCACGTCGGCGGGCGTTACCTCGCCGGGCAAGGCTACACGAGCGCCTATCTCAACGCCGGCGTCACCTTCTGGCATATCCCCTCGTCGCGCCGGCTGCGCGAAGAGTACGCCGCGCGCGGGCGGGCGCGGTTTCGGAGTGTCGAAGACCAACTGACTCTCAACGAAGTGGTGCACAGCCGCTATTACGACGATCTCATCATCCTGCCCTGCCAGTATAACTACCGCGCGTGCCTGGCGCCGGTGCGATTCCGCCGCTGGCCGACGGTGACGCACCTGGATGGCGTGCGCATCTATCACAACGTCTATTGCCTCGAGGCGGCGCGCAAGCTCCTGCCCGTCGCGGCGCGCGCCACGCTGCCCGACCTGCCGCAAGACCCCGCGCCGCCGCCGCGCTGGCGGCAATTCCTCCGCAAGGTCCAGTTGCGGTTCCAACCGCACCTCGTCCGCTGAGCGACATTCGCTCGAGGGTCTGGCAGCGCCCGGCGTGCGCGGCCGTCACCCTGCCGCGGCGGGCTCACTCGAAGACGGTTTGGTCGAATCCAAGCCGGTAGATCGTCCCCTCGTAGCCGACCAGGAAGAGTTCGCCGTGGTTTCCCTGGCCGAAAGAGACAATGCGCTGCGGGGCCAGCCCGATCTGACGCACCCGCTTCAACACCCGGCCCTCCTGCGTGAGCCCGAAAATCCGGCGCGATTCGTAATCGCCGCACACGTACACGCCCCAAAACGAAGACCGCGGGTCGGCGCGAAACACATAACCGCCAGTCACCGACGGCCCGAACTTGCGCGCATAGGCGAAGACCGGCGGAACGTAGAGGGCGCCCTCGGTGCGAAACCTGTTCGAGAACGGTTCGAAGCCCTCATACACGTTCCAGCCGCAGTTCTCCCCGGCCCGGACGATGTGCACTTCTTCGTAGCGGTCCTGGCCCACATCGCCGACCCAGAGATCGCCGGTGAGGGGGTCGAAACTGAACCGCCAGGGTTCGCGCAACCCGAGCGCCCAGATTTCGGGGAGCACGCCGGCGCGCCCAATGAAGGGATTGTCAAGTGGAATCGTGTAGGGCGAGGCGCCCGCGCGGCGATCGACATCGAGGCGCAGCAGCTTGCCGAGGAACAAACGCGCATTCTGGGCGTGCCCTTGCGGGTCTTCCTGCGGCCCCGAGTCGCCCATGCCGATATAGAAAAAGCCGTCCGGACCGAACGCGAGGCCGCCGCCGTAGTGGACGTTGGTGGCCTCGTCGAGCCGGAGCAGCAGACGCGGCGGCTGGCCGGAATCGCGCTCGAATCCCGCGTCCGCCACCAGCTCGAGTATCAGGGTGGCGAACCGCCCGTTTTCGACGGCGTGCTTCGCGATGAAGCACCGGCGATTCGTGGCAAATTGCGGGTGCAAGGCCAGGCCGAGCAGTCCGCGCGTGCCGTTCTGATAGGCCCCGGTTTCGGCAAACACGGTCTTCGCGCCACCCGATGCGTCCGGCGCGAACCGCCAGATGCGGCCGGTCTCGTGTTCCACGACAAGGAACACGTTCGATTGGCCCGGCACCGGACCGAACCAGACCGGGTGTTCGAAACGGAGGTGGTCGGGATGAATCGGTTCGAGGGCGATGGGGTTCGCCAGTGCCGGGATCACCGCCGGCATGCCGTGGTGCAGCGCCGCCGTGTTTTCGGGTTGCTTGAGGCTCACCAGGTACTCGATCAGGTCCGTGAACTCGCCGGGGCTGAGGGCGGCGTGCAAGCCCTCCGGCATGAGCGAGACCTCGCTGGTCGTCTGCGCGCGAATGTCCACGGTGTTGACCCGCACCGGCAGGCCGTCGGCGCCCATCAACTCGATCCAGGCATCCGTCACCTGCTTGAGGACCCCGGTGTATTCGTCCCCGGCGCGGGTCTCGACCGTGGTGGCGCTGTAACCCACGGCGATCGTGGCTGAGGGCGCGAGGACCGCATCGATGATCTCACGCCGGCCGAGTTTGTCGCCGATCGCGAACAGGTCCGGCCCGGCTTTCCGCGCGGTGCCATCCACGGAATGGCAGCGCAGACAACCGGTCCGCTCGGGTTCAGCGAAGAACTGGCGGCCGCGAGCGGCCGAACCCTCGCGCAACAAGGCGTGGCGCCGGTAGTCTTCGAGCCCCAGGTTGCTGTTGGCATTTGTACCCTCGAGCGAGGGCGCTGCCGCCTGGGCTTGAGCGGCACGGATCGACAGCCCGATGAGCGCGCCCAGGATGAACGCGAGCGCGGTGGAGAGCCTGCACATGGGGCGGACCAAGGCGGGGCGCGGCTCAGCCAGCGCCGGGCGCGGGCGGGACAGGAGCATCCGGGCCCGCGTTGCGAAAGTGGAGGGCCAGGAGACAACCGCCGGTCAGGGCGTAACCGATGACAAACTGGGGAGCCGCGAACCAGCCGAACTTGTTCTGCACGCCCAGGGGCGTCAGCTCGTAAGCGTGCATGATCCCGAAGGCCGAGAACGCGGCGCCCGCCAGCGCCCAGAGGCCGGCCTTGAGGAAATTACGGTCGGTAATGAACGCCAGGATCGCGGCGAGCACCATCGCCGTCAGGATGAATCCCTGGCTGAGCGCGATCATCCCGTGAATATACAAGTCTGCTCCGAACTTGGGCGCGACATCGAACAAGGTCGCGCCCGATTTGCGGATGGCGGTCTCGACCAGCACGAGGGCCCACGCCGCGAGGGCCGGGATGAAGCCAATCGCAACCGCCAGCGCGTGGCGCTTGGGGGTTTCCTGGAAGGCCTGCGCTGTAATGATCAGGCCCACCCAAAGCAGAATGCCGAGGGTGGCCTCGAGGGGGATTGCCTTCAGCACCAGTGTCATCCCCCCAACGAGGCAGAGGGTGGTGATCACCACGCCGTTGAGCACCGAATAGCCCGCCCGCGCGCCCATGGCCTTCCAGCCCGGATGGCCGATGTAGATCGTCGTGGGAAAGGCGCTGCCCAGGAAGGCCGCGCCCACCGTCGCAATCCCGTTGGCCAGCAGCGAAGGACGGGTTTCGTAGCGGTCCCCGGCTGCCTCGGCGCTTTCCAGGTTCTGCAACGATCCGATCACGTTGAACAACCCCATCGGGAAGATGACGGCCATGTACTTCCACCCGAGCGGCGAGCCGAGCATCCCGAGCAGGTCGCCGGCGGCCGAGGTGAAGAAATAGAGATGAGGCGCATAAGCCTCCTCGAGCGGTTGAAAGTAGCCGTAGCCACACAGGCGCAGGCCCCAGCCGAAGGCGGTGCCGATGAGGACCGCCAGCAGCCCGCCCGGGATGCCCAACGGAAGCCGCACGCGCGAGGCATACGTCACCAGGATCAACATCATCGGCAG
>Ga0233425_10007543_pt1 | contig 15211 bp, 11 predicted proteins | sample Watercolumn_Towu_2_FD_181712 | JGI IMG/M metagenome (GOLD analysis project Ga0233425, IMG submission 181712) | Freshwater microbial communities from Lake Towuti, South Sulawesi, Indonesia - Watercolumn_Towuti2014_140_MG | ecosystem: Environmental > Aquatic > Freshwater > Lake | place...
GTTTCTGATCCTTCTGGAGAGCCTCTTTTCGAGCAGGTACCTTGAACTGTCATCAAAATAGAGGCCGCAGTAGTCCTTTATGATGTCCCGTATGAGACGGAATACATCTTCGGATAAAGGGATTATCTCTTCGGTCTCAAACACGCAGCATCCCTTCAATGACCTTAAGGACAGTAGGGTCGTCCTCTGCATCCATAAGCCTCTCGAGCTCGTCCCTGACAACAGGGTCTTTGCTGGCTCCAACAGCCTTCACTGCAGCTATCCTTGCAGCCCAGTCACTGTCCTTCAGGAAGGGCACAAGAAGATTCTCATATCCCTCAACATTTCCGAGAGATGAAATTGCTGTGCGCTTTACCTCGTCGTCGTCAGAAGAGAGCATCCCGGAGATCGCCTTATATGCATCGTCTCCTCCAATGTCCCTCAGCGCCTCGATCGCAGTCGTAACGACAAAACCGCTTCTGTCACGAAGCAGGGGCAGCAGGACCTTTACGGCATTCCCGTCCCTCAGCATTCCGAGCGCCTTTGCTGCAGACACCCTGACAAAGTTGTCCTGATCCGAGGCAAGTATCGAAAGAGAATCGAGTGTATCCTCGCCGCCGATCGCACCCAGGCTGAGCGTAGAGGCTATCCTTATATCCGCGTCCTCGTCAGTAAGGGCATATTTCAGGTATCTGACCGCATCTTCGGTGCCAATCATGGAGAGGGCCTCAACAACCGCCTTCCTTACTGCAACCCTGTCGTCCTTCAGAGCAAAACCGAGCGCATCGACAGCAGATTCGGCCCTGATCTTTCCCAATATCCTTGCAGTGTTCCTCCTTATGCTGATGTTCTCTGACCTCAGCATGCCCAGCAGTTCAGAAAGATCAAGGTACTGCTTGAGAAGGCCCATTGCATCTACAGCCGCCTCCTGCACATCCTCGTATGGATCAGAAAGCAGCCTTGCAAGCATGGGAACCGATTCAGCCTTCTGCAGCCTCGCCATCCCTCTCGCTGCAAGAGCCCTGACATGGCCGTCATCATCTGAAAAGAGCCTTGCAAATATGTCGAAATATACCTGTGAGACTATCTCTGCAGCCACCTCGGTGATGAAGCGCAGCTGATGCGGGTTCTCGGTATCGAACAGTTTCAGGAGCGATTCGGGCCGGTCCTTTCCAATAAAGACAAAAGCCCCCTTGACATCGTCGGCATACTCCTCTTCATGGGATATGTCGAGCAGAGGACTGTACGCTGCCTCATCCCTCACCAGTCCCAAAAGCAGTATTGCGGATATCCTCACATCATGCTTGCTTGACCATGCATGTGCGACCAGCAGTTCAAGCGCCTTGTCTCCATGGATCCGCTTAAGTTCGCTGCTGAGCATCTCTGCGCCTATGCCGTTATGGTACATGCGTTCCAGGGTCCTGAGCGCCTGTTCCTGAATGTTCTTTGACGGGTCCTGCAGGAGCAGGATGACTGTCTCTGCGGTTGACGGGTCTGCAAGCATGCCGAGGGCCTTGAGAACAGGCTCCCTGAGCGGCTTTCTTTTCATCGCATCGAGAAGATGGGGCACGGCCTTTCTGTTTCCGATCCGGCCCAGCGCATCAGCAGCAGGATATGCGGTCCAGAGATCGCCGCTGTCGAGTATCTCTATAAGGGCATCCACAACCGAGACCTCGCCGACCTTGCCGAGGTGCTCAACTGCCGTTGCCCTGACATTCTCGTCCTCGTCCTTGAGCGCCTCGAGCATGAGGGGAAGAGACCTGCTGTCCATCTGGTCGCCGAGAACATCAATAATGAACTTTCTTACATCGCGGTTGTCAGTCCTGAACCCTTCTATAAGATAAGGGGTGGCCTTGCGTCCGAGCTTTATCAGTGCCTCTATGGCGGAATTCCTTGCTCCTGCATTGTCCTCTATGTAAAGCAGTGCAATTATTCCGTCTATATACTGCCCGATCTCATACTCGTCAAACAGGATATCAACTGCAGATTTCCTGACGCGCCAGCTCACATCGGTCATTGCCCTGATCAGGACAGGTATGCACAATGCGTCCCTTCGGCCCCTGAGGCTCTCAACGGCCTTGCGCCTTGTCTCTATGTCCTCATCATTCAGCCGTTTTTCAGCCTCTTGCACTGTTGTCCTCCAGCATTGCCTTTGATTCCTTCAGCCATATCTTCTCTTCTGAAGTGAGAAGGTTGTCAATGTTCAGCAGCAATATTATCTGTTCGCCCTTCTTGCCGAGGCCTGTGAGATATTCGGCCTTGAACCCCCTGAAGAGGGAAGGCGCGGGATGGATATCTGGTCCTTCAAGCATGAGAATCTCGCTTATGCCGTCAACAAGGAAGCCTATCCGCTCATGCCCGAATCTGACAAGGATTATCCGCTCTTTCCTGCCGGAAGGCTTCATGCCGAACCTGAGGCGCAGGTCAATTACCGGCATGACGATTCCCCTGACGCTCATTACTCCTGTAAGGAATCCGGGGAGCCCGGGTATCGAGAATATCTTCTGCACCTTTATGATCTCGACAACAGATGCTATATCGATGCCGAAGGTATCCTCGCCTATATTGAAGATGGTGAATTTGGGCATCAGCTTGTTTTAAAGACCTCCATCTCCTTCCTTAAATTCTCTATCTCGTTCACGAGCGTCTTCAGCGAGCTCGACACATTCTCCATATCATTCATGCTCGCAGAACCGATCGTCCCGATATTATCCATCGAGGTGATGACATCGGCATTCAGCTTCTTCTGGCCCTGAATGCTCTTGTTGATCTGTGAGATCCTGTCATTGGCCATTTCGATATTCCTGGTAATAAGCCTTGTGGCCTCTGCCTGTTCGGTCGCGCTGCGCTTCGAGACCTCGGCAACCTCCTTCACATCTCCCACCCCCTCAAGCAGATAGCTGAGCGCGCTCTCTTCCTCCTTTGTAGACTTTGCAACGCTGTTGAGCACCTTTCTGATATCCTCTATTGCTGTACCGATCTGCCTGAGACCGTACCCCTGCTCAACAGAAGCACGCTCTATGGCCTTTGTCATGTCGGATGATTTTATGGACGAGTTCAGGATATCCCTCAGGGCTTCGCCAACTTTTATAACGAGGTCATTGCCTTCATTCACCTTGTGCTGTGCAGTATCAACAGAATAGACCGCATCCTTGATGTCCTTCTGTATGGTCTTGACTATTCCGCCGATCTCGCGCGTCGAGGCGGCAGTGCGCTCCGAGAGCGCCCTGATCTCATCTGCGACAACCGAGAAACTCTTGCCGTACTCGCCGGCCTGAGCTGCAAGTATTGCGGCATTGAGGCTGAGCAGGTTGGTCTGCTCTGTAACATCGCGAATGACAGAAAGCACCTTCTCTATATCAATAGACCTTGCACCAAGCCGCTGTATGATGGCTGCAGAGTTCTTGACCTGGTCTGAGATGTTCTCCATACCCTCGATCGCGTTCACGACAGACATCATGCCGCCTCCGGAAGTGATCTCCTTTACCAGTTCAGCTATCTTTGCAGATTCACCGGTATGCTCGTTGACCTCTCTGACAGATGCGCTGATCTCTTCAATTGAGGCCGATGTGTCCTCAACAGAGGAAAATGCCTGGCTGGCGTGCGATGCAATGGATTTCGAGGCCTGAGACATCTCAAGCACAATTGAATACGAGTCTTCGGTAGACCTAAAAAGGCGCTGCGTCTGTGATGCCATCTCCTCTGCAGCAGTCTTTATCTGTACCAGCGATGACACATTCTCGGTCGAGAAACCGAGGAGTTTTTCTATATTGACATCGATCTCCTTCTGCTGCCTGTTTGCATGCTGAACAGATTTGACTATGTCGTGTATCGCAGCAGACTGTCTCCTTATGCCTTCACTCGCTATCTTATAGGTATGATCGACCTGCTTGAGCGCCATAGAGACATCAGAGGCCGTCTCCATAATCTTTGATATGGTAACAGACAGGCGCTGTTCGAGGAACGATACCCCTTTTGCAATACTTCCGATCTCATTGTCCCCAAGATCAGGGACTTCAACTGTAAGGTCTCCTGCGGTTATCTTCTCTATGGCATAATTGATCTGCGCAACCGGCCCCTTTATGTTCCTGTTGAAGAAATAGGTCATGGCCACGCCAAGGATGGCAAGGGCAATAAGCTGGTATGCAATGATCAGCATCAGACTCTTCCTTATATTGTCATTGACTGACCTGCCGCTGAAATGAAGCACGACCTCGCCTATCTTCCCCCCTCCTGACATGACAGGAACAGATACTGTCATGGATTTGGTAATGTACACAGGATTAAAGGAAGAGAGACTGTTGTCATCGGCTATTATCTTCTCCCTTACAGCCTTGCCGGTCCCGTCCTGGATATGAACTGAGGTTATGTCTTCGTCCTTTGCGACCTCTTCTATATAGGTATCAATCATTGCAAAATCATAGCTGAGCAGAGGCGCCATGCTGACGCCTGCCAGGATATAGGCCACCCTGCTCATCCTCGAATTGATATCCTCTATAAAAGATGACCTCATATAGGCCATAAAGGCAAAGGTGCCTATTGACTGGGCAAGCAGCAGAACTACGAAGACCGTTGCTATGAATTTTGCCGTTATGGATCTTTTAAATATCATTTGACTGCTATGGCCTTGTTTGACTCAATGATCTTTGTGCCTTTGGGCCCTTTTACAAAGTCAATGAACGCCTTGACATTAGGGTTAGGCGTGCCTTTAACGATAAGGTTCATGTTCTTTATGAGCTTGTACTTCCCATTTTTTACATTTTCAGCGGTAGGGGCAACTCCGTCAAGTTTCAGCGCAATTATGGCGCCCCCGGCGTCGTCAATTGCAATAGTGTCAGTAAACCCGATCGTATGGGGGCGATTAGACAGTATCTTTGTCATCTCAGGATGTGTCGGCACCATCGCAACAGATTGCGGCTGCTTGAGGTCCTTGAAGCATGCAATATTTTTTCTTATCACATCCATTGTTGCATCAGCATCCGGCCTTGTGAGCGCTAATATAGGCTCTGCAGAGCCTTTAAGATCGCTCCACTTTGTTATTGCTCCGGAATATATCTTGCAGAGATTCTCGCTTGTTATCTCTGTGACAGTAACGCTCTTGTTAACACCGATAACATTGGCAACCCTTGCTATCTCAGTAGCATTAATGCCGAGTTTCTTCTCATCGTCCTTGAGATGTCTTGCTGCCATTCCTATATCCACCCTGCCTTCTGCAGCTGACATTATGCCGCCTTTCGTCTCGATGGATTTCTGGTTTACCTCGATAACAACGCCCTTGTTCTCTGCCATATAGGCCTTTGCGAGCTCAGTGACAAGAGAGATCAATCCTCCTGCGCCCGCAATGGATATCTTCTCCTCTGCATAAACAGCACCTGCAGACATCATGACCCCCATCATGACGCATAAAGCAATACTCAGAGCCCTCTTCCCCATTTTTCCTGATGAGATCCCTTTCATGGCTTCATCCTCCTTTTTATAGCATGCCTATCTTGTTCATCATATGACGAACATTGTCGTAATCCCTGTCCTCTGCCTCAGTAAATCCTGTATAGCCTTCATTGATCGAATGCAGCACATTCCTGGTCTCTGCATCGGTATCGTTGAGCACAAGCAGGGCCTTTTTGATCTGGGAAACCATATCATTGTCAAGACTGTTTGACACGGTTATATTGAACTCAGCAATTTCTTCTGAGTATCTCAGCATCTTTATGCCGGAATCCTTGTGTTTGAGCGCCATGCTCTCCATGACTCCGCCTGCGTCAAAGTCTCCGTTCATTACGGCCTTTATCACATCGTTATGGTGGCCGAGATAGTTATAGTAGAGCAGGTCCTTTAAATCTATGCCTTCGGCAAGAAGCATTGCCCTTGGCACAATATGGCTCGATGTCGAATGGATGTCACCGAATGCAAAAGACCGGCCCTTAATGTCAGCCATGGAATTGATGCCGCTGTTCTCCCTCGTGATTATGACGGCATGATGGAAAGGCTTCCCTTCCTTGAGCGCCTTTACCAGGACCTTTGCAGCGAATCTTTCATGTGCCTCAATATATGTGGAGGGGGTAAAAAAGGTGAACTGGGTGATGCCCTGCTCAAGGTCCCTTACAGCTCCCTGGAAATCCACTGCAACCTTCAGGTCTATCTTTCTGTGCAGTTTTCTGCTTAGATATTCGGCCAGCGGACTGAAGTTCTTGAACATCACTGCAGGCGACTCGATCGGAACGACTCCCATTCTGAGGACCCCTGAAACTGCCTCTCCGCCTGCGAATTTGAAGCGCTCCATCTCCGTAGAGGCGAGTTCAACATCCCTGTGAAGTTCCCTGACCATCTGGTTCATTTTGAACGACCGGTCCCTGTTCTCGCGTGGGATGTCCTTGATCTTCTCTATTGAGACCCATATCTGGTTGGATCCGATCTTCTGCTCGTTGATCGCCCGGGATATCTGCTGGCTCTTGTCCGAGACTATCTCTATCGCCTGCGATACCTGCCTGCTGTTGAGAGACTGCTCATTTGTGGCAGTGCGCACATGCTTCGAGATGTCGTGCATCCTCTCTGTCGCATGCATTATCAGCTGTATCCCCTTGCTCTGTTCTGTAGTCGCCTTGGCTATCTGACCAACCATCGTGAGGACCCTCTCCATGGCTACAGAGACAAGGGCAATGGCCTTTGACTGCTCTGTTGTGGACCGCTCAATAGCAGCTGACATCTCGGATGACTTTGTAGAGCTTTCGACTATTTTTCTCAGGGCATCAGCAGCCTCGCTCGTGACCTTAAATCCTGTCTCGACCGACTTGAGGCCGTCCTTCATCGCCTCTATGGCATCGCTCACCTCCTGCTGGACAGACTGAATCAGCTGGCCTATCTCCTGGGTAGAGAGCGAGGTCCTGTCCGCAAGCTGCTTGATCTCGTCAGCAACAACAGAGAAGCCCTTGCCGTGTTCGCCGGCCTGGGCAGCAAGTATGGCGGCATTCAGCGCAAGAAGGGTTGTCTGGTCTGTGATATCGTCTATCACATTAAGTATCTTTCCTATCTCCTCGGACCTGCCGCCCAGTTTATGAATGAATCCGGCGGTCGTCTCGACAGATGCCTTGATATCCTTCATTCCGTTTATCGTCTTCTCTATTGAGGTCATGCCAAGGGTCTTTGCATCTTTCTTGACCTGGTCCGAGAGCGATGCGGATTCCTTTGATCTCTGCTCAACCTCTTTTACGGCAGCGGATATTTCTGTTATTGCAGACTGGGTCTCCTGTGCGGATGAGGCAAGCTCTGATGCATTGCCGGCCACTTCCTTGATAGTTGCAGAAAGCTCCTCTATCGATGCAGAGGTCGCCTCTACAGCAGAAGAAAGGTCATTTGTGCTGTTGCTTATTTCTGCTATGCTGGTGACCATCTGTTCCATTGATGCAGCGGTCTCTTCTGCAGAGGCTGCAAGCCCCTCGGTACCGTCGGCAATATCAGAGATCGCAGCGTTCATCTCCTCAACAGACGAGGATATGTTGGTGACGGCCTCTGTCTCGACCATGGCACCTTCGATTATGCGCTTTGATTCGCCTTCAACTTCTGTAACGAGATGGTTCACCCTCCTCGTTATGTCCTTGATCCTTTTGAGTATGTCGGAGAGCGAGAACATCGAGAGCTTGATGGCCCTGCTCGCCCTGCCTATCTCATCTATGCTGTTAATTTCGACATCGAAGGACATGTCGCCTTCAGAGAGCTTCTGGGCTGCGTCCTCCACAGCCTTTACAGGCTTTATGACCATGCGCCTGATCATGTACCACAGGACCGAGCAGAAGATCAGTGAGGCGATCACAGTCACAGTTATAACGAGGATTATTATCATTACGGCCCTGTCATACTGTTTTGCGATCGAGAGCGATATCTTGACAGCTCCGAGGACGGCAGGATCATTTGCATGGCATGACCTGCATCTGTCCTCATTGAGCAGGGGCCTGTAAAAGATCACATTCTTCTGCTCAGTAACAGACATCGGCTTTTTTGTCTCGGAGAGCTGCTTCATTATGGGAGCCTCATTGACAGAAGAATTGGAGGAAAACGCTTCACGCCCGTCATAGTGTAGGATGATCAGCTGGTCTATTCCCTTTACATTATGAAGCTCCTGGATCATGGACTTTGTAACATCGGACTTACCCTCAAGCATTGTGCGCGATATGTCCTGTGCAACTATGTTTGCGGTCGATTCGAGGCTTGTCTCTGTAATACTGTAGAGGCTCTTCCTTTCTATGGTCATAACCATAAGACCGGCGGCCAGGATCCCCAGAACAAGCAGGACCAGGACGACCGCAAGGATCTTAAGCTCAAGCCTTTCGCGCATAAAACCTCCTTTGATCATATCTCGATGTCCATCGTCTCGTCAGCCCTTATAACTGCAATGAACCGCTTATCGAGTATCACAACGCCTTCAATATATTTAAGTTCGGCCTCTGTCAGATGTGCAGGAGGCTCTATTATGCTCTCCTTTGATATGCCTACAACACCTACGACCCTGTCCACCATTGCACCGATTATGCCTTTTTCGGCAGAGATGATCAGTATCTTTGCATCCTGTCTTGTACCCGGAATCTCCTCATACTTTTCCTCAGGCTGCGCATCTGCTCTTTTCAGTCCAAGCCTTGAATTGAGCCCTATCACAGGTATTATCTTGCCCCTGAGAGAAGTGATGCCTTTGACATAATCCGGAAGGGTCGGGACATAGGTTATCTTCTGCAGTCTCAGTATCTCCTCAACTTCGTCAACCCTGAAGGCAAATTCCTCCCTGCCGATCATAAATGTCAGAAGTTCGGTCTGGACCTCACCCTCTGTCAGGCCTGTCAGTTCGTCTTTGCTCACGGCAACTGACGGTTCAGCGGCTTTGTCTGCTGCAACTGCAGGTGCATTTTCCTCATCCTGAGTTTCTGCAGACGGTTCAGGGATATGATCAATCGTGCTGTCCGCTGCCGGCTCAGGAGATTTCTCCGGAACGCTTTTTGCAGCAGGCACCTTATCGGCCCCCAGTTCCTTTGCCTTTTTTCTAATTTTCGATATATCCATCAAGATTCAGTTCCCTTGCAGCCCCGTCAATCAGCGAGGCGTCTATGACCCCAACTTCTTTTGCAAAACCGTCAAGCAGGGCAGAGGTGGCAATGCTGTTTATAAGCCTCGGCACGCCTCCGGAGTAAAGGAACAGCAGTCTCAGTGCCTCCTCCGTGAAGATCATGTCCTCTCTCCCTGATGTTTTAAGCCTGTGCATGACATAGTCCTTTATCTCGTCCTCGCTGATCGGGCCGAGATGGAAAAAGAGACCTATTCGCTGCTTGAGCGGCATATATGCCTTATGGTTGAGCCTCTTCCGCAGGTCTGTCTGTCCTACAAGGATCAGGCTCAGCAGGTTCGTATTGTCAAGCTGGAAATTCGTCAGGAGCCTTATCTCCTCGAAGGTGTCCCTGCTCGGGATCAGCTGCGCCTCATCTATGATTATCACGACAGACATGCCTGCCTCGAACTCAGTATAGACCTTCTCATAAATGGCATCGAGCAGGTCAGCCTTGTAGACCGACGGGATATTGATATCAAGCCTTTTCGCAATGGCCCTGAGGAACTGTCCCGGCGTAAGCACAGGGTTTATTATAGTTACGATCTTATAGATATTATCATCAAGGATGTCCATCAGGGCCCTTGTCAGGGTCGTCTTGCCGCAGCCGATATCACCGGTCAGCAGGATCAGTTCCTTCTCTTCAACTGCATACTGAAGCCTTGCAAGGGCCTCCTCATGGTTCCTGCTGAGGAAGAGGAATTTAGGGTCCGGCGTTTTGGTGAACGGCCTCGCAGTGAGGCCGTAGAACTCCTCATACATAGATATTGCCCTTCTGCCTGATGAGGGATTCATCTATCAGCGCCTCAATATCCAGCACAAGTATGACCTCATGCTTGCCTATCTCTGCAGCCCCTGCAAATCCCTTAAGCTTCTTCAGGTAATCGCCGAGTGATTTTATGACTATCTCCTGCTGCCCGTAAAGCTCATCTATAAGAAGACCTACCCTGCGCTCCCCGAAGCCGACAACGACCGCAAAACATCTCGGGCTTTCATCTCCGGCAATGCCGAAGAACCTGTTTACCCTTATCATCGGGAGCATCTCTCCCCTCAGATAAAAGACCTCTTTCCATTCGATGGTCTGTATGTCCTTCTGGTCAACAATAAGAGTCTCTGACATGGAGGTCAGGGGGACTGCAAAACGCTCGGTGCCGACCCTGACTATAAGGGCCTTGATGATTGCAAGAGTTATCGGCAGCGTAACCATGAAGGTCGTTCCCTCGTTGACCCTGGTCTCGACATCAGCAAATCCGCCAAGGGCCGAAAGTTTCTCCTTCACAACATCCATGCCAACGCCCCTTCCGGACATTTCGCTTGCCACATCCTTCGTGCTGAAGCCGGGGGCAAAGATGAAGTTTATTATTTCCTTCTCCTCGAGCTCCACATCGTCGTCAATAAGCCCTTTCTCGACAGCCTTTTTCCGGACTTTTTCGAGATTGATCCCTCCGCCGTCATCCTTCACCTCAACGACAACATGGTTGCCTTTCTGGTATGCCTTGAGCGATATCAGGCCGCTCTCCTTTTTGCCTTTTGCCCTTCTCTCCTCAGGTGTCTCTATTCCGTGGTCGATCGCGTTCCTGATAAGATGCATCAGCGGGTCCACTATTTCTTCTGCCAGGAACTTGTCGAGTTCGGTATCCTCGCCGAACATCTGGAGGTCTATCTGCTTTCCGATCTCTCGGGAGTACCGCCTGACGATCTGGGAAAGCCTCGCAAATATCTGCCCTATCGGGACCATCCTTATCTCTAACACCTGGTCCTGCAGCTCGGCAAGCCTCCTTTCGAGCGTCTGGGATATCTTATGGACATCGTAAACGATCGAAGAGTGTCCGAATGTCTCTACAAGCTCGGTGCCGATCCTTTTTACTGCCCCTTTTGCCAATGTGAGTTCGCCAATGGTATTCAGGATACGGTCAAGCTTCTCGATATCAACCCTTACAGTGGTGGATGTGCTCTTGAGATGTGATTCCTGGGCCTTTGCTACAGGCGCCTGCGGTACTGCCTGCGGCTGCACTGCAGCTTTTCCGGGAGAGAGGATCTCGATCTCGCATCCGATCTCCTTTTTCACCTCATCAGCAGACTTGCTGCTTCCGAACATCAGGTTGAAGCCTATCGATCCGTCCGGCACATTCGAAGAAGTAGGAAGGGTCGAAATGAGCTCACCCTTTGCTTTTATGATCTTGGTAAGTTCTTCAAGAGCCTTGTCGAATATGTCGAGTGAAAATACGGCCTTGGCAAGATATACACCCTTGCCGTCCTTAAGGTTGGCCTTGAGCCTGTGCTCCTCATACTCGGAAAGGACCTTCATTATGGAAGGGTCTATGACGCTCTCGGCAGGGGCCGCCTCTCCCCCGTTCTTCATCATATTCCTGAAGTTCTCTATATCGGCAAGGTGCGAGGAGATGTCATTCTCTTCATGGTCATTGCTGACCGCATCAACAAGGCCCCTCAGAAGATCGAGGTTCTTGAAGAGAAAGTTCACAACATTGTCCCTGACCTCGATCCTGCCGAGCCTGATGTCATCCATCAGGGTCTCGAGAGCATGGCTGAGCTTGCTGATCCCCTGCACGCCGAAGAGCCCTGAAACACCCTTGAGCGTATGCATTGCCCGGAAGAGCGCATTTATGGTATCGGGATTTATCCCTGACGCATGAGTGTCCTGTATCTCAAGGATCAGGTTCTGGGATTCCTGGAGAAGGTCTTCTGCTTCTGCAATGAATTCTTTTTTTGAAGCGCTCATGGAGCCAGTATCTTTTTAATGATTTCCTGAAGTTCAACAGATTTGAAAGGCTTTGTAACATAGGCAGTGGCGCCGAGGGCCATGCCTCTTTTCTTGTCCTCTTCGCTTCTCTCGGTACTGACGATTATGATGGGAAGATGGTTGTATCTGGGATTGTTCCTTACAAAATTTATCAGTTCGAGGCCGTTTATGTCAGGCATGTTTATGTCTGTAATGATAAGGTGGTATTCCTGCTGCGGGAGTATCTTGAGCGCCTCGAAGCCCGATCCGGCCTCAACGGTCTCATAATCTCCGATCTCGTCGATAACAGCCCGTATCAGCGCCCTTGTTGTTGCAGAATCCTCAACTATAAGAATGGTCTTCACAGGATCTCCATAACTGCAGAAATTGTATCAGAATAACAGAAAAAAATCTCTAAGCCGAACAGTCTATACACTGCCCTTCTCCATCTCCTGAAGCCGTCTCTGAAGCAGAGATTTCTCAAGGGCAAGGCCTGCATGGCTTATGAATATCTCGAGACCTTCGGTCTCTGGCACCGGTTCATTGGATGAGGCATTGTCACAGTACAGGACAGCAACAACCCTGCCCTCTGCAACCACAGGGAAGAAGGCAGCCTCATCAGGCCACTTTCCGCCAAGCTCATCGATGAAATATCTTGTTACATCATCCTTCTCAAGGCGGCCCTTATAGGCCATCTGCTCAGTCATTATCCTTTTCAGGAACGGGCTCATCTCCAGGGAAAGCACAATGGACCTTATCTTTTCGTCAGCCCCCTCGATGTCTATGCCGAACTGCCCGAGGCCGATTATCTGGTTCTTTCCAGCCATGAAAAGCACGCCCCTGTGGAAGATATCGCTCGCGAAACGAAGCACGAGCAGTGTAATTTCTGAGGTGGAGTTGGGGAACCTCAGTTCCTGGGTCAGCGCCCTCAGTGCGGCAATGTCCTTTCGCTCGACTGAAGGGGCCCCGCCCCAGTCATCTTCCCAGCCGGGTCCCTCTGAATCTTCAGTTCCTCCATGGTCCTCAACAGTAAACGCCTCGGTCGGCACAAATGATGCCTGGGTCGATTCATCATGGACCCTTGCACCCTCCATCAGCAGATATTCGGGGCTTAGTCCCTTTGATATCTCCCAGCCGAGGTCCTTCAGGTCGGTCTTGGTGGTTATGTCCAGGTCATCAAGTTCGAACTCGAAGTCGCCGTCCTCCCAGAGCAGCAGCCGGTATATCACATGCTCTATACGCTTGCGCCCTGCCTGTTCGAGCGAGTCTCTGCTGACCGCGCCAAGATCGAATATGATCTCGGCAAGCGACTGTGCCGGGAGGTTCTTTTTCACCTCTGCAGCCATCTGCATGACCGATTCCTTTATGATGCCTGCCTTCAGCAGCAGGTCTGCAGATGTGCCTTCGATGTCATCGGTCTCGGCACGGACTATCATCCCGTTCCTGAAGACTATCAGTGCGGTTCCCCTGCTTCCATGCACGAGAAATGTGCCTGTCTTTTTGCCTATGCTCAGTATCTGGAATATGTCGGCAAGAGCAAGGTCTTCGAGACGGCCGGCAAGGCTCATCTGACCTCCGCACCCTTGGGGATCACCACAACGCCTCCGGTGCTTACCGAGAATCTCTTTCTGTCCTCCTCAGGGTCATAGCCGATAGTGGTTCCTGAGGGTATATAGACATCCTTGTCGATTATAGCCTTCCGTATCCGGCAGTGCCTGCCAATCTCAACATTTTCAAGCAGGATGGAGTCTCTGAGGTCTACATAACTGTTCACCCTTACATTGGGCGAAAGCACCGAGTTCTGGACCCTGCCGCCGCTTATTATGCATCCGCCGCATATTATGGAATCGAGCGCAACACCCAGCCTGCCTCCCTTATACTCCTGGGCAAATACGAACTTTGCAGGCGGATACTGGCCCTGATAGGTCCGCATCGGCCATTCCTCATCATAAAGATTGAACTGCGGGTCAACAGAGACGAGGTCCATATTGGCCTCCCAATAGGCATCAATGGTCCCCACATCCCTCCAGTATTTTGCCTCTTTCCTGTTCTCGTCCTTGAACTCATGCGCATAGAGCCTGCCTGTCTTCATCATCTCGGGAAGTATGTTCTTGCCGAAATCATGCGCTGAAGACCTTCCTGCATCAGTCTTCAGCTCGTTGATTATGTCTCCTGTGTTGAATATATAGAGGCCCATCGAGGCATAACAGTGGTCAGGGTCTCCTGGTATGGTCCTGGGGTCCGAAGGCTTCTCCTCAAACCCGATTATGCGGAGGTCCTGATCAACTTCGACAATGCCGAATGCGGACGCTTCGGACTTTGCGACCTTGATGGTTGCAACAGTGCCCACGGCCTTTTTCTGCAGGTGAAAATCGAACAGCTCTGCATAGTCCATCTTGTATATATGATCGCCGGAGAGTATCAGGACGTAAGGGGAATTCTCCTTCTCAATAACATATATGTTCTGAAACACTGCATCTGCAGTGCCTTCATACCAGCGCTCGTCTATCCTTTGCTGAGGAGGTATTGTGAATATGTATTCGCCAAGCTCAGGGTTAAGGAGCTTCTCCCATCCAAGCGCGAGATGCCGGTCGAGCGAGAGCGATTTGTACTGGGTTATGACAGCTACCTTCCTGATGTCAGAATTGATGCAGTTGCTGAGGGTGAAATCGATTATTCTGTACTTGCCTCCGAAAGGCACTGCGGGCTTTGCCCTGTGAATTGTCAGCGGGTGAAGCCGCTCTCCCTTGCCGCCTGCCAGAATGACAGCAAGGACTTCCTTCATCAGCTTTTCCCTGCTCTTCTCCCTTGATCTCATCTAACCCCCGAATGACTTGAGCTATTACCCTCCGGAAAATAAGCGTTTCATATTTCCGGCAAACCAAAAATCGGATATTCGTCTTTTACCGCATATGTGGAGTATATCAGGGAAAATTCAAGAGTGTCAATGAGTTAGGATGGACAAAGGCATTGTTATACGGTTCAAATATTGACATTTCAGAAGGCCTGAAAGTAAGGTAGAACATGATCGCAATAATAGATTACGGGATGGGCAATCTCCGCAGCGTTGAGAAGGGTTTCAGCAAGGCCGGCATAGATGCAGTCGTTACATCTTCACCCTCTGCTGTTGATGATGCAAGTGCAATAGTCCTGCCCGGCGTAGGGGCATTCAGGGACTGCATCAGGAACCTTTCAGACCTCTCTCTGACCGATGCTGTAGTGCGTTCCATAAACAAAGGGAAACCATATCTCGGCATCTGCCTCGGACTTCAGGTCCTTTTCAGCGAGTCTGAGGAGTTCGGAACATGCCGCGGCCTCGATGTTTTCAGGGGCAAGGTAGTAAGGTTCGGGAGCGGCATGAAGGTGCCGCACATGGGATGGAACACTGTCAGGATCGAAAAAAGGCC
>Ga0233425_10007544_pt1 | contig 15205 bp, 9 predicted proteins | sample Watercolumn_Towu_2_FD_181712 | JGI IMG/M metagenome (GOLD analysis project Ga0233425, IMG submission 181712) | Freshwater microbial communities from Lake Towuti, South Sulawesi, Indonesia - Watercolumn_Towuti2014_140_MG | ecosystem: Environmental > Aquatic > Freshwater > Lake | place: Indonesia...
CGCTCTACGTCATTGACGCGGAGGGCGGGAACCTGCGTTACCTGGCCGTGGGCCAGCCCTTCACCGGGCCGGTGACGGGGCATGAGTGCTGGGTGGGCGGGACCGGGGAGGTGATCCTGACCGTCAGTGAGCCGCCGGGCGGGGCCATCTACCTCCTAAGGCCCGGGGATGAGGTCGCGCGGCGTCTGTGGCGCGGGCGCTGCTTCGGGCACATGTCGGCCTCGGTCGACGGCCGGTTCTTCGTGACCGACGACTTCATCAACGGGCGCATCTATGTGGGGAGCCTCGCGACGGGCAGGATGATGCCCCTGTGCGATACCGGAGCGACCTGCGCCTCACCCCAGGCTACCCACCCGCACCCGTACATGACACCCGGGAACCGACACGTGATCTTCAACTCGGACCGCACGGGCCTGGCGCAGGTGTGGGCGGCGGAAGTGCCGGGGTGGTTTCTGGAGGTGCTGGAGGACAACTGAGGGGCAGGCCTTCAGCGTCGCCAGCAGCCTCGCCGACGACGATGAGCATCTTGGTCATCTTGGTCACGTTGCCCGCCTTCGCCCTCTCATCTGGAGCAAGATGACCAACTCAACCACCGCGTTGGGCGACGTGCCGGAGGAGGGACTGCACATCGCGCGCGGAGGCGCCGGTGATGGCGGCGTGGGCGCGGCCGGGCGCCACCGCGCGTGTGGACTTCGGACAGGCGGTGCGCCTCGTCGATCCGCTCTCCGGGGCCTCGGCGGAGGCGGACGCGTGCGCCCTGACCTCGGTGCCCGTGCTGGCAGTCGGCGTGCCGGAGCGCCTGGTGGCCGAGGCCCGGACTAACCGGGCCCGGCCCTTCCCGTGGCATGGAGGGCTCGACTACACGGGCGCGACGGCGGTGTGGGCGACGATGGGCGAGCCGGGCGAGGAGCGCGGCCTGCACCACATCGGGGCGAACCGCTCCTCGACGGCCGTCGAGGCCTACGGCGTGCTGGCGCGCGACTGCGGCAAGGGCGCCGGGCAGGCGTTCAGCGTCGCCCCGGGGTCCCTCTCCTACACCACCGAGCCGATCACGATCACGGTGGTTGCCCGACGCAACGCGGCCAACGACAACGCGGGCTTCAACCTCTGGTACGAGTCGACCACGGGCATCCGCGGCACCGGCGAGTGGTACACGATCCCCGGCAATGACCAGTGGTACACGAAGACGTGGACGATCGCCGACGCCCAGTTCGTCGGCAAGTGGGGCTACAACTTCCTCTTCAACGCCGACACTCCCCGACCCTACTACCTCCGCAGCGTGACCGTCTCCAAGGCTCGCTGACCGCTCGGCTCTCCGGCAGCGTGGCCAATACGTTGCAGTCCGCTCCTCTGGGAGTCCCGGGGCTGAATGACCGGGAACCGGGGGCAGACAACCATGAGGTACGTGGGAATCGCGGTCGGCTTCCTGGCGGGAGCGCTGTTGCTCACAGCGATGGTCGTGTCGTCGTACCGCGCGACCACGCTGGCCGACGTCATCGGCTCCGGCGACCTGATCGGGGCGCGGCTGCGGCTGGCGCTGGGAGATGACGTCAACCGGCCCGGGAAGGGAGGCGGGTGCCCGCTGCACAACGCAGCGCGGCGCGGGGACGAGGACATGGTCGGTCAGCTGCTCTCCCGAGGTGCCAAGGTCGATGCGCGCACGGACAGGGGTTGGACACCCCTGCATGTGGCGGTCTGGGCGGATGGGCGGGGGACGGCGGAGGCCCTGCTCGACCGAGGCGCCGACCCCAACGCGCAGACCGATGCCGGCATGACGCCTCTGCAGACCGCCGCGCGAGAAGGTGGCACGCAGGCTGTTCGGGTGCTGCTCGACCACGGGGCTTCGGTCGGCCTCGAGAGCCAGATGGGGTCTGCGTTGGTGCAGGCGACGATGAAGGGGCACCCCGACGTGGTCGCGCTGCTGCTGGAGCGCGGCGCCGATCCGAACCAGCGCCTCCGCGGAGGTTGGACCGCCCTCCACGCGGCCGCCGCACAGGGCGATCCGGAGTGCTTGCAGACCCTGCTGCGGGCGGGCGGCGATGTAGATGCAGCGAACGATGTCGGCGAGACCCCCCTCCATAGGGGCTGCCAGACGGGGAGCGTGGCGACCGTGCGGTTGCTGGTGGCGTCCGGCGCGGACCTCCGGGCGAGGACGCGCGGCGGCTGCACACCCCTGCACTTCGCCGCAGCCAACGCTGACCCGGAGGTGTCTGCCTACCTGTTGGGACACGGCATCCCCGTGGATGTTCTGGACCTGGACCGACGAGCCCCTCTGCACTACGCCGTGCACGGGGCTCCCGAGGCGGTCGTGAAGGTGCTTCTGGAAGCCGGGGCGCGGCCCGGGCGGGTGGACGGCTACGGCTGGACGCCATTGTATGACGCGGCGCGCGAGGGGCGTCTGGGAGTGGCGGCACTCCTCCTGCAGCACGGCGCTCCCGTGGACCAGCCTCTGAACACCGGCGCCACGCCCCTGTACGGGGCCTGCATCGGGAAGCACCCGGCCATCGCGAAGCTCCTGCTCGACCACGGAGCTGACCCCAACGGAGGCCGAGCGCCCGATTGGAGCCCCTTGTGGGCCGCGTTCCGGGGTCCGGCGGAGCTGGCGCGGATCCTGCTGAGCCACGGCGCCGACCCCAACCGTCCAGGCAGCGAGGGTTGGCATCCGATCCAGTCGGCTGCCTACTACGGCGCGGCGGAAACGGTCCGGGCCCTGCTGGACGCCGGGAGCGATCCGAACGCCCAGTCCGTGGGCGTTGCGTCCGCGCTCCATCTCGCGGCAAGCGAGGGGCAGGCCGGCGTTGTCGAGGTGCTGCTGGATCGGGGCGTCGACCCCAACCTGCGCACGGTCGCCCGACCGACCTGTACGGCGCTGCACTACGCTGCCGGAGCGGACCACCTCGACGTCGTTCGCCTGCTGCTGAGCCGTCACGCGGAGGTCGACGCCCGGGAGCTCGAACGGGAGGACTACCCCGGCTGGACCCCGCTCCACCTCGCGGCGAGCGCGGGGCACGATCGGTCCGTGCGAGCGCTGCTGGACGCGGCAGCCGACGTGAACGCCCAATCCGGGCAGAGGGACACCCCCGCGTGCCTCGCCGCGGCCAACGGGCACGCTTCGACCATCGGCCTGCTCGCGGCGCGCGGGGCGGATCTTGGCTCGCGGAACCAGTGGGGGCAGCTGCCGCTGACGTGCGCGGTTCTTGAGGGCCACGACGACGTCGCCGAGCAGCTGATCGCGGCGGGCTCGCCCTACCCGGCCGACGTCGCGGTGCTACGAGGCGACGTGGCCCGGCTGGGCAGGTTGCTGTCTGAGGGGGTGTCGCCGGAGGATGAGAGCGGCATCGAGCGGCTTCTGCACCTGGCAGCCCGCCACAACCAGGCCGCCGCGGCCGAGCTGCTGCTGCAGTGCGGCGCGGAGGTGAATGGCCGGAAGAGCAGCTACTCGCTGGACACGCCTTTGCACGGAGTGGGGGGCCCGGAGGCCGCGGCCGTGCTGCTCCGTCACGGTGCAGACCCCTTGGCGCGGGATGACACCGGTCGCACGCCTTTGCACTACGTTAAGGACCTCCAGGTTGCCTGGCTGCTACTGAGGTACGACGCCGACGTCAACGCGAAGTCCGATCAGGGCGCGACGCCCCTGCACGAAGCCATCGCTACCGACAACGGCATGCTCATCGAGTTCCTGCTGTCGCAAGGCGCCGAGATCAACGCGCGTCACGAGCTGGGGAGCCCGCTGGACTGGGCCGTCATGTGGGGGCACCAGGACATGGCGACCCTCCTTCGCAAGCATGGCGCCGTGCAGCTGACCCACGCACCGCCGAGCCCGTGGTCAGGGTTCTCGGCGCGGACCATGGGCGCCCGCGAGCCCTGGCCTCACCGCTTCGGCAGCTGAACCTCCTCGCCGCCGTTACGTCCCGACTCCGCGGCATGCTGCCGCGTGCGCGCTCACGCCCTCCATTAGCCCCAAAGTGTGCGCTTCGTCACACTGACAGAACCTCATGGCATCTGGTACGTTTGGTAGGGTTGCAGCTCGATCAGGCTGGAGCCTCGGCTCGCCCTTTGGTGGTTTTCCCAACCGGGACAACCGAGGGAGGAGCGCCCGCCGCCGGAGTGAGCGTCCAGGGAACAGCGCTCATTTCGGCGGCGCGGTAGTTCTGGGGGTCGGCAGCCGGGTGCGACTCAGAACTCCAGCTCGAAGATCCCCACCCCGAACGGCTCAAGTTCCACGGTTAGTCGCCCGTCCGTCGGCGGAGGCAGCTCGTCGCCCCCGTGGACCCGCACGCGCTGCGGCGCGCGGCCGAGGCGGGAGGTGGCGGAGTGCGGGCGGTCGTCATCGCTGACCGCGATGAGGTACACCGTCTCCCCCAGCTTGCGCGTGGTCCAGTGCAGCCAGGGGCGGTCGCGGGCCTCGAACGTGGGCGCGGGCTCCACCGACAGCAGCACGGGGATCATCGCCTTGACCTCGGCGGCGACCTGCTTCACGTGGCCCCATTGCTCCTCGAAGGGCACGACGGTGTCCCGCTGGATGTCGAACCACGAGTAGTAGATCAGCCCCCGCGCGCCGTGGGCGAGGCACTGCCAGGTCATGCTGCGCATCTCCGGGAGGGTGGGCGGGCGGAGGCCCTGCTTCTCCTCCTCGGTGGCGCGGTAGCAGCCCCAGTTGAACACCTGCGGCACCATCCACACCGGGCGCGTCCCGCCGACGGCGTCCACCGTGTGCTGAGTCCAGACGCCGGCCCGGCGGGCCGAGTCGCCGGGGATCGGGTACGGGTCGGTGCCGATGACATCGAAGGTCCGCGCGTAGTCGCGCACCTCGCTCACCTGGTAGAGGACCACCCACGTCGGGTGCCCCGGGTCCAGCTCCTCCAGCCACTCCTGGTGCGCTTCGAGGCGGGGCATGAACTCCTGCGACAGCTCATCGTTCAGGTACCACGCCAGCAGCGCCGGGTGGTCGCGGAAGGCCTGCGTCTTGGCCTCGATGAAGGGGCGCTCATCGTCGGGGCTGCGGATGTCGGCCGGGCAGTAGGCCGACCCGTGGTAGATGTCCTTCACGCTGTAGATGACCTTCAGGCCCAGCGACTGGGCGAGGTCGAGCTGCTCCCGGCTCGGTGCGCCGTAGGGCATGAGGCAGTTGAAAGCGCTGTCGGCGTACTCCTTGAGTTCCGGCTCGCTGATCCCGCCCCAGTACATCCCGAGTGGGAAGAAGGGCTCCCCATCGATGAGCAGGCGGTTGTGCTCGTCGATGAAGCTCTTGCGCGAGGCCAAAGCCGTCGGGTCGGGCACGCGCAAGCGCCACATCTCAGCCTCCAGCTCCGTCCCATCGCTCCGCCGGTGGGCGCTGACGTGCACGTCATAGGCGCCTACGGACAGGCGGCGGGTCGGGACGGTCAGCAGCGTTCGAGCGGCGACGGGGCGGCGCGTGCCGGACCAGACGAGAGCGCCGTCGGCGCGGCTCCGCACTTCGGTCCGCAGCAGGACCTCGGGCAGCTCCAGCCCCCAGTCGCGCAGGTCGAGACTCGCCAGGATCTCCGCCGCCCCGGAACCCGGCCGGACCTCGCCGCGGTAGCTGGGCTTCAGAAGCAGCGTCTCCAGCGGCGGCTGACGCCATTGGCGGACCTCCACATCGTCCCACCACGCCTTGCCCGTGATGCCCTGGCGCAGGTAGCAGATCACGGTACAGTTCTCGGCGCCCTCGGGCACCCGGCCGGAGACGCTCGTGAGTCGCTGCCAGTCGTGCGTGCCCCTGAACCCGGCCGGGTAGTGACCCCCGAGGTACTTCCCGTCGGCCGCGTACCACTCGAGGCAGAGCGTCGCGCCCGTTTCGGGGCCTTCGACACCCTCGGTGCGGATCCACCCGCTGAGCTCGTACGCCTTGCCCGCCTCGAGGGTGATCGCCTCGTGGGAGAGCACATACCGCTTCGGGTCGGCATTCTGGTAGAAGAGCGAGCGCTGCCCCGAATGTGCGGCGTCGGTGGTTGTCGCGTACTGGCTCCAGCCGGTCGCTCGGCCGTCGGCCTCGGTCTCCTCGAAGCCGGCGTTCGTGACCAGGTTCGGCGGCTGCCAGTCATCGGCGCCGGCAACGCCAAGACACGCGAGGGAGACGAAGAGCAGGTGAACCGGGAGTCGCATGGGTCCCTCCAGGGAGGCGGGGATGAGGTGTCCGGGCAGGGCCACGGTGGTCAGGTGTCTCCGATTGCCGCCGCCGCTAACACTCCACCACACTCACCCGCAGGTCGTGCGAGCCGTCGGGGCGGGCGCACTCGTAGTAGTAGAGCAGGCGCGGGCCGTCCTGGAGGACATCGATGTAGCGCACTGAACCTGATCCCCCTCCGGAGGTCGTCCAGGGGCCGTCTGGGGTGAGACGGGTGAAGGTGCGGAGGTCGGTGCTGACCGCCAGGCCGGCCTGCTCCTCGTAGTTCTCCTCCACCGAGGCGCTGCCGTCGTAGAAGCCGAGCCACACCGGGGGCACGTACAGCAGGCTCCCGAGCCGCGCACAGTACCGGTCCCAGCCCACCCCCGGGCGAAGCACGTTGCCTTGCCATGTGAAGTGCACGCCGTCCAGGCTGGTCGCCAAGCCCGTCTCGGAGGTCGTAACGCCGGTGTTGTAGACATCCCCGGTGGCGTGCATCTGCTCATGCTGCGCCGGGGAGGCAGCTTGAGGCGCCGGCGCATAGCTGAGCAGCATGTGGTACACCCCACCGACCACCATCACCCACGGGTCCTTCACGCCCTCCGCGCCGATCTCGTCGGCGGTGAGGACCTTCTTCCGTGAGCTCGGATCGAGGTTCTCAGGCCTGTCGGCCTCCAGCACGTCCACGCGCCACTGCCCCGTCGCACCGTCGACGTAGCTGGCGTACAGCCGGAAGCGCCCGTCCAGCCCCCGAAAGACGCTGCACTTCTCGATGGAGGGGCTGTCGAAGTCGCCGCTTTGCGCGCGCCAGACGTCGGTGAAGCGGAGCCCATCCTCGCTCGCGGCGATGCGGCATTCCCCGCCACGGATCGGTCGGGGCTGCCTCAGCCGATAGCACAGCAGGAACCGGCGGTCTACCGGATCATACTGCGCGGTGGGCGCACCGGCCCAGTAGCCCTCGCTGAAGCTCAGGGGCTCCCGGATCAAGACGCCCTCCCGCGGATCGAACAGCGGCGGCAGCCCGAAACACTTGTCCCGGGCCGACAGTCCGCAACGCCACATCAGGGTCCTCCACTGGACGGCGGGCGCGTCCACGAGGGCGGGATCGAGGGGACGATCTGACTGAAGCCGGAGGTTCCGCCCGGCCCCTGACCATGCGCCTACCGCCTGAGTTGCAGCGAGGCGACCGCGCTGGCCTGGTTGCCGGAGGGGTCGCGGGCGGTGATCCGCACCAGGTACCGACCCGCCGGAACCGGGAGCCCCTGGGCCGAGAGACCCGTCCACGCGAGCCGCTGCAGGCCGGGCTCGCTGGACCGGTCGGCCACGAGTTGCGCGACGGGTCGACCGGCGAGATTGAGCACCTCGACGGACACCGCCGCGGGGCCCGTCAGCGTGTAGACGATCTCGGCGCCCGCTGCCGTCGGCGCCGCGCAGGCCCCCGTGACCGCTACGCCGTCGCCGGTCGGGCTGATCCCGCCGGCCAGCGGGTCGAAGTCGACCCAGCCGAAGGCCGCGTTGTCGGCCTTGTCCCGGATCTTCGCGTTGATGGCGCTCTTGGAGGTGGTGCCGAAGTCGTTGCCCTCGGCGCGGATGAGGTTGGCGCTGTGGTTGTCGATGAACCAAGTCATCCCGGCGCCGAACGTATTGCCGCCGTCGTCATCGGTGCCCGCGTTGGCCAGGTTCCCGAGCTTGGGCCACGAGGGCGCGTAGATGTAGACCCCCCAGGTGCAGGCCGAGAAGGTGTTCAGCGTGACGACCGGCGCGGCGGAGTTGCGGGTGACCAGGCCGACGCTCCCGCCGTAGAGCCGGTTCTGGGTCACCGTGGCGTTCGCATCGTCGATCTCGATGTACTTGGCGTTGCCCATGCCGGGGGCGTTCGTCCCGTTCCCGAAGCGCCCGAAGACGTTGTTGCGGATGATGGAACCCGCGCCATCGAACCGGACCATGACCCCCCGATCGGGGCAACAGAATCGGTTCCCCCGCGCGGCCGTCGAGCCGCCGATGATCTGCTTCCCCGCCAGCGTACCCACGTAGACGCCGTCATTGATGGGCAGCAGGCTGAGCCCGTCGGGGGTGAGGCCGAAGTAGTTGCCCGCGATCGTGTTGTTCTGGCACCCGTCGTTGAGGCAGTACACGCCGAGCGCCGCCTCGCCGCCCCCGAAGATGTTCCGCAGGCCGGCGCTACCCCCGCCGATCGTGTTGTTCGTGGCCGCCGCGCCGAGGATGACACCATACTCGAGGGGCAGAGCGGTCTTGCCGTCCGCCGTTGTCCCGATGTAGCAGCCCTGAACCTTGCACTGAGTCGCGCCGAAGTAGATCGATACCGCCGTCTTCAGGCCGCCGAACACCGGGCGGGTCGTCCAGTCGGAACCACCGACGATGTTGCCCGAGCCGCCCTGAATGAGGACCCCTTCGCGCCCAAGCCCCAGGGCGGCGGCGCCACCGCGCTTCACCCCGATGTGGTTGCGCTGGACCAGATTGTTCTGTCCGTTCTTGATGTACACCCCCGCCGTGGCGCTCACCGCCCCGTTGCCGCCGGCGAGGACGTTGCGGTCGGCGAGCGTGCCGCCGCCGATGAGGTTGTCGTTCCCCCCGTCGATGTAGATGTCCGACCCGCCATTGTGGCGGAGGGTATTGCCGGCGAGGTTGGCCCCGATATGACAGCGCTGTACGATGTTGCGGTGGGACCCGTTGATGAGGATGCCGTGGCGCGGGAAGTCGTAGATGGCCAGGCCGACGATCTTGCAGCCGAGGCCGTCGGGGTGGTTGTCGACCTGGAGCCCGTCCCCAGAGGCCTGCTTCCCGCCGCTGAGCGCGATGTCAGGTATGCCGTCGCTGTTCAGATCTCCGTTGATGGTCGTCGCGCCGTCGACAAGCGCGGGCAACGGAGTCAGCGGACTGATCGTGGAGCCGGCGAGCGACGAGTGAAAGCCGATGACGTCAACGCCCCCCGCTAGATTGGAGGCCAGGATGGCGCTCCGCAGGCTGCCGTCACCGGAGTCGGCGGTCGTACTGACCACCCGGACCGTTCCGATAGTCGCCTGGGCGCACGTCGCGGAGAAGGTCAGGGAGGCCACGAACAGAGGCATGGAGCGCAACATCGACGTCACCTCGCCTATGCAATAGCGTCCGTCTCGGGCCAGCCCCTTCAACACCTCCAGTGCCTTAGGTGCTCCCCCAGCCCGAAGAAGTGCCCGCCAGCCATGACGATGGCGCTCAGCTTCGCCGGATCGAACCGCCCGCCCTCACCCAGCACCGCGGGATCGACGTGGTGCGCCAGGGCCTCCCCCGCGAACAGGTCGTGGTCCCCGATGCTCTGCACGAACAGCAGCCGGCACTCGATGTTCACCGGGCACTCCGCGATCAGCGGCGGAGCCACATGGCTCGCCGGCAGCGGCGTCAGCCCGATGGCCTGGAACTTGTCCACCTCCCGCCCCGACACCGACCCGACCTGCATCACCTGCGGCAGGAGACTCGCTGGCGGCAGGTTCACCACGAACTCGCCGCGCTCGCGGATCAGCTGGTGCGAGTACCGCTCCGGTGCGATCGCGATCCCCACGATCACGGGCTTGCGGATGCTCAGGTTGAACGTCTCCCCCAACGTGATGATGTTCGGCCGCCCCTCAGCGTCCACGGACGTGATCAGCGCCGCGGGCGACGGGTATACGGGACGGAAGGGGTCATACAGCACACGGTCGTGAGACATGCAGTCCTCCAACGCGCGATTCGCGGCCGGCGGGGCTACGGGCGCGGCGTCCACTCGAAGTACACGTCGTAGGCGACCGGAGACTCGCCGAAACCCGGGGCGGGCGCCTCGCGGGCGGTGCCGGGGTCGGTCTGAGGGTAGCGCGTCCCAACGTGACCCCGAACCGCCAGCGCCGCGACGAACGTCGAGCCGCGCGACGCCGTGGCGCTGACCCAGGGGAGCTCGAAGAGCCCGGGCTGCGGGTGCTCGGGGTCGCCCCGGTTCGTGTAGAGCTCAGCCGGGTTCAGCGACAGCCGCTCGGCGGGAATCCGGGCCCACCCCTGCACCCAACGGCCGCCCGGATCGGGGATCAGGCTCCCCGCAAGGCGAACCGAGCCGGCGGAGAGACGGAATTCCCCCGGCTCCCCCGGCGCGAAGCGGCCTCCGCTCATGGCGACGAGCACGTCCGGGACGTCGGGCCAGGGGGTCGCCTCGACGGGGGGCACGTTCGCGAAGGAGGCGAGCCAACTGTCGCGGTTCAGGACGAAGTACACGCGCCCGTCCGGCGCAACGCATGGGAACTGGGGGTAGTCCAGGCCGTTCAGCAGCACGGTCTGCTCCCCGGTGCCGGGGTCGATGCGGACGAGCGAGCCCGAGTTGCCCTGGTCCTCCCGGTTGGCCTCGGTCAGCGCGTACAGACTTCCATCGGGGGCGCAGGCCAGGCCCCGCGCCTGCCACAGGCCCGTCGTCAGGACACGGCTCTCCCCCGAGGGGGGGAGCGCCAGGATGCGGCCGGGCTCTTGGCCCTGCACGCCATACTCGCTCACGTACACCGTGCCGTCGGGCGCGACCGCGACGCCCTGGGGCGTCCGCAGGCCCGCGAGGGCCACCTCGACGCGCGCCTCTCCGGCACGCACTCGCAGGAGGCTGGGGGAGGCCCCGGCGTGCACCGAGCCCGCCTCGCACACCACGTACAGGTCCCCGGCCGGGCTGACGGCCAACTGCCGCGGGCGAGTCAGCCCCTCAATGACCGTCTCCTGCCGGCCGGACGCCGGATCGATCCGCAGTACCCGTCCCGGATGGCCCGCATCGCCGAGGTCCTGCCCGATGAACACCTCACCCCCCGCGCCGACCGCCAGCCCGTACATCCCCGGCAGCCCGGACAGGCGGACCTCCACTCGGCCCGTCCCGGGACCGTATCGCCGTAGCTGCTGGTGGTTGAACTCGACGAACCACACGCTCCCGTCCGGCGCCGCCGCACACCCGAACGCATAGTGGGCCGGGGTCTCCAGCGCCAGGCCAACGGGAAGGGAGGCAGTCGCGGCACACGGCAGAGAAAGGGAGATGGGGAGGAGTAAGGAAGTCATGGACCTTGGCTGCCGGTCACCGGTTACCGGGACCGCCCCCGCCGAGTCGCGGAAAGGTGAGTGCTGTGAGACGATTCCGGACCGTCGCGACGATCCTCGGGAGCCCGGTCTACTGGGGGCCGCCCTACCAGGACCACACGCCCGAGCAGCTGGCCGTCCTCCGGGGGCTCGGGGTCGACACGCTGGTAGCCAACCTGGCGTGGTCGCGGCCCTGGATGGATGTCGTGAACCTGGAGGACCTGCATGTGAGCCCCTCGTACCCGTGGCTCTCGGACGCCCGGCGGGCGGCGGAGCTCCGGGTGCAGATGCGGCAGCGGGTCGACGCGGCGGTCGCGGCCGGGCTGCGGCCCTTCTTCTTGTTCGGGTGCCCTCGGCAACTGGATCTGACGGCCCTCACGGAGGAGGAGCGCCGGGCCACAGAGCCCCTGATCGGCGTCCCCGGCAGCCGGATCGCGGGCGGCGTCGTCCTCGCCTGCATTCGGTCGGAGGGCGTGCGGCGGCTCTACCGGGAGTTGATCGCGGAGCACTTCCGGACCTTCCCGGAGACGGCCGGCCTGCTGGTCTACACGGTGGACGAACTCGCGGAGGTCTGCGACGAGCGCGACCCTTGCCCGCGCTGCCAGGGCGTCCCGCTGCCGAATCGGCTGCCCGAGTTCCTGGAGTGCCTCGCCGACGCGGTCAGGGCGGCCAACCCGAGGGCAGAGCTCTGGTGGGAGCCGTGGGAGTTCAGCGCGACCCAGACGCTGGAGGTAGTAGAGCGGCTGAGTCCGGGAGTCCGAGTCGCGGCACACAAGTGCATTCACGAGGTCTACTACGCTGGGGGGCCGGACGCGTGGCTGCGGCAGCTGTGTCGAGTCGCCGAGCGGCGCGGGATCGAGGTGGTGGTGGAGGCCTTCTTCTCGGGAACCGGAGAGGACCTGGGCCCCCTGCCGGCTTACCCCTGCCCGCGCCTCGTGCTGGAACAGGTGCAGGAGATCGCCAGGCTCCCGGCCGTGACGGGGGTGAAGGAGTACTTCGGGACGGTGGCCGAGCACGTCTCGGTGAACGAGCAGGCCTGGCGCCTGGCCCTCGCGACGCCCGAGCGGCCCGTGCGAGAGGCTCTGGGGGAGTTGGCGGAACAGTACCCCGACGCGGATCCAGAGCGGCTCCTGTCGGCGTGGGAGTCGGCGGCGCAGGCGCTGGAGGAGTTCCCCTGGGACCTGAGCTGGCGTCTGCGGCAGTACAACTCCGTGCGGTATGACCAGCAGTCCCCTGGCGAGTACTGGAGCGCGCACTTCCGACGCTCCCTGCCGACCCCCTGGACGACCCCGAGCTGGGAGAGCAGTCGGCTGGGCTTCTACGCCGTGGCGGTCAGCGAGACGGCGGCGACGGAGTGGATGCTCGAGGAGACCGCCCGGCGGCTCGAACGCTGTCTGGAGCGTGTGGACGAGGCCCGGGAGGGGCTGGAGGGTGCCGGCCCGGGGCGTGCGGAGCTGCAGTTGCAGGCGAGGTCGGTGCGCGTTTTCGGGCTGCTGGCGCGCTCTCGGCTGCTGCATCTGCGGGCGAGCCGGCGGGCCGACCAACTGAGGGCGCGCTTGACCCCGGACGCAGCGGAAGGCCTGGCCGCGACGCTGGCAGAGGACCTGGCGAATGCCCGCGAACTCCGCGCCCACGCGGCCCAGTTCCCGCATGGCTTCGACCTCGCCGCCTTCGACGGCACGCTGGCGGCGATGGAGCGGGGGCTCGCCGGCTTCGCTGAGGCCCCGCGGGAGTGGGTGGAGCAGCACTTCGTGTGAGCCGGCAGGACGGGAGTCCCGGCCGACGGGAGCCACTGGATGAACCGCGCTGCACCGGGACCCGCGGTGTCAGGCCGCCACGCCTGCCGAAACCACCCTGACCGACCAGGGGACTTCTGGTGCCCGAAGTTCGACCGGCGCCTGTGCGAGGAGTGCGCACGCTGCCCCCGCCCCACCCACTGCAAGCACCGGCCGCAGTGCCTCATCCGGGAGATCGAGTCGGCCCGACAGCCCGGACAAACCCCCTCATAATAGGGTAAATCACGGATATTCGGTATGTGTATGCAGGATAGGCCCCGCCCCTTCGGGGGAGGGACCGGTAGCTGGTGGCCCGCCGGAATCGGCCTCTTAGGCGGTTCCTGAGCCTAATTCGGGCCGGGACTCCGCCACCCGGCGGAGTCTATTGACAGACGGGACCAAAGAGGCTATACGGAGCGCCGGACAGGCTGGTACAGGACGAGGATTGGCCGCGCGAGCGGCCAGCGGCGTTTGAGGAGGGAGTTTGTGACGCGTTTCACAAAGTCGGCCGGGCCCACGCGGAGGGCGGACAGGTCCTGACATGCACGAGACGGGGCTTGCGCAGGGGATCATCGAGGCGTTGCGGAGGGTGCAGGCGGACCGATCGGAGCCAATCAGGCTGGCGAGGCTGTCCGTGGGGGAGCTGTCGGGTCTGTCGCCGGAGCACTTGGCTGAGCACTTCTACGAGGCGGCGGAGGGGACGGAGTTCGAGCAGGTCATCCTGGAGACCGAGGTCCGCGGCCTCGACGCGAAGTGTACGGCGTGCGAGGCGCGGTTTGAGGTGACTGACGACGTCGAGGCCTGTCCGGTGTGCGCGAGCGAGAGCTACAGCCTGCAGCCGGACGACGGTGTGAAGCTGGTCTCCGTGGAGTAGCCGCGCATCGTACGGCAGTCGTGCTCCGCTGAGTCGGCCCGCAAGACGCGCCTGGACGAGTCGTCCCCATCGGCAACGTTCGGCCCGAAGGTGCACAATGACGTCGGTCGTGATACAGCGCAGGGGGGTCTTCGCGACCGCTCGGCAGCGCGTACGTGTCCTGGGCATCGTACAGGGCGTGGGCTTCCGGCCCTTCATCCACCGGTTGGCGCGGCGCTACTGCCTGGCGGGGTCGGTTCTGAACTTCGCGGGAGGCGTCGACATCGAGGTCGAGGGACCGGCCGCGGCGCTCGAGGGCTTCGTGACCGACCTCCAGGCGGAGAAGCCCCCGATCGCGCTGATCGAAAGCCTCGCCGTCGATGAGCTGCTCCCGACGGGCGACGGGGAGTTCCGTATTCTCCCCAGTCGGGAGGGCGAGTCCGGGCCGATCCTGGTCTCGCCCGATGTCGCGATCTGTCCGGACTGTGAGCGCGAACTCGCCGACCCCACGGACCCTCGTTTCCGCCACCCCTTCATCAACTGCACGAACTGCGGGCCGCGGTACACGATCATCCGCGCCATGCCCTACGACCGACCGAACACCAGCATGGGCCGCTTCCCCATGTGCGAGCGCTGCCGCGCGGAGTACGCCGACATCGACGACCGCCGCTTCCACGCGCAGCCCGTCGCCTGCCCCGACTGCGGCCCGCGGCTGAGTTACGACACGGCGGGGAGCGTGGATCGCGAGAGGGCCTTGGCGAGTGCGACCGAGGCGCTGAGCGCGGGGCGGATCGTCGCAGTGAAGGGACTCGGCGGGTTCCACCTGGCGTGCGACGCGACGAACGAGGAGGCCGTCCGCAAGCTCCGCGAGCGGAAGGGGCGTGAGGAGAAGCCGCTGGCCCTCATGGCCCCGAGCCTCGACGCCATCCGCAGCTTCTGCGAGGTCCCGGAGTACGCGCGGGAGCTGCTGGAGGGGGCGCGGAAGCCCATCTGCCTGCTGCCGAGGCTCCCGGAGACGCCCATCGCGCCCTCGGTCGCGCCGGACAGCGCGTGCTACGGCGTGATGCTGCCGTACACGCCGCTCCACCGGTTGCTGCTGGAGGACGGGGGCTTCACCGCGCTGGTGATGACCAGCGGAAACCTGTCTGACGAGCCGCTGGCCACCGACAACGACGAGGCGTTCCGGCGGCTAGGGCACATCGCAGACGGGTTCCTGCTCCACGACCGGGAGATCCTGGTTGGTTGCGACGACTCGGTGGTCCGGCCGACCGCTGCCGGGCCGATCATGATGCGGCGGGCGCGCGGGTACGCGCCCTTCCCGGTGCGGCTGCCGGAGCCACAGCTGTCGGTGCTGGCGCTCGGCGCGCACCTGAAGAACAC
>Ga0233425_10007545_pt1 | contig 15205 bp, 23 predicted proteins | sample Watercolumn_Towu_2_FD_181712 | JGI IMG/M metagenome (GOLD analysis project Ga0233425, IMG submission 181712) | Freshwater microbial communities from Lake Towuti, South Sulawesi, Indonesia - Watercolumn_Towuti2014_140_MG | ecosystem: Environmental > Aquatic > Freshwater > Lake | place...
GTAAGACTACCGAACTGATCATCACGTCCACCGCGCAGGCGAATATCTCTACACTTGAACTGAAGTACCAGGCCACGGCTACGGTGTATTCCAACGCAACAGCAACCATCGGGCTGGCAGTGGTGAACCAGGATGCGCTGTTCACCAATTACGGGGTCACCACGATCAACAGCAATTTCACCCCCGACAACCTGGTGCAGAATTTTGGTGACATGACAGTCAACGGACAGTATAATATGAACGGTAATTCAGGCAACCTGATCAACTCCGGATACCTCCTGATTAACAGCCACTGGAATGTGATCAATGAGGCGACCAACAATGGAACGATCGAGGTGATGGGAGATATGAATTGCAACAACGCTGTATTCCTGAATGCGTGCGCACTGATCGTGCACGGATTCTTCCACCTCAATAACACCGAATTTACCAATGAAACAGGGTATATCAAATGTTACGATGAAACCAAGATACAGGGTGGGCAATCCTTTATGAAACTGCGGAACCAATCGGAGATCTCGACAAAGCACCTGACCCTGAATGCCGACATCATTGGTGAAGGCACCTGGAACGAGATTCTGGTGACCCACGATCTCCGGTTCAATGGACCCAATGTAATTACCGGAAACATCGAAACGGCACAAACCAATGGAGTTCTGGTCAACGGGACGCTGGCCAATTTCACAAACGGAGCCACATTCGTCAGCTTTGCCAACATCACAAATACCATTCCCACTTCCGCCTGCAATCCTGAAGGAGTGACCCCGCCAACTCCCTGTCCGGATTCAGATGGAGACGGGGTAACCGATTGCGACGACGACTATCCTTACGATCCCGACCGCGCCTATAATAATTATACTACCGGAACCGCAGTATATGAAGACCTTTGGCCGGCAAAAGGCGATTATGACATGAACGACCTTGTGATGTATTATAAATATAATGTGGTGACAAATGCACAGAACAAGGTGGTGGATGTAATCTCCAAGTTTTATGTTCTGGCAGCCGGTGCCGGTCAGCGCAATGGCTTTGGATTCCAGTTCGACAATGTAACACCGGGACAGATTGCATCGGTTACCGGTTATAATCTCACCGGAAGCTACATTGATCTTTCGGCAAACGGTACCGAGAACAACCAGGCTAAAGCGGTGGTCATCGCCTTCGACAACCATGATAACGTGATCAACCGTGTGGATGCTTCCACTTTCTTCAACACCTTGGCCGGCCATCCCGAAGGAACTGCTGACACCGTAACCGTAACGGTGCATTTAACCAGCCCGCTGACCACAACTGTTGTGGGAACCCCTCCGTTCAATCCGTTCCTGATCAAGGACAGGATCCGTGAAATGGAGATACACCTGCCTGACTACATTCCAACGTCACTTGCCAGTCCCGCTTACTTTGGAACGAACGATGATAATTCGATTCCTGCTTCAGGCCGCTATTATAAGACCAGCACAGAACTCCCCTGGGCGATCAATTTGCCGGTGACATTTGATTACCCGGTCGAGTATGCAGATATCACAACAGCGTACAACCATTTCGCTGAATGGGCTCAATCCGGTGGGTCGTCATACCCCGATTGGTATCTCGATCTTCCCGGTTACCGAAATAACTCGAACATCTACTAGACCCGGGACCCGGAGTTTCTTACTGGACTCTGCCGTAAGAGGGTGGCTCAGAAGTCGGGCCGCCCTCTTTTTTTGAACTGGTTGAAGTTATTCGATTATTTTCCTCATGCTGAACTTTGCGTCCATGAGGTTGTAAAGGAAACGACATTCGGTGGCGATCGGGTGTCCATTCCGGTAACCCGGCATAAAAGTGAGCCTGGCGAACGCCTGTTCTAACTCTTTTGCTGCATCCGGCCCCTCTTTGATGTAAACCTTACTGCACACAGGCCGGCCTTTCCTGTCAATAATCATACGGAGGAGAATGCTCCCGGGAGATATCTCCTTCAGGGCATCCCCAATTGAGGGATGGGTCAGGCTCAGACTGTCATTTCCGCATCGGTAGGGAGGAAGGGGATTACGGCCGGTGATGCTGAAAATATGCTCATTGATGCTGTCGGCGAGATGGAAATACAGGGCGCAGTTCAACGGATCTCCCGGATCCATTCCGGGGGGAAGAAATACATCCGGTATCAGATCGCCAAACGTCGGTGTTTGAGCAGGCGACGTCAACGAACCCGTATGGCACACGACGAGGATCAGGAGGATGAATCTGTATCGCATGAGATAATGAGCAGCATACGGCGTAAAAGTAGGGGAAACAGTCGGATTAATGGTTATTTTTACTGAAAAAATTGCTGCCTATGCCGTGGTTCCAGGTTGTGAATTATGCTCTGATACTGTGTTTACTGGTCCTCCTTGGATTTGGATTATGGATGCAGTTGTTTTCTTACCGGAAACCGTCCCTCTGGAGGGAAGCCGGGAGGAAGGCGGAAATACCTAAGGTACTGATCAGGCTTGAGAAGTGGTACCCCGACAAGATCAGGTTTTATACCTGGTGGTTTCAGGTTGAGCGACTGAAAAGGGAACATATACCGGGGGCATTTGCTGAGTTGGGTGTTTACAAAGGGGGATCGGCCCGTGTGCTCCATGCCATGGATCCTTACCGGGAATTTTACCTGATGGATACCTTTGAAGGATTTCCACATCTCGACTTGCAGAACGAATCCGGATCTGCCGCTACCTACACCACCCATCATTTCAAGGATACACGTCCTGAAAGGGTTTTGAGAAAAATCGGGGGCAATGACAGGATCCACCTTGTGAAAGGATATTTTCCGGATTCAGCGAAGGAACTGACCGGTGAAAAGTTTGCGCTGGTGAATCTGGATGCCGATCTTTACAATCCGACCAAAGCCGGACTCGAATTTTTCTATTCAAGGATGGTTCCGGGCGGTGTTATGTTTATTCACGATTACAGCCCAAAATGGCCAGGTGTGGTGCGTGCAACCAATGAATTCATTTCCAATCATAACCTGGTGCCGGTACTGATCCCTGACAGGGATGGGACACTGGTGCTGATCAGGAGCTAGTTAGCCGGATGAATTAAATTTCTGGTATCTGCTTGTAAGATTAAAATATTATCGTACCTTTGCGCCCTCAAAAATCAGCAGTGGTTTTTGAAGGGATTACAAGCTGAAAACAGCTAGGAAACCTGATAATGCGAGACGCGTATAGGTTTCAACCGGCTTCAATAGCGGAAGTTGGCCATCGTCTCAGCCCTTTATCTCCCTCCTTTCTAGTTTCCCGCGAATAATCCGTAAACAGATTCCGAAATTCAGGTTAATATCATCATATGCCTACGATATCACAACTGGTCAGGAAAGGAAGAAAGAAACTGACCGACAAAAGCAAAGCCCCGGCGCTGGATTCCTGTCCGCAACGCCGCGGAGTTTGCGTAAGGGTCTATACCACCACTCCGAAAAAGCCGAATTCTGCTATGCGGAAGGTTGCCCGGGTCCGCCTTACCAACGGAAAAGAAGTGAATGCCTACATCCCGGGAGAGGGGCATAATCTGCAGGAGCATTCCATCGTGATGATCCGGGGTGGCCGCGTCAAGGACCTGCCCGGGGTACGGTATCATATCATCCGCGGCGCCCTGGACACTTCCGGGGTGGAGGGACGCAAACAGAGAAGGTCGAAATATGGCGCCAAACGTCCTAAAGAGAAGAAAGTATGAGAAAGACCAAACCAAGGAAACGGCTTATCATTCCCGATCCGAAGTTCAGCGATCCGCTGGTTTCCAAATTCGTGAACAACATCATGCTTCGTGGGAAGAAGAACATTGCCTACAATGTTTTCTATGAAGCCATGGAAACGGTTACGGAAAAAACCGGTGAAAACGGCCTTGAAGTGTTCAAGAAGGCGCTGGCCAATGTAACTCCTGCCGTGGAAGTAAGAAGCCGCAGGATCGGAGGGGCTACTTTCCAGATCCCCTCGGAGATCCGCCCTGGAAGGAAATTATCCATTGGGATGAAGGCCCTGGTAAGCTTCGCCCGGAAGCGCCATGAAAAAACTATGGGGCAGAAACTGGCCGCCGAGATCGTTGCTGCCTATAAGGAAGAAGGAGCCGCCTTCAAGAAGAAAGAAGATACCCACCGTATGGCAGAAGCCAACAAAGCCTTCTCTCATTTCCGATTCTGATGCCCGAAACGATAGAACATATCCGGAATATTGGGATTATGGCCCACATCGACGCGGGTAAAACCACGACGACTGAACGGATATTGTACTATACCGGAGTCAATTATAAATTGGGTGAGGTCCATGAGGGGACTGCCACGATGGACTGGATGATCCAGGAACAGGAACGCGGTATCACCATCACCTCAGCCGCCACTACCGTTTACTGGAACTACAGGAAACAGAAGTACCGGATCAATATCATTGATACTCCGGGACATATAGATTTCACCGTCGAGGTTCAGCGGTCGCTCCGGGTACTTGACGGCGCCATTGCTATTTTCTGTGCCGTAGGAGGGGTTGAACCTCAATCGGAAACTGTCTGGAAACAAGCCGATCGCTATCGAGTACCCCGGATCTGTTATGTGAACAAGATGGACCGGGTTGGTGCCGATTTTTTTGGAGTGCTGGACCAGATTCGCTCCAAACTGGGAGCCAAACCCATACCGGTACAGATACCGATTGGAGCTGAAGACGACTTCCGGGGGATTATCGACCTGATTTCGGGAAAGGCATATACATGGGATGAGGATTCTCTCGGGATGAGTTTCCGGGAGATACCCGTTCCCGACGATCTGAAACCAACCCTGAACGAGTACCGGATGCAACTGATCGAAGGAACCGCTGAAGAAAGTGATGAACTCCTCGCCCGGTTTCTTCAGAATCCGGACTCTATCACCGAAGACGACATGGTTGCCGCTCTCCGAAAAGCTACGATTGATAACCGGATCACACCGGTTATGTGCGGTGCATCGTTTAAAAACAAGGGAGTGCAGCTCCTGATCGATAATATCGTCCGTTTTCTCCCTTCCCCATGTGATATTCCAGCAATAAAGGGAATCAATCCCTTTACCGGAAAAGAGGAAGAACGCCATCCTGATCCACAGGAACCTTTTACAGCTCTCGCTTTTAAAATTGCAACCGACCCGTTTGTCGGACGGATTACCTTCTTCCGGGTCTATTCCGGTAAACTGGATGCAGGATCCCAGGTATTGAACACCACTACGGAGAAGAAGGAGCGCATCATGCGCCTTATGCTGATGCATGCCAACAAACAAAATCCGCTGAAGTCGATCGAAGCGGGTGAAATCGGAGTGGCGGTTGGCCTGAAGGAGGTAAGCACCGGCGACACCCTTTGCGATCCGAAGCATCCCCTGGTTCTTGAGAGCATGTCGTTTCCCGAACCCGTCATCAATATGGCAGTGGAGCCAAAAACCCAGGAGGATATTGATAAACTGTTCCAGGCCTTGCGGAAACTTTCTGAAGAGGATCCGACCTTTCAGGTACGGGTTGATGACGATACTGGGCAAACCCTGATCAGCGGGATGGGTGAGCTGCACCTGGAAATTCTGTGTGACCGTCTGAAACGGGAATTCAACGTGGAATGTAACCGCGGGACACCTCAGGTTGCATACAAGGAAGCCATCCTGAACACAGTCATTCACCGGGAAACCTATAAGAGGCAAAGTGGTGGCAAAGGCCGGTATGCCGAACTCATGATCGAGGTCGCCCCGGCAGAAAAAAGAGTCAAGGGACTCGAATTTATCAATGACCTCCGCGGCGGAGCCATCCCGAGGGAATTTATCCCGTCGGTCGAGAAAGGTCTGAAGGGTGCGATGATGAATGGGCCGCTGATCGGTTTCCCGATGGAAAGCATCCGTGTCCGGCTGCTTGACGGATCGGCTCACCCGGTTGATTCCGACGGCCTGGCCTTTGAGATTGCCGCAGGACTTGCTTTCCGGGAAGCCTGCCGGAAAGCGCACGGAGTGCTGCTGGAACCCATCATGCGATTCGAGATCGTGACTCCCAGTGAGTTCATGGGCGAAGTGACGGCCGATCTGAATAAACGGCGCGGGCAGGTAGAAGAGGTGGAATCCCGGATCGGGAACCAGGTCATCCACGGGAAAGTACCCCTGGCAGAAATGTTCGGTTATGTAACCACCCTGCGCAGCCTGACCTCCGGAAGGGCCACCTCTATGCTGGAGTTCTCGCATTACCAGCCAACTCCACCATCAATCATGGAAGAAATTTTATTTAAACTCAGGGGATATGTCCCTTTATATAACTAACCGTGGTAAGGACGTGACATATCGCGTCTGATACTATAAAAGAACAACTAACGTGAGCCAGAGAATCAGAATCAAATTGAAATCCTACGATTACAACCTGGTGGACAAATCAGCTGAAAAGATCGTGAAAACGGTGAAGGCAACAGGCGCCGTAGTCAGCGGCCCTATACCGCTTCCAACAGATAAGAAGATCTTCACCGTACTGAGGTCGACGTTTGTGAACAAGAAATCCAGGGAACAGTTTCAGCTCTGCTCCTACAAACGGCTGCTGGATATTTACAGCACTACATCCAAGACGATCGACGCGCTGATGAAACTGGAGCTACCCAGCGGAGTGGAAGTGGAAATCAAGGTGTAATCGGTTACTGTAACCACAAAATGTGAAGTAACATGTCGGGACTTATTGGAAAAAAGATCGGAATGACCAGCATCTACGATGCCAACGGGAAAAATACCCCATGCACGGTGATCGAAGCCGGCCCTTGTGTGGTGACCCAGGTTCGATCCAGGGAGGTTGAAGGGTACGATGCAATCCAGCTGGCATTTGAGGATAAGAAGGATAAGCATTCCACCAAGGCGGACCGGGGCCATTTTGCGAAAGCCGGGATCTCCCCGAAGAAAGTGGTGGCTGAATTTACGCGCTTTGAACCCGGTCATCAGAAGACCTTCGGTGATATCATCAAAGTAGATATTTTCGTGGAAGGCGAGTTTATTGATGTTGTTGGAATTTCCAAGGGGAAGGGCTTCCAGGGAGTTGTCAGGCGGCATCATTTCCGCGGTGTGGGAGAGGCCTCACACGGTCAGCATAACCGGCTACGGGCTCCCGGGTCTGTTGGTGCCTCCTCCTGGCCATCCCGTGTCTTCAAGGGTATTCGGATGGCCGGCCGGATGGGCGGCAACCGCGTTAAGGTGATCAACCTGCAGATATTGAAAATTATCCCGGATAAAAATTTGGTCCTGGTGAAAGGCGCTGTCCCCGGAGCCAACGGATCCTATGTAATTATCGAACGATGGAAGTAGAAGTTTATACTGTACAGGGGAAGAAAACCGGCCGGAAAGTTACTCTCGACGAGAGTATTTTCGGAATTGAACCCAATGATCATGCCATTTACCTGGATGTGAAACAGCATATGGCAAATCGCAGGCAGGGAACGCACGCCACCCTGGAGAAGTCCATGGTGTCGGGGAGCACCCGCAAACTCCACCGCCAGAAAGGAACCGGCGGGTCACGCAAAGGGAGCATCAAAAATCCGCTTTTCCGGGGAGGCGCCCGCATTTTTGGCCCGCAACCCAGGGATTATAACTTCAAACTGAACCGGAAACTGAAAAAACTGGCCAGGACTTCTGCCCTGACTTACAAGGTTAAAGATAACGGCCTGACAGTTGTGGAGGATTTCTCTTTCGACACACCTAAAACAAAAAATGTGACAGGTCTGTTAAAGAGCTTTCAGATGGAAAACAAAAAAGTCCTCTTCGTTATTCCGGAAGCAAATGAGAACCTGATGCTGAGTTCACGGAACCTGAAGAAAGTCAGGATTGCCAGAGCCAGGGACCTCAATACATATGAAATTCTCGATGCCGCGTGCCTCCTGGTAACCGAAAATTCTGTCCGTGAGATAGAGAAAAGCTATCTGCAAGAATCTGTTAATCCGAACAACCCATGAATATCATCATCAAACCTATCATTACCGAGAAGATGACCCATATGGGTGAACGACTCAACCGTTACGGCTTCCTGGTCGACCGGAAAGCAAACAAGCTCCAGATCAAACAAGCGATTAAGGATCTGTACGGCGTGGATGTGGAAGAGGTCAATACCATGATTTATTCCGGGAAGAAAAAATCCCGCTTCACCAAAAGCGGTGTTATTACCGGAAGATCCAGTTCGTATAAAAAGGCCATCGTCACACTGGCAAAAGGTGAAACCATTGATTTTTATAGCAATATCTAACAAATGGCGCTTAAAAAATACAAACCGACAACTCCCGGCCAGAGGTTCAAACTGATCAGTTCCTTTGATGAACTAACCAGTGCAACTCCGGAAAAAAGCCTCCTGACTCCGCAAAAGCGGAGCGGTGGCAGGAACAACCAGGGCAAAATGACCGTGCGGTACATCGGGGGAGGCCACAAGCAGGTTTACCGGCTGATCGATTTCAAACGGGATAAAGACAACATTCCCGGCGTGGTCAGGTCGATCGAGTATGATCCGAACCGTACGGCCCGCATTGCTCTTGTCAACTATACCGACGGAGAGAAAAGATATATCATTGCCCCCCACGGCCTGAAAGTGGGTCAAACCGTAATCTCTGGAAGGGGAATTGCACCTGAGATCGGCAACGCCTTGTACCTGAGCGAAATTCCTTTCGGGACCGTCATCCACAATGTGGAGCTGCGGCCCGGTCAGGGCGCCAAGCTGGTACGAAGCGCTGGGAACTCAGCACAATTGATGTCAAGGGACGGGAAATTTGCGATAATAAAAATGCCATCCGGCGAAACCCGGATGATCCTGCAAGCGTGTAAAGCCACGATCGGCAGCGTATCCAATCCCGATCACAATCTTGAATCCTCGGGAAAAGCTGGCCGGAGCCGCTGGAGGGGGCGCCGGCCAAGAACAAGAGGGGTCGCCATGAATCCTGTGGACCACCCCATGGGAGGAGGAGAAGGAAGAGCTTCAGGAGGCCATCCCCGCTCCCGCAAAGGAATTCCGGCTAAGGGCTTCAAAACTTCCTCCAAGAAAAAAGCCAGCAATAAGTATATCATTGAAAGGAGAAAGAAATAACTGAAACATCCAGATAATGAGCCGATCACTGAAAAAAGGTCCGTATATCCACTTCAAACTGGAGAAAAAAATCCTGGAAGCGGTGGAGACAAAGAAGAAGTCCGTCGTAAAGACCTGGTCAAGGAATTCCATGATTTCCCCTGATTTTGTGGGTCAGACCATTGCCGTCCACAACGGGAATAAATTCATCCCGGTGTACATCACCGAAAACATGGTTGGCCATAAACTCGGTGAGTTCGCCCCGACCCGGATATTCAGGGGCCATGCAGGCAATAAGGATAAGGGCAAAAAGTAACTTCCTAAACGAAACACAATGGGATTGAAAAGTCGCACGAGAGCTGAAAAAAGGAAAGAGGGAAAAAAGAACTTGACCCTTGCCAGTCTGAAGAACGTTCCCACTTCACCCAGAAAGATGAGGCTTATGGCCGATCTGATCAGAGGAAAACGGGTGGAACAGGCGCTACATTTGCTGAAGACCGGCTCCAGGCAGCCATCTGCAGGCCTGCATAAGCTGCTTTTATCTGCCATTGCCAACTGGCAACTGAAAAACGAAGGGAAGCGGATTGAGGAGAGTGAACTCTATATTCAGGAGATATATGTTGACAGCGGCCGGGTTTTAAAACGGATCCAGCCTGCTCCGCAGGGAAGGGCTCACCGGATCAGGAAACGATCGAACCATGTGACGATCCAGATTGGTAGCCTGGTGAAACCGGAGGTGGAAATACAGGAACCAGAGGAAGAAATCCAATCTGCTCCTGTTGCAAAGACAAGAAAAGAATCCGCTTCAAAGGAAAAACCGGAAACCGCGACAAAGGGGAAAAAGGTAAGAATCCCAAAACAGGCACCTCAACCGGAAACGGGGCCGGAGGATAAGCCAGAGATCGTTTCCGCAACAGAAGAAAAGCCGAAATTATCCAAACCTGCAAAAGGCAAAAAAGAGACCGGGACCAAAACCAGGACCACTAAGGAAACCAAAGTGAAAACAAAAAATAAAAAGGATTAATGGGACAAAAGACGAACCCGATTGCAAACAGGCTGGGAATCATCCGCGGCTGGGATTCGAACTGGTACGGAGGCAAGAACTTTGAACCCAAACTCATTGAAGACGAGAAGATCCGTAAATACCTGAATGCCCGTCTTTCGAAGGCCGGGATTTCTAAGATCGTTATCGAACGGACCCTGAAGCTTGTCACTGTGACCATTCACACCGCGCGACCGGGCATTATTATCGGCAAAGGGGGCCAGGAGGTGGACAAACTCAAGGAAGAGCTGAAAAAGATCACCAGCAAGGAAATCCAGATCAACATTTCCGAAATCAAGCGACCGGAGCTGGATTCAGTAATCGTGGCCAACACTATCGCCAGCCAGATTGAAGGGCGGATCTCTTATCGCAGGGCTATTAAAACAGCCATCGCCTCTGCCATGAGGATCGGTGCTGAAGGGATCAAGGTGGGGATTTCGGGCCGGCTCGGGGGAGCTGAAATGGCAAGGCGGGAACAGTATAAGGAAGGAAGAATCCCGCTTCATACATTCCGGGCGGATATCGAATATGCCACCTGTGAAGCACACACTACCTACGGACGCATCGGTGTGAAGGTATGGATATGCAAGGGTGAGGTGTACGGAAAGCCTGAGCTGATGCCCGCTGCCGGGGGACAGAAACCGAAGCCATCAGGAGCGCAGCGCCCGAGAGGCGGACAAAGACCAAAATCCAGGAACAGAAAATAATGTTATAATCAGAAATACCTGACAAGCATGCTACAGCCAAAAAAGACGAAGTACCGGAAACAACAGAAGGGAAAGATGAAAGGGAATGCCCAGCGTGGATGCACCCTCTCTTTTGGCTCCTTTGGGATCAAAACACTCGAACAGGCATGGATCACCGGCCGCCAGATTGAGGCCGCCCGCCAGGCCATTACCCGCCATATGAAACGCGAAGGCCAGATCTGGATCCGGATTTTCCCCGACAAACCGGTAACAAAAAAACCGGCAGAAGTCCGTATGGGTAAAGGGAAAGGAGCTCCGGAATATTTCGTTGCCCGCGTGACACCCGGGCGGATACTGTTCGAGGTGGAGGGAGTTCCTCTTGATGTGGCCAAAGAAGCCCTTCGTCTTGGAGCCCAGAAACTACCGGTCCAGACACGCTTTGTTTTGCGGCATGACTATTCAGAAGAACTTGCATAAGAAGGGGAAGCCCTTCAAAACAGTTGACCTATGGAACAGAAAGTAATCAGGGAAATGACAACCGGAGAGCTCCTCGAACGACTGGATGAGGAAAAACGCCAGCTGGTTAAACTTCGCCTTAACCATGCCGTTTCACCACTTGAAAATCCAAATAAAATCAAGGCTTACCGGAAGACTATCGCGCGACTGGAAACGGAACTGAGAATGCGCGTGTTGAAAGGGGAGAATAAAGAACAACCAGTAACCAAGTGACATTTATGGAAACCAGGAAGCTCAGAAAAGAGAAGACCGGGATTGTCGTGAGCAACAGCATGGAAAAATCCATTGTGGTGGAGGTGGAAAGGAAAGTGAAACATCCGAAGTACGGAAAATTCGTTAAAAAGTCATCCCGCTTTATGGCTCATGATGAAAAGAATGAATGCAGCGAAGGAGATAAAGTGCGGATAGCAGAAACAAGGCCACTCAGTAAAAACAAGTGCTGGAGACTTGTGGAAATCGTTGAAAAGGTTAAATAGCCATGATACAGCAAGAATCAAGACTCACCGTAGCCGATAACAGCGGAGCCAAAGAGGTGCTTTGCATCAAAGTACTTGGAGGGACACGGAAGAGGTATGCCTCTGTCGGAGACCGCATCATCGTAACGGTCAAAAATGCCCTTCCATCCGGTAACATCAAGAAAGGAACGGTATCGACTGCGGTCGTTGTGCGAACAACAAAGGAGATCCGCAGAAATGACGGTTCCTATATCCGGTTCGACGACAATGCCGTGGTGTTGCTGAATGCTGCAGGGGAAATGATCGGAACCCGTATTTTCGGACCGGTGGCCAGAGAGCTGAGGGAAAAGCAATTCATGAAAATCATTTCATTGGCACCCGAGGTGCTGTAACAGAGAAGGAGGTCTCACTCATGCAGAAAAAACTACATATCAGGAAAGGAGACACAGTAATGATCATTTCCGGCGATTCAAGGGGCCAGCAGGGAAAGATCCTGGTGGTGGAAAAGGAAAAGGAGTTGGCCATCGTGGAAGGGGTAAATATGGTGTCGAAGCATACCAAACCGAACGCCAAAAATCCCAAAGGGGGTATCTTGAAAAAGGAAGCCCCGGTGCACATTTCAAACCTCATGGTGATCGATGGAACCGGGAAAGTTGCGCGTACCGGCCGGAGAAGGGATCCAAAGAATGAGCAGATGATTCGTTATTCAAAAAAAACAGGGGAGGTGATTAAGTAATGGCATATATTCCAAGAATAAAGGAGCGGTATAACCAGGAGATCGTCCCTGCCCTGATGGAGCAGTTCCGGTACAAAAACAGGCTGCAGGTGCCCCGCATGATGAAGATAAGCCTGAATCAGGGGCTGGGCATTGCCATCACCGACCGGAAGCATATCGAAACCGGGATCAGTGAACTATCCCAGATCGCAGGACAGAAAGCAGTGCCTACAAAATCCAGGAAAGACATCTCCAACTTCAAGCTCAGGAAAGGCAACCCCATCGGGGTTCGTGTAACCCTTCGCGGAAACCGGATGTACGAATTCCTGGACCGCCTGATCTCGGTCGCCCTTCCACGCGTTAGAGACTTTCGCGGGATCTCCGACAAGGGATTTGACGGAAGGGGGAATTACACCATGGGGATCTCGGAGCAGATCATATTCCCGGAGATCGATATCGATAAGGTCACCAAGATCAATGGATTGGATATCACCTTCGTGACCTCGGCCCAGACCGACCGTGAAGCGTATGCGCTGCTCAAGGAATTTGGATTACCATTTAAAACAAAATAACAGGTATGGCGAAAGAATCAATCAAAGCCAGGGAACGGAAACGAACCCGTCTTGTGGACCAATACTCCGAGAAAAGGAAGACACTGAAATCGGCCGGTGACTACCTGGGACTCCAGAAACTCCCGCGGAACGCCTCTCCGGTGCGGCTGCATAACCGGTGCAAACTGACCGGTCGGCCCAAAGGCTACATGCGGCTGTTCGGCATCTCCCGTATCAACTTCCGTGAGATGGCAGTGAAAGGTCTGATCCCCGGGGTTAAAAAATCCAGTTGGTGACAACATGGACCGGCTAAGCCTGACCGTAGCATGGTCCAACGTTAAAGAAACGAAACGAAAAGAAAAATAGAAATCATATGGTTACTGATCCTATTGCAGATTATTTAACCCGAATCAGGAATGCAGTGATGGCGAACCACCGGGTAGTGGAGGTGCCTAAATCAAAGATCAAGATAGAGATCACCCGCATTCTCAAGGAGAAGGGTTTTATCCTTAATTTTAAAGTGGAGGACTCTCCGCTGCCTGGTTCGATAAAGATTGCACTGAAATACCATCCGGTGACGAAAATACCCGCCATTAACAATCTTACCCGCATCAGCAAGCCCGGACTCAGGAAATACGTGGATTCGGATCATCTGCCCCGGGTTTTCAACGGGCTCGGAGTTGCGATTTTATCTACCTCACAGGGGATCATGACCGACAAGGAAGCAAGGGCCAAGAAGATCGGCGGCGAGGTATTGTGTTACATCACCTAATATTCTGAGAGATGTCAAGAATTGGAAAATTACCGATAGAAGTGCCTGCAGGGGTTCAGGTGACTGTTTCCAAAGAGAACCTGGTCACTGTGAAAGGAAAACTGGGGGAGCTGCACCAGCAGGTTGATCCGAGGATCACTGTTCAGTTGGAGGGCAACAAACTACTCGTCCAGCGGGATTCTGATGAACGGAATGACCGCTCGAAACACGGCCTGTACCGGGCCTTACTGGCTAATATGGTGAAAGGTGTTTCCGAAGGATTTACGCTTACCCAGGAGCTTATCGGAGTGGGATACAAAGCTACAGCCACAGGACAGATACTGGAACTGGCCCTTGGGTATTCGCATAACATCATGATAGAGCTTCCGATAGAGATCTCGGTGCAAACGACAGCAGAAAAAGGCAAGACCAATACAATCATACTGAAATCGCATGACCGGCAGCTGCTGGGGCAGGTTGCTGCAAAAATCCGGTCATTCCGTCCTCCCGAACCTTACAAGGGGAAGGGGATCCGGTTCCAGGGAGAAGAGATCAAGAAGAAAGCCGGCAAGTCGGCCGCAGGACAATAATCAGGAGGGACGGCTGATCGCTGTCCCCGCAATACATAGCAGAATGGCAGTTAAAAGCAGAAAAGAGTACCGGCGCCTTAGGATCAGGAAAAGGATCCGGAAGATAATATCGGGAACGCAGGATCGTCCCCGGATGACAGTATTCAGAAGTAACAAGGAGATCTATGTGCAGCTGGTGGATGACTTGGCGGGGAAAACCCTCCTGTCAGCTTCTTCTCAATCCGAGGAGATCCAGTCGCAGAAAACCACGAAAATCGAGCAGGCTAAACTGGTAGGAAAACTGATCGCCGGGAAGGCTGTTCAGGCAGGGATCACCCAGGTTGTTTTCGACAGGAACGGGTATTTGTATCATGGTCGGGTCAAATCCCTCGCTGAAGCAGCAAGGGAAGGCGGCCTGAAATTTTAAGGAACCTATGACAAACGCAAACGTAAAAAGAGTTAAATCGAGCGAGATTGAATTCAAAGACCGGCTGGTTAGCATCCAGCGGGTGACCAAAGTGACCAAAGGGGGGCGTACCTTCAGTTTTTCGGCAATTGTCGTCGTGGGGAATGAAAACGGGGTGGTTGGATACGGACTTGGAAAAGCCAAAGAAGTGACTGCCGCGATCGCCAAGGGAATCGACGATGCCAAAAAGAACCTGATCAAGGTTCCCATACTGAAAGGAACTATTCCTCACCATCAGGAGGGGAAATACAGCGGCGCCCTGGTTTTCCTAAAACCAGCAGCTCCGGGAACCGGGGTCATTGCCGGCGGAGCCATGCGGGCTGTCCTGGAAAGTGTGGGAGTGAAAGATGTGTTGGCGAAATCCAAAGGATCATCAAATCCGCACAGTGTGGTCAAAGCCACCATCAACGCCCTGATCAAGCTCCGTGACCCATATA
>Ga0233425_10007546_pt1 | contig 15202 bp, 11 predicted proteins | sample Watercolumn_Towu_2_FD_181712 | JGI IMG/M metagenome (GOLD analysis project Ga0233425, IMG submission 181712) | Freshwater microbial communities from Lake Towuti, South Sulawesi, Indonesia - Watercolumn_Towuti2014_140_MG | ecosystem: Environmental > Aquatic > Freshwater > Lake | place...
AATGCTGATTTCATCGTGGAGACCAGCCTTGGGTATTTCATCAACCCGCTTCTCAGCGTGCTGATGGGTGTCATCTTCCTCAAGGAGCGACTGCGCCTCGCGCAATGGATTCCCGTTGGGCTGGCCGCAATTGGCGTAACCTATCTGACCTTCGTCTATGGCCGCCCGCCCTACATCGCCCTTTCGCTTGCGCTTTCATTCGGCTTGTACGGCCTTGTCAAAAAACTTTCACCTCTCGGCTCACTGTATGGGCTTACCATTGAGACAGCCATCCTCTTCATTCCCGCGCTCATTTATTTGATCGTGGCGCAGGCCGGTGGCAGCGCCGCATTTCTTCATACCGGCCTTGTGTCTGACCTGCTCATGGTCGGCGCAGGACTCGTCACCACCGTTCCGCTGCTGATGTTCGCTTCGGCGGCGCGCTCGATTCCCTTATGGGTGGTCGGCCTGCTTCAATACATCGCACCCACGCTTCAGTTTTTGCTTGGCGTATTCTTTTACAAGGAGCCTTTCAGCCACAACCAATTAATTGGTTTCAGCATCGTCTGGATGGCGCTAATCATATTTATCGTTGAAAATTTCCTTGCCAGCCGCGCGGCTGTAGAACCCATCCCTGAAATGGGCGAGGGGTAGCGGAAGTGAATTTGATTTGGGATAAAATTATTGAGCACTGCAAAAAGCATTTTCATAAACCAGGAGGCCAACATGACAAACAATAAAAAAGGCGTGATCGGAATTTTGACCGGGGGCGGTGATGTACCGGGTTTGAATCCCGCCATCCGCGCGGTGACGATCCGCGCTCTGCGTGAAGGCTATCAAGTCATCGGCTTTCGCCGCGGCTGGGCCGGACTCGTGGACATGATCCGCGAGAAGGATGCCGATAACAGCAGTAACTATCAAATTCTAAGTGAGGAGATTGTCAATCGCGCCGGGCGGACGGGCGGTACCTTCCTGCATACTTCGCGCACCAACCCGGGCAAGGTGAAGAAGATGGATGTTCCGGAGCATTTACGGGATAAATATGCCGAAGAAAGAAATGACCTGACGCCCGAGGTCTTGAAAAACCTGGCCTACCTTGGAGTGGATTACCTGATTCCCATCGGCGGCGATGACACCCTCAGTTATGGCGTTCGTTTGTACAAGGAAGGCTTTAAAGTGGTGGCAATTCCGAAGACGATGGACAACGATGTGCCCGGCACCGACTATTGCATTGGGTTCAGCACCTGTGTGACGCGCACCATCTCGCTGACCAATAGTTTGCGGACGATTGCCGGCTCGCACGAACGCTTCATGGTGCTGGAGGTCTTTGGGCGTTATGCAGGCTTTACTGCCATGCTGCCCACAATGGCCGGCGCCGCGAACCGCTGTGTCATCCCGGAATTTAAATTCAATATTGACCATCTGACCGAGGTGATGGTGAAGGATCGCGAAGCTAATCCCAGCCGCTACTCTGTGCTGCTGATCTCGGAGGGAGCCATGTATGAAGGCGGCGAGATGGTCTTCAAGGATGCCACCACCGATGCCTATGGCCATGCCAAACTGGGCGGGATCGGCGACCTGGTGTCGGCGCAGATCAAGGATCGCTCGGCCAAATACAATAACGGCAAGTCCATAGACGTGGTCAACCAGAAACTGGGTTACATGGTGCGCGGCGGCGACCCGGATGCGATCGACTCGATCGTGCCGATGGCTTTTGGCAACCTCGCGCTGGACCTGGCGCTGGAAGGCATTCACGGCAGGCTGATGGTATTGAAGAACGGCCGCTATGACAACATGCCCCTCGACATCATCACCTCGACCAAAAAAATTGTGGATGTCAACCACTTTTACGATACCGACCGCTACCGCCCCAAATACGAAAACTTTGAGATGAAACCGCTCTTTATTATGACCAGCGAGTTGTAAACTCCCCTGCGGAATTTAACTGCTTTGAGATGTTTTGCCCAAGCGATGGAAGCAGAAAAGGATGGAATTTCCAGCGGACGGTTCCCCAACCGTCCGCCTTCATATTATTGGCGTTCATAAAAATTAGTTACGTTATGTCACTCTGAGGGAGCGTTCTTTGCGACCGAAGAGTCTCGTATTTTGGCGTAGAGACCCTTCGCTTCGCTCAGGGCGACATTAAGCAACTTATCTGAACGTCAATAATGCTGATGTCACGCAGTTCCTTGTAGCGCGACATTTATGTCGCCCTGCTAACACGAGATAAATCTCGTGCTACCGCGTAAGGTGAGTTAATCGGACAAAATTATGTCATTTCATAAAACGGTTGTATAATCCCGCACGTTCGCGATGCCAGAAGAATCCATCTGGAAACCGCCTCAATATTTGACACAATTTTCATTAGGAGAGAGAGTATGCACATCAACTTTGCCATGTGGCGCAAGGCTTCATGGGAACTGATCAAAATGGATGACAAAAAAGAGTGGGATGCGCTCGATGTCATCTCCAAATGGCTGATCGCCACCCGTTCCGCAGTGACCACCGTCACGATCTATTCCTGCATCATCGCCGGCTTCCTCGCCTGGCGCGACGGCCATTTTTCGTGGCTGCCGTGGCTCATCCTGACGCTCGGCCTGTTCATCGCGCACGGCACGAACAACCTGCTTAATGATTACACCGATTTTTCGCGCGGCGTGGATAAAGACAACTACTTCCGCACGCAGTACGGCGTGCATCCGCTCGTGCAAAAATTCTGGACGAAGGAAAACCAGATCAAATGGTTCATCGTCAGCGGGGTGCTGGCCGTGCTCTCAGGCATCTTCGCCTTGTTCTACACCGACTTCAACCCCTACGTGATCGGCGTATTCGCCTTCGGCGCGCTCGTCCTGCTTTTCTATACCTGGCCCTTCAAATACTGGGGCATCGGCGAATTGTCCATCTTCCTGATCTGGGGACCGATCATGATCGGCAGCGTGTACTTCGTCCTCGCGCTTGGCGCGGGCGGCGAACTGACCAACCTCTTCCGGGTCGCGCTGGCGGGTGTTCCCTTTGGACTGAGCGTCGCCAGCATCAACATCGGCAAGCACATTGACAAAATGGATGACGACAGGAAAAAAGGCGTCGGCACTTTCCCCGTGCGCGTCGGGCAGACCTTTGCGCGTTACACCAACATCGCCTCCATCCTCGTTGCATACGGCGTCATTTTTTATCTCGTCGCCACGGGATATTTCTCCACCCTGCTGCTGCTGGTGATCTTCGCCGCCCAGCGCGCCATGTATGCTGTTGCTGTGCTGTCCAAGCCGCGCCCCGAATCCGCGCCCAAAGGCTTCGAAGCCTTCTGGCCCACCTGGTTCTCCGGCTTCTGTTTCTACCACAACCGCATGTTCGGTGGACTCTTCATCCTCGGTATTCTGCTCGACACCACCGCCCGAAAGTTTGAAGCCTCATTACCGCTCAACATCAACCTGCTCGGCGCAATTGTTTTGGCGATCGGTTTGGTCTACGCAGTTGTCCAAATGCAAATGGCGAAGGCGAAGAAAGCACAGGCGTAACCAGAAATGATTAACGAGTAAAACACATTCATCGTTGCCTTTTACTCGTTACTCATTTCTAAACCTTCCACCTCCAGCCATTCCTCTTCCCCCGCCAAAACCCCAAATGCGAGCCTGCCCCCGGGCGTGAACGCCGCGAACTGATTATCAATCCAGATGATGACTCCCAGAAGTGGATTTGGGCTTACCGGCGACTCAAACACGGGCGCATCATCCACATGCCAACGGACGCGCGTCGGACTCCACTCGAGCCTGTACCTGTGCCATTGAGTCACGTCCACGCTGATGGCGGATGAGTCCTCGTCAATGACCCTGCCCAATATTTGCCGTGTCCATTTGCGCGAAAAGGGGAGTGCCAGCCCTGCCAGAATCAACAGCGGATGAAATTTCGGTGAATGAAAAGCCTGCGCTAGAAAACCATGCGCGGGCTTTTCATTTGTAAACGATAAATAATTGTGCGGCGAGGCATAAAAGAACCAGGCCGCATTCGGCAGCGCCGGCAGTTGAAACCGAATCCCGCCAAAGCCGGGCGACATCCCGAACGGATCGTTCCACAGGCCGAAGCCCCATGTCCCGGCGGGGGAACTGCTTGAGACTCTGGCGCGCAGGCTGAGGCTTAGACTCCGATGCGGAAACTGATGCCGGGGGAGTTGGGAATAGTCATCGAGTTGGGCATCGCGATAGGTGTGGGAATCCCCTTTTTGTATTCCCAACCTCCAGCCGTTTTGAGTTGATTCGACCCTTGCCTTTGTTGTGGCCCTTGCCTTTATCATTGGCATCGTTTTCCTTGAGCGAAGTTTATCCATTATAATTGCGCTTCGGAGGCTTTTATTCATGGAAATTACTTGGTATGGACATTCCTGTTTTCGGCTCACGGAGCGCAATTATGCCACCGTGGTCACCGACCCATTTGACAGCAAGACCGTCGGCTACGATGCGATTAAACTTAAAGCCGAGATTGTCACGGTCAGCCACGACGCGCCCGGCCACAACAACAGCGACGCGGTCAAAGGCACAACGCACGTGTTAACCGGCCCGGGCGAGTTCGAGATCGGCGGCGTATTCATCACAGCCGTTCAAACCGACAGCGCCGGCCGCGCCTCAAAATCAAAAGAGATTGCCCGCAACACAATTTACGTTTTCGATTACGACGGCATCACCGTGGCGCACCTCGGCGACCTGCAAAAGATTCCCACCCAAAGCGAGGTCGAACTGCTTGGCACGGTCAATGTGGCGCTTGTGCCCGTCGGCGGCGGGAACAGCCTCAACGCAGCGAAAGCCGCGGAAGTGGTCAGTATGCTCGAACCCAATCTCGTCGTGCCGATGCATTACGCCACACCCGATTCAAAGATCAAACTGGACGAGATCAACAAGTTCATCAAAGAGATGGGGCTAAGCAAGCAACAGGCGCAGCCTTCGCTCAAAGTCTCCCGCTCCGGCCTGCCCGATGAGACTCACGTGGTCGTGCTGGAGTACCAAAAAGGATAAACATGCCGGTCAAAGTGATCATGACCTGGGATATTTCTCCCGAACGCGACCAGGAATATTTTGAATTCGTCATCGGCGAGTTTGTACCCGGCGTGCAGAGGCTTGGTTTGCAGCCTGCCGAGGCGTGGGCAACCATTTACGGACCCTATCCGCAAATCCAGGTCGGGTTGATCGCCGCCGATTTGCCGCAGGCGCGCCGCATCCTGGCCTCCTCCGACTGGATCTTGCTGCAGGAACGACTCTTCGGCTACGTGAAAAATTACTCGCACAAGATCGTGCCCGTCCGCGCTGGGTTTCAATTTTAGAATTCCCTGCAAAAACAAAACACAAAGGACACCAGGTACACAAAGGATTTAAATTTTTCCTTCGTGACCTTCGTGTCCTTTTTGTTTGAAAAAAGGTAATGAACAAATCCTCCCGTCTTCTCCTTAATTGGTACCGCCGTCACGGACGCACTCTTCCCTGGCGCAACCACCCTGACGCATATGCAATTTGGGTCTCCGAGATCATGCTTCAGCAGACGCGCGTGGAAACGGTCATTCCCTATTTTGAAAAATGGATGAAATTATTCCCCGATGTTCGCGCGCTGGCAAATGCTTCGGAGCGGGATGTCTTGAACGCGTGGGAGGGACTCGGCTATTACAGCCGCGCCCGCAATTTGCATAAGGCCGCAAAAGTAGTCGCATCTGACTTGAACGGAGAACTGCCTCGTGATCCGGCAAAGTTGATCCGCCTGCCGGGCATTGGCCGCTACACCGCCGGCGCAATTGCATCCATGGCTTTCGGCATGGACGAGCCGACTCTCGACGGCAACCTGCGGCGAGTCTTTGCCCGCCTCTTCGACGTGAGCGAACCCGCCGACTCCCCGGCAGGAGAAAAAATTTTGTGGGAACTCGCCGCACAGAATCTCCCAAAAGGCCGGGCCGGCGACTACAACCAGGCTCTCATGGATTTAGGCGCGACCATTTGCCTGCCGAAGGCGCGTCCGCGTTGTTTGCTTTGTCCGCTGATGGAAATGTGCGCGGCGCAAAAAAACGGAACGCAGGAAATACGTCCCGTGTTGAAAGCGAAGAAAATATCCCCGCAGTATGTTCATGCGGCGGCGGTGATTATTCAGCGCGGAAGGGCCTTGCTGGCGCAGCGCCCGCCGGACGGACTGCTCGGCGGGATGTGGGAATTCCCGAATGCGCGAGTCACCGTCGACCCGGCCAAAGAGTTGGTCAAGGCCCTTAACGCCGCATACAGGCTAAAGGTCAAAAGAAAAGACGCGATTGGCGTGGTTCAACATGCGTACACTCATTTCAAAGTCACAGTCCATGCCTTTCGCTGTGAGCCTGTTTCGATCCCCAAAAATAAAATCCTGAAATGGATACGGCTTGTTGAGTTGGATGATTACCCGATGGGCAAGGTAGACCGGCAGATCGCCAAAAAATTATAGGGACACGGCGCGCCGTGTCCCTACTTGTTATGCCTTGCTCAATGTGACGAAGACCATCGGCCTGCGTTTTGTTTCCTGGTGCAGGTAACTGCGGATGGCATTGATGATATCTTTCTCGCTGCCCATCCCGCCGCCGTTGACGGCCTGCATCACCCGCTTGCGGACTTCAGGCAGAAGGGTTTCCGCTTCTTCCGGTGTGACAAACCCGCGCGTGAGAATTTCAGGCTCGTGAAGCAGCCTGCCCGATTTTTTATCGAGGCTGATGTCGATCAGCAAAATGCCGTTGCGTGCCAGCTGGCTGCGTTCCTTCATGATGTCGTGGTCAATGTCGCCGATGGATTCGCCGTCCACAAATACATAACCGCCGGGCACTCGCTCGCCGAGTTGGATCTTGTTGCCGACCAGTTCAACCACCTGGCCGTTCTCTACCACGATGATATTTTCCTCTTCAACGCCCAACATGGAGGCGAGTTTGGCGTGTTGTTTCAGCATCCGTAATTCGCCATGAATGGGCATGAAGTGTTTAGGGCGCACAAGGTTGATGAGCAGTTTCTGCTCTTCCTGCGCGGCATGACCTGAAACATGAATGGGCGCCACTTTGTCGTCAATGACGGTTGCGCCGCGGCGCAGAATGCGGTTGATGGTCTTGCCGATGCTTTCTTCGTTGCCGGGAATGGGATGTGATGAAAGCACAACCGTGTCGTTGGGTTTGAGGTCGAACTGGCGGTTCGTTCCCGCCGAAAGCCTGCCCACGATGGATGAGGGTTCACCTTGCGAGCCGGTACACATGATGACCACTTTATGATCCTGCATGTTCAAGGCCTGCTCGACCGGCACGATCAACTCATCGGCAATTTCCAAATATTTCAGTTTGCGCGCAATCTTTACATTGTCCACCATGCTGGGGCCGGCGATTGCCATTTTGCGCCCGCTCTTTTGGGCGGCGTCTGCAACCTGCTGTACGCGCGAGATGAGCGAAGCGAAGGTGGCGACGATGATGCGGCCCCTGGCTTCGGCGAAGACCTTGTCAAACGCAGGGCCGATGACTGCCTCGGACGGAGTCCAGCCGGGGCGTTCGGCGTTGGTCGAATCGGAGAGTAGCAGGTCCACGCCGCGCGCGGCGTATTCTGCGAGTTTTGCGAAGTCAGTCGGCCAGCCGTCCACAGGGGTGTGGTCGAATTTGAAATCGCTCATGTGAATGACCAGCCCAGCCGGCGTGGTGATGGCCAGCGACACTGCGTCGGGGATGGAATGGCTGACGTGGAAATATTCCACTTTGAACTGGCCGATGTTGGACGACTCGCCGGCTTGAATTGTCTTGAAATGCGCCTTGTGCTGGGCGTTGTTCCTGTTCAACTTGCCTTCGATCAGGCCCCGGGTGAGCGGGGTGGCGTAGATCGGCACATTGATCTGGTCGACGAAATGCTGTACCGCGCCGATATGGTCTTCGTGGCCGTGGGTGATGATGAGGGCGCGCACGCAGTCCGCTTTTTTGACCAGGTACTCGAAATCAGGGATGATGTAATCCACTCCCAGCATGTCATTCTGCGGGAACATGATGCCCGCATCCACCACGATGATGTCGCCTCCGAACTCGTAGGCCATCATGTTCTTTCCCACTTCGCCCAGCCCCCCGAGCGGGATAATTCTTAATTTGTTTTTCTTGCTCATATTGTCTTGTATACCTCACTGGTAAATAAAATATTTAAACCGCCTGCGGCGGATAAGGTCGATTTTAAAGAAAAAGACCTCCGCTGACTTGCTCGCGAAGGACGTACTTAACCAAACACGATTGTTCTAAAACAAACTGCCAAACCTCGGCAGTGAAAAGTCAACTAACTGGCGCGAGTATAGCAGGGCAGGGGGGATTTGTCAAAGCGGACTTCGCGCTTCACGCCCGCCGAGGCTTGATTCTGCTCCAATTATTTTTCCTTGCGCTGACGTTTCTGCCGTTCCATCATGATGTTGAACTGCAATTGCTTTTCGCGGATCATTTTCTGGATTCGGCTGCGGTCTTTTTCTTCGTAAGTTGTTGTGAGCCTTTCCTTGAGCGCGGCAATTTCACCCAACAACTCCACCTCGGCAGAAACCACGCCGGCATTCTTCAACAAGGCATAAGCCATGCGCACATCTTCAGGCGTTTCAAAGTAGGCGCTCAAATCTATCGGTTTGCCTTTGCCTTTCAGATTGTCAAAATCTCCGCGTTCCTGCGCCTCGCGGATGATGGCTTCGACTGCCTTTTCAAGACTCATCCTGCAAATCCTCCTGTCACCTTCTTCACGACCAATATTATCTCAATAGCAATAAAATTGACAATCCAGCGTAACTCCTGTAAACTTCTTTTATGGACATAGACCTCGACCTCTACCGGCACGAACTGCGAGTCTCATCCGAACCGCTTGTGCGCCTCTCGGCCATTGATATTTCTCCCGAGCGCCCCGAGCGGACTTTTGTTTTCATCCACGGCTTTGGGGGGCAGGCCATGCAGTGGAAATATCAACTGCATAAATTTGCATTGAAGAACCGCGTCATTGCATTGGATATGCGCGGGCATGGCCTCTCCGACAAGCCGTCCTCTGGCTATGATATGCCGCGCATCCAGCTTGACCTGGAAACCGCCCTCGATCTATTGAAAGTGTCCACGCCGATAGTTTTGGTGGGGCACTCCTTCGGCGGCGCCATCGTCACCGAATTTGCCATCAACCACCCTGAGCGGATTGAACGCCTGGTCATGATCGCCACTGCCGGCGAATTTAAATTAAATCCATTTTTCAAACTCGGCTTGAACCTGCCCACATGGTCATTAAAGGTCATTGAACCGCTCACGCGCAAGTGGCTGTCGGGTCCGCCTCATGCGCTGAAACCGTATTACCTGACGAATTTATCGCGCTGGGTGGGCTGGGAAAGATTCAGCAAACTCACCGTTCCGACTCTTGTTATTCGCGGCCACCGCGACGTTGTCTTCGAGAGGCCGCTCTTCGAGAAGGTGGCCGGATCCATCGTCGGCGCTGACGAAGAAGATATCGGCGTATCAGGCCACATGGTCATGCTGGAGCGCCGCGAAGCGGTCAACCGCGCAATCTCGCGTTTCCTGGGCGGCGAGTCTAAAAAGTCATGGCGCGAAGAGACCTCGGCTTCCATCAAATCCGAACGCAATGAATTGGCGGCGGAACGCCCGTGGTTGAAGCATTACGAAGACGGCGTGCCGTACACTGTCGGTATTCCGCGCATCCCGCTGCATCACTTGCTGCGCTCAGCCGTGCGCAGGTTTCCCAACCGCGCCGCGATCTATTTTGAAGGCGCGCGGCTTTCGTACCGAAAATTAAATCACGAGGCGAACCGCTTCGCCAACGCATTGAGCGCGATGGGCATTGGCCGCGGCGCGCGCGTGGTTTTGTACCTGCCAAATATTCCGCAGGCTGTGATCGCTTTTTACGGTGTGCTCAAGGCCGGCGCGGTGGCGGTCTTCACCCCGCCGATGACCGATGCCGATGAGTTGACGCGCCAGGTGAAGGAAGTGGACGCGCGCGCGCTGGTCACATTGAATTTGTGGGCTGGGCTGGCAGGGCAGGTGCAGGCCAACAGCGGACTGCCGCTGGTGGTGTTGACCGATGCCGGCGAATATTTGTCGCTGCCGAAGAAGTTGATCTCGCGCTGGCGCAACCGCGGCCTGACTGTGCCCGGCGCAATGCGCTTCCGCCGCTGGATTTCAGCGCAGAGTGAACATTCACCGACGGTGGACGTGGCTCCTGAAGAACTGGCTGTAATTCAATTTACCGGCGGCACGACCGCACAGGCAAAAGGCGTGATGCTTTCGCACCGCAACCTGGTCGCAAATGCCTTGCAGACCCGTCACTGGATGCCAAAAGCGGAGGAGGGCCGCGAGCGCTTCCTGTGCGCCATTCCCTTCTCGCATAGTTACGGGCTGACCACTTCGTTGAATGTGCCGGTTTCCATCGGCGCGTCATTGATTCTTAAACCGCAGTTCCAGATCCGCGATATCCTCAAGACCATCAAAAATTACAGGCCGACCATTTTCCCCGGTGTGCCGAACATGTATAATGCCATCAGTAATTTCAGGGGCGTGCGCAAATATGGGATCAATTCCATAAAGGCCTGCATCAGCGGCTCCGCGCCTTTGCATGTGGAAGTGCAGGAGTCTTTTGAGAAACTTACAAAAGGCAAACTCGTTGAAGGCTATGGGTTGACCGAAGCCTCGCCAGTGACTCATGCAAATCCGCTGGGCGGGAATCGCAAGATCGGCACGATCGGCATTCCCCTGCCGTCCACTCAGGCCGCAGTCGTGGACCTGACGCGCGGACGCAGGGAAGTTGAAGTCGGTCAGATCGGCGAACTCGCGATCCGCGGTCCGCAGGTGATGCTGGGCTACTGGAAAGACAAAGAGGCCACCGATGCCGTCCTCATGGATGACGGCTGGCTGCTGACCGGCGACATCGCGCAAATGGATGAGGAAGGGTATTTCCGCATCATCGCGCGCAAAGCCGACATGTGGTACCCCGACAAACCGGGTAAGCCGGCCTTCCCGCGTGACGTCGAAGAAGTGATCTATGAAATTCCACAGGTCAAGGAAGTGGTGGTCGTGGCAGTGGCCGGCAACCCGTTTGCGTTTGTGATCGCAGGCCGCGAACGCCCGACCCCTGAGGCTGTCATCGCTTATTGCCGAAGACGCCTGCCCCCGCAATTAATTCCGCGCTTCGTGATTTTCATGGATGAATTTCCGCGCTCTTATATCGGCAAGGTGCTGAGGCGCGAACTTGCCAAGCGGTACGGCAAACAAATCGCAGGGGAATAGTAGATCTCTTGCAAAAGCGCGCTAGAGAGCGCGCAATACGCCTTTGCGTAAGAGACGTTCTCTAACGTCGGCTGACTTATGCAAGAGGTCAAGTTTATAAAGATGGACTTTGAAAGATGAAGGATGAAAGCGTCATGAATCAGGCAATAACAAAAGGCGGGGTTAATTTCTCAAGGCATGTGAATTTTGTGCGGCAGGGCGGGGGCGCGCCTGTCATCCTCACACATGGGCTGGCCGCATCCCTGCACGATTGGGACGACCTGCTGCCCGAATTGACCGCCTCCGGTTATACCGGGTATGCGCTCGACCTGCTTGGGCATGGCGAAAGCCATAAACCGGATAATCACCGCGAATATACATTCGACTCTGTCTTTGACCATTTCGCAGAGTGGATCGATTCGCTTGAAATCACCGAACAGATGATTCTTGTCGGCCATTCGCTTGGCGGGGGATTATCTCTGCACTACACGCTGAGTCATCCCGAGCGGGTGCGCGCGCTGGTTCTCATCAACCCTTTTTATGGTATTCACCAGCTTCCGCCGGTCCTGCGCCTGGCATTCCGCCACCAACTCATCAACACCACTTTGATCGAACGCACACCATACCGCCTCTTTCGCTGGATGGTGGATATGACCAGTTTCAATTACGTCAACAAACAGGAGATGCACGTCCTGCCGGAACATATTCGATACCAGACTGCGCTGGATTACAAACGCGCCGCTTCTGGAATTTACAACATCCCGCGCTCGCTTCCAGACCTGACCTCGGAACTGTCACGCATCCAACAGCCGACCCTGCTCATTTGGGGCAAACGTGACCAGACCCTTGCGCCCATGTCATTCCCGCAGATTCGCAAATTGCTTCCCAATGTAGTGGATTTCCACACCATGCCAATTTGCGGACATGTTCCGCATCAATGCCATCCTGAAAATTTCAACCCGCTGGTATTGAAGTTTCTGGAAAAAATATAATTCATTTTGCTTTCGCAAACTTAAAAAACCGTATGTGGGGATATTTTAAGAAACCATTAGACTAAAGTCCTCTTGCCAATGAGTGGGGATGGTGCTAAAATGCCGAACACTTTGACCATATGTACGGGGATGCAGTGCCGCAACGCCCATATATGGCTCTAACATTTGTTCTAATATTGGAGTGATTTAATGCGTTGTCCTTATTGCAAACACCATGATTCAAAGGTGCTGGATACTTCCCACGACAGCCATGGCGGGATTCGGCGGCGGCGTGAATGCCTGAAGTGCCGCCAGCGCTTCAGCAGTTACGAGCGCCCGATTCTGGCCACCCCTTTAATCATCAAGCAGGACGGCGCGCGCGAAGAGTTTGACCGCGAGAAACTGGCGCGCGGCATCCGCATCTCCTGCGCCAAGCGCCCCGTCTCGGCGGCTGATATCGAACGCATGATCGGCCACGTGGAAACGTCGCTGCAGAAACTGGGCAAGGCCGAAGTGTCTTCGCGCGTGGTCGGTGACCTCGTAATGGCCACCCTCAAAGAGGCCGACCAGATCGCCTACATTCGTTATGCCATTGTCTACCTTGGCCTCGACGACCTGCAATCCATCCGCACTGAGATAGATCAACTTCTCGAAGATTAATCCCAGGCAGGGAAGCCCTCCGCGCCGGCGGAGAGGCGCCTCTGTTTGTTTCGTTCAACACACAAATTTTATTAGGAGAGTATCAAATGGTCGCAAAATCTGCTGATGTCAAACCGAAGAATGGATTATTGCCCACACCTCCCATGCCCAGGGGATTGCCCAAGGCGCAATTAACGGATAATGCGCGCCAGGTCCTGATGAAGCGCTATGTCCGCCGCGGAGATGACGGCAAGCCTGCCGAGAATGTGGAGGAGATGTTCTGGCGGGTTGCGTATCATGTGGCAAAGGTTGAGGAGGAATGGGGCGCTGATATTCAGAAGCGCGCCGTTGAGTACTACCATTTGCTGAGCAGCAAGAAATTCTTCCCGAACTCGCCCACATTTACCGGCGCCGGGACTCCGCTCGGGCAGCTGGCTGCCTGTTTCGTTCTCCCCATCACCGACGATATGGGACGCGACAGCGCAGGCATCTTCCAAACTTTGCGCGATGCCGCCCTGATTCAGCAGACAGGCGGCGGGAACGGATTCTCCTTTTCGCGCCTGCGCCCGAAGGGCGCGCTGGTTCAAACCTCAGCGGGACAGGCGACCGGCCCCGTTGGATTCTTACGCGTATATGACCACGCCTTCGGCGAGATCGCCCAGGGCGGAACCAGGCGCGGCGCGAACATGGCCGTACTGCGTGTGGATCACCCGGATGTGGAGGATTTCGTCACCTGCAAGATCAACGAAAACCACATCACCAACTTTAATATCTCAGTCGGCATCACCGACGCCTTCATGCGCGCGGTAAAGAACGATGAGGATTGGGAACTGCGTTTTCCAGATATGAAGGAAATGAAGCACCGCGCCTTCAGCGGGACTTTGGAACAGGCCGAAGCCGCCGGCATCAAGATCAACACCTATCAGAAGATAAATGCGCGCGAGTTGTTTAATAAGATCGTCAAGCAGGCACATCATAACGGCGAGCCCGGTGTGCTGTTCCTGGATGCCGCCAACCGCGGCAACCCTGTCCCGCATTTGTATCCGCTGGAGGCGACAAACCCGTGTTTTGCTGGCTCAACCCGCATTGCAACTGATTTGGGTTTGTTAACGATTCAAGCGCTTGCTGACATGGATGCGAATTTTATGGTTGCAACTGACCTGCGCGCGCCGCAAGGCGGACAAGGTTTTGCAAACGAAAACCTTGGCGTGGCATATAGGGTTTCCTCTCCCGCGTGGAAGACTCGCGAGAAGGCAAAATTATTGATGGTGACGACCAAACATGGTTATTCGGTTACTGCCACACCTGACCATAAATTCCTTACAACCGATCGTGGATACATTGAATTAGGCGATCTCAAACAGGGTGATGCGCTTCTCTTGCAATCAGGCGAAGGCGTTTGGAGCCGAAAATCTGAATTGCCGAATCTTGAAATTGTGCGTGAGAAGATGACTGTAATGGCGCAAGGCGGCGACCATGCTTCTGGGCATACAACCACACGCGGCGATTTTGCTGAACAATATTCCAACCTGCCTAAGAACTGGTCGCATGAGCTGGGCGTTGTAGTTGGGACTTTGGTTGGCGATGGCTGGTTAAGTCCTGCGAGCAATTCACCTGTCGGCATGGCCTTCAATTATGAAAGCGATGAACTGCTGAATACAGTTCACCAAACCATGCAGGCCTATTTCGGCGCTGGTCACCTGCACGAACGCGACTCTGTCCGTCAGTTGACCTACGGCAGGCTGCCTTATGTATTCTTTGAATCGTTGGGTGTGAACCATGCCCGCGCTCATGAAAAACATGTGCCTGCTTCCGTTTGGAGCGCGCCGCGCGAGGCAGTGGTTGGTTTCCTGCAAGGCCTGTTTACATCTGACGGTACTGTGAATATTTCATCACATAAGAAATCCTGTTCGATCAGGCTTGCCAGCGCCTCGCCCAAAATGCTGCAGGAAGTTCAAATGCTATTATTGAACTTCGGCATTGTCACACGTGTCCACCAGCGCCGTGAAGATGGTTACCGCAACCTGCCTGATGGTAAAGGCGGCACGAAGGAATATTTCACCCATGCCGATTATGAATTGATTATCGACAAGACCAACCGCGATAAATTTACAAAGGAAATTGGATTCCTTGACTCTGTAAAACAAACCAAGGTTGAAGAATTTATCAGCAATAAGACCCGGCTTTCCAATGCGGAGACGTTTGAGACGTCCATACTTTCGATTGAAGATGCAGGTTTCGCGGATGTGTATGACCTGACTGAAATGCAGACACATAGCGTTATTGCAAATGGCGTGGTTGCTCATCAATGCGGCGAGCAATGGCTTGGACCGTACGAAAACTGCTGCCTTGGTTCCATCAACCTCAACGAACATTGCGG
>Ga0233425_10007547_pt1 | contig 15201 bp, 9 predicted proteins | sample Watercolumn_Towu_2_FD_181712 | JGI IMG/M metagenome (GOLD analysis project Ga0233425, IMG submission 181712) | Freshwater microbial communities from Lake Towuti, South Sulawesi, Indonesia - Watercolumn_Towuti2014_140_MG | ecosystem: Environmental > Aquatic > Freshwater > Lake | place: Indonesia...
CGGTTCGAGGGAGCCGCCGGTCTCGAGACCGCGCCCGACGATGTCGTCGTCCCGCTGCTCGCGTCCGTGATGGACAGCTCGGTCCCGGCCGCGCACCGGTGGCGGGCGGAGCGGCTGCTCATCCGGCGCGACCCGGCCGTCGCCGTTCCCGTGCTGGCCACCGAGGCGGCGTGTGCCGATGCGGCGAGGTCCTGCCGGGCGATCGAGGCGCTCGCGCGGCTTGGCCGTCCGGCGCTCCCGCACCTCGTCCGCGCGGCGCACGACGGACCCACGCGACTGAGGCGGACCGCTGCCAAGGCGCTCGCCGGCCTTGAGGCCGAGGAGTCGGCGGACATCCTCGGCGCCCTGCTCGACGACCCGGAGAGCGAAGTGCGCCACGCGGCCCTCGCGTCGCTGGCCCGACTCGCGGCGAGACCCGGAGCGATCCCATGGATCGCCAGGCTCGGCTCGAGGATCGTCAGCGTGATCGGCGATCCCTCCCGCGACGACCTCGAACGCGGGCTCGCGCTCGCGCTCGCCGCACGGCTCCACCTGTCGAGCGCCGACGTCGATCCGCGCGAGTTGCTCGGCCTCGCCGGAGACGCCCCGGTCCGGCTGGCTGCCGTGTTTCAGCTCGTCGCGTCACGCGGAGACGCCTCGCTCCTCCGCGACATCGTGTCTCGCGGGGGCGTGGACGAGGTCCGCGCGGCAGTCCAGGCGCTCGCCGCGGTCGAGGCGCCGCCCGACTGCTTCGCCGATGCCGTCGGCAACCCGGACGTCGGAGTACGCCTCTCCGCGGTCCGCGGGCTCGCGGCCTACCCCGGTCACACTGACGCCCATGCCAAGCTCGAGCGGGCGCGTGACGACCCCGACGAGGGCGTGCGCTGGCTCGCGGCCCGCGCGCTTGGCGGGCATCTCGACGCGCGACGGGTCAGGCTCCACCAGGGCCGGCTCCCGGCCGAGGGTCCGAGCGCGACGTGGCCCTACGGCCTCCCGCTGCCGAGGCCCGGCGCGCCGCGACGGGAGCGGCTGCCGCTCGCACTGGCCACGACGAATCTGTCATACAACTTGAACCTCGGCGTGTTGATCCGCTCGGCCGAAGCTGCTGGCGCGCGCGAGGTGCTGGTCGCCGGACGCGACTTCTACCACCGCGCCGCGGCCATGGGCGCCGACGGCTGGGTCGACCTCGCATTCTTCGACACGGTCGAGGAGATCGTGGACCACGCCCGGTCGTCCGGATACCAGCTCGTCGCCGTGCAGCAGTCGCCCGGCGCCGAGCGCTTCGATCGCGCCGACTACCCGCCACGGCCGTGCCTGATCCTCGGGAGCGAGGGGCCCGGCCTGCCGCCCCACGTCGTCGCTGGCGCCGACCTCGTCGTCGAGATCCCGCAGCGCGGCGAGATCGACAGCCTCAACGTGAGCTGCGCCGCCACCCTCGTGCTCTGGGCCTGCCTGTCCAGCCGCGGGTGGGTGTAGAAGTTGCGCCAGCAGGTGCACATCTGTACAGTATCGGCCGAGGTGGTCGGCGTGGGTGGAAACGGGGAGCTCACGGGCGCGCGGCGCACGCCGTGGCAGCGGCTGGACGGGATCGCGGACGTCCTGGATGCGTGGCGCTCGGACACGAGGATCGCGCGTTCCTTCGTGCTCGACGAGCGGATTCCGGGATCAGCTGGGCGGTACGTGCCTTTTCCGCCGGAGCTCGCGGCGCCCGTGCGGCGCGCGCTCGAGCTCCGGGGCATCGAGCGGCTCTTCTCGCACCAGGAGCGGGCCTACGAGCTCGCCAGGGCCGGGCGGGACGTGGTCATCGCCACGCCCACGGCTTCGGGCAAGAGCCTGTGCTTCGACCTGCCCGTGTTCGACCGGCTCGCGACGGAGCCGGAGGCGCGCGCCATCTTCTTGTACCCGACCAAGGCGCTCTCGCGGGACCAGGAGGAGGGCCTCCGCACGCTCCTCCACGCGGCCGGCATGCAGCACGGCGCCATCACCTACGACGGCGACACGCCAGGCGACGCGCGGCGCGCGGCGCGCGAACGCTGCTCGCTGCTCGTCACCAACCCCGACATGCTCCACTCGGGCATCCTGCCGCACCACGCGCTGTGGGCGCGGCTGTTCGCCAACCTGAGGTTCGTCGTGCTCGACGAGCTGCACAGCTACCGCGGCGTGTTCGGATCGCACCTGGCCAACGTGCTGCGCCGGCTCCAGCGCGTGGCCCGGTTCCACGGGTCGAACCCGGTGTTCCTGTGCGCCTCGGCCACGATCGGCAACCCGCGCGAGCACGCGCGACGCATGATCGGTCGCGAGGTCGAGCTCGTCTCGGAGAGCGGGGCGCCGACGGGCCCGCGCCGGGTCATGGTCTACCAGCCGCCCGTGGTCAACGCGGAGCTCGGCATCAGGGCGAGCTACATCAAGTCGGCCGTGCGGCTCGCGACTGACCTCGTCGCCGCGCGCGTGCCCACGCTGGTGTTCGGCCAGAGCCGCAACAACGTCGAAACGATGCTCAAGTACCTGCGCGACCGCCTTGGCCGGATCGAGCCGGAGCCACCGCCCATCGAGGCGTACCGCGGCGGGTACCTGCCGCAGACCCGGCGGAGGATCGAGGAGGGCCTGCGGTCGGGCGACGTCACGTGCGTGGTCGCCACGAACGCGCTCGAGCTCGGCATCGACATCGGCAATCTCGACGCGGTCATCTGCGCCGGCTATCCCGGAACCGTGGCCGGGCTCTGGCAGCGCTTCGGCCGCGGCGGCAGGCGGCAGGACGAGAGTCTGTCGGTGCTGGTCACCTCGAGCGCGCCGCTCGATCAGTACCTGGCGAACGACCCGCGCTACTTGCTCGGCGCGCCGGTGGAGCAGGCGAGGATCGACCCGGACAACGTGGAGATCCTCGTGCAGCACATGAAGTGCGCGGCCTTCGAGATCCCGTTCACCGACGGCGACGGGTTCGGCGACGTGCCCGCCGAGGCGGTGAGCGACGCCGTCGGGTTCCTCGCCGACCACGAGGTCGTGCATCAGACGACAGGCGCAAGCGGGCGGCGGACGTTCCACTGGGCCAGCGACGTCTACCCCGCAGACAACGTGTCACTCCGGAGCGTGGGCTGGGAGAACGTCGTTGTCGTGGACCTCGACTCCGACAGGACGATCGCCGAGATGGACTGGCGATCGAGCCACACCATGCTCCACGAGCAGGCCATCTACCAGCACGAGGGCGAGCAGTATCAGGTCGAGCGGCTCGACCACGAGAACCACAAGGCATACGTGCGGCTTGTGGACGTCGACTACTTCACCACGGCGAAGACGCGGATCAGCGTGAGCGTCCTGACGGACGACGAGGGCACGACGCTCCCAACGCCAGCGTCCGGCGACACCGTGGCCCCGCTCGCGTTCGGCCTCGGCGACGTCTCGGTCGTGGAGAAGGTCGTCGGGTTCAAGAAGGTGAAGTTCCACACCCACGAGAACGTCGGGTACGGCGAGGTCTTCCTGCCCGAGATGCAGATGCACACCACCGCGTTCTGGATCACGTTCCCCGAGGAGGTCGTCAGGGCGCAGACGCCTCCGCGGCCCGTCGTGATCGACGCGCTCCGTGGGCTTTCGAACGCGCTCCACACGGTCGCCGCCGTGGGGTTGATGATCGATCCCCACGACCTGGGCCGGGCCCTGGGATACCGGCAGGACCCCGACCTCCCGCCGTCCGTGACCATGACGACCCAGGAGTCGGGCTTCGATCCGACGATCTTCCTGTACGACCACGTCGCGGGCGGCATCGGCCTGGCGCCGCGCCTCTTCGACGAGCGCGAAGCGCTGGTGCGCCGCACGCGAGCGCTGATCGAGGGCTGCTCGTGCTCCGACGGCTGCCCCGCCTGCATCGGCCCGGTGGCCGGCGACGTCCCGGCGATCGCGGACCGGAAGCGCGTGGTGCTCGACATCCTCTCATCGTCCGGCGTGGAGCCCACGCATTGACGTGAGCGCGAGAGGGAGCGGGAGCGGGAGCGGGAGGAGATCCTTGGACCTGAAGCGAAAGCTGCTGCGATTGACCGATGCCGGCTCACCTCCCCCAAAGACTCTCGAGGAAAAATACTGTGGAAAGTCTTTGGGGGAGGGGGTCCGGGGGAGGGACTTTTCTTCAGAAAAGTCCCTCCCCCGAGAGTCTCCTCCGGTTGACGACGCTCGGCTCGCTCGGCTCGCGCGGCTCCGGGGGCTCATCAGGGACGTGATCGAGCGACACGCGGCTCCGGTCGCGGCACCGGTCGAGCTCGATGTCGAGCGGAGCGAGCTTCCCGGCCGCGTGGTCGAGACGGACGACGGACCGATCCACGTGGCGGACGAGCGCCTCGAGCCGGGCCACTGTCAGGGACGGCAGCCCGTGGCCGCGGCGCTCGATGTCAGCCCGGCGACGCTGGCGCACATCGCGATGGACCCGACGCTCGAGGTGGTCGATCCGCGCGGGATGCTGTTCCTCGACACGGAGACGACCGGGCTCGTGGGCGGGACCGGCACGATCCCGTTCCTCGTCGGGCTCGGCTGGTTCGAGGATCAGTCGCTTCACATCGAGCAGCTCTTCCTCCGTCAACTCGGACAGGAGCGGCCGCTGCTCGTTCGGCTCGCGCACCGGCTCGCGCGGGCGTCGATGCTCGTGACGTACAACGGCAAGACCTTCGACTGGCCGCTCGTCCGGACGCGGTACGTGATGAACCGGCTCGTCGTCCCCGAGGCGCCGCCGCACCTCGACCTGCTCCACTGCGCACGCCGGGTCTATCGCCGCCGTCTCGGCGAGGTGCGGCTGATCCACGTCGAGGAAAGGGTCCTCGGGCTCCGGCGTGAGCACGACATCGAGGGCTCGGAGATCCCGCTCCGGTACCTCGACTACCTCCGCACGGGCGACGCCTCGCGCCTCGTTCCGGTGATCGAGCACAACGCCCACGACGTGGTCTCGCTCGCGGCGGTGCTCGGCCGGCTGGCGGGCCGGTACGAGGATCCGGTGGTCGCGGACGAGCCCGAGGACCACCTCGGCTACGCGCGGCTCGCGCGCCGCAACGGCGACTTGACGAGGTCGATCCGGTTCGCGCGCCTGGCCGTGCAGGGGAGCGGCGATCCTGGCCTCTCGGTCGAGGCGGGGTTGTTCCTGGCGGACCTGTACCGGCTGGCGTCGGACGTCGAGGCGCAGGAGCGCGCGCTCCACGAGGTCCTGGCGTTCCTCGACGGCACGGACCGCCCCGCGTCCGCGGTCCACCTCGCGCTGGCGAAGCTCTACGAGCATCGTCGCAAGGATCTCGTAAGAGCCCTGGGCCACGCCGCGCACACCGCGCTCGCCGAGGGTCAGGTCAACCAGGCCCGCAGGCTCGCGCGCCTCGAGCGGCGGCTCGGACGGGCGTGAGGTCCAGGGGGTGGGCAGCTACTCCAGGCTCGCCAGGAGCTGCTCGATGTGCGCGTCGAAGACGATGTTGCCGGTGGCGCGACCCGCACGGTGCGCCTGCTCGAGATGTCCCTTCGCCTCGTCCGTGCGGCCGAGCGCGGCGAGCGCCTGACCCAGGTGATAGCGGATCTGCAAGACGTCGGCGAGGAAGCCCGCGTCGCGCGCTTCGAGCAGCGCCCTCTCCATGCGTTCGATGGCCTGGGGTTGCAGGTGGTATATCGCGTCCAGCGCGAGGAGCGCGACGAGGTTGAGCCGGATGAGCCTCTCGAAGCCGTGCTCGCGCGAGAGCTCGAACGAGTACCGGAGCGACGCGAAGGCGCGTTGTGGCCTGTCGTGCCGGAGCAACGCGCACCCCTGGTAGTGCGACGCGAGCGCGTTGTCGTGGTGCAGCCCGTGCGCCCTCGCCAGGTCACGGCAGTCCTGGAGCGCCGCGACGGCGCCCTCGATTTCGCCGGATGTCGTGCAGAGCGCGGCCTTCCCCAGGAGCACGCCGACCTCGAGCGAAGGGTCACGGGCGGACTCGTTCCCTCGGGCCACGCGCGCGAGCATGCCCCGTGCGACGTCCAACTCGCCGGACCGCCCGCGGCACAGCGCCGCGAGCAGGAGGAACCGGGGCGACTCCGCCGCGTCCGGGGCTTCCGCGATCGCCACTTCGAGGTGTGTGACGGCGCGCCGGTAGTCGCCCGTCTGGACGAGGAGCTCGCCCATGGCGCCCCTGATCCGGCGTCGCGCCTCCGTGTCCCCCGCGCGCTCGGCCGCCTCGAGGGCCGTCTTGAACCGGGCGCTCGCGTGCTCGATCCTGCCCGAGGCGCCCTCGAGCCGCCCGGCGAGGACCAGGGCGCCGACCTCGTCTCCCCTAGCGTGGCTCGTGTGCGCGAGATCGACCGCGAGTGCGGCCGCCCGCAGGCCCTCGCGGAGCCGGCCGCAACGCAGCGCAAGGTTGGCCGTCCGGAGAGCGAGCGCGAGCGCGACCGGCACCTCGTCCTGTCCCTTCGTGAGCTCGATCGCGGCGGAGAAATGGTCGATCGCTGCGTCGGTCGCCCCGGTGGCCTCGAGCTGCGACGCGCTCGTCGCAAGCAGGTCGCGGGCTCGCGCGCGCTGCCCGCCGAGCCGGAGGTGGTTGGCGCAGCGCAGCCGCCACGACGCGTCGGCTCGCTGCGTGTTCGCGGCCATCGCCTCGGCGATGCGCGAGTGGATCGCGCCGAGGTCCTCCCGTCCGAGGCTGCCGAGCACCGCGGTCCGGACGCGCTCATGCGCGAACGCACAGCTCGTCGGGGACCGCACGACGATCAGCCGCGCCGCGACCGCCGAAGCGAGCACCGAGGCGGTGGCGTCGGACGCGAGGTTCATCGTCGACGTCAGTACGTCGATCTCGAACTGGTCCCCGATGCAGGCCGCGACCTCGAGCGCCGCGCGCTCGATGTCAGTGCGGAGCTCGAGGCGGCGCTGGATGACCTGGTCGAACGACAGCCGGGGCAGGCCCTCGCCGTCTGCGAAGCGGGCGACGCCCTCTGTCACCACGACCGTTCCGATCTCGCTCAGGAGCCGCGCGACCTCGCAGGCCACGCGGGGGTTGCCCTCCGACGCCCTCTCGATGCGATGGATCACCGCGGGGGTCGCCGCCGAGGAGAGCAGCACGTCGCAGACGAGGAGGGTCAGGTGCTCCGGCTCGAGCGGCGGGACCGTGATCACCTCCGAGCCGATCGGCTCGGGCCAGGGCGAAATCTCGTCGCGCCGGGCCAGGACCACGAGCAGCCGCGAACCCTCGGTATCGCGCACGATCCGCGGGAGCAGCCGTGCGCTGTCGGAGTCCATCAGGTCGGCGTCGTCGAAGAACACGATCGTGAGCGCGTCCTCCGCGAGCCTGCGCAGCACGCGCGCAAGCCCTCGGCCTGTCGCCCGGACGCGGCCGGGGCCAGGAGGGGCCTGACCCGGGCCTACGCCGATGACGTCCTGGAGCGCCTCGCGCTCGTAGCGGCTCAGGCCGAGCTCACGGAGCTTCCGGATCACGGCGGTTCGGCTTTGCTCGTCGCCGTCGATCAACCCCAGGATCGACTGGAGGAGGGTTCGGGCTGCCGTGAACCGGCCGATGCTCGGCAGGTCCCGGCAACGGACCACGTGGAAGTCCGCGGCCGCCTCGCCAGAGCGGGCCTTGCCGACGACTTCGAGCACGAGCCGGGTCTTGCCGCGGCCTTCCGGGGCGACCACCTCGATCACGCCGCGCTCGCCCCGTGCCGCACGCGCCACGGCTGCGGCGATCGCCTCCCGCTCCGCCGTCCGGCCCCGCATCGGAGCGAGATCGGGGTTCTCGAGTACGATCTGACTGCTGCCGACGGCGAGCCGCTCGACGTCCGAGGCGAGTCGTTCGAAGCTCAGGTCCTGCGAGCCGATGACCTCGGGGTCGCCGGGCTCCGCGGGCGGGACCTCGCTCCTGCGCCACGAGCCTAGCGCCAGATCGATCTGCTGGACCGGGACGACGTCTGTCGCCTCGGCTTTCTCCCGGAGCTTCCGGAGCAGATCGACGAGGTCCCGCCGTCCGGCCTTGCGCTCGGCCGCGAAGATCGTCGCCATCAGCTCCTCGTACAGCTCCGCTGCGCCTTCGTATCGGTCGTCCGGCCAGGGCGCCGTGGCCCTGGATAGCACTCCGAGGAGGGATGGTTCGACCCTGGACCGGGTGTCCTCGCCGAGCAACGGGACCGTGCCGAGCCCGAGTTGCTCCGCGGCGAGGTCGGAGTCGACACCGGCGAGAGGCGGCCGTCCGGCCAGCATCTCGAGCAGCAGCAGGCCGCAGGCGTAGACGTCGGTGCGGGGGTCGACGGCCTCACCCCGGACCTGCTCGGGGGCGAGGTAGCGCGGGTGGGCCACGCGTTGCAGACGCTCCTGGCCGGAGGCGCTGGCCATGCCGAAGTCGGTGATCTTGACCGCGCCCTCGTAGCTGAGCAGCACGTTGGCCGGCATGATGTCCTGGTGCACGATGCCGAGCGGCCGGCCCTCGAGGTCGCGGCGCCGGTGCGCGTGGTCGAGCGCCATGGCGACCTCCGCCGCGACGAACGCCGCCAACCCGGCGGGCCACGCGACGCCCTGTCGGCGCATGGCGTTGTTGCACGCGGCGAGGTCCATGCCCTGGACGTGCTCCATGACGAGGAACGGCATGCCGCCGTCCTCGCCGATCTCGACGACCTGCACGATGTTGGTGTGCGAGAGGCTCGCCGCGAGCCTGGCCTCGGCCACGAACGCCTCGCGGAACCCCGCCACCTCGCAGAGCTCGGGGCGGAGCCGCTTGACGACCAGCCGCTTGTCGAATCTCGACACGCCCCGCTTGCGGGCCGTGTACACGGTCCCGATGTCTCCCTCGCCGATCAGCTCGATCAGGTCGTAGGGGCCGACGGCCGTCGGCTGTCCGCGCAGGAGGTCGGAGGTCATGCTCCCTGCATCATACCCGTCCGCAGGGGTTCGCGGCATCCCCCGCAAGTTCTTAAAGCGGAAGCCGAACGAAAGGTTGTCCTGCGACGATAGCCACACCTGGGACCCGGTCCTGGCCTGACTGGGTTTTCTGGTAGACCTGGGATCGATTCCGTGAGTTCCGTCGCGATGTGGTCTCGGGTCCTGAACCCGAGCTGGTCTCGATCCCTGTGCCGGCCGATAATGCCGGGGGAGAGGTGGTGGCATGCTCTGGGACCTTCTGGTGGCAGTTACTTGTTGTGCAACCCTCGTCACGTCCGGGTGCGGAGGCGGGGACGAGGAGACCGACGGCGATGCCGACGGTGATGCCGACGCCGACGCCGATGTGGAGAGCGATGAGGACGGTGACGTCGATGTCGATGGTGACATGGACGGTGATGCTGACAGCGACCGGGATGACGTGTCGGACGCCGAGGGAGATGCTGACACGGACATCGACGGTCCGTCGACGCCGTCGGCCTACGGCGTCTTCCAGCTCTACGGCGACGAGTACCAGGATTTTCGCCGGGCGATGGGTTTCTCCCTGCCGGACTACTGGGCCTTCGTGGACGAGCATGTGGCGCGGCTCGGGGTCCGCTTCACCCGGACCAACACCCTGCTGATCTGGGGGCTGGTCGAGCCCGAGCTCGGGGCAGGCTACATCTGGGACACACCGATGCAGACCGACGCGGTGATCCGCGCGGTCTACGCGCCGGCGCCGGGTAAGGAAATGGACATCCTGCTGGTCATCGAACCGCGGCGCGGAGCCCGGGATGCTCCACCTTACCCTGACGGGCTCGAGGCCGAGTACCAGGACTACGTCCGCGCCGTGGTGGAGCGATACGACGGCGACGGGACCGACGATGTTGGAGGCGGGGTCCGGGTCCGGCACTGGCAGGTGATGAACGAGCCATTCTTCGACCTCGACGCCGGCCGGATGACAGCGGAGGAGTACGCCGACCTGGTCCGGCTCACCGAGGCCGCGGTCCATGACGCCGACCCGGACGCGCGGGTCGCGCTCGGGGACACGGGCCGGCACCAGCGCGACATCATCCCATTGCTGGACGGCGTACCCTTCGACGCGGTCGATGTCCATTACTGGTCCACGGCCGACGACTACCTGCTCCCGGTCCTCGAGCCGATGCGCCGCGGGCTGGACGGCATGGGCCTGGTGCATGTGGAGATCTGGATGTGCGAGTTCGGGACGTACACCAACGAGCCGGACCGCCTGCCGCCGCACACGGACGAGTACCAGGCACGGTGGCTTGTGAAGGCCATGGTGGCCAACCGGGCCGGTGGGGTGCGGCGCATCCTGTGGAACAACCTGGTGGGCTGGACCAACTTCGGCGGCGATCCCGGGAGCATGTTCAACTTCATGGGCCTGATCAGCTCGGGCGCTGCGAGCGGCGACAGGGCCGACGACCTGGGCCGCGAGCGCCCCGCCTACGCCGCGTTCCAGCGGCTCGTGGCCGAGACCGACACGGATGTGGCCGACCTCGGCGGGCCGGTCGATGGGCTCCCCGGCTCGGCCCGGGCCGTGTCTTTCACCCCCCGCGACGGTGGCCCGACGTTCTTCGTGGCCTGGTCCGACGCCGACCCGGCCACTGTGGACCTTCCCTGTCCGCGGACCGCGGCTCGGGTGTCGAGTCTGGTGCCCGATGAGGTGGGCCTGTTTGACGAGACCGTGGTGCCCACCGAGGGTGGCGTGGTCTCCGTTGAGCTTGGCGAGGACCCGGTGCTGGTCAGGCCGGAGGGGTGAGCACTTGCCTCGTCGAGCGGGCTTCCTCCCATGGCCACACGTCACGCAGCGGGTGTGGCGGCCGATGGCCTTGCGCCGTTGCGCTCGACTCCTATCACAAAGCCATCTGGCTGCCTCCGATGGCCAGGGGGTGGTAGCTGTCATGACCCCGCAGTTCCTGCCGCAAAACGGCCTGGAAAATCCGCAAGCGCCCTGGTGAGCTGAGCCGAGGGGGCGCGGACGCCTTCGAGGCCGATCGGGAGGTCGGCGAGGAGGCAGACGTGACCACGTCGAAGAGTTCCAGGAGAAGGGGCAAGGAGCAGAGGGAGGCGCGGAAGCGCGGCGAGGAGCAGAGGCGGCAATACACCGAGAAGGAGCGGGAGCACGCGCTCACGCTCGTCGTCTCGGGCATGGCTCGCACAGACGTCGCAGCGGCGATCGGCTGCTCCACGGAGTCGATCAGGCTCTGGTACCGCAAGGCCGAGGCGGAGGGCAGGCTCCCCGTCGTCGAGGGCACGGCGAGGACGGCGGCCGTGGCACGGGATGCAGAAGTCGGCGACGACGAGGACCGAGCCGAGGAGGCCGTCGCCGGAGAGCCAGTCGAGGAGTCCGCGGTCGTCCCGGCGAACGCGAGCCCATCGGCCCGCTCGATCTACGCCCCCCGCGATCCGGGGCAAGGGCTGGCCGAGTACGAGGTGGAGAAGATCCTGGAGTACAAGCGACGCCACCCGTCGATGGAGCCCGCGCAGCTCCGGGCACAGCTCAAGCGGTTCGAGGGCTGGCGCCTGTCAATCAAGGCCATCGCGCGGGTGCTCAAGCAGCACGGCTACCAGCTCGTCCACCGGGGCTCGCGGCCGACGGGTCCAGAGCCGGTGCGCTTCGAGGCTCCGCGCCGCAACGCGCTCTGGCAGCTCGACTTCACCGAGCTCCACGTCGAGGGGCTGCGGCTCCACCTGCTGGTGGTCCTCGACGACTTCTCGCGCTTCGTCGTGGGCCACGTGCTCGCCGGCGCGTGCTCGAGCGACGTCGTGGTCGCCACCCTCGGGGCCGCCATCGCGAGGCACGGCAAGCCCGAGGCGGTGCGCACCGACCGCGGGGGAGCGTTCCTCTCGGGTGAGCTGGGCAGCTACCTCGAGGCCGAGCTCATCGACCACGTCGTCGGCCGCCCCTACCACCCGCAGGGCGGTGGCAAGGTCGAGTCGATCATCGGCACGGTTCGCCGTGAGCTCTGGGACGTGGAGCACTTCGAGGACCGGGCCGCGGCCGAACGGCGGCTGGCGTGCTTCTTCGAGGAATACAACGGTGGATCACGATGCTTCACCTCGCTATGTGGTTGGAATATCAAAGGCCATCTGCTCCGAGGACGGTATTGCGGCTCCCCGGCAGGCGTTGGGAAGGTGCGCGAACCGGGCGAGCACTTCGGGGGCGTCGAGAGTGGCACGATCGAACACCCACGGCCCGCCCGGCATTGGATGTTCCGCTTTGATGTGTCCACGCTCTGCGGCCTGGCGAAGAGTCCGAGGGTTCACACCGAGATGCTCGGCGGCCCGTGTCAGATTCATCCATCCGCCCGCCTCCTGTCGCTCAAGTGTGTGTCGCGGGATCTTGCGTTTGCTGCGTAGAGACGTGATGCGCTCCTTGGTCCAACGATTTCCTCGTCCGGTACGAAAGCCATTGCGATTCAGGTAGGCGGCGATCACCTCATCGTCACACACCTTGGCGAGCATGCGTACCGCTTCGACAGCGTCCGATGCGGTGTGAGCGTTGTTCTGTCCCTGTTTGCGCCGCGCGACACGAGCGGCACTGTGCAGCCCTCCCTTCCAGTGAATAACAACGTCGACTTCGTGTACTTCCATGTCCACATCGACTACGACCTCTTCGATGAGTGTTCGGATGATGCGCTTCTTGAGGCGGATGTCGGTCCCAGGATCGTTCCAGACTCGATCGAGATCGCGGGCCAGTGCTCCCAGTGACTCTGCTGGAGACTGGGGAGTTTGCTCCTGGTGGCGCCGACGTTCCTGTTGGAGCCTCTGATCGATGTCGCACACCCGTTCAAGGGTCTGGTTCCAGCGGCGCTCAAGCTCATCGGCGACCAGGCGATTGTCGGGATCGACGGCATCGTATTGCTTGCCCGCGCGCTCGGCGGCATAGCGCGCGGCTTTGAGGTCCATCAGCAAGCTGTCGATCACATCGTCCTGCCTGGTGGTCGCCTCGGACGCCACCATGATGGCGGCCTCGATCGCGATTGGCTGTACGACACGCAACACCTCCCGTGACACCATCTCGTCAACTGGAACGGCGCCGAAGTTGATACACGTGGGCTCGCCGATGTCCATCCTTCCACGTTTGCAGCAGTAGCGGGGCACCGAGTGATTCTTGCCCGTGTAGCTCACCATCAGCTTACGCCCACAACGGCGGCAGCGGAGCAAGCCACTAAGCAACGCCGGCCCCTTCTTCGCCGCGCCCGTTGTCCTGGAGCCGAAGGTGGACGCATTGGCTGCGAGCATTCGTTGAATCCGCTCAAACTCGTCCCAGGAAATGTAGCCCTCGTGATGGTCGGGGATCAACACTCTCCACTGGTCCATGGGTTTTCGGACCCGCCGCCTTTGAAGGACGCCATCGTGCGCCTCTGTCTCGACGCTGGTCCGCCCGAACGTATATGTCCCAGCGTAGGTCGGATCGCAGAGGATCCGTATCACGGTGCCGAACCGGGGCCGTCGCCACCAAGTTTCCCAGCCTTCAGCGCCATGACGGACCGTCGGGAGATCGAGCCCGTGCTCGAGGAACCACATCAGGACCTGGCGCGCGCTGCCGAGTTCGAAGAACTTCTCGAAGACCTTATGAATTGCCTGCTGGACCCGTTGATCTGGGTCGGTCTCCAGCCGTTGATCCCGGGTCTTGATGTACCCGACAGGTGCCGTGATGACGAGCTCTCCCCGCTCTGCCTTCGCGTATCGTGCCTCGAGCGAACGCTGGCGGAGAAGGTCGAGCTCGTACTCGCTGAAGCTGCCCTTCAGACCCAGCAAGAAGCGGTCATTCGGCAACCGCGGGTCGTAAATGGTCTCATGGTCGATGAGGAGGGTATCGACAAGGCGGCACATCTCGATGAGCTGGTGCCAGTCCCGGTTGTTGCGGGCGAAGCGAGATACCTCGCGCGCAGCGATTGCCCCGACCTCGCCCATGCAGACGGCGGCGACCATCTTCTGAAAACCTGCACGTCCTGTCGTCGATGTCGCCGAGAGGCCGAGGTCATCGTCAATGACCTCGATGTTGCTCCAACCAAGGACATCTAGTCGGTGCTGCATTGCATACTGAAGACGTCTACTCTCCTCGTTACGCAGGACTTGGTGCTGCGACGACTGCCGCACGTAGACGAACGCTTTTCGCTGAAGATGCTTCTCGGTCAGACGCTCAGTCATGTTGCACCTCTACGTCGGACGAAACAGCGTGACGCTCCTGGTACTCGCTCAACATCCGCGCAACTAATTTCGTCACTTCCATCCGCATTTCGAGTGGAATCATCTCCAAAGATGGCCTCACTCGCTTTGGATGAAAGAGATTGGATTGCTCGTTCTCGAATCGGCCTCGACGATAGTGCTGCATCGGCGCCTCCTTCTCCCCTGCCAGGGCGAAGCCGAGGATCGCCTGCGCTTTCGCAATCGTCACGGCCACCACATGCGTCAAGGAGTTGTCGGAGCTCGAGGAGAGCATCCAGGCTCGCACGGGGATCCACGACGAGTCTCATGCTGGTGCACAGCGCGCCGTCGAACATCCATTCCGGAATTTCGACGCCGTAGTCACGCTTGCCTTCGTCGATCTTGCAGATCAGCACGCCGCCGTGCGCCTTCGACGCGCGTCGTACTACCAGCTCCTCGTTGAAAAGCGGGTGCCAGCGGTAGCGCACGCGACGAGCCTCTGTATTGTGGGCATTGCGTTCGGGCTTTGTACAACGAGCGGCGCGCTCACATGGGCATCGACGGCCTGACGCCGGCCGACAGATTCTTCGGCAGGGCAGACCGGGTGCTCGCTGCCATCGACGCCGTCAGCCGTCGTCGCCAGGGCGCCCTCGCTCTCCTGACGCGTCAGGGCGATCCCGTCGAGGAGCTGAGCGGGCCGCGCACTCGCGCGCCGCTCGAGGTGCTGCGGCTCGTGGTCGTGGACGGCGTCGTGGAGCTCCGCTTCTGCGGCGCCAGGGTCCGGCTCGGCTCCATCGAGGTGTGACGGTGTGAAAGTGTACGGGTGGGGTGCGGTGCGGTAGAGGCACAGTTGTCACACCAGCTCGATCACACCACACCCCATGCCTGCATCACACGAAACGACCCCGAAGCCAACCCCCTCGATCGCGCTCGTCGCGTTCGGCATCGTCGTGCGCCTCCGCCCGGCCTGGGCCGCGGTCAACATCAAGGACGCCGCCGCGGCCGAGGGCGTCAGCGCCGAACGGCTCAGCCGCCTGGTCTCCAGAGCGCTCGACCCCTTCGAGCAGCTCCTGGCCACGCTCATCCGAAGGGGACGACCGCCCCTCGACCGCGCGGCCGGTGCGCTCCAGGCCGAGCTCTCGCTCGCCCGCGCTCTGCTCGAGGTCGCCCGCGCCATCCTCGAGAAGATCCCGCTCCGCCGCTCCGCCGTCGGCGCGCTC
>Ga0233425_10007548_pt1 | contig 15200 bp, 17 predicted proteins | sample Watercolumn_Towu_2_FD_181712 | JGI IMG/M metagenome (GOLD analysis project Ga0233425, IMG submission 181712) | Freshwater microbial communities from Lake Towuti, South Sulawesi, Indonesia - Watercolumn_Towuti2014_140_MG | ecosystem: Environmental > Aquatic > Freshwater > Lake | place...
CGCCGCCGGCGTGCCGCTGATCTGGATGGTCCAGCCGTTGTAGGTAATGTTGCCGCCTGCGGTGTAGGCCACGTTGGCCGGGTTGCCGGTGCCGACGCCGACGACGTCGAAGGTGGTCGGCGGATTATCGAAGGTGATGGTCACCGTCTGCGTCAGGTTGGCGTTCACCGGCGGCGGGCCGTTGACGCTGCCGGCGCTGACGCTGGCCGTGCCGGTGTTGGCGTTGCTGGCCGCAGTGCGGATCGGCGCCGCGGCGGCAATGCTGCGCGCGTCGGTGAGGGCCACGGCGATGTCGGTGGCGGCCGCCCGCGTCGGCTGGATGAGGAAGGCGTCGCCGGCGTTGGCCGCGCCGGCGGCGAGGCTGATGGTGAGTCCGTCCACCGTCTGCGGCAGCGCTGCGGCGGCGAACAGCGTGGTGTTGTCGGACAGGCGCACCAGGGTGTAGTTGCCGCCGCCGTTGGCGGTGAGCCGGTAGTCACTGGTGGTCAGGTTGCTCGCGCTGGCAACGGCAACACCGATGACGGCCGTGCCGCCGTTCAGCGGGTTGTTCGGATAGAGCACCTGCGGCGCCGGTGCGGTGAAGAAATTGCCGCCGATGGCGCCGGTGAGGTCCTGGCCGAGGCGGTGCTGGGCGTTGAAGCTCTCGGCCAGGCCGATGGCGACGCGCCCGAGCGCGTTCTGCGCCGGATCCAGGCTCTCGCTGCGGAAGGCGAGCAGGCCGCCGAGCGTGCCGCCGGAGATCATCGACTCCGGCAGGGCCGCCGTGCCGCCGCTCATCAGCGTGATGCCGACGGTCAGGCGCGAGGCGTCCTCGCCCGACTGGATGGCGGCAAGATCGAAGGACTGGGCGCCGATCACCACCGCCTGGCCGTTGCCGACGAAGACGCTCAGGCTGCCGTCGTCCTCCGTGACGGTGGTGACGCGTACCTCCTGGTTGAGTTGCAGTACAAGCTGGTCGCGCTGGTCGAGCAGGTCGTTGGCCGGCTGTCCGGGACCCGCCGCCTGGGCAAGGATGATGCGCTGGTTCAGTTCGGCGATCTGGCGCGAATAGGAGTTGATGTCCGAGAGGGCGCTGGCCATCTGGGTGTCGACGCCGTCGCGGATCTCGTTCAGCCGGCTGTCCACGCTCTGGAAGCGTCCGACCAGGGCCTGGGACAGAGAGAGCATCGACTGGCGCGCCGGGATCGAGGCCGGATTGGCGGCGACTTCGTGCACGCCGCGGAAGAAGTCGTTGAGCGCCGTCGACAGGCCGGCGCTCGGATCGGCCAGCAGGGCGTCGATCTGGCGGACCTGGTCGGCGTAGGCGTTCAGTTCGGACAGCCGCGTCTGCGCCGACAGCGTCTGGCTGGAGAGAAACTGGCTATAGAGGCGCTTCACCGTCGACACGTTGGTGCCCTGGCCGAGGAAGCCGGCGCCGGTGAACTGCGGCGTGTTGGTGCTCTGGACGATCTGCTGGCGGTTGAAGCCGGGCGTGCTGGCATTGCTGATGTTGTGGCCGGTGGTGAGCAGGCCCGCCTGGGCCGCCGCCAGTCCCGATACGCCGATGTTGAAGATGTTGGTGCCCATTGCCTAGTCCATTTCGTCGGTTAACGGCAGCGCGCGCGAAATCTGAATGCTCATCCGATCAGCCCGCCGCGCAGCGTCTGCCCGCCGATGATGCGTTCCAGCTTGGCGGCATACATCGGATCGGTGGCGTAGCCGGCCTGCTGCAGGCCGCGCGCGAAACCGGCGGCATCCTGCTGGTTCAGCACCGAGGCATAGCGCGGATTGGAGGCGAGCAGACTGGCGTAGTCGCGGAAGGCCTCGGCATAGGACGAATAGGCGCGGAAGCGTTCCACGGTGCGCTGCGGCGCGCCGTTCACGTACTCGGTGGTCGTCGCCTCGGCCACGGCGCCCTGCCAGTTGCGGCCGGCCTTGATGCCGAACAGGTTGTAGGTCGGCGTGCCGTCGGAGAAGCGCAGCTCCGCCCGGCCCCAGCCGGTTTCCAGCGCCGCCTGGGCGATCATGAAATGGGCCGGAATGCCGGTCGTGCGGCTCGCTTCGCGCGCATGCGGCCAGAGGCGGCTGACAAATTCGTTGGTCGGAGCCGGCGCCGCTGCCTCGGCGGGCGGTGCGGCGGGAAGCGCCGGCGCCGGGCCGGCCGGCAGCGGCATCTGCGCAGGCTGCCGCAGCGGCAGGCCGCCGCTGGCGGCCTCCGCGACCGCCTCGGCGCCGGCCAGGCCGCGCGAAAGCTGCTTCTCGATCAGCGCCGCCAGCCCGGTGCTGCCGCGCGTCGACAGCACCTGCGCCAGCTGCTGGTCGAGCAGCGACTGGTACATGCGGCTCTGCTCGCTGTCGAAAAGGCCGTCCTTGGGCGAGGCATCGCGCATGGCCTTCAGCACCATCTGCAGGAACACCGCCTCGACCTGCTGCGCGGCGCCTTTCAGCGCGGCGCGCGGGTCCTCCTTGGCCAGGCGCTTGGTCTGCGCCAGGGCGTTGACGTCGAGAGCCAGGGAAGCGGCGGGGGTCACTTGACCATCCCCCCTCCCCCTTCCCGCGGAAGGGGGTGACGGGTGTTCGCCGCTGACGCGGCTCCATGCTCGATGGCTGCGCCCCCTTGGGACGGCCCGGCGGGGGCGCGGACCGGCAACATCAGATGATCTCCAGCTCGGCGCGCAACGCCCCGGCGGCCTTCATGGCCTGCAGGATGGCGATGAGGTCGAGCGGGCTGGCGCCGATGGCGTTGAGCGCCTTCACCACCTCGGCCAGCGAGACGCCGGCCTTCAACGTGAGCAGGCTGCCGCCCTGCTGCGCCACCTGGATGTCGGCGCGCTCGGTGACCACCGTCTGCCCGCCGGAGAGCGGCGCCGGCTGGCTCACCTGCTGCTCGGAGGACACCGTGACGGAGAGACCGCCGTGCGCCACGGCGCAGGTATCGATGGCCACCGCCTGGTTCATCACCACCGAGCCGGTGCGGCCGTTGACGATCACCCTGGCGGCGGTCTGCATGGGCTGCAACTCGATGTTCTCGACGCGGCCGAGGAAGCCGACGCGGCTGTCGGCGTCGACCGGCGCGCGCACGCGGATGCGGCGGCCGTCCTCGGCCTGGGCGATGCCGGCGCCGATGCCGGTGTTGATGGCCGTCACCACGCGCTGGGCGGTGCCGAAGTCCGTGGTATTGAGCTCGAGGAAGACGAATTCCCCTTCGCCCATCTGCATCGGCACGGCGCGCTCGACGGTGGCGCCGCCGGCGATGCGGCCGACGGACAGATGGTTGATCTGCACCTTGGAGCCGCCGGCGGAAGCGCCGGCGCCACTCACGAGCACGTTGCCCTGGGCGATGGCATAGACATTGCCGTCGGCGCCTTTCAGCGGCGCCATCAGCAGCGTGCCGCCGCGCAGGCTCTTGGCGTTGCCCATCGACGAGACGGTGACGTCGATCTGCTGCCCGGTGCGGGCGAAAGGCGGCAGGGTCGCCGTCACCATCACGGCGGCGACGTTCTTCAGCTGCAGCGAGGTGCCCGGCGGCAGGGTGACGCCGAGGTTGGAGAGCATGTTGATGATGCTCTGCACGGTGAATGGCGTCTGCGTCGTCTGGTCGCCGCTGCCGTCCAGCCCGACCACCAGGCCGTAGCCGATGAGCTGGTTCTGCCGCACGCCCTGTACCGAGGCCAGATCCTTGATGCGCTCGGCGCGCGCGGGCGCGATGCCGGCCAGGCCGCAGGCCAGCAGGAGGCAGAAGAGAAGTCGTGCGGCGCGCATGGCGGGCCTCGCTAGAAAGGCAGGAAGGTGAGGAAGAAGCGCGACAGCCAGCCCATGACCTGGGCCGAGTCGATGAAGCCGTTGGCCTTGTATTCGATGCGGGCGTCGGCCACCTGGGTCGAGGTGACCGTGTTGCTCGCACTGACGTTGGCCGGGTTGACCACGCCGGAGAAGCGGATGAACTCCTCGCCCTGGTTGATCGCCACCAGCTTCTCGCCCGAGACCAGCAGGTTGCCGTTGGGCAGCACCTCGATCACCGTGCAGGTGATGGTGCCGGTGAAGGTGTTGTTGGCGGCCGACTCGCCCTTGCCGGAGAACTTGTTGTCGTGGCTGGCTTCGGCGGAAAGCCCCTGGAAGGACTTGCCCGGCACCTTCATCAGCGTCGGCACGCTGATCTCCATGTCCTGCGAGCGCTCGGCGCTGGTGTTGGACTTCTTCGCCGCCGCCGTCTTCTCGACGATGTTGATGATGAGGGTGTCGCCGACCAGGCGCGCGCGGCGGTCTTCGAACAGCGGCCGGGCGAAGGCGGCCTGGTAGATGGCGCCGTTGTTGGGCGCCACGTCGTTCCGCGCCGCCGGCCGCGCCGTCATCGGCTGGTGCACCGCCGTCGGCGGCGTGCTGGTGACGCAACCGGCCAGGATCGCCGTGCTCAGCAGACTGACTATTGCGATTCGCATGATGGCTCCTTACAACTGCGTCAGCCGCGCCAGCATCTGGTCCGAGGTCTGGATCGAGCGCGAATTGAGTTCGTAGGCGCGCTGGGTGGTGATCAGGTTCACCAGCTCCTCGACGGCATTCACGTTCGAGGTCTCGACATAGCCCTGGTTGAGCAGGCCGACACCGTTGGTGCCGGGCGTGTTCGGCGTGGCGGTGCCGCTGGAGGCCGTCTCCAGATAGAGGTTCTGCCCCATGCTCTGCAGGCCGCCGGTGTTCACGAAGCTCGCCAGCTGGATCTGGCCGACCTGCACCGGCGTCGGCGAGCCGCTCTGCAGCACGGTGACGACGCCGTCGGTGCCGATGCTGATGGACAGCGCGTTGGAGGGAATCGTGATGGCCGGCGAGAGCGGGTAGCCGTTGGCGTTGACGATCTGGCCCTGGCTGTCCTTCTGGAAGGCGCCGTCGCGCGTATAGCCGAGCGTGCCGTCGGGCAGCTGGATCTGGAAGAAGCCCTCGCCCTGGATGGCGACATCGAGGCTGTTGCCGGTCTGCGTCAGGCCGCCCTGGGTGTGGATGCGCACCGTGGCGACGGGGCGCACGCCGGTGCCGATCTGCAGCCCCGAGGGAATCTGCGTCTGCGCCGACGACGAGGCGCCCGGCTGGCGCAGCGTCTGGTAGAGCAGGTCCTCGAACACGCCGCGCGCCCGCTTGAAGCCGTTGGTGCTGACGTTGGCGAGGTTGTTCGAGGTGATGTCGAGTTGGGTCTGCTGGGCATCCAGTCCGGTCTTGGCGATCCAGAGCGAGCGAATCATCGAGTTCTACTCCTTATCGGGTGGTCAGCAGCTGGGCGGCGGCGCGGTCGTTCTGCTCGGCGCTGGAAAGCAGGCGCAGCTGGGTGTCGAACTGGCGCGCCAGCGAAATCATGGAGACCAGCTGGTCCACCACGTTGACGTTGCTGCCCTCGAGAAAACCAGCGGCGAGCTGGGCGTTCGGGTCGGCTTCGGCGGCGCCGCCGCCGCGCAGACGGAAGAGGCCGTCGGCGCCGCGCACCAGATCGGCCTCGGGCGGATTCGCCACCTTGATCGTGCCGACCTGCGTGACGACGTTCTGCGCCCCGCTCGACTGCTTGAGCGAGATGATGCCGTCCTTGGCGATGGTGATCTCGTTGTCGGGCGGAATCGAGATCGGCCCGCCGTCGCCCTGCACCGGGATGCCGCTGCGCGTCTGCAGGACGCCGTTGACATTGACTTCCAGGTTGCCGTTGCGCGTGTAGGCCTCCGTGCCGTCCGGCATGGCCAGCGCGATCCAGCCCTGGCCCTGCACGGCAACGTCGAGGGAGCGGCCGGTGTGGGTGAGCGGCCCCGGCGTGAAGTCGTCGGCGATGCTGGCCTCCACGGCGAAGACCCGCGTCGGCAGGGCGTCGCTGCGCACCGGCACGGCGCGCAGGCGATGCTCCTCGGCGCGATAGCCGGTGGACGTCGCGTTGGCGAGGTTGTGGGCGATGGCCGCCTGGCGCCCGAAGATGTGCTTGGCGCCCGTCATGGCCGTGTAGATGAGCTTGTCCACCTATTCCTCCGCCTGCCGTGTACGCCGCGTCTCAGCGCAGGTTGACCAGGGTCTGCATGATGGCGTCCTGGGTCTTGATCGACTGCGCGTTGGCCTGGTAGTTGCGCTGCGCCGTGATCATGTTCACCAGCTCGCCGGTGAGGTCGATGTTGGATTCCTCGACGGCGGCCGACTGCAGCGCGCCCAGGCTGCCGCTGTTGGGCGCGCCGATCAGCGGCTGGCCGGAATCGGCCGTCTCGCTCCACTGGTTGCCGCCGAGCGACTGCAGGCCGTTCGGGTTGGCGAAGTTGGCCAGCACGATCTGGCCGAGGTTGCGCGACTGGCCGTTCGAGTAGCGGCCCTGCACGACGCCGTCGGTGGCGATGCTGAGGCCGGACAGCCGGCCGGAGGTGTAGCCGTCCTGCGTCATGCTGTTCACGCCGAAGGTCGAGCCGAACTGCGTCGCCGTGCTCAGGTCGAGCGTGATCGACAGCGCGTTGGCGCCGGTGGTGACGGCGAAGGCGAGCGGACCGATGGTGCCGCCGGTGTTCACCGCGCCGGCGGAGGTGAAAGTCAGGGCGTTGGCGGCGCCGGGCGCCGCGCCGTCGAGGCCGGCATAGACGTTCCATGCGTTGGCCGCCGTCTTGCGGAAATACAGCGCCATGACGTGGGAGTTGCCCAGGCTGTCGTACACGGTCATCGCCGTCGAGCTGTTGTAGGTGGTCGGGTCGGCATAGTTGAAGGCCGCCGCCGGCGCCGTCGCGCGCGAATCCAGGTTCAGGCCGAGGGTGCCGGCGGTGGTGGCGTTCGGCACCAGGTCGGCGCTGCTGATGACGATGTCGGTCGGGCTCGACGGCACGATGACACCGGCCGCGTTGGCCGCATAGCCGGTGAGGCGGGAGCCGGCGGCATTCACCACGTAGCCGTCCTTGTCCACCAGGAACTGGCCGTTTCGCGAGAAGGTGATGGCGCCGCTGTCGCTCATGCGGAAGAAGCCGCCGCCGTTGATGGCGACGTCGAGCGGGTTGTTGGTCACGCTGATGTTGCCCTGGGTGAACGACTGCTTGATCATCGTCAGGTTCACGCCGATGCCGACCTGCGCCGCGCCGCCGCCGGCGATCGAGGCGGCGAAGACGTCGGCGAACTGCGCCCCGGCGCCCTTGAAGCCGATCGTGGCGGCGTTGGAAACGTTGTTGCTCACCGCGTCGAGGCCCTTGGCCGCCGCGTTCAGTCCGCTCAAACCCTGTTGAAAGCTCATCTTGTCCTCCTGCTCGTTCGATCCGGTTACAGAATCTGCCTGACGTCCGACATCCTGAATGCGCCGAGCGTGCCGACGTTCAGGTTGATGCCCTGGCTGGTGCGCGAGACGCTCGACACGACGCCCATCTGCAGGGCCGTGGCGCTCAGCTTGGCGTCGCCGCGCTGGGCGGAGACGGCAATCGTGTAGGCGCCGTCCGCCGCCAGCGTGCCGGCATCCGTGCTGCCGTCCCAGGCGAAGGCGTGGCTGCCGGCATCCCGGCCGCCCAGCTCGATGGTCTTCACGGCGATGCCGCTGCTGTCCCGCACGACGACGCTGACGCGATCCGCCGGCTCGGCCAGCTCGACGCCGCCGACGGCCATGCCGCCGGCGAGCGCGAAGCCCGCGCCCGGCACCAGCACGCCGTGGCCGACCAGGGCGGCGGCCTGCATGGCCTGGTTCTCGTTGCTGCCCTCGAGGATCATCTTCAGCGTGGCGTTCAGCTTCTCGATGCCGTCCACCGTGCTGATCTGCGCCATCTGCGAGGTCATCTGGGCGTTGTCCATCGGATTCAGCGGATCCTGGTTCTTCAGCTGCGTCACCAGCAGCTTGAGGAAGCGGTCCTGCGGGCTGAGCTCCTTGTCGCCGGGCTTCTCGCGTGCGCCGTTGAGGGCGGCGTAGATGGCCTGCGAGGGATTGCCCGTGGTGCTCTGAACGGCGAGGCTCATGGTGGTTTCCCTTTCTTACTGGCCGAGGGCCAGGGTCTTCTGCATCAGCGTCTTGGCGGTGTTCATCACCTCGACGTTGGTCTGGTAGGCGCGCGAGGCGGAGATCATGTTCACCATCTCCTCGACGACGTTCACGTTCGGCATGGTGACGAAGCCCTGCTCGTTGGCGGCCGGGTTCTTCGGGTCGTACATGATGCGCGGCGGCGCCACGCTGTCCACCACACCGGTGACGCGGACGCCGAGGCCGCCGCCGTCCACCGGCTTGGCGGCGAATACCACCTGCTTGGCGCGATAGGGCTGGCCATCGGGGCCGGCGACCGAGTCGGCGTTGGCAAGGTTGCTGGCCAATGCGTTCAGTCTGGCCGACTGCGCCGTCAGCGCCGAGCCGGCGATGTTGAAGACGTTCAATACGCTCATATCCCTTTATCTCACTGGGACTGCATGGCCGACTGCAGGGAGCGCAGCAGGCCGTTGATGAAGGTCAGACTGGCTTCGTACTGCACGGCGTTCTCGGCGAAGGCGGCGCGTTCGACGTCCATGTCCACCGTGTTGCCGTCGACGCTCGACTGCGTTTCCGTGCGGTAGAGGAGCCGTGCGCCGGCCGGCGCGTTTCCGCCGGCAGGGAGGTGACGCGGGGCCGTCCGGACCAGGTCCAGAGGGCCACCGCGGCCGCCCATAGCTCCTTGCAAGCTAGCCTTGAAGTCGATGTCGCGCGCCTTGTAATGCGGCGTGTCGGCATTGGCGATATTGGAAGCGATCACCTCCTGGCGATACGCGCGCAACGAAAGCGCCCGCTGGTGGAATCCCAATGTCTGGTCGATCCGGTCGATCATCTGTGCCTCGCTGTTTCGGTTTGCGCCCCGTTGCCGTGCGCGACATCGTCTTCTCGCCACCTGTATTGCATCATCCGTGCCAGGCATCGTAGGCGCCCGGCGCCGGCAGCGATTTGCCGAAAAGCGGCGGAAAGCGCGCGCATTCTCCGCAGCGGGGCGGCAGCACTTGTCGGCGGGCGGCAATTATTGCCGCAGCGTCAACGGTTCCTTGCCAGCCCGCGTTGCGCATGATTGAATCGACGCCATGAAAGCCCCGCTGTCCGCAATGCTGAAGCAACTCCTGCCCCTCACGCTCCTCTTCTTGGCAGCCGTAGCCACGGCGCGCCAGGATCCCGCCGAGGTCAGGCGCGTCATCGAGGACTTCCTGCGCGTGCAGACGCGCGGCCTGCCCGGACAGGCCAGTTTCAGCATCGGCACGGTCGATCCGAACAACCAGCTCGCGCCCTGCCCGGCACTGGAGGCCTTCCTGCCCGCCGGCGGTCGCGCCTGGGGCCGCACCAATATCGGCGTCCGCTGCCAGGTCGAAGGCGGCTGGTCGATCTACGTGCCCGTGCAGGTCAAGGTCATCGGCGACTATTTCGTCACCGCACGACCGCTGGCGCGCGGCCAGACGATCGCGCCAGCCGATCTCGCCCGGCGCCAGGGGGACCTGGCTGAATTGCCCGCCGGCGTCGTCACCGAAGAGGCGCAGGCGGTCGGCAAATCGGCCAACGTCAGCCTGCAGTCCGGCCAGCCGCTGCGCAGCGACATGCTGCGCGCCCCGCCCGCCGTCCTCCAGGGCCAGGGCGTCAAGGTGGTCTCGAAAGGCAAGGGTTTCCAGGTGGCCACGGAGGGCAAAGCACTCAACAACGCCGCCGAAGGCCAGGTGGTCCAGGTGCGCACGACGAATGGCCAGACGATCTCCGGCATCGCCCGGCCGGGCGGCGTGGTGGAAGTCGGTTATTGACTGCGGATACGGATTTCGGCGTAGAATCATGCCGTTGCGAATTCGCATTAAAGATTTTCCGTTTTATGCCGATAGGAACACCTGAGGTCTCACCATTTAAGGAAATGCCGTGAAAATCGACAATTCAGTAGGTTCCGTCGGCGGATTGCCCAGCAGCGAATCCCGGCCGCGCCCCTCCAAGAGTCCTGTTTCGTCTTCGCCCGATTCCGGCGACAAGGTCGAACTGTCCTCGCTTTCCGCGCGCATGCAGGAAGTCGAGGCCGCGCTGGCCAACGTCCCGGTGGTGGATGCCGGCCGCGTCGCCGAAATCAAGCAGGCGATCGCCGAGGGCCGCTTCCAGGTCGACGCCAGCAAGGTGGCGGATGGCCTGATCGAAAGCGTGCGCCAAATGATCGCCTCGCAAGCGCGACGAGCTTGAGCGAACGCATCACGCCTACCCCATCTGCATTGCAGAACCTCCTCAGCGAGGAAGCCGGGCAGTTGCGCGGCTTCCTCGTTTTGCTTGAAAAGGAGCAGCAGGCCCTGGCCGAGGGAGACGTCGATCGACTGGTGCCGCTCGCCGCCGAAAAAACCGAGGCTTTCGGCCGGCTCTCCCGCCTTGGCGAGGCGCGCGGCCAGGCACTCGCCGCCGCCGGCCTGACGGCGGACAGGCAGGGCATGGAAGCCTGGCTGCGCCAGCACACCGAGTTCCAGCAAGCCCGCAAGACCTGGCAAGCCCTGCTCGCCCTGGCGGAAAAAGCCAGCGCACTCAATCAGACCAACGGCAAGCTGATCGCGACGCGGCTGGCGCACAACCAGCAGGCCCTCGCCACGCTGATGGCCGCCGCCAACCAGGCGGCGCTCTACGGCCCCGACGGCCAGGCCCGCCCCCTGGGCGGCGGCCGCAGCCTCGGCTCGGTCTGACCGCTATTCCTTGACCGGCAGTTCCTTGAGGTCATCCGGATTCTGTGCTTCGATGAGAATGGTGACGCGGCGGTTGCGTGCCTTGCCTTCCGGCGTGTCGTTGTCCGCCACCGGCCGCTGCTCGCCGTAGCCGGTGGCCGTCAGGCGCTGCGGCGCGACGCCCGAGTCGACGAACAGGCGCACCACGCTGGAAGCGCGCGCGCCGGAAAGCTCCCAGTTGGAGGGAAACTGCGCCGTGGCGATCGGCGTCGGATCGGTGTGTCCCTCGACGATGATGGGGAAATCCGCCGCGGCCGTGACTTCCGCCACCGCGCGCAACGCCTTCGCCGCCGCTGGCTGAAGGCGCGCCTCGCCGACCGGGAAGAGAACGCTGGCGTTGATCTCGACGGTGATGCCCTTCAAGCCTTCGGTCACGCTGACCTTCCCCTCCTTCACCAGGGGCGCCAGCACCTCCTTGATCTCCCGCGCCATATCGCGCATCTTCTCGCGCGCCTGGCGCTTGCGCTCCTCCTCGCGCGCCTGCGCCGGCGACACCGGCGCCTTGGGCTTGATCTGCGGCAGGGCGGGCGCGCTCGCCGGATTCGGCGTGACGGCACCGGGCGCGAGCTGCTGCCCGCGCGTATTGATGTTTACGTTGCGGAAAGCGGAAACGAGCGAATCGGACAGCACGCGGTACTTGCCCTCGTTCACGGAGGACAGCGAGTACATCACCACAAAAAAGGCGAACAGCAGGGTGATGAAATCGGCGTAGGAGACGAGCCAGCGCTCGTGGTTCTCGTGCTCCTCGGCGTGGGCGCGGCGGCGCATGGCGTATCCAGTCTGGGGCGACAGACTGGATTAACGGCCGGGGACGGTGGAACTTGAACGGTGGGGGGGCTAGTAGGAGCGGCGTCCACGCCGCTCCTGCAAACCGGATTAAACGATGTAGCCCTGCAGCCGGCTCTCGATGATGCGGGGGTTGTCGCCATTCGCGATGCCGACCAGGCCGTCGATGTACATCTCGCGCATCAGGGTCAGGCGGGAGACATGGGCCAGCAGCTTCTTGGCGATGGGCAGGAAGATCAGGTTGGCCGAGCCGACGCCGTAGATGGTGGCGACGAAGGCCACGGCGATGCCGGCGCCCAGCCTGGACGGGTCGGACAGGTTCTCCATGACGTGGATAAGACCCATCACCGCGCCGAGGATGCCGATGGTCGGCGCGTAGCCGCCGGCGGACTCCCAGATCTTCGCCGCCAGCTTGGCCTGCTCTTCCTGCACGCCGATCTCGACCTCCAGCACCTCGCGCACCCGCTCCGGCTCGGCGCCGTCGACCAGCAGCTGCAGTCCCTTGCGCATGAAGGGATCGTTCACTTCGGACAGATGGCCCTCCAGGGCGAGCAGCCCTTCCCGGCGCGCCAGGTGGCTCCATTCGACGATGCGCTCGATCAGCTCGCGCTGCGGCAGCTGCGGCGGCGAGAACACCCAGCGCACCATCGACATGCCCTGCATGAAGGCGGCGAAGGGGCTCTGCAGCATGACCGCGCCGAGCGTGCCGCCGATGACGATGACGAAAGCCGTCGGCTGGAACAGCGACGACAGGTGGCCGCCCTCCAGCCACTGCCCGCCGAGGATGGCGGCGAGCCCGAGCAGGAGGCCGAGGATGCTGATGACGTCCATGGTGGGCGTCCCGGCGCTACTTCTTCACGATCCTGGAACGCAGGCGGGCGATCGCCTGGCTGTGCAGCTGGCAGACGCGCGATTCGGACACGCCGAGGATCTCGCCGATCTCGCGCAGGTTGAGCTCTTCCTCATAGTACAGACCCATCACCGTCTTCTCGCGCTCGGGCAGGTCCTCGATGGCACGGATCAGCACGTCGCGCATGTTCTTGTCGAGCAACGCCGCCAGCGGATCGGCCTCGCTGCTCGGCAGGTGGCGGTCCAGATAATCCTCGTCGCCGTCCTCGCCGAAATCCTCCAGGTGCACCAGCTGGTAGCCGCGCGCGTCCTGCAGCATCTTCTGGTAGTCGGCGAGCGCCATGTCGAGCGACTTGGCCAGTTCGCCCTCGGTCGGCTGCCTGCCGTAACGCTGTTCGAGCTGGCTGACGGCGGTCTCGATGCGCCGCATGTCGCGCCGCATGCTGCGCGGCAGCCAGTCGTTCTCGCGCAAGCCGTCGAGCATGGCGCCGCGGATGCGCTGCACGGCATAGGTCTCGAACTGCGCGCCGAGGCCCTCCTCGAAGCGCCCGACGGCGTCGATCAGTCCGAGCATGCCGTTCTGGATGATGTCATCGGCCTGCACGCTGGCGGGCAGCTTGGCCATGAGGTGGTACGCGATCCGCTTCACCAGCGGCGCGTACTGCATGATGAGTTGGTCCCTGTCCAGGTTGCCTTTTGCGGTGTACATCCGCACGCTGCCCGAGTTTTGTATTGCGTCCAACTATACCACCGGATATGCCGCCGTCGCGCTTCGCACGGCCAGCCGCGGCATCGTCAGCGCCCTGCCGCCGGAAGCCGGTGCCGTTCCCAGCAACACTTCCGCCAGCGCCGCGCCGAGGCGCTGCGCCTCACCCTGCGCGGCGAGGCCGCCGAGGAGTTCGATGTCGGCGCCGAAGTGCCGTCCGGCCGCCTCGCGCAGGTTGGCGAAGACGGTACGGCTCTCCTCCGTGTCTCCGCTACGCAGAATGACGACGCCGAAGCGGCGGCAGTCGCGCGCCAGCGCCAGGCGTTTCATCTGCACGTAGGCTTCGGTGATGGCCGCGGCATCCGGCGACACCGCCATGACGATGCGCCGAGGCTGCGGCAGCAGCGGCGAGCATTCCGCCCCGGCCCGCGTCATGGCGTCCACCAGCACGAAATCGACGCCCTTCTGCAGCCGGCGCAGCCACTCCGCCAGCGCCCGCTGCTCCATCGGATCGAGGCGCGCATGCTGACGCGCCGCCCGTGCCGCCGGCAGCAGGCGGATCGACGGCTCCGGCCGCAGCAGCACATGGGCCGCGGGCACGTCGCGATGCACGGCCTGCAGCAGATCGAAACGCGAGCGCAGGCCGAAGGCCGCGGCGACGCTCTCCCCGCCGGTGTGCTCGTCCACCACCACGACTTCCTTGCCGGCGGCGGCAAGGCCGCTCGCCAGCGCCGCCACCAGCTCGCCGCGCGCGGCCGGGCCGGCGAAAGCCACGGTCGTCGCGCCGTGCGCGCCGGCGAAAAGCCTTCTCAGCCCGGCCGCCTGGTCCTCGAAAAGGCTAGCCATGCAGGGCCCCCAGCGAACGCTCGGCGCGCGCCGCGCCGGCCGCCAGCAGCAGGCCGGCCTCGTCGCCGACGAGATGGTGCGGCGAGCTCTCCGGCAGGCCCTTCAAGGCGCGGTGCAGCAGATAGGGGCGGTTGGGCAGGTGCATGTCCTCCGGCACGCGCTGGCCGTTGGCAACGTAATACAGCGCCAGCCGATGGCGGATCAGCACGTCGAGCGCCGGCGCCAGGCTCACCGCCTCGTCCACCTTGGTGAGAATCGCCCCGGACAGGTCGCCGTCGCGGCCGCGGCCGTAGGCGCGCACGACGTCGTCCAGCGTGTCGCCGCGGCAGGTGGCATTGATCAGCAGCAGGCGGCGGATGTCGCCGGCACCGTCGAGCATCTCGGCCTGCTCGCCGACCAGACGGTCGCGCTGGCTCATGCCGATGGTGTCGATGAGCACCATGTGCTTGCCGGACAGGTCGGCCAGCGTACGCCGCAGGTCGGCGGCGTCGCGCACGGCATGCACCTGCACGCCGAGAATGCGGCCGTAGATGCGCAGCTGTTCGTGGGCGCCGATGCGGTAGCCGTCGGTGGTGAGCAGCGCCACGCTATCGGCGCCGTGGCGCACGACACAGCGCGCCGCCAGCTTGGCCGTCGTCGTCGTCTTGCCGGCGCCGGTGGGGCCGACCAGCGCATAGGTGCCGCCGGCATCGACGATCTCGTCGTCGCTGCCGACCGTGCGCAGATTGCGGTTGAGCACACCCTTCAGCCAGCTCTGCCCCTCTTCGCGCGTGGCGCCCGCCGGCAGGCTGCCGACGAGGCGGCGCGCCAGCTGCGCGGAGAAGCCGGCATCGAGCAGATCGGTGAGCAGCAGCGTCTTGGCCGGCGCCTCGTGCGCCAGTCCGCTCCAGGCGAAGCCGGCCAGCTGCTGCTCGAGCAGCCCCTTGATGCCGGCCAGCTCGCGTAATACTTGCGCCCCCGGCTCGGGCGGCTGGGCAACGCGCCCGGCGGCAGGCGGCGCGGCGCCGTCTTGCGCCGACTGACTTTTGCGCGCCTCGCCCCGGCCCGGCTGCCATTCGCGCACGGTCTTCCTCTCCGCCGCCGGCGCCGGCTTTTCGATCTTGCTCGCGACGGGCTTGCGCGAACCGCCGGAGAGGCTGACCGTGAAGTCTTCGTCGTGATCGACGCGCTCGACGCGCGGGGCGGCGGCGAACGGCGCGGTCAATTCGTCGGGCAGGTCGGCGGCCAGGACGGCGGTGATCTCGACACCGCCGTCCACGCTGCGGTTGGACAGGACGATGGCGTCCTCGCCGAGTGCTTCCTTCACCTGGCGCAGGGCCTCGCGCGCGGTTTTTCCAAGATAGCGTCTGATGTTCATCATTTACCTCCGATGATGGCGGTGACT
>Ga0233425_10007549_pt1 | contig 15199 bp, 14 predicted proteins | sample Watercolumn_Towu_2_FD_181712 | JGI IMG/M metagenome (GOLD analysis project Ga0233425, IMG submission 181712) | Freshwater microbial communities from Lake Towuti, South Sulawesi, Indonesia - Watercolumn_Towuti2014_140_MG | ecosystem: Environmental > Aquatic > Freshwater > Lake | place...
GAGCTCGAGTCCGCCGCCAAGGCGTGCCGGGCGATGGTTCCGCGCTGCGCCCGGGCGCTGACACGGCTCGGCTCGGCGTTGCGGAAGCTGGGGCGCCCGGGCGGGCTCGAGGCCGATGTGGGGGGGGGGGAGACGGCGCCCGAGGCCGGCCTCGAGCTGTTTCCGGCAGGCCCGCGACGCGAACGCGTTGCGCCGGCGGCGGCGGAGCCGGGCGCGTCCAGCGCCGCCGACGCCGAGGGGCGCGGGCTGCCGGGCCAACTGCTGACGGCGCTCGAGGCGGCGCTTGGCGCCACCGAGGCGTGGCTCGCGCGCAATGAGCCGGCCGATTTCCGCGAGGCCTTGCTCAAGGTCTATTACCGGCTGATGGCATTCTCCTGCACCGCCGAGCGCTATGATGAGCATTACACAACCCTGGTGGAGCCGGGCGGTTCGGCGCGCGTGCGGCTGTTTTGCCTCGACCCCGCGACCCTGGTGCGGCAGGCGCTCGGGCGCGGGAAGGCGGCGGTTTTCTTTTCGGCCACGCTGACCCCGATCGACTATTACCGTTCGCTGCTCGGTGGCAGCCCGGAGGACCCGCTCCTTCGGTTGCCGTCGCCGTTTCCTGTCGAGAACCTGGGCGTGATGGTGCACGAACGGATTCGCACGGACTTCAAGACCCGCGGGCATACAATTGAGGATGTGGTGCGGGCGGTCGGCGCGCTCGTCGAAGAGCGCCGGGGCAATTACCTCGTGTATTTCCCGTCCTACCAGTACCTGGACGCGGTGTTGGAGCGGTTCAGCGCCCTGTATCCCGCGGTCGAGGTGATCCCGCAGCGGCCCGGCATGAGCGAGGCGCAGCGGGAGGCGTTTGTGGCGGGCTTCGCTTCGGAGCACGGGCGCACGCTGGTGGGGTTCGCCGTGATGGGCGGCATATTCGGCGAGGGGATCGACCTGGTGGGCGACCGGTTGATCGGGGCGGTGATTGTCGGGGTGGGTCTGCCGCAGCTCTGCACCGAGCGAGATGTGATTCGGGCGCACTTCGAGGCGCGGACGGGCTTGGGCTTCGAGTACGCCTATACGTTCCCGGGGATGAACCGGGTGCTGCAAGCTGTGGGACGGGTGATACGGTCCGAATCGGACCGAGGCGTGACCCTCTTGATCGACACCCGGTTCGCGGAAGGCCGTTACCGGAGGCTGTTCCCGCCCTGGTGGCGGCCGGTTCGGGTGACCAGCGCGGAGGAGGTGGGCCGGGGAGCCGCCGCCTTCTGGAAGCCGGGTCGAGGGGCCGCGTAATGGCTTGGGCGCAGTGAGCGGGAGGCGGCGGTTGTCCGGACCTGGGAGCGCGCGAAGACGTTAGGCAAAATTCATCCCGTATTTCATTGAAAGAACCGGACTTACACGTACACTCGCAGCCCGAAAATGATCAGGTTGTTGCAGTTGATATTTGCCCCCGCCTATGCCTGGCACAAGATCCTCCAGGCCAATCGCGGGGTGATCCTGGTGCTGATCTTGCATCCCCTGCCGCTCATGCTCATCGGGGCGGCGGCGGAAGGCTATGGGCTGATGAAGTTGGGCTGGCTCAGCGGTGAGCTGGCACGGGGCAAGCCGGTCCTTGTCCCCCAGGACATTGCGTTGCGCTTCGAGGAAATCCGCCTTGCCGGCAGTCTCCTGGCGCTCTTCCTCGGCACGCTGCTCTTGAGGTCGTTGGCGCGGAGCTTCCAGGTGCCGACCGGCTTCCCCGGCTCGTTCGCGGTTCTGGCTTACAGCATGGGGCCGTTGCTGGTGCTGGCGCCCGCGCTGGACGGCCTGCCATTCATGAACAGTTGGCTCTGCTGGAGCATCGGGATCATCCTCTCGGTGAGCATCCTCTATAACGGCATTGCGATCATTCTCCAGCCCGAGCCTACCAAAGGATTCGGGCTGTTCGTTTCCTCGGCGGTTGTGCTCATTATCCTGACCGGATTCGCCAACTTCATCGCCATTTTAATCATGAAGAACGATCTCATGGCGGGCGTCCTGCCGAAGCTGCGTTAAGCCGGCCGAACCTCAGATGTAGTACATCTTGGCCTTGTCTGGACCTTGATCGATGAGGTCCTGGAGGCTGATCGAGTCGCCGGCTTCCTCGAGCCGCCGCCGCAACGTCAGCCAGGCGGCGCGCAGTTCGGGCGGACAGCGCGGATCGCTCAGGGCAGGGGAATCGAACACCTGGCCGTGCATGGCGCGCAACAACTCGGTGAAGGTGATCTCCGCCGGAGGCCGGGCCAGCAGGTAGCCGCCGGCCTTGCCGCGCTGGCTTTTGACGAGGTGCTTGGCCTTGAGCTCGAGGAGAATCTGCACCAGGTAGCCGGCCGGGAGATCATGCTCGGCCGCGAGGTCTTCGATCTTGCGGGCCTCCCCGCTGGGATACGCTCGGGCCAGGCTGAGCAACGCGCGCGCGGCGTAGTCACTTTTGACGGAGAGTTTCACGCGAACCGGACGCCCGGCAGCATGGGGGGCGGGTGGGCGCCGCCCTCGCTCGAGCCCTTTCCCATCGGATGCGAGGGAGCGCCTGGCGGGCTGATCGAGGCGGGGGCGTGGTGCGGGCGGTTCATGGGCAAATCCGGGCGGCGATCAGGTCACTCCCGGTTCCGGGTGTCGATGATGATCGTAACCGGGCCATCGTTGACCAGGGCCACTTGCATGTCGGCGCCGAATTCGCCGGCCTGGGCGGGTTTGCCCAGGTCCGCCGCCAACCGGCGGAGGAACGCTTCGTACAACGGAACCGCAGTCTCGGGGCGCGCTGCCCCGCTGAAGGATGGGCGGTTGCCCTTTTTTGTGCTGGCAAAGAGTGTGAACTGGCTGATGACCAGCACCTCACCGCCGGTCTCGAGAACGGAACGGTTCATCTGGCCCTGCGCGTCGTTGAATATGCGCAGGCGCACGAGTTTGCCGCAGAGCCACTCGAAGTCCTCCGCGGCATCGGCTTCCTCGATCGCGAGCAGTACCAACAGCCCCGGGCCGATTTCGCTCTTGAGCCGGCCGGCGATGGTGACCGAGGCCCGGGAGACGCGCTGGACGACAGCCCGCATAGCGGCCCCCGCCGGTCAAGGGGCGGCGGCGGCCTCTTTCACGAGCACCACCATCACCATTCTGAAGGTGAGCCTGCCCGGGGCGGTGGGATCGGCCTCGACGTACGAGGCCGGCTCCAACTCGAGGGTCTGCAGCCGGATCAAGGGATATCGCCGCTCGAACTCGGCGAGAAACCGTCCGAAATCGTAGTAAGTGGCCGTGCCGTTGACGGTGAAGGTCGCGCCTTTGTAAGGGACCTTGGGAGGCATCGTCAGATCGCCCGCCAACGGCTGCTCGATCCGCCCCAGATCGAGGTTGAAAGGTTTGCCGAAGCTGTCGAGCACGTTCACCATCCACCGGTAAATATCCCCCTGGGCGACGCTCTGCTCGACAGTATCGAGCTTCTCGGTGGTGGCCCGGAGTTCTTCGGCGAACTCGTCGGCGAGTTGACCGGACCGCTGGGCGTTGGCGAGCTTGGTCTGCAGTTGGGTGATCTCGATCCCCTTGGCCTTGATCTTCGCCCGCAGCGGAAGGATCATGAAGAAAGCGATCAGTCCGATCCCCACGAGCGCGGCCGCGGCCAGCAGGAGCAGTCGTTTGCGCTTCTCTTTGAACTCGAGGTCCATGTTACAGCGCCCGTTCCGCAAACGCGCATTCGATCGTGAACAGGAAGAAACTGCGCGCCGGGTTCAGCGGGTCCGGTTGCGAGGGGAGCCGCTCGAGGAGCCGCACGGGGTTGGGCTTGCGCAGGCGGCTGGCGAAATAGGGCTGCGCGACAATGGCCTCGATGAAGCCGTCGGTGGCGCGCGCCTGGCCAGTGTTCTTGGCCTTGATGGACAACAGGGTCACCTCGCGTTCGCCCGCAGGCACGGCGGAGATGGGTGTGCCGTCGGGCTTTCGCCCGGCTTTGCTCCCCGCCTCATTACGGAACGACTGCTGGAGTGCGAGATGCACGACCTGGATGTCATCCACCAGGGTGAAGCGCAGAGCGTCCAGCGGCAGTACCCAGGCGAAACGCTTCGAGACAAGATGCTCCAGCGCTTGCAGCGTTTGGTTCATCTCCCCGATTTTCCTCGAGTTGGCCACGACCTCGTTGGCGGCGGTCTGCAGTTTGGTGATGTCGGCCTCGCGCCGCCGGCATTCGCTGTCCGCCACCCAGAGCTGGGTGGCCAATTGAGCGGCCCAGAGCAGCATGAAGAGCAGGGCCAGGCAGACCACCAGGAACACCCGGCGCACCGGGTCGCGCCGCCGTCGCAGCTCGGCCTCGATTTCCTCCGCCACAAAATTGATCTGGACCTGGCCGCCTTGCAGGCAGGCGACCCCGGTGCCCAGCACCGAGACCAGCAGCGGGGCATCCTTGGTGAAGGCCTCGGCCTTGGCCGGCTCGAGCTTCACCTGCACACAACCCGAGCCGTCCCATTTCTGGCAGGGGATGCCGAGCTGGTTTTGGATGCCCTGCATCACCATGTCGGAACGGGAGGTCCCGCCGCAGACCAGGACTTGGGCGACTTTCTTTTCTTCCTGGCTCTCGAAAAAGTCGATGGCGGCCTTGAGGTCCTGCGCCAGCGGAGCCACGGAGTTGTTCAGCTTCTCCTGAACCTTGTCCGGCATGACGGTCTTGAGCCCCTCGGCCACCTGGTACGGGATGTTGAACGCGGCGGCCAGGTCCTGCGTGAGCTTGTCCCCGCCCATGCTTACGACGCGGGTCAGGCCGAGCTCGCCGTTGACCAGGAAGCTGATGGTCGAGGTCTGAAAGCCGATATCAACGAGGGCGACCACCTCCTTCTTCGCCTCCGGGGGGAGCGCCAGAGCGGCGGCATCGACAAGGCTGATCTGGGTGAGTGTGACCTGGGCCAGCTCGAGGTGAGCCGCCTTGGCGGCGGCGGACAGTTGCTCGACCAACACGCTCTTGACCCCTCCGACCAGGACCCATTTCTTCTTGGCCGGCCCGGCGTCCTTGGCGGCGTGCGGGCCGGTCGGCGGCGGCAGCACGAAACAGTCGAACTCGTAGCCGGTGAAATCCTGCTGGAAGAAGTGCTTGCTGTTGCTCTTGAGCAGGCGGCGCATCTCGGGCACCTCGACCGGCGGCAACTCGAGCCGCCGCATGACGGTGTCCTTCATGGTGAGCACAAGGGCGATCCGGTGGGTCTCGGCTCCGAGCGCCGTCCGGACCGCTTGCAGATGAGCGGCCAGGGCCTCGACCGCCTTCGCTGGATCGGACGGGGGGAGCTCCTGCACCACATAGTTGACCAATTCGCAGTGGTCGCCTTCGCGGCGAACATGAGCGGCTTTGCTCGTGCGGGCGCCCAACTCGATCACCACGATGTCATTCGTTTTTGCGAAGAGCTTGTGGTGCAAGCCGCTCTTTGCGATCATTCCCATGCGGGAGAGGGTAATACTCGGATTGCGCGGGTGGCGCAACCTTTAACGCCCCGCCCCGTGGCGGGTGCTCGGGCTAACGGCCGCCGACAGCGGCGGGTCGGGAAGGCGGGGGCGGAGGGGGAACGGGCTCGTCGGAACCGCGGGGCCCGGGCAGGTCCATCTCGAACGACGTCATGAGGTTGCTGAAGATGGGCCGGAATTTGGCGAACTTCTCGGCGGGTGTGGTCAGGGTGAACTCGAGCAGCCCGCCCGGGCAGGGAACGTAGGCCTGCCGTGTCAGGAGCCGGGTGCGGTTGCCCGCCACGCGCTCGAGATCGAACGAGAACCCGGACAGGCCGCAGGTATGGCAGGGCATCTCACGGATGATTCTCCCTTCGGGCGAGGCCTCGAGGGCCCGTTGTCGCAACGCTTCCTTGTCCGGCGGCTTGGCGCCGGGCGAGTTGGTCAGCGTGATCTTGAATGTCATGCTGGCCTGCAAGTCCTGGGGCCGGAGCACGGCGCGATGCTCGGCAGCCTCGTACGTTACCTGCCATTTCGGAGGAGGCAGGAAGCTGAACCGGTTCGTGCCCAACACCAGCACATAACCGGTGACTTCGCCGCGCTCCGGGATGAGCACGGGCTGCGGGAAAAACCGATAATCCTCCGCCGCCTGCGACACGGGCAGCCAGGCGCTGAGGAGCAGAAGCCCCGCCGCCTTGGTCCACCTGCCCCAGCGTTCGACCATGGCCTTAACTCGTGGTGCTGGGGGCCAGCACCGTCCAGTTCGCGCGGAAGTTGGTGCGCAGCTCGGGCGTGCCGGCAGGGAGTTTGGCAGGGTTCTGGAAATTCCAGTCCCGGTTGAACCGCCGCGTGGGCTCGCGATAGACGCCGGAGGTGGCGCCCCAGGGCGCCGTGGCGGTCTGGCTCGTGAACAGCACTACGAGCGAGCCGTTATAGGTCAGGGTGCGGCTATTCCAGTTCTCGAGCAGGCGAATGGCGTTCTGCGCGCCTCCGCTCGAGTAGGACCCATCGCTGGCCACGATGCCGGTCAACACCGCGGCATTGAAGGTCGTGTTGGCGGCGACGCGGCTGCTCAGGCCCCAATAACTGTAGTTGTCGTTCCAGCTCGTCGAGAGGAACGTCACGGCGTCCGCAATCAGCGCCGCGGGATAGGTCGCGGTCGTGTTGGTGGTGCCCAGGGCGGAACTCGGCGCGTTGAAATGGCCCTTGACATAGAGGGGTTGCGGCGTCACCAGGGTCAGTCCCTGGGAGGGGATCGCCTGGCCGTTGATGAGCCGCGCCCCGGGCACGTAGTAGAGGTTGGTGCGCACGTCGGCCACGTAAATCGTCTTGATGTTCCGCCCGACCAACCCCGAGTAATAGGCGTAGTTCGAGATCAGGCGGGCCACATCCACGTCCGTCGCCTCGATGTAAGTGCCCTCCCGCATGTCCCAGAAGAACCTATCCGGGAAAACGATCGTCGTGCTCTTGGTTCCGGCGGAATCGGAGATGGTGGACCAGGGAATGACCACGCTGAAGTTGTTGTAGGCACCGCTGGTGGCCGTGCCGCCGCTCTCGGTGATGCGGATGATCAACTCGGCCTGGTTGTACAACCGCTGCTGGCCCAGCGCCGAACTGGCCGACTCCCCGGCGGGCGGAATGTCGATGATGGCATGGAGCGCGCTGTCGCTGTTGTTGGTGCCAATGGGCAGGTTCAATGAGCGAACCTTTGGCAACCGCTCCCCGCTGAAGACCACCGTTCCCTTCGGCTTCGAGACCGGATCATCGGGACTGCGCTGCAGCAGGATGCTGCCGGTCGCGGAGAGCGCGTCGGCAAATGTGAGCGTCACGTTGTTTGGGTCACAATAGACATTCCCGTTGGCGTGCACGCGGCCGGTCACCGTCCAGGTCACCGAGGGGATCATCTCGAGGTCCATGCCGTAGAAGACGCCGAACTGGAACACGGGGATATAGGCGAGTTGGATGTCCTGTTGCACGCCGGTCGTCGGGTTCTGGGAGGAGCCAGTCTGCTGCGCGAACGAGCTGACACGGTAGGTCGCGGCGCGCCCGCTGAGCCCCGGCAAGGTGGCCTGGAGATTGGTGTAACTCCAGCTCAAGAGCCGTTGGACCTTCACTGGTGTGGTGGCGCTGCCCGGGGAACTGAAGCTGAAGGCGGTGCGGAGGGGGTCGGGGATGAGCGACGTGTAACTCGAGAGGTTGGCATCGACCAGGTTGCTGCCGCCGGTCTGAAAGTCCCGGCTGATCTGGGCCACGACGCGCTCGGTGGCGGCCTCCGCCGCGCCGCTCGCCCCCTGGCTCTGCGTGCGCCGTTGCGTCATGCGCGCCTCGTTCGAGCTCCAATCCATCACGCTGCCGAGTATCAGCAGGCCCGCGGCAAGCATCAGCAACACGAAAACTAGCGCGGACCCGCCTTGCTCAGGGAGCTTGGCGCCGGTTTTCATGGTGGGTTAGTTCGAGCCGGGCGCAGCGATCTTGGTCTGGAGGCGAAACCCCTGCGCGTAACGGGTGGCGCCTACTTTGTCCCCGGAGTTCTCCACGGCCGAAAACTGCAAATTCACTCCAATGATGCTGCGCACGGCCCGGTTGGTCAGAACCTGGCCGGCCATGTCCTCGACGGTGAAAACGGTGGCATTGGTGGCCGATTTGGTGATCACCGTCACGGCGCCATCGGCCGCGCGACGCTTGAGCTTCGTGTCGGCCGCATCGAGGTAGTAGCGAACAAAGTCGTTCGTGTCCGTGGAAGCATAAATCTGGAGCGCGTTTCCCTGCTGGGGCGAATTGAGCGCCGCCTCGGAGAACGAGGTCTGAGTGCCCTGTCCCACTCGCACCATGCGGACCGATTTCATGTCGGCGAAAATCGGATTGAACACGTGCGGAATCTCCTGGCTGGCGCCCAGCTTCATCTTGTTGATCTCGAACATCCGCAAACCGAACAGATGCGTCGTGATGAGGGCGCTCAAGGCGATGAGGAGGATCGCCATCGATACCATGAGGTTGGTGAGGGTATAACCCTTCGGCGCACGCGAGCTCCGGGGCGCTCGCCGCCGCCACCCTGAGGACGCCGTGTTCATAGATCGGCGCCGCGGAGTGTGGTGACAGTATTAGTGAACGGGCCGCGCGGGCCGATGGACCAGATGCAGTCCACCTGGACCCAGCGCATGGGCGGGTCAGTGCTGACCGTCGAGATCGTCGTGACCAACCGGGCCTGGGGCGTGTTCGTGCCCACCACCGGCACGTCAAGCGTGCGCATGACCGTCGGAAAACTCACGGCCGTCAGTTCATCGACCGGCGTGGCCGCGTTGGGCTCCCAGCGCGCCGCCCGCGTTTGCTCGAGCCGTTGGACGGCCAGCGATTGCGCGGCGGTCGCGTTGAGGCTCCATTCCGTGCGGTACATCGAGACCTTATAGCCCGACATAACCGCCAGAACGCTTCCCAGCGCGATGCCCATCGAGATCACGACTTCCTCGAGGGTGAACCCTGCGAGGCGGCGCGTGATTCGGCGGCTGGTTTGGCGTTGGGTCTGCACGGTTATTCGGCTATGTGGCTATCTGGCGGCCCGCGTTTGCGTGGCGCATCAATTTGCTACTATGTCAACGTTTCGGCACAGTGGCACGAGTCTCAAGTCTGCGCAAGCACGAACTATTCACAATTTTTGACTCACATCAACTGAGCTGTCTTACGGCAAGCAGGGTATGAGCAACTGGCGTGCCAACATGTGCCAACGCCGGTTTTTCTGGCGCCGCCCGACCGCGTCGGCAGCCCGGGCTGCCGGATAAGTTTGGGGGATTATCACGATAAGATTCATCGGGGCAAGCATTTAGCAGCAGGAATCGCACGGCGGCCGTTCATCCCAGGCCCGCGGGCCGCCCCAACCCGCTGCGCGCGGAATCGGCGCCCGTGGTGCTTTTGCCCTTGCACGCTGCGCGGAATGCTCCTATCCATTGGTGCCGATGCCGATAATCGGTCCGATTTCGGACCTGAGTGTGCCCAGCTAGGCAGCGAATGAGCCAAGACGACGGATCAAAAAGCGCGGGCGGCGCCAAGTTCACAGCCTTGGTTTTGGAAGACGACCCCGTTTGCGCGCGCGTGCTGACCAACCTCATTACCAGCGAGGGTGGCCAACCGCTGGTGTGTGATTCCATCGCCGGCGCGAACGCGGCCCTGGCGAAATCGGAGTTTGACGTTTACATCCTGGACGATCAGCTCCCGGACGGCCGCGGCAGTTCGTTCTATTACCAGTTGCGCGAAGGCGGGCACTGGTCGCCGGCGATCATGCTCACCGGCTATCCGCACATTCCGGTGGCGGTCGAGTTGACGCGCGATGGGCTGTTCGACTACCTCACCAAACCGATCGACGCCGAGGCGGTGCTCGCGCGGTTGCGCAAAGCGACCGGCGGCATCGACCAGTTCGGGCGCCGGCTGGCGAAGGTGACGTTCGTGTGCGGCGCCAGCGCCATGCGGGACGTCGAGCGAATGGTTCGCCAGGCCGCCGCCAACCCGCGCGCCACCATGCTGCTCACGGGGGAAACCGGCACGGGCAAGGACCTGCTCGCGCGCGTGATCCACGAGCGCACGTTCGCGAACACCGAGCCGCTGCCACCCTTTATTTCGCTGAGCTGCCCGACCCTCCCGGCCGAGATGTTCGAGGCGGAGCTGTTCGGGGCCGAGAAGGGGTCCTACACGGGCGCGTACCAGCAGCGTTGCGGCCTGGTCGAGGCGGCTCACAAAGGGACGTTGTTCCTGGACGAAATCTCGGAGGTGCCTTTGCTGCTGCAGGCCAAGCTGCTGCAGTTCCTCGAGACACGCAATTACCGGCGGCTCGGCAGCACCGACTCGAAGCAATTCGATGGGCGGATTGTCGCCGCCAGCAATCGCTCGCTGCCCGAGGAGGTCCGGCAGGGCCGGTTCCGGCAGGATTTGCTCTATCGCCTGGATGTGTTTTCCATCCACCTGCCGCCGCTGCGCGAGCGCATGGAGGACCTGGGCGGGTTGATCGAAGTGTTGCTCGAGCAACTGGCGCACAAGCACCAGCGCAAGAAACCGGTGGTCAAGCCCAAAGACCTCGAGACCCTGCAGCATCACGATTTTCCCGGCAACATCCGCGAGCTGCGCAATTTGCTCGAACGGTCGCTGCTGCAGACGGCCGATGACGCGAGTTGGCTGCAGATCGAGGCCGCGTGGCTCAGCCAGGCTGTGCAGGCCAGCCGCCAGCGCGCCTCCGCTGCGCCTGTCAGCACCGCGCCCGCGCCCGCAAGCCCCGTTGCCGCTCCGGCGCCCGAGGCCCCCCCCCCGACCATCGAAGCCCAGGAGTACGAACTGGTGCGCAAGGCCCTCGAAGCCGAAGGCGGCGTGATCCGCCGCGCCGCCGCCCGGCTGGGCATCAGCCATCAGGCCTTGCTGCGCCGGCTCGAGAAATGGCCGGAGTTGCGCGGCTACACCAATCCCTGAGTCCTCGTCCGTGCGGCGCCTGGCACGGCGGCACGGCTGCGCTGCCCTGATTTCGCCGACCCCCCCCGCGGTCAATTGTTGCGCAGCCGGAAGAACCGCCGCTGGCTCGAGAAATCATTAGTCACAGTGCGGCGGTCCCCGGAGGAACCGGGAGCGGCGTTCACCGGCAGCCAGTCCTCGGCCCGCAGACTTTCGCTGGATTCGAGGCTGAAGGCGGGACCCGAGGCCCGCCACGACAGAACCGGGCGATCGAGCTCGCGGCGGAGCTCGAGTGCCGGACGCGGTGGCTGGAGCACGCGCGCGATGAAGGCATCGCGGAGGCCGCGGCCCGGCACGCTCAGGCTCCCGAACAGGTTGTTTCCCCGGAAATAGCCGCCAATGAAGACCTCCTCGGTTGCGCTTAGCGCGATGCCATGCCCGTTCGAGTAGGCCCCCCCCCCGCTCTGCACAAGCCACAGCAAGCGCCCCGAGCGATCGTACTTCGCCACGAACACGTCCGCGTGCTGCCCGGTCACCACCTGCCGCCCGCTGAAGGTCGCGCTCCCCACGAAAAAGCCGGTGACATAGACGTTCCCCACGGCATCCAACGCCAGGGCGTTGGCCGAGTCAGCGTCCGCCCCGCCACCGGAGACCGCCCAGAGCAGCTTGCCGGCCGCATCGTACTTGGCGACGAACGCGTCGGTGGCCCCAGCGCTGACGAGCGTTCGCTCGGCGAACACGCCCGCCCCGAGAAACACGCCCGCCACGACGACGTTCCCCGCCGCGTCCACCGCAATGGCGTTGGCGGTGTCGGCCACGCCGGGGTCCTCACCGCCTGCCTGGCGGGCCCAGACCGGATTGCCGGCGGCGTCGAACCTGGCGACCAGGATGTCCCCTCGGCCGCGGCTGTTCAACGTGGCGCCGGCGAAGGCGGCCGTCCCGCTAAAGCAACCTCCGAGCCAGATGCCACCCGAGGCGTCCATCGCCACCGGGCGCCTGAGGTCATTTGCCGCGGGCGCCACGCCGCGGGCCCAGAGCAGGCCGCCCGCGGGATCATACCTCGCCAGAAACGCCTGTGCGGTCCCGTCGGCAGCGGCGAGGGTGACGCCGCCAAAATCGGCGGCGCCCTTGAATTCGCCGGCGACGAGGCAATCACCGTTCGGCGCAATCGCCACCCGGCTGCCATTGGCCCAGCCAGCAGGATCATCGCCCCCGGCGCGCTGTGTCCAGAGACTTCGGCCGGCGGCGTCGAGTTTCGCCAGGAACATTGCGCTCGAGTTGGCCGGCCGCGGAGACGTGGCCGTAAACGGAAGATTCCCCGTGAAGATGCCTGTGACGTAAAGGTTGCCCGCGGGGTCAAACGCCACGCCACGCCCCTCACCCGTCGAGGCCCCGCCGCTTGAGCGCACCCACAATCGCGCGCCCGCCCGGTCGCACTTGGTCACGAAAATTGCCTGGGCGGTTGTTCGGAGCGTGATGTTTCCGAAGATCGCCCCATCGTTGAAATGGCCCGTCAGCGCTGTGTTGCCGGCGGCGTCCGCCGCGAGCCCGAGGCCGATCTCGTCGCCCGCCCCTCCGGCGGGACTGACCCAGTCGAACGCCGGTTCCTGGGCGCGGGCCGTGTCCCGCCCGCCCGGCAGCGCCAGGATGGCCAGTGCGGCGGCCAGGCTCGCGGGGCAGATCGAGGGCGTGGAGCGCATGGGTGGCGCGTGAGCGCCCGGCTAATGTGCCCCAGAAGAGGCGCTTGTCAAAGCCCGCAGGCCACTCCCGCCACCAGCCGGCCCAGCTCCCTCGGAGTGTGCTCGCTCGAGATCGCGAACCTGAAGAAGCCGGCTTCGGGACCGCCGGGATAGCGAATGAAGCTGGGATAAATGCGCTGCGCCAACAGCGACCGCTCGAGGCGAGCCGCCTGTTGTGGGCTCTTGGGCTCGAGCGAGACGATGGGCGCCGGGTTGTCGTGGACGGCTACGCCGAAGGTGGGGAGAGCCGCTTTGACCAGGGCGGTGCTGTGGGCAAGGCGCTGGCGCATCTTGAGATCGGTGGCGACCAGTACCAGGGCGGCCAGCGCGCCGGCGGCCAGCGGCAGGGGCAGCGGCGTGCTGCCCGCGAACACGCGGCTGCGCCGCTGCACGGCTTCGATGAGACGGCGCGTTCCGAGGATCACGCCCCCATGAACGCCGAAGGCCTTGCTGAGGGTGGCGCACTGGACCAGCCGCCGGACCGGCACGCCGAAGTGCTGGGCCGTCCCCTTGGCGTATCGCCCGAGCACACCGACTCCGTGGGCGTCGTCAACGAGGATACGTCCATCCTTGGGGAGCAACTCGAGGTACTCCCCGAGCGGCGCAAGGGCGCCGTCCTGGCCGAAGACGCCGTCCGTGAGGATCAGGGGACTCGAGGGGTGCGGCAGGGCGCGCAGGAGCCGGGCCAGGTCTTCGGGATCGCGGTGGCGGAAGCGCGAGACCGGGCACCCCAGGGCCAGGCTCGCGTCCACCAGGCTCGGATGGGCGCGTTCGTCGAGCAGAGCGCAGGTGAATTGGCCCTCGAGCGCCTGGGCGGCGGCGAGGTTGCTAAGGTAGCCGTTGGGGACCAGGGCCGCGGCCTCGACTTCGAAAAACTGCGCCAGGCGGGCCTCGAGCTCGAGGTGGAGGGCGTGGTTGCCGGTGGTCAGGCGCGAGGCCGCGACATTGAGCCCCAAGGTTGACAAACTGCGGCGCACGACGCTGCGAACCGCCGGGTGGGTCGAGAGCCGAAAATAGTCGCAGCCGCCGAAATAGAGCAGGTCACGTCCGCCCCAGTGGACCTTGGTGCGTCCGACCGGCTGCAGGGGCGGCGGCAGGTAGCCGGTTGCGCCTTGAGCGGCCTTCACACGATCTCAATCGAAGGCCAGGCCGAGTTTGGCGCCCAAGTCGAAGATATGCTGTCGCGCGAGGGCATATTCCTCGGCGTTCGGCAGGTGTTCGAGCATGAGCGGCGGCTGGTGCGGGAGCGCTGCCAGGCGTCGGAGGTAGGTGGCGTAATCCACCTGGCCCGCCCCGGGCCGGACCTCGCGGAAATGAACGTTCATCTCGACGTCCCACGTCAGGTCCTTCGCGTGGCAACTGACGATCCAGCGGCCGAGCTTGTCGAAGCACTCGTCGAGCAACGCGGCGTTGCCGTAGAACCGGCCGGGCGAGTTGACCAGGTTGCAAGGGTCGAGATGGACGGCCAGGGCCGGGCGATCGACCGCTTTGAGCAGCTTCAGGCAACTCTCGGGACTGTCAGGCAGCGCCCAGCCCATCATCTCGTAGCAGAACTTCGCCCGGCGCGGCTTCACCGCGTCGATGATCGCGCGCGCGTTTTCGACCGCCGCGTCGAAGAAGCGCGCCGAGACGTTGTCCGGGTGCGGACCGTACCACACGGTGGGATTGAAGGAACCGGCGATATCGACGCAGCAGAGCGCCCCGATTTCTTCGGCCAGCGCCAGCCCCTCGGTGACGGTCTTGAGGTTCCCGCGGCGCTTGTCCGGGTCGGCGTCAAGGAGATTGACCCAGCGGCCCACTTCGGCCAGCACCACGCCCTGCCGCGCGAAGGCCTCGCGCAACGCCCGGATGCGGTCGCCATCGGTGAGGGCGACGCCTGGGCAGTACGCGGCCCGGTAGCCCAGCGCCCGGTGCGCCAGGGCGAGTTGCTCGGGGTCCGAGGGGGCATTGAAGATTGGGCCGCCCAGGCGCACCGCGCGGCGGGCGGGATCGCTTGCGTGGAAGTCAGGCGCTCCGGCCAGCGCGGCGGCGCCCGCGGCGGCGGCCCGGGTGAGGAATTGACGGCGGGTCAGGATATTCATGGTGGCGGTCGAACGGCCCCATTGGCGGCTTTGGGCGGACCCTTGTCAATGGAAAAACGTCAGCCCGCGTGCGCCCACAGGTCCCCGGTGAAGCGGCCCGTGCCGCGCTCCTTACCCCAGGCGGTCGCCGACTCGCAGCGGATGCCCCGAGAGGAACTCGGCGGCGGCGAGGCGGCGGCCGCCTTCGCGCTGCAATTGTGCCACCCGCAGGCCCTGCTGGCCGCAGGCCACGACCACCCCTTGTTTGTCCGCCGCCAGAATGGTCCCCGGCGCGCCGGCCCGGCCCTCGACCACCGCGGCCTCCCACAGCTTGAGCAGGAGCGGGCGGGGCGCGGCGGGCATGAGCGTGAAAGCCCCGGGCCACGGCGTAAACGCCCGAATGCGGTTCCATAGTTCCAACGCCGGGCGCTCCCAGGCCAGCGCGCCGTCTTCCTTGGTGATCTTGCGGGCGTAGGTGGCGCCTTCCGGAGGTTGGGGGCGCGGGATGATCTTCCCGGAAGCGTGGTCCGGGATCGTCCGCACCAGCAACGCCGCGCCGATGGT
>Ga0233425_10007550_pt1 | contig 15199 bp, 10 predicted proteins | sample Watercolumn_Towu_2_FD_181712 | JGI IMG/M metagenome (GOLD analysis project Ga0233425, IMG submission 181712) | Freshwater microbial communities from Lake Towuti, South Sulawesi, Indonesia - Watercolumn_Towuti2014_140_MG | ecosystem: Environmental > Aquatic > Freshwater > Lake | place...
AATCACCAAGGAGTGCCGCATCATGGAAAGTCGAACGCGCAACCCGCGGCGTGGGGTCAGCGTCCGTGCTCATCCACGCGAAGCCAGCGGGCAGCCGAGCGCCCAGTCGCATCGTCAGTGAACCACTCTTCCATCCAAACTCAACCGTTGGCGCATCTGCAGTCAGTCCAGTTGCAACCGCTGCATCTGCCGCCTCCGCAACCTGGGCGCTCGCGCGGACCTGAACTTCCGCAGCGCGAGCAAGCAGACCGTCGACCTCTGCATCCTGCATCGGAAAGACAAAGGGCTTCGACTGCCACCAGTGTCCATCGCGGCGAATGAACTCGATGATGCCCCCAGCCCCGCGGCGAACCGTGATCCTTTCGACCTCCGACCACGGGACAGATCCTTCCGTGATCATTCGCTGCAGTTCGCTTGCAGCGCGAAGCTGCGTGCTACCCGATGGAGCAACAAACAAAGCACCTGCGGCGAGCAACGCGAGCAGCACGGCGGCCGTCCACAGGCGAAACAGCGGCCGTTCCATCATCCGCGCGACCTCCACCAGCGAATCACAACACCGATACAGAGGAGCAGCGACGGCAGCATGAGCGACAAGCCTGCAGTCCACTGCAGCCGCTCGCGCACCGAGATTTCTCCAATGCGCGAAGCCTGTCGCGCACTTCCACTATCTCCAAGACGCGCATCCAGCCCCGCAAGCCACAGTGTGCCATTCACCGCCAATTCACGGTTTCCCGGCGTCACGAGCACGCTGCCGGAGCCCGCCATGGTGCGCGCCGCATCGACGACCGAGGTGAACATCCACGACGGCGAACCGATCACCAGCGCACGCGCGCGCGTGCCGCCCACCGTAGCGCGCTCCGATGCAACAGCCACGCTCATTCCATCTGCGAGCGGCGTCACGGAGCGCGGGTCAGGTGAGCGCCTGCGCCAATCGCGCTCAATGGAGCGTGCAGGCGCAGCCGGTGCCAGCAGCAACTCAGCAGCCTCCATGCTCGCGCGCGCCGGCAGAACAGGTATCGCCACCTGAACGCCAACCCGCTGATCGGCGAGCGCACGAGCAATCGGCAGGTCACTCGGACCTGCGAGTAGTTCAACACGAGTTCGTCGCTCCGACTTTCCCTCACCGGTGGGAATGTCATCAACGATCACCGAGTCGGTCTGTGCAGCAGCACCCAACTTGAATGCAGCCTCCGCCCACGGATCAGGCCGGCCAGCAAGCGGCCGCAGGCTCGGACCGATGGACAGCATCAGCGGTTTCCCCTCCACTATAAGCCCCGCCAGCGCCTCGAGGAGCGCTCGCTCGCGCGCATCTCGCTCGAGTGCAACAGTTCGCGGCGGCACAACCATCCACACACTCATGGGTCGCGCAATCGGCTGCGGCGTCGCCGTCACCTGCCACTCGCGCACTTCAATACGCGCCGCGCGGCATGCATCTGCAATCGCAAACACATCACTTCCGTCGCCAGTCGGTAGCAGGAGCGAGCGCTCTTCGGCGTGCACAAGAATCAGTTCTGGGCGCGCATCATCCAGGATGCTGCGCATCGAAGCATCAATCAGTTGCTCCATGCGAAAGCGCCGGTCGAAACGCACGATGCTGGATGCATCGCTCGCATTTACTGCCAGCGCGGCATCGGAAATGTAAGCAACACCATGCGGTGACTCGATCACAAGCCCCCCACCAGTTGCGAGTCCAACCGACACATCCTGCAGCGGATCTGGCTCGAGGGCATCAATTGCATCAACGGTGCGCAGGAGTGCACGCGCGCGAACCCCCAGTTCCGGTCGAATGCGCTGCGCAAGCTCCACAATTTCAGGTGCGGCATCGTTCGCAATGCCACGCTCCACAAGCCATGAGGAAAACGCCCCGAGTTGCGTTCCCCAGTCACGGTTGTGCATGGCAACCACCATCGCTGCCTCGCCGGCGTCGGGGAGCGCGCGATCCGGCCGGCTGACACGCATCGCGCTGATTGTTCGGAGGATTGCAGGAGTGCCGATCGCGAGTGCGCGCATCGCACTGCGTACCCGCTCGAGTTGCAGACGATCCGCGGAGCCATCTGGAAGTCGATCGATGACAGCGCCCAAACGGTCTGACTCGCTTGCCGCAAACGATGCCAGTCTCTCCATCTCCGCACATCCGCTGTCTACCGCCATTCCACTGTCTGCGTTGGCCGATCGGTGGCGCCGAATGAGCGCATCGACCCACTGCGCGTACTCCTTTGCGCCGCTTTGCACCGCTGGATCGATGCGCGTCCATGCAATCTCCGCACCTTCCGACGCCGCACTGCGATCAAGCGCGGCGAGCACATCTTCGAGTTGCTCTCCGACACCACCGCTCAGGGCGCCGCCCGGATCGATCCATGTCACGCGCCATGGCCCCTTCGCGCCGCGCAAGAGAGCCGACAGTTGCGGCGCGACGACCCACTGCCGACCCTTCGTGAGATCAACAGCAGCACGGAGGAACGGAGCTCGCGAAATTGTGCACGCGGATACCGCGATGACAATGCCTGCGAGGACTCCAGACACAATCCTCAACTGAACCGCCAACGGAGTTCGTCCCGACGCGCGCTCTGCATCCGTGCGCTGGAGCGCCCACGCCCCCGCAAGAAACACAAAGGTGAGCGCAAGGAAGTAGATCACGTCGGCGCTGTCTACCGCCCCCGTCAGGAAGCCTTCGAGTCTTCGGATTGGATCAGCCGCAAAGAGGATGTCAGCTTGATCCGCGGAAAGTGCGGGCGCAACCGAACGCAGTCCAATCAACACCACCAGCCAGAAGAAGAAGGTGCTGAGGTAGGCAACGGATGCGCTCGTTGTGAGCGATCCAAAGAAGACGCCGGATGCAAGCGCAGCGCTCCCCAGCAGCAGGACTCCCAGTGCAGCGCAGAGGCACTCCCCCAGATCTGGATCGGCAAGCAACTCCAGAACCGTGAACGGTGCGCCGACACCAACAACAACGAGTGCGAGCACGCCCACCATGCCGGCCAACCACCGTCCAAGCACGAGTGCGGACGGTCCAGTTGGACTCGTCGCAAGCACCTCCCAAAAACCGCTTCGCCGATCCTCAGTCGTCGGCCGCAGCGAGATGGCCGGCGCGACGAGCAGCATCGCCCACCCGGCAGCTGCAGCGACAGCGCGGATTTCTGCTGGAGCACCAGGCACAATCGAAGCGACTCCAGCGATCACACCGGTCATTAGTGTCAACACGGCAAGCGCGCCCCACGCCGTTGCCGTCAGGAACAGTGCGCTGACCTCGCGACGAGCGATCGACAATAGGGCATGCATCAGCGGCTCCCCGCTGCACGACTGACCAACTTCGAAAACACATCCTCGAGCGGCGGCGTCACACGCTCAAAGCGTCTCACCGATGCACCCGCGCGCTGAAGCACCACTGCCAGTTGCGTGCAAAGTGCCGCGGGTTCTCGATGATTTTCATCCGCAGCAACGACGATGCGAGTCCAACCGTCCGCCAGCGACAGCGATTGCACCTCGATGACGCCCTCGACCGACCGCAGTGCGCCGACATCTCCGCCCGTGCACTCGATGTCAAAGCGCGCCGCGACGGCGCCGCGGCGGCGAAGATCTGCCGCCGTCCCTTGCGCAACAAGTCGCCCGCCCTCAAGAAGCACAAGGTGGTCGCACACCGCCTCAACTTCAGCGAGATTGTGACTCGAAAACAGCACGGTGTGCTCACCGCGCAATGACTGCACCAGCCCACGGAAAGCTTGTGCAGTCACTGGGTCAAGACCAGTCGCTGGCTCGTCCAGAATCACGACGGTCGGTGAAGCGACAAGTGCAGCAGCAAGCCCAACACGCTGCCGAAATCCACGGCTGAGCGAACCGATCAGCGTTCGACGCGCCGACCCAAGTTGGCAGCGCTCAACGACTCGAGCCACCGCAGCACTGCGCTCACACGGCGCCACCCCCCACACACCACAGCGGAACCGCAGGTACTCTTCCACACGCGCTTCGGGCGGCAGCGCATTCGACTCCGGCAGGTAGCCGATCGATCGCCGCGCGTGCAGCGGATCCTGCCGCACATCCGCCGCACCGACTCGAAGCGAACCGGAATCGGGCGTGATCGCCCCTGCGAGCATTCGGATGGTCGTTGTCTTTCCAGCGCCGTTTGGCCCAAGAAATCCGCAGACAGAACCCGTTGGCACCTCAAATGAGAGGTTGTCCACCGCACGCTTCGGACCAAAGGACTTGCTGACCTGATCGACGGTGATCATGAGGAAGGTGGAGTGATGAAGCGTACACTCGGTCTTCCGATGCCGAACTCGAAACCGCCCGCATCGCCGCTCAACCTGCTCGACAATGTCGGCGCAGGCATCGGGATTGTGGATCCAGCGGGTGAAGTCGTCTGGATGACATCGCGCCTCGCGGAACAGTCGGCGGAGACGCTTCGCCTGTTTGCCGAGCAATGTGCGGCGGCACTGCCGCAGTTTGGCGCCTCGCCGACATTGCACCTTCGGAAGCGCTTTCGATCAGGACCGCACTCGTTCGAGCTGCTTCTTTCACCAGCACCCGGCGGAGGCGTCTCCGGCGTGCTCTTTGATGTCTCGGCGCACACGCGGCTGTCTGAGCGACTCGATGCAGTCGATGCTGCCGGCGCTGACCTACTCGATCTCGATGCGCAAATCGTCAATCCCCTCAATGTGGCTGAACGCCTCGCGCTTCTCGAAGGCAAGATCGCGCAGGCCATGGAACGCGAGTTTGGGGGGCAGCCCTTTGAAGTGCGCCTTCGAAACCGCAAGACCGATCAACTTGAACTGGTCATTGGACACGGCATCGATCCGCTGCGAATCGGTGAATCGATGTTTGCGCGGCCGACAGATAATGGCATCTCGGGCATCGTGGCCAGCTCGGGCAGAAGTGTCATCTGTCCGAACACGGACGCGGATCCAAACTATCTGCCCGGACTTCCCGGAGCGCGATCGAGTCTGACCGTTCCGATGCTCCTTCGTGAGCGCGTGATTGGAATTGTCAATGTGGAGTCACTCCGTGCGGATGCGTTCAGCGAGGATGATTGCCTCGCCCTAGAGACCTATGGGCGTTACATGGCAATGGCGCTCAACATCCTTGACATGCTGATTGTGGAACGCTCGTCAACGAGCGAACGAGTCAGTGCGATCCTGCGGGATGAGTTGGCAGTACCAACTCAGCGACTGCGAGATGCCACCATGGATGTGGCGATGGGAAAGCTCGGTGCATTTGAGCACCTTGAGCGTGCTCTGGAAATGCTGTCGGCACGAATCAAGGGGGCGACGAGCGGACCGCAATCGGTGCTGGGAATCGATCGTCTGCCACGAGACCGATCGCGCGATCCATGGATTGAAGGCAAGCGCATTCTGGTTGCGGACGATGACGCAAATGTCCGCGAGACGATCCAGGGGCTGCTGCAGGAGGCGGGTGGACTCGTTGAGAACCGCCCCGACGGCAGTGCGGCACTCGAACTCGTGCAACGCGCGCAGGATGAAGGCAAGCCATTCGATCTTGTGATCTCCGATGTCCGCATGTCGGATCGCAACGGCTACGAAGTTTTCCGAGGCACGCGCGATACATCGCCCGGATGCGCATTTCTCATGATGACCGGATTCGGCTACGACCCCAACCACTCGATCGTTCGGTCGACGCAGGACGGCCTCAACAACTTCCTGTTCAAGCCCTTCCAAGCCGGCGTCCTCTTCGAAGAGGTCCGCAAGGCACTTGGAGCTCCGCAGTAGATCACCGCGCGCATCGCGCGCGCAGCAGTCGTGGCAGGCGCTCCAGATCCCGCAGCACTGTCGCCTCAATCAACCCTGCCGATGCTGCGATTTCAAGCGCGGCCTGCTCCTGGCTTGCCGCGATCTCGCAGAGCAACACGCCGCCACCGCGAAGCAATCGGGGTGCACACCCCGCCACCCGACGCACCATGTCGAGTCCGTCGACGCCGCCCCGTAGTGCACTTTCCGGCTCCCATCCTCGCACATTCTCCGGCACATCCCGCCACTCCACATCGCTGATGTATGGCGGATTGGCACACAGCACATCGACTGTCCCATCGATGCCGCAGGGAGCGAGCGCGCGCTCAAGGTCGCCCTGAATGACCTCGACAAATGACTCAAGGCGGTGCGCAGCCACATTTCGGCGAGCGAGTTCGACGGCAGAAGGCACCACATCAGTTGCGATGATGCGAAACCCGCGACGCGCGCCCGCTTCACTTGCAATCGGCTCACTCGATCCATCGCCCTTCCACGCAAGTTGCCGCCGTCCCGTGCGCTGGGCTCTCAGGGCACGCGCCACTGCGATGGCGATGCATCCGGTGCCAGTGCAAAGGTCAACGATGCACAACGGTGTCGCGCCTTCATCCCCGCCGTCGCTGAGAACTCGGATCGCCTCCTCAACGAGCAACTCCGTGCATGGGCGCGGAATGAGAGTCGCCGGCCCGACCTCGAGTTCGCACCCGTGGAATGCCCACCGACCAACGAGGTACTGCACTGGCTCATGCCGACCCGCGCGCTGCACCAACTCACGGAGCATCGCAAGTTCCTCTGCCGTCGCCTCACGATCCGCGTCGAGATAGAGCTGAAGGCGCTCGCAGCCGAGCACATGCGCGATCAGGAGATCCGTGCACAACTGCGGTGATTCCACCCGCTTATCGGCTAGAAAAGGGCTCATCCACGCGCGCAGTCGGCGAATCGTCCACTGCTCAGACACAACCAAATCGTAACGCAGGCGCAGGTAGAATCGTCGGGCTACCTAAATGAGCACCGAAGCAACCACCCAGATACTTGAAGCCGTGGAGAGCGCGGCACGACAGGCTGAGGTGTTTGGCGCGATCACGCGCAGCGGCAACCGCCTCGTGTGCGCTGCATCGGGATCCGCATCCCCCGCGGAGTATGTGCTCGAAGCAAGTGTGGAAGGTTGGCGCCTCTCGCTGAGCACCGCTGATCGGTGGCTGAGCGAGTCCATCGAGTCCTCGCTCGTCGAATCACGCGACTCCATCGAGGATCTGTTTCGGGAGGCGCTACTCGACATTGGTTTCAACGCCGAACCACCGCCCGTTCGGCATTTTCGAGATGATGCGAAGCGGTATGTCTTCGAAGCAGTGATTGCTGCGGACGGCGGCGATGTTGATGTGACAGCGCGATTGCAGACATTCCTCTTGGCATTTGAGTCGATGTTCCGCTTGCTCGGCGACATGGATAGCGGACCGGAGGGCTGATGAGCGCGCCGTCAGTTCTGATGTTGGGATGGGAGTTCCCGCCGTTCATCACCGGTGGACTTGGCACAGCATGCCATGGACTCACCCGTGCCCTGAAGCATGCGGGATGTGATGTGACCTTCATACTTCCGCTCGCTGTCGATCAAACTCACGCATCGCATGTGCGCCTCGTGTCGCCCACAGCACTCGCACCCGCGGGCGCGATTTCTGCCGGCGGATGGACCGCATCACCTGCTGCGCGCATCATCGAATCGACGACCGATGCTGAGGGAAGTATCGATTTTCACCCGACCGATTCCGCCGAAACGACAGCGGCTCGCCGCGCGGCACTCCTCCGCGGAACGCCCCAACGAATCGACATCCTTCGTCTTCGGAGCGCCAATCACGGGGCATACGGATCTGTTGCGCATCGCACGGGGGCCTTGTCGGATTCTCATGCGGGCGCGGCTGTGGACGGGAGCACACCGACTGTTGAGGCGCGGGTTGCACGGCTGATCGAATTGGGAATGGAGCCTGCATTAGCGTGGGAACAAGTGGTGATCGGTCAAGTGATCCCCGAAGCGGAAACGCTGCCTGCACATGTGTCGCTGCCGCTGAACGGTGGGTACGGCGGCGATCTCATACTCGCTGCCGAGCGCTACGCTCAGTTCTGTGTGCAGTCAGCGCGTGAGTTGCAGTTCGACATCATTCACGCGCACGATTGGCTGACCTACCCCGCAGGGCTCGCGCTTGCGCGACTGACGGGACGACCACTCGTGGTCCATGTGCACGCCACGGAGTTTGACCGCTCTGGCACGCATGTCAATCAGCAGGTTTACAACATCGAGCGACGCGGCATGCATGGGGCCGTGCGAGTCATGGCGGTGAGCAATCTCACCCGCAATCTGCTTGTGAACCGCTACGGACTTTCACCCAACAAGATCGATGTGGTCTACAACGGCGTCGAGTTGGAACCGGCGTCTGTTGGCATCAAGCGGATCGAGCGCGGGGAGCGCATCGTGCTGTACTTCGGACGCATCACCATGCAGAAGGGACCCGAGTACTTCGTTCGCGCAGCCAAGCGAGTTCTCGAGGTCGAGAAGAATGTTCGATTCGTGGTGGCAGGATCGGGCGACTTGGCAAGTTCCATGATCGAAATGGCCGCAGGACTGGGCATAGGCGGCAAAATGACTTTCACCGGGTTCCTTCGCGGACGGGACATCCCCCGCGTCTTCTCCATGGCGGATCTCTATGTGATGCCAAGCGTCTCGGAGCCATTCGGCATCGCTCCGCTCGAAGCAATGGGCCACCGTGTTCCCGTGATCATCTCTCGCAACTCGGGAGTCTCGGAGGTGCTCACGCATGCACTCAAAGTGGACTTCTGGGATGTCGATGACATGGCAAACAAGATTGTTGCTGTCCTTCGCCACCCACCCCTCCGAGCCGAACTGCGTGACCGCGGCCTGTTCGAAGTTCGTGGAATCACTTGGGACGGGGCAGCCAAACGCTGTATCCACTCCTATGAGATCGCGATGAACGCGGTACGCCGCGTGCCGAGTCATCCACGCCGCGCGTGACTCGCCGCTTGGCGTCGCTTCGAGACATGACGCTCCTATACTTCGCCCACGATGGGTTTGTTTACTCGTGCGAAGCCTGCGCCGAAATCGGTGCCATCACCAGCCTCGAATCGCCCCGCCACGGCTCCGCAGAACTCGCATGCTTCGCTCGACAGCGGTGCCCCCGTTCCGCTGCTCGGCGATGCGGTACTCGAGCGAAGCGCACAGGAACACGCTCTTCGAATACTCAAGAGTGCGCGGAGCAGCAGCGAGGGTGTTCTGTCTGCTGCATTCTGGTCTGACAAACTGATGGCATGGTCGATGCGCGACCCGGACTTCAAAGTCCAGCTTTTCCACTTTGTCGACTGCTTCCCGGCTCTGCGCAACTCCGATTTGGTGTACGAGCACCTCGTCGATTTCATGTCGAAGCCGGGGCTGTCGCTGCCGCCAGGCATGGACTTCGGACTGAAGGCGGGCGGCCTCGCCAAGGGGCTCGTGGCCCGCACCATGTCTTCGCAGATCGAGTCGATGGCCGGCAAGTTCATCGCCGGCACTGATGCAAAGAGCGCGCTGCCGACTCTTCGGTCTCTCTGGGACCGCGGTCTTGCCTTCAGCGTTGATCTCCTCGGTGAAGCGTGCCTGAGTGATTCGGAAGCCGCCGCGTACCGAGCCAAGTACGCAGATCTCCTTGAACATTTGCCGACCGCAGTGGCCGGATGGCCGGCACAAGCAACGCTCGAGCACGATCATCTCGGACCGATTCCGCGCACCAATGTTTCAATCAAGATCTCGTCTTTCTTTGCACGCACTGATCCCATCGACACGGAAGGGTCACTTCGAGGCTTGGAGCAGGCACTGCTGCCGCTGCTTGAATCCGCAGCGAAGCGCGGTGTGTTCATCAACTTTGATATGGAGCACCAGTCGCTCAAGGACCTGACGATCGAGCTGTTCATGCGCTGCTGCGAGCGCGTTCCATTTGAAGCCGGCATCGCCCTGCAGGCATACCTCCGCAGCGGCGAGGCTGATGCGCAGCGGCTCATCGATTGGAGTCGGCGCACGAGGCGTGTCGTGACGGTGCGCCTCGTCAAGGGCGCGTACTGGGATTCGCAAACGATCCTCGCCGAGCAGCATGGCTGGGCGAACCCCTGCTGGAGTTTCAAGCGCGATACGGACGCTTGTTTCGAGCGGATGGCAGCCCGTTTCATCGAGGCGACCCCGAAGTCTGGCGGCAGCGGTGGAACGCGCCTTGCACTCGGCTCACACAACGCGCGCTCCATCGGCGCAGCGCTCGCATTGCTCGACCGACATGGACTGCCGCGTCAGGCGATCGAACTGCAGATGCTGCACGGCATGGCGGATGCACTGAAGAGCGCATGCATCAAGGAAGGGCTTCGAGTACGCGAGTACCTGCCGGTGGGCGAGATGATTCCCGGCATGGCGTATCTCGTGCGGCGCCTGCTCGAGAACACCAGCAACGAGAGTTGGTTGCGTTCTGGCTTCGCGGATTCAGCGGACGACGGTCAGCTGGTTGCGACACCACATCGTTCGGCAGGCGCTGGTTCCGGCACGGATGATGGGCTCCTCCGCATCCGCGGATCGGCGGAGCGACACGGACTCAGTGGAGCGCATCCTGCCGTCGCGGATGGATTGCCATTCTTCACCGAACCGATGCGCGACTTCTCCGATGCGGCAACACGGACAGCGTTTGCCGAGCGCGTCCACTCGGCACGCGTGCCGAGTGTTGCCAACGACACGACGGTCGAGCAGGCGCGCGCGGCGATCGGTCGCCTGCTTGCAGCGTTCCCCGCTTGGCGCGACACACCGCTGCCGGAGCGCGCCGGAGTTCTCGTTCGAGCTGCCGCCAGCATGCGCGCACGGCGCGATGAACTGGCAGGAGTCATCATCCGCGAGGCAGGCAAGACATGGCGCGAGGCGGATGGCGATGTCTGCGAGGCCATCGACTTCTGCGAGTACTACGCGCGCGAGGCTGCGCACCTCTTCCACCCGCGGCGACTCGGGCTCTTTACAGGCGAGCTAAATCAAGAGTGGCATCAGCCGCGTGGTGTGGCCGTTGTCATCAGTCCGTGGAACTTCCCCCTCGCGATCTGCTGCGGTATGACGGTCGCTGCGTTGGTCACGGGCAACACCGTTGCGGTCAAGCCGGCCGAGCAAACTCCCGGTATCGCGCGCATCCTCTGCGAGATCCTGTGGAACGCGGGCGCGCCGCGCGATGCGCTGGCGTTCCTCCCAGGTGCTGGTGAAAGTGTCGGCGCCGAACTCGTTCGCGATCCGCGCGTCGCAGTCATTGCATTCACCGGCTCGAAAGCGGTCGGGCTCGACATCATCTCTGCAGCCGGCCAGACTCCGCCAGCGCAGGGATTCGTCAAGAAGGTCATCTGCGAGATGGGCGGCAAGAACGCGATCATCATCGATGAAAGTGCAGATCTCGATGAAGCAGTACTCGGTGTCCGGCAGTCTGCGTTCGGCTTCTCCGGGCAGAAGTGTTCCGCGTGCAGTCGGGCCATCGTGGTCGGATCGGCACTTGAACCATTCCTTCATCGGCTCGTTGATGCGACAAAGACTCTGACTGTGGGCGACCCGCTCCTTCCGGGAACGGATGTCGGGCCGGTCATCGATGCGGAAGCAGCGCGCCGCATTCGTGCCGCGATTGATTCAGCGAGCCGCGAGGGGCGCGTTGCCGTGCAAGTGGCGGTGCCAGGTGATCTCGAGGCGCGTGTCGGCAAACCATTCATCGGTCCCACCATCATTCGAGATGTTCGACCCGATCATCGAATCGCACAGGATGAGATCTTTGGCCCCGTCCTCGCTGTTATTCACGCGCGAGACTTCACCGAAGCGCTCGCGATTGCCAATGGGAGCGATTACAAGTTGACGGGTGGTGTCTTCAGCCGCAGACCATCCCACCTCGAGCGAGCTCGAACTGAGTTCCGCGTCGGGAACCTGTACCTCAACCGCGGCATCACGGGTGCGCTCGTGGGTCGCCAACCATTCGGTGGTTTCGGCATGAGCGGCGTCGGCAGCAAGGCGGGTGGATCTCAGTATCTGCTGCAGTTCGTGGAACCGAGAAGCGTCTGCGAGAACACGATGCGCCGCGGCTTCGCGCCTGGCTTGACCTGATCAAGCCACCTTGAAGCGAAATCGCATCACCCCATCCCAAGCGCGCGGTACTGAAGTGCCTCCGACACATCTTCGGCGTGCACCTCAGGATGCCCCCCTAGGTCGGCAATGGTGAGCGCCACACGGCGAATCTTGTCATAGGCGCGCGCGCTGAGGGCAAGTTCATCAAGCCCATGCGAAAGCAGGTGCGTTGCAGCATCGTCGAGCCTGCACACTCGATCGAGTAACTCGCCAGGCAGCCGAGCGTTCGGCAGCGAACCCTGCCGCGCCCTCGCACGCGAGCGAGCCTGCAAGACCTGCGCTCGCAGCGCCACACTATCCGCGCCGGGTTTCGCCCGCGCAAGATCTCGTGCGCTCACCCGCCGAACATCGACATGCAGGTCGATCCGATCCAGCACCGGGCCTGAAAGTCGCCCGAGGTACTCGCCCATCAGCCGGGTTCCTCGCGCGCCGTTCATGCGATCCCCCTGCGCAGTCGGATTCATCGCAGCCACTAGCATCGCAGCGGCGGGCCATCGAATGCTTCCGCTCGCGCGCGCGATCGATACCTCGCCGCCCTCAAGCGGTTCGCGCAGGGATTCAAGCACATCACGGCGGAACTCCGGCAACTCATCGAGAAACAGAATCCCGTGGTGCGCGAGAGTGATCTCACCGGGTCTTCCCATCGGTCCGCCACCGATGATGGCCGCGGCACTCGCGCCATGATGCGGAGCACGCACCGGACGCGCGACATCGAGCCTGCCGGCACGCAACCGGCCATCCATGCCCAGTCCCGCACACGATGAGATACGCAGCACCTCAAGCGCCTCCTCGGGCAGTAGCGGCGGAAGGATCCCCGCCAGCGCGCGCGCGAGCATGGTCTTTCCGCACCCAGCCGGACCCAACATCAGCACATTGTGCCCACCGGCCGCAGCAATCAGCATCGCCCGTTTCGCAGTGGACTGTCCCTTGATCTCACGGAAATCCACGGGCGCAAGACCGGTCGGAGGGACGGCGTCCCCCGCCGCCTCCCCCCCGACCTGGTCCTCGCTGCCGCATCCCTGCTCCTCTTGGATGAGCAGCAAATCCCCGCATCGCGGAGAGCGTTCCCCCCGAAAGAAGTCGACGGCGTCGGAGAGGGTGTGCACCTCAGCAACCTTGCTGTGTGGAACGAGCCGCGCCTCGCGCGCGTTCTCTGCGGGCAGCAGAATGCCCCTCCCCACATCACGCGCCAGAAGCGCCGCACTCACTGCGCCACGCACGGCACGCACACGCCCATCGAGTGCCAGTTCCCCTGCGACAAGCCACTCCTCTGGGTCAGCAGCGACCCCACCACGCGACTCGACAGCACCTGCAGCGCGCAGAAGCCCGAGCGCAATCGGGAGGTCATAGACCGCCCCCTCCTTGCGCGTGCCGGCCGGCGCCAGATTCACCACGACATGGTGCCGCGGTACCTCAAATCCCGAACTCTCGATCGCCCGTCGCACACGCTCGACGGATTCTCGGATCGCCGCATCCGGCAACCCAACGACGGCGATCTGAGGCAATCCGTGTGACGACAGGTGGACTTCCACCTCGCACGGGCTCGCGTCAATGCCTCGCAGCATGAATGAATGGATGCGCGCCTGCACAGGGGCGCACCATATTCCGCTGCTCTCCGGTCAAAGAAAACACCACCAAATTTCGTATCCTCGTTCTTCAGATGGAAGTCACCGCTGCCACCGCACTCGCCATCGGGCTTGCGGGCGGCGTGCTCGGTGGCCTCATGGGACTCGGCGGCGGCATCATCATGATCCCGCTGCTCACTTTCGCTGCTGGGAGCAACCCCTATCTCTACCAGTCTGCATCGCTGCTTGCGGCAATCGCAGTCAGCATCGGCAGCATTCCACGACATGTTCGGTCGGGCATGATCGACCGGCCATTCGTTCTGCGCTCCTTGATTCTTTCGCTCCCCTCCGTCGCGGCGAGCGCGCTGACTGCCGCTCTGGTTTCCAGCCCGCGCACACTCGAATTGTTGTTTGCCGTGTTCCTCGCACTCGTTGGCATGAGCGAGATTGCAGGACTGTTCGCCCAGACGAAGGAAACGGCGGTACCACCGCCTGCTCGAAACACATGGCCACGCGCAATGCTCATCGGTGGCTGCATGGGAACGCTCTCCGGCCTGCTCGGCGTCGGCGGCGGGATCGTGGCGCTTCCCATGATTCGCACGCTCGTGCGCTTTGACATTCGGACTGCCATCGCAACCACAGCTGTGCTTGTGCTGCCGACCGTCATCGTCGGCGGACTCGTTCGCCTTGCGGTCGCATCGCACACGACGAGTGCAGATGGACAACCGATGACGGCACTTTCGATCCTCATCCTTGCGCTTCTTCTGTCGCCCGGCTGCCTCGTGGGCGGGGCGCTTGGCGCGAGCCTCGTTCATCGGCTGCCGCATGCCATTCTTGTGTGTTTCTTTGGCGTAGCCTGCCTCACTTTCGCTGCGCGCATGCTGGGATTGTTCTGATGGTCCAAACTCCTGCCGATACCGAAGGCGCTGCCAATCCCAGCCGCTCCGCGCGCACGCCCTGGCTTGTGGCGCTCGCAGTGGCGTGGCTCGCCACGCCCATCGTGCTTGGGCTCACACTGCTGACGCAGATCGGTGCGGCGACGGACTGGCTGCATGCGCATCCAGATGTTGCCGTCGCGACATGCATCGCGGTGCTGGCAATCACGACCGGCTTTGGAGTTCTGCCGCCGTATGTGCAGTCCATCATCGCAGGCTGGGCCTTCGGCGCTGCAATCGGCACGATGGCCGTTCTCGTCGGGCTCCTCGGCGGCGCGACAATCGGATTCTTCTTCGCGCGCTGGCTCAGCGGCGATGCACTGATGCGGCTGATTCTGGCGAACCCGCGCGCAAAGACGATCCATCACGCACTCGTCGAAGCGAAGCAGCGGCGCACATTTCTGCTGATCCTCCTGCTGCGGCTTCCGCCGAACTCACCGTTCGCGCTCTTCAATCTCGCGATGGGCGCGGCACGCGTTCGCTTCACACCAATGATCGCCGCGACCGCCATCGGAATGCTGCCGCGCACCGCGTTCCTCTGCTCGGCTGCTGCCGCAGCTGCAGCCACAGGCGCGCACGACATTCAGGATCTTGTGCGCCGCCAGAGTTGGCCCTGGCTGATTGTTGGCGTCGGCAGTTTCATCCTGGCTCTGCTGGTCATTCGCGTGCTCGCTCAACGCGCGCTTCGCGCCGCTGGGCTTGGATGATCGTTGCACCGCATGCAGTGCTCATGTTGTTCACAGGGGCACGAGAGGCCGCAGCAGATTCGACCGCGACTGCTCTCTCATTTGGGCGGTTCGAGCG
>Ga0233425_10007551_pt1 | contig 15197 bp, 8 predicted proteins | sample Watercolumn_Towu_2_FD_181712 | JGI IMG/M metagenome (GOLD analysis project Ga0233425, IMG submission 181712) | Freshwater microbial communities from Lake Towuti, South Sulawesi, Indonesia - Watercolumn_Towuti2014_140_MG | ecosystem: Environmental > Aquatic > Freshwater > Lake | place: Indonesia...
ACGACGACGGGGACGGCGACCCGGACGAGATCGACTGTGCGCCGCTGGTTCCGATGGCGTACCACGGGGCCAAGGAGATCTGCGACGGCATCGACAACAACTGCAACGGCCAGGTGGACGAGGGGTTCGCGGACTTCGACATGGACGGGCTGGCGAACTGCATGGACCCGGACGACGACAACGACGGGGAGCTGGACGACACGGACTGCGACCCGCTGAATGCGGACGTGTTCAACGGAGCGATGGAGGCGTGCGACGGTCTGGACAACGACTGCAACGGCATCGTGGACGAGGGGTTCCCGGACTCGGACGGGGACGGGCTGGCCAACTGCATGGATTTCGACACGGACAACGACGGCGACCCGGACGTGACGGACTGTGCGAAGCTGAACAACAAGATCTACCACGGGGCCATCGAGCAGTGCGACGGCCTGGACAACAACTGCAACGGGCAGGTGGACGAGGGGTATGCGGACTTCGACCAGGATGGTCTGGCCAACTGCGTGGATACGGACGACGACAACGACGGCGACCCGGACGAGACCGACTGTGCGCCGCTGGATCCGAAGATGAAGTCGGGCGGTCAGGAGGCGTGCGACGGCATCGACAACAACTGCAACGGCAAGGTGGACGAGGGATACCCGAACTTCGACGGCGACGGCGAGGCGGACTGCATCGACAACGACGACGACAACGACGGCGACCCGGACGTGGTGGACTGCAACCCCTTCGATTCGCAGATCTTCCACGGAGCGGACGAGATCTGCGACGACCAGGACAACAACTGCAACCTGCTGGTGGACGAGCCGGGGTCGACGGGGTGCTCGATGTTTTACAAGGACAAGGACGACGACGGCTGGGGGATGAACAACAAGTCGCAGTGCCTGTGCGGGCCGACGGGGGAGTACACCGCGTCGCAGCCCGGCGACTGCGACGACTCGGTGTGGAGCATCAACCCGGACGGTTCCGAGGTGTGCAACAACGCGGACGACGACTGCGACGGCACCACGGACAATGCGAACGCGCTGGGCTGCGTCGACTACTTCATGGACAAGGACTCGGACGGGTACGGCTCGGGCGTGCCGATGTGCCTCTGCTGGCCCAACGGGACGTACACGACGAAGAACTCCGGCGACTGCGACGAGAACAACCCGGCCAAGCACCCCGGGATCCCGGAGATCTGCAACAACCTGGACGACGACTGCGACGGGCTGGTGGACGAGGGGGTGGGGTCGACGTGCGGGAACTGCGACCCGACGTGCCACCAGACGCAGATCGGCCCCGGCGGCGAGGAGACGTTCACGCCGGACAAGGAGAACTCGAGTGCGGTGTCCAAGGATCCCAACGGGTATCTCCAGCTCGACAAGGAGCAGGTGAAGATGGCGTTCATCTGGATCTCCAACTCGGGCGAGTACACGGTGACGAAGATGGACACGACCAACGGCAACGAGACGGGGCGGTACCAGGTGTGCGTGGACCCGTCCCGCACCGCGGTGGACCTGTACGGCGACGTGTGGGTGGGCTGTCGCGGGGACGGCGGCGTGGCGAAGATCATCCTGTACGAGAAGAACTGCATCGACAAGAACAAGAACGGCTCCATCGAGACGTCCCGGGACCTGAACAACGACACGAAGATCTCGGGCGGGGAGATGCTGGCCAAGGGGACGGACGAGTGCGTGAAGTTCATCGCGTACCCGGGCGGATCGTGCCAGCGCGGCCTGGGCGTGGACAAGGAGAACCACGCGTGGGTCGGCGAGTGGAACAGCGCGATCCTGCGCCGGCTGGAGCCGGAAAACGGCGTGGTGGTGGACAGCGTTTCCATCCCCAACAACCCGTATGGGCTGGTGATCGACGGCAACGGCATCATCTGGGTGTCGGGCCGCGGGGGCAACCGGCTCGTGCGCGTGGACCCCAAGACCAAGGCGGTCAGCACGTACACGTCGAACATCGGCTGCTTCGAGCCGTACGGCATCGGGCTGGACAAGAAGGGCCGCGTCTGGATCGGGAACTGCTGCTGCTGGAACGTGGCGTACCGGTTCGACCCTGCGACCAGCTCGTGGGCAGCCGCGGGCACGTCGGGCCGCCCGCGCGGGATCGTGGGCGCCGCGGACGGTTACGTGTACGTGGCCAACGACGAGTCGAGCCGCGTCGCGAAGGTCAACGCGGACAACGCGTCCACCGAGGGCTACATCGAGCTGGGCGGCGGGCGCTTCCCGGTGGGAATGACCGTGGACTTCGACGGCTACGTGTGGGCCGTGAACCAGTCCAGCAGCACGGCCAGCAAGGCAGACCCCAAGACCATGAAGGTGGTGCTCGAGCACGCGGTGGGGTCGTCCCCCTACACTTACAGCGACATGACCGGGTACATGCTGCACAACTACACCGCGCCCCAGGGGTTCTACCAGCACGTGGTGCCCGGCTCCATGACCGGTATCACCAAGTGGTCGTCGCTCAACGTGGATGCGACCACGCCGGGCCAGAGCAACGTGAAGATCCGCCTGAGAGCCGCCAACACCGTGGCCGGGGTGGGCCAGCAGGCATGGAAGGGCCCCTTCGGCCCGTTCCCGCCCAACCTGTTCCCCATGGACCTGTCCAACATCGTGGGGCTGGACGGCAAGTACCTCCAGGTGGAGATCAACCTGATCCCGGACAAGGACCAGAACGCGCCGCTGCTCAAGGGCTTCACGGTTCAGTACCACGTCACGCAGTGAACACGGTCGGCTCCAGCGTCTCGCTTTTCGGGGTGGCGGACACGGCCGCGTACCGGGAGCAGTTTCCGTCGGCAGGGTGGAACCTTCCCCTCGATCTGCCCCGGGCCATCGTGGCGGCCTACCCCCTGTCGCGGGCCGTTCTGTCCACGGTGGACGGAGCGCCCAACCCGCTGTATTTCCACCATTACCGGCAGGTGAACTACCAGCTCGACACCGCGGCGCTCGAGATCGCCCGGGGGCTCGAGAAGGAGGGCTTCAGAGCCCTTCCCGTGGCCGCGTCGCAGACGCTGGATGCGGAAGACCGGACCGCGCACCTGTCGCACCGGCACATGGGGTACCTTGCCGGGCTCGGGTGGCGGGGGAAGTGCAACCTGCTGGTGAGCCCGTTGCTGGGAGCGGGCATACGCCTGGTCACGGTGCTGACGGACGCACCCCTGCCGGTCAGCCGTCCCATGGCGGACCGCGACTGCGGGTCGTGCGACCGCTGCGCAAAAGCGTGTCCTGCTCGAGCCATCGGAACAGACTGTGCCGCGTTTGACCTGGCACGGTGTGCGGCGCTATTGTCACAGTTCCGCACGATCCCGCGCGTGGGTCAGAGGATCTGCGGGGTGTGCCAGAGAGCGTGCATGGAGGGGGGAACATGGAGGGAACATACCGCAAGCCGGACAGCGAGCCGACCCTGACGTCAGTGTGCGCCGCGGCCGGGTGAGCGGCCAAGATCGGCGCGGCCGATCTGGCGCAGGTTCTGCGCCGGGTGACGTGGAAGGGGGAGGAGAAGCTTCGTGCGGGCAAGTACACGCACGAGGACGCGCTGGTGGTTCGCATGCCGGACGGGAAGCTCCTGGCTTCCACGGTGGACGTGGTGACGCCCATCGTGGACGACCCGTACCTGTTCGGCCGGGTCGCGGCGACCAACTCCATCAGTGACATCTACGCGATGGGCGGGGAGCCCCGTTTTGCGCTGTCCGTGCTTGCGTATCCTCCCGCGGTGTTCGGGGCCGAGACCGTGGCGCGCATCCTGCAAGGAGCCATCGACACCTGCTTCGACGCGGGCGCGGTGCTCGGGGGCGGGCACACGGTGCGCACGCAGGAGGTGCTGTTCGGGCTGTGCGTGGTGGGCGACTTCCCGGGAGGCCGGGTGCTGGAGAAGGCCGGGGCCCGGGACGGGGACCTGCTGGTGCTGACCAAGCCCTTGGGAAACGGGATTCTTTCAACCGCGGTGAAGGGGGGCCGCATGTCCGCGGACCGGCTCACCGAGGCCATCGGCCACATGGTTGCGCTGAACCGGGCAGCCAGCCGGGTTGCGGTGGAGAATGGTGCCACCGCGTGCACGGACGTGACGGGCTTCGGGTTCCTCGGCCACCTCGCGGAGATGGGCGAGGCCGGCGGGGTGGGAGTCACGGTCCGCTCCAGGGACGTGCCGGTGCTGGCCGGTGCGCTCGACCTTGCTGCCGCGGGCGTGGCCCCGGGCGGCACGCGCAAGAACCTCGCGTTCGTGTCGGACCACACGCGGTTTGCCCCTGGCATCGACGACGCGATGAAGCTGGTGCTCGCGGATGCGCAGACCTCGGGCGGGCTGCTCATCGCGCTGCCTCCGGAGGGGCTGGCCGGCTTCCGTGCCGGGTGCGAGGCCGCGGCACAGGCATTTGCCGTGGTGGGACGGTTCGAAGGCCCCGCGGGAGCGGTGCGGGTGGAGTAGCCGCGCGGGCGCTGCATTTGACCCGGGTTGCAGGGTGGCATAGAATGCCTACCCGGTACGAAAACGGGAGGGGACGCGTGAGGGGACTTCCGCTGGTGGTGCTGCTGCTCGTGGCCTCCTGCAGCCTGAACAATGGTAGCGGGCCCACCGCGGTGCTCCAGGTTCCCGCGTGTGCGGAAGCCGGCAAGGCGGTGACGCTGGATGCGTCGCAGTCCAGCGATCCGGACGGTGCCATCGTGCGCTACGTGTTCACCATCGACCACCACGAGGCGCCCGTGGTGTCCAAGAAGCCCGTCGTGGCGTTCACCTTTGACAAGCCGGCCACGGTGCACGGGGACTGGGTGACGTACCAGGTGCTGCTGACCGTGGTGGACGACGAGGGGCTGTCCGCTCACGCCCATGGAGAGGTCGCGGTGGTCCTCGACTACGCGCAATGTCCTGCCGAGTTTCCGGCTCCTGCGGACGTGGGAACCGAACCGGACGGGGTGGACGCGGTCGAAGGCGACCAGGCAGTCGGGGACGCGGCAGCGGATGCCGTGTCCGGGGACGTTGCAGACACCGGGGGCGCGGACACCGGGACCGGGGATGGCGGGGCTGGCGACCTGGTCGCGGACGTGCCGGTCAACTGCATCGACCTGGAGGGGAAGTACGCGTTGAGCCTCCTGTGCGACGGGCAGTTCGTAGTGGAGCAGCTGGAGCTGCAGCTGTACCAGCAGGGGTGCTCGCTGGAGGACAGCCTCGACATCCTCGACAGCGGCACGGTGGACGAGGAGGGCAACGTCACCGTCGTGTCGACGCACGCGGGCTCCACCATCGGGACCTGCTCGGGGCTTGCCAAGGAAGGCGAGCCGGACCTGACCCTCTTTTGCGAGAACGGCTGCCAGTTGTTCCTGGATCCGGCGTAGCCCGACCCGGCAGGAGAAACCCCGGGATCATGGACCCGGCTTGTCGGGAGAGAACAGGGAGAGCGCCCTGGCAGGCGGGAGGATCCGGGGGAGGTCCACCGCCAGAATGGTGGACAGCGCGACTTGCGCGCTGTAGGAGAGCGGGTCGCCGGACTTGACCGCCTTGAGCAGCTCCTTCACGTTGGACCGGGAGTAGAGCTTGGGACCGATCCGATATCCGCGCACGGCCAGCAGGGTGCGGAAGTAGCGGGGCCAGGACTGGGACTGCCATTCGGACACGAACTGGGCCCACTGGTCCCTGGCAGAGAGCCTGGGGGCCTTTGACTTCGGCTTCTTTCCGGACGCGGTCTTCCTCGCGCCGGCCGGCCGGGCCTCGTCGCGGGTCCACGGCGCCTTTGTCGCGTAGAGCGTCTGGAGCGCGGTGCGGGCGGCCTGAGAGACGTCGGAACGGTCGGAACCGAAGTACTGCATGAGCAGGGGGCCGTCGGACAGCTGCGTGGAGTGACCCAGCGCTGCCAGCGCGCGCACGCACAGCTCGGCCCTCGGCTTGCAGGTGGCTGAGGAGCAGAAGTCGAGCTCGCTGCACGCGCGGGAGCGCAGCATGCGCCGCGCGTGCGTCCACACGCGCGTGTCGCGCAGGCGGTCGATCTGAGAGAACAGCACGACTGCCGCAGCCGGCGTGGTGCTGCACTTGAGGCCCAGGATGGCTTCGGGCAGAGAGTCCGGTGCGTGGCGCCTGAGCCCCGAGAGGGACGCTTCGACCACGTCACTGCTCTCGTCGCAGAGGTACTCGCGAAACAGGGAGCGGGCCTGCCCGGCTCTCTCCACCTCGGGCGAGAGGTACAGCAGCTCGAGCTTGCGGAGGGCCTCTGCCCGGATGGTGCCGTCGTAGCCGCGGACCCTGCGCTCGAGGTCCGCGACGACCTCTGCCACGAGCGAATCCTGGCTGCCCGCACCGGCGCGCTGGGGCCCGTAGTCCACGCACCCCACGAGCCGGTCGTACGCGGAGCAGTAGATGCGCAGGTGGAAGTGGTCCGCGTGGTCGCTGGAGTCGGTGGGCTGGTGCAGGACGGCCGCGGCCCGCTCGATGATCCCGGGATCCTCTCCCGATTCATCCGCGTAGGCCAGCAGGCGCTTGCGCACCCCCTCGGACACGAACATCCACTGGACCTGCGGGTCCTGGCTTTGAACCAGGGTCTTGACCAGGAACCAGGTCCGCTCCTCGTCCAGCACGTACCCGTTGCTTCCCTTGCCGGAGGCCGAGTAGCCGATGAAGCGGCCGGTGCTTGCCGGGTTCCCCTTCCTGTCCCTGGCGAAGAAGGCCAGGTCCACGTCTCTTCCGCCCTGGTGGGACTTGCTCTGGCCGATGGGCCCGCCGTCTTGAAGCCCCATGTTGCCGATCTCGAGCACGGAGCCGGGGAACTCCTGGGCTACCGCGTCGGAAGCGTCCTTCAGCAGGTGGACCAGCGACTCGGTTCCGAAGTTGGTCCTGCGTCCCTTGATCCAGGGAAGGAAGCGCCAGGACGGCCCCGAAAGGGGCATCTCCACCGCGTGGAGGACCGCTCCGCCGTTGGCCTGGCCCGCGGAGAGCGCCCGGGTGGAGAGCCTCAGGTCCAGCAGCCAGTCGGAAAGCAGGAAGGGCTCCGGGTCCGCGGCAGCGGCCGGCGCTACGGAAAGGAGGATGGCCAGCGACGCGGCCGGCCAGAGGAAGCGTATGCTCATCTCACGCGAGCACGACACGGGGTTTTCCTGCGGCTTCCTGCGGTCCCACGAGCCCCTCCTTCTCGAAGCGGGACATGATGACCGCGGCTTTGTTGTAGCCGATCCCGAACTCCCGCTGGAGCTGGGACGTGCTGATCTTCCCTTGAGCGATAGCGTAGGCTTTCGCCTTCCTGTAGATGTCTCCTGAGCCCTCGTCCTCCTCCTCTTCCGCGACCTCCTCCAGGTCTGCGGCGGATTGCATGATGTCGAGGTTGTACTCGGGTGCGCCCTGCGTGCGGAGGTGCTCCACCACGCGCAGGCGCTCCTCGGTGGAGACGAAGGCTCCGTGGATGCGCTGGAGCTTGGAGCTTCCGGGCGGCAGGAAGAGCATGTCGCCCCAGCCCAGCAGGTCGTCCGCGCCGTTCTGGTCCAGCACGACCCGGGAGTCCTGCATGGAGCGCACCTTGCAGGAGATTCGGGAGGGCATGTTGGCCTTGATGATGCCGGTGACGACCTTGATGGTGGGGTTCTGGGTCGCGATGATCATGTGGATGCCCGCGGCGCGGGCCATCTGAGCGAGGCGCACGATGGAGGTCTCGACCTGCTTGCCCGCGACCATCATCAGGTCTGCCAGCTCGTCGATGACCACCACGATGTACGGGAGCTCCTCCATGCCGCTGTCGGTGGGCTCGCTCACGGCCTCGACCACGCGGCCTTCGGGGGTGTTGGTGGCCTTGAGGATGGGCGCCCTCAGGTTGGGCTTGTCCTTTCGAGAGCGGGCCATGTCGTTGTACTCGGCCAGGTTAGGGACGCCCGCCTGGGACATGAGGCGGTTGCGGCGCTCCATCTCACCCACGGCCCAGCGCAGCGCGGCGGTGGCTTCCTTGGCATCGGTCACCACGGGGTAGAAGAGGTGGGGGCTTTCCGCATACGCGGTCAGCTCCAGCATCTTGGTGTCCACGAAGATGAACCGCAGTTGCCTGGGTGTGAGCCGGAAGGCCATGCTCATGATGAACGCGTGGAGCAGCACGGACTTTCCCGAGCCGGTGGTTCCCGCGACCAGCAGGTGCGGCATCTTGGTCAGGTCCGCGAACACCGGGTTGCCCGCGATGTCCTTTCCCAGCGCGAGCGGGATGCGCAGCTTGTTGTCCTTGAACCCGCCGTGGCCGATGAGCTCCCTGAGGTAGACCATCTCACGGACCTTGTTCGGGATCTCGATGCCCACCACGTCACGGCCCGGGATGGGCGCGATGACACGGACCTGCTCCGCGGCAAGCGCCATGGCCAGGTCCTTGGAAAGATTGGCGATCTGGGACACCTTGATCCCGCGGCCGGGCTTGAACTCGAACAGGGTGATGACCGGTCCGGGATGGATGCTCTCCACCTCGCCGTCCACCTTGAAGTCCATGAGCTTTTCTCGCAGCGTGCGCGCGAGCTCCTGGTACGCCGCGTCGTCCACGGTCCTGCGGACCGGGGGCACGTACTCGAGCAGCGACAGGTCGGGCAGCGCGAACTGGGCTGCCATGGGCTTGTTGTGGGAACCGGGGGCCAGAGGGACCATTCCGGGCTTGCCCGTGTCCTCCACGGTCTTGGCAGGGGCCACGCGGTCCAGGGGGTTCTCCACCACGATGGGCACCTGCCCGGAGCCCGCGCTTCCAGCTTGCTTAGAACCATCTGAAACTACTGCGTTATTTGAGGATCCGTCCCCGGGTCTCGCCCCCCCCTTGTCTGAGGCTCCGTCCCCGGAAGCGGAGGCAGCGGGCACGGCCTTTCGGGTTGCTCCGTCCCCGGGGGTTTCCGGTGAAGCGACCTTGACCAGGCGGGTGCTTCCGTGTGCCGCCGAGGGCTTTCCTGCCGCGGTGTCGGGCAGGGTGGAGACGACCTTGGGGCCCTTCCTGGCCGCTGCGTTTCGGGACGGGGCCGTGGGGTCGTCCTCGCCCGCGTCGCCGTCCTGCTCGGGGAGGTTCTTGCCGGCTCCGGACCTGGGGTCGGCCGAGGCTCCGTCCCCGGGGTCCGCTTCCCCGGGGTCCGCTGCGGAATCCGGGTCCCTGGAAGCGGCTTGGGCAGAGACTGCCCGGGCGGTAGACAGCGTGGCGGAAGAGAGCTTCTTGAGGGCTTTGAGCGGGACGAGGAAGTAGGTGGAAGCGTGGACGTGGAACATGAGGGAGATGCCGACCAGGACTCCGCCCACTGCGACGATGATGGTGCCCACGGTGTGGATGAGGGCCTGGAGGCCGGACGCCACGAGGGTTCCGACCAGGCCTCCGCCGCCCCGTGGGAAGAAGGTCCTGTCCGGGAGCGCGAGGTGGAGCAGCACCATTGCGGGCAACAGGATGACTGCGAACCCCAGCAGGTGCCTGGGCGAGAAGGTGAGCGCCCGTTGAGCGACCAGCAGGCCACCGAGCCAGAGGCACCCCGCGGCCAGGATGTAGGCAGCGATTCCGATGAGGTAGAAGACGAGGTAGGAGAGCCAGGCGCCCACGGGGCCGACGAGGTTAGCCACGTCGGGCGAGGCAGCGGTGCGGTCTTCGGGAGCAAACGTCAGGAGAGACAGCGAGAGGAGGACTGCCAGCAGGAGGATGGCGAGGCCCCAGACGCCGGTGCCGAGCCGTTCGAGGAACGTGCGTCCCTCGGTGGACGGTGCGGACGCCCTGTCCGAGCTGCGTTTCAACGAGGCCCTGCTCTGTGCTTTTGTCTTGCCCATGCGACACCCGACGACAACTGGAATGATCTTAACAGATCGGCGGGATCCGTCAAAAAGCGGGGCCATGTTGAAAAGAGTTGCGTCCTGAACCGATGTTCAGTATAATCTCGGCCGTGATCTTGGCTCGGGAGCGTATGGCGCTACCACCGCGACAGCAGCAAGTTCTCGATTTCATTGCCGAATATGTAGAGTCGCACGGGTATCCTCCGACGATCCGCGAGATCGGGGCGGGGCTTGGGATCGCGTCTACGAATGCGGTAGCGGAGCACCTGGCTGCGCTGGAGCGGAAGGGGTGCATCAGCCGGGACCGGTCCCGGTCGCGGGGGATGTGCTTGCCCGGGCACGGGGATCGGCCGGGGCATGGCGGGCGGCCTGGGCACGGCGAACGGCCGGATGCGGGGCCGAGGGACGGGGCCGAGGGGGGTCGGCGCGGGGTGGCCGGCGTGCGGCGCAGGCCGACGGTCCCGACTCGTGGGCCGGAGATGGTGGTCGTGCCGATCATCGGGCGGGTAGCGGCCGGCGTTCCGCTGTTGGCCGAGGAGAACATCGAAGGGCACGTGAGCGTGGATCCGCTGTTCGTTTCGTCCCGGGACCGTGTGTTTGCGCTGCGGGTGGTTGGCGACTCGATGGTGGAGCGTGGGATCCACGACGGGGATCTGATCGTGGTCCGGCAGCAGGAGTCGGAGCCGCGGCAGGGGGAGGTTGTGGTGGCGCTGGTGGACGGGCAGGCCACGGTGAAGCACTTCTTCCGGGAGGGGGAGCGCGTCCGGCTCCAGCCTGCCAATGCCGCGATGCAGCCCATCTACCTTGCGGACTCGGACCAGCGTGAAGCCGCGGTGCAGGGCGTGGTGGTCGCGGTGATGCGGAAGATGGGATAGCCGCGGCTCGGGCTGCGGCGGGGCCAAGGCATGGGGGAGGTCCTTCGCCCCGCTGAAGGCGGGGCTCAGGATGACGTTGCCGAGCATGTAGTTGTGGAAGTAATCCTTCGATATGGTAGTATGCTTTGTCGTGTGTGCGTGGGAGGGGACCGTGCGGAGACGACCTGTTGCCTGCTGCCTGCTGCTCCTGGGGGTTCTTGCCGGTTCCTGCGAGCTGAGCCTTGTCGAGGCGGATACCGCGGGCGAGACCGCGGGGCAGGACGCGATCATAGAGGCGTGGGTGCCGCCGGACGTGCCCGTGATTCCGGACGCGGTGGTGGAGGCGGATGTGCCGGTGGTTCCGGATGTGCCGGTCGTGCCGGACGTGACCGTGGAGCCGGACGTGCCGGTCGTGCCGGACGTGACCGTGGATCCCTGCACGTTGGACACGGACGGTGACGGCAAGGCCAACTGCGTGGACACGGACGACGACGGGGACGGGGTGCCGGACACCGTCGACCTGTGCCCGCTGGTCCCGGACCCGGACCAGGAGGACAACGACAACGACGAGATCGGGGACGCGTGCGATCCGGACGACGACAACGACGGGTTCCCGGACGCCAAGGACCTGTGCCCGCTGGTAGCAGACCCTCCCGGGCCGACTCAGATGGACACGGACAAGGACGGCAAGGGGGACACCTGCGATCTGGACGACGACAACGACGGGCTGCCCGACCTCATCGACCCGTGCCCCAAGGATGTGGGCACGGTGTTCGTGGACCAGGACGGGGACAAGATCCCGAACCTGTGCGACGACGACCGGGACGGGGACGACGTCCCGAATGTAGACGACAACTGCCCGGACGTGGCGAACCCCTCGCAGCTGGATACCGACTTCGACTGGAAGGGAGACGCGTGCGACAACGACGACGACAACGACGCGGTCCAGGACATCGCGGACAACTGCCCCCGCAAGGTCAACCCGGTGCAGTGCGACACGGACAAGGATGGCATCGGCTCGGACTGTGACGACGACCGGGACGGGGACCAGGTAGCGGACGACGTGGACAACTGCACCTCGTTCACGAACCCGATCCAGAACGATTCGGACAAGGACGGGAAGGGGGACGACTGCGACGAGGACATCGACGGTGACGGGGTCCCGAATGCGACGGACCCGTGCCCGTACGTCAAGGTGGGAACGTGCGATGACCAGGACAAGGACGGGCTGGCGGACGCGAAGGACAACTGCCCGCTGTTGCCGAACCCCGCTCAGGAGGACAAGGACAAGGACGGGAAGGGGGATTCGTGCGATCCGGACATCGACGGCGACGGGCTGCTGAACGCGGCGGACCCGTGCCCCTACACGGTTGGTGACGATACCGACACGGACAAGGACGGGCTGGGTGACGCGTGCGATTTCGACGACGACGCGGATACGATCTTCGACGTGGCGGACAACTGCGAGAAGGTGTTCAACCCGTCGCAGTCGGACACGGACTGGGACTGGCTGGGCGACGCGTGCGACGACGACGACGACGGCGATGGCATCAAGGACACGGTGGACAACTGCGTGTTTGTGCCGAACAAGGACCAGGCCGACGCGGACAAGGACGGGCTCGGCGATGCGTGCGACCCGAAGTTCTCGTACATGAACCTCTAGGCTCTGCCCGGTGCCGGGCGCCTGATGCCCCTCCTGCGCAGGCCGCCCGCGCACCCGAAAAAAGGCCGTGTAGAATCAACTTGCGTTGGTATAATGGCGCCGGCTTCTTGACGTGGAGGGGTCGATGCTGCGTCGTTGGCGCCGAGTCGGACGCCGGGAAAGCAGGCAGGCAGCAGGCGGGCTTGCGGTCCGGGCGGTTTCGAAGCTGGCTTTCCTGTTGCCCGGAGTGATGCTCTTGGCGGTCTGGGTCCTGTCGGTTCCCGCATCTGCACAGCCGAAGAAGGGGACGTACTGGAAGTCGGGCTCCCACGGGTCCGGGTGGAGCCCGTCGCTGCACGGCGACTGGCTCTCCCGCGTGGGGTGGGTCGACGACCTGGAGCTTGCGGGCGACGGGGCGGTGAAGGAGGGCGGTGCGTCGGTGTACGAGCGGCTCCGCATCACGCCGAAGCTCGAGATTGGGCGGAAGCTGCGGCTCGTGTCCGAGGCGGACCTGGTCAACGGCACGGTCTACGGGCCCGAGAGCGCGGTGGCCGAGGATTACCTGCTGGAGCCGTGGCGCAACGTGGGACCCACGGACTCGGCCATGCTCCGCAAGCTCTACGTGGAGTGGGACTCGCCTGCGGGGCGGCTGAGCCTCGGGCAGCAGGCCGCGTCGTGGGGACTGGGGCTGCTGGCCAACGACGGGTCCAGGGCAGGAAGGTTCTCGGACGCTCGTGGGGGCGACATCGTGGAGCGAGCGATGCTGGCCACCCGGCCGCTGGAGCTGTTCTCCGACAGCGAGTTTGCACAAAGCCTGTACCTGGCGCTGGGTGCGGACATGGTGCTTACGGACGACAATGCGGACTGGATGGAAGGAGACGAGGCGTGGCAGGCGGTGGCCGCGCTGTTCTACCGGGACGACACCCTGTTTGCCGGGTTCTACGCTGCCCGCCGCGGCCAGCAGGACCGGGATGGCACGCTGTACTCCGCGGAGGAGGACGGCAGCTCCGCGATCGAGGCGGAGATCGAAGGTGCGGACCTGGACGTCTGGGCCTTGGACGCGTTCTTCCGGGTCTCCGGAGCGGGAGCGGGCCTGACCTGGATGATGGCTGCGGAAGCCGCGTACGTCACGGGAAGCACCAACCGTGGCACCAACGAGAACAGCCCGGACTCCATCGACGTGCAGCAGTGGGGCGCCGCGCTGGAGGCGGAGCTGGGCATCCCCGAGATCCGGGTTGCCACGTCGCTGCAGGCCGGGTACGCGGGCGGCGACCGCAACAGCTTGGACGATGCCGCGACCGCGTTCAAGTTCGACCCCGGCTACCGGGTCGGCATGATCCTTTTCGACGACGTGCTGTCCGGAGTCAGCGCGTACGGGGCCGACCGGCTGTCCGACCCCGCGCAGAAGGCCGTTCCGCCCGGGGGCGCCCGGTTCCTTCCCACCAACGGGTCCGTGACCAACGCGGTGTACGTGGCTCCGACCCTGACCTACGCTCCGGTCAAGCCTCTGGAGATCGCTGCCGGGGTGGTGTGGGCCATGGCGCCGGAAAGGCTCGTGGACCCGTACCTGACCCAGTCGGTGAAAGGGGGCGTGCCCACCACGCCGTGGGGTGCGTCCGCGGATGCGTGGGCCCAGCTCGGCTACGAGGTGGACTTCGGCGTGGAGTGGACCCTGCCCACCGGGACCGGGCCGCGTATTGCGCTGGCCGCGCAGTCCGGAGCGTTTCTCCCGGGTTCCGCGTTTGAAGGGGACGGAGGCGTGGGGATGGGGCCGCTGGTCAAGGCGCGCACGCTGCTCGATGTGAGGTGGTGAACATGAGAGGCAATGCCTGCGAGAGGATGACGTTGCCGGGCATGGGCAGCACGGGCTGTGGCGGTGCCAAGACATGGGGGAGGTCCTTCGCTGCTCGGCAGGAAGGCACGGCCGAGTTCGAAGACAGGTGCGCCTGTGCGCTCAGGATGACGTTGCCGAGCATGGTGGTCCTGGTGATGCTGGGGTGCGTGGGTCAGGAGGCCGAGGGGTTGGCCCCGGCCCAGGTGGAAGAGGGCGCGCCGGTGGTCGTGTTCGACGTGGGGGCCAAGCCGCTGCCCCAGATCCCGCTTCCCAACGACGTGGCGACGCGGCTGGACCCGAGCGAGCCGTTTACCGGCCGCAGGGTCAACGTCGCGCTGGACGCGCCCACGCTCACGGAGCGGCAGGTGCGGCGGCAGGCAGCGCTCAACAACGGGTTCGGGACGTACATGCCGATCATGGTGAGCTTCGACCGCCCGCTGGACATCGGCAACATCCTGGAGCGGCACCGGGACAACGTGGACATGAAGGACGACGCGGTCTACGTGGTGGACGTGACGCCCGGCTCGCCCACGTACCTCGAGCCCGTACCGGTGGACCTCGGTCAGGGCAACTTCCCGCTCACGCTGCGGTACTACGACAAGTACTTCCCCAACGACCCCCGCTCCATGAGCACCAACGTGCTGCTGGAGACCGTCGAGGAGGACGTGAACGGCAACGGGAAGCTGGATTTCGGCGAGGACACGGACTTCGACGGGGTGCTGGACCACCCCAACGTGTTCCCCGAAGGAGCCGCGCCCGAGGACGGGCTCACGACGTTCTGGGAGAAGGAGACCAACACGCTCATCATCCGCCCGGTGATGCCGCTGCGGCAGGAGACGACGTACGCGGTGGTGCTCACGCGGCGGCTGGTGGGTTTGGACGGGAAGCCGGTGGCAAGCCCGTTTGCGTACATCAACCACGTCTCGCAGAACGAGGCCCTGGCCCCGCTGGAAGAGGCGCTGGCCAGCCACCCGGAGTGGAAGCTCGAGCTTTCCGACGTTGCGTTCACGTGGAGCTACACGACGCAGTCGGTGACCCGGGTGCTGGAAGCGCTGCGGGAGGGGCTCTGGGGCCGGGGCAAGTTCGGGTGGCTGGCGGACCAGTTCCCGCCGGGCGAGGTGGTGCTGCACCGGATCCGGGGGGA
>Ga0233425_10007552_pt1 | contig 15190 bp, 24 predicted proteins | sample Watercolumn_Towu_2_FD_181712 | JGI IMG/M metagenome (GOLD analysis project Ga0233425, IMG submission 181712) | Freshwater microbial communities from Lake Towuti, South Sulawesi, Indonesia - Watercolumn_Towuti2014_140_MG | ecosystem: Environmental > Aquatic > Freshwater > Lake | place...
CGCAGGTCAGCGCCTGCGGGTTGAACCGCTCGCCGCTGGCCGTGGCCTGCGGCTCGCCGTACCAGCTTGCCTCACCGCGCAGCACGAGCGCCGATGCCGCGCGCTCGAAGCGCGGGCCGACCAGCGTCGCGGCTAGGACCAGTGCGAGTGCGGTCACGAGACCGCCGCCTCCTCGTCGCGCGTCAGCTTCCGGCTCTGTCGGCAGAGCGGGCAGACCGCTATCAGCCGCCCGTCGGTGTCGCGCGCCAGATACTCATGCACGCGGCAGACGCGGTTGCGATGTCGGCAGGTGGTCGGCAACTGCTGGCCTTGCAGGATGAGTAGCGCGACCCAGTGGCGGAGCGAGTAGTAGCGCGAGCAGCCGCGCGGCCAGCGGTCGCACCGACCGCCGGGGTAGGGCACCGGCGCGCCGCAGTCGCAGAGCACGTCATGCACCATCGCGCTCTCCCGCCACCTCGCACCGCCGACGAGTGGCCTCGCGCGTCTGCATCATGACGGCGGCCATGTCCCAGGCCGTCTCCGCGACACTTCGCATGACCGGCTCGGTGAACACATACTGACGAGCTTCGTCGTTCCACACAGGCTGTGCGTAACTCATCAGCGCAAGCATGGCCTCCCGCGCGAACTCGTCGCGCAGCCGCGTCTCGTAGGTCACTCCGTCGTTGCATCCTGGCATCGCAGTCTCTCCTATCGCGGAGTGTACGACAATGCGCGCCCGACTGCAACGCCTAGCGCGTCATATTGGCGTTACATTGGCAAAAAAAAGTGGTTGCGTTGGACCGCGATTGCGGCGACAATACGCTCAGACGCCGGTCAAACGGCAAGGAGATGGGCATGGCATACGTGTTGCGAGCGGATGGTCAGATGCGGCTCACCGTGACTGGCGAGACGCGCGACCTGCTGGCTGCGGAACTGGCGCACAGGAACGCGGGCACAGGTCCGCGCTGGCACCAGTCGCAAGTCGTGCTGGACGTGCTGACGCGCGGTCTGCGCGAGCTGGCCCGCAAGCGCGAGCCAAAGGAGGCGTGATGATGCGGCAGAAGCGCGAGCTGGAGGCGTACGTCTACCAGGGCATGACGTTCGACCGGCCCACGACCGGCTGCCCGATCAAGGACCGGCAGGCGCTGGCCGTCGCGGCTCACGGACGCTGCAAGCGCCCGCCGAGCGCGCTCAGGCGGTGGCACGAGCGGCAGATGACCAAGCTGCGCCGGACCCACGTCTGCGCGCAGTGCAAGTAGGAGGTGTGACCATGGCGCTCAAGATGCGGTGCGACACGAGTTGGACGTATGAGATGCACAAAGGTAAGCCGCATCTCAAGCTCAACGGATCCGTGCTTGTCCCCAACCCGGATGAGTGGGAGGTGGAAATCTGGCATAGCGAGAGCGGTATGCCAGTGCTTGAGCTGGTACTTCAGAAGCGGCAGATGCACGTCTGCGCGCAGTGCAAGTAGGAGGACAGAACATGGCGAGCAAGATGCGGATCGGCGCAGCCTGGAAGGGCGAGACGCGCCAGGGCAAGGAGTACCTGAAGATCCGACTCGACGGTCCCCTGTTCATCCCCGACCCCGACGACTGGGAGGTGATGGCGTGGCAGAGCGAGAGCGACCGCCAGGGCGCGCCGGACTTCGAGTTGGTGCTCCAGAAGCGCCAGACGCAGCAGCAGGACCGCGAGCCGCGCGGTGACGAGCGTCAGGACGCGCCGCGCCGGAACACGCGGAGCTACGACGACGACGAGGGCGGCGACCCGTTCGGTCGCTAGGAGGTGAACCGTGGCAGCACAGAAGGAGCAAACGGGAACGGCGCTCGCGCCGACCAGCGCCGCCGAGGTGGTCAAGGCCGACGACTACGGCGCGATCATGGAGCGCGTGCTGGTTGTCGGCGACCTGGCCAAGCTGACCGCACAGGAGCGCGTCAGCTACTACCTCGCGGTGTGCAACTCGATGGGGCTCAACCCCCTGACCCGTCCGTTCGAGTACCTCAACCTCAACGGCAAGCTGACGCTCTACGCGGTGCGGAACTGCACCGACCAGCTCAGGTCGCGGCATGGTGTGAGCACGGAGATCGTCAAGCGTGCCAGTCAGGGGCGCGACAGCGAGTTGTACGAGGTGATCGCCCGCGCCACCACGGCCGACGGGCGCTACGACGAGAGCAGCGGCGTGGTCTACATCGGCGGGTTGCGTGGCGAAGCGCTCGCCAATGCGTTGATGAAGGCCGAGACGAAGGCCAAGAAGCGGGCGACCCTCTCGCTCGTCGGCCTCTCGATGCTGGACGAGACGGAAGTTGAGTCCATCCCGCGCCAGCGGGCCGAGCCGGTGCTGGTGGACCACGCCACCGGCGAGATTGTCGAGCAGCACGCGCCGGCGCGGAGCGATCAGCGGACGGTCTCCCGCGTCTGCGCGTCGTTCGCCGAGGTGCGGCGCATCAACAACTTGGAGGACGCCGCCGAATGTCTCCGCGTGTCTCGCGAGGAACGGGCGGAGGCGCTGGCCAGCGGGCGTATCACGCCGAACGGCACCGGCCGCAAGGCGGTCGACGAGGCGATGGTGGCAGCCGAGAAGCACTACGACTTGTTGCGCGAACGCGAGTCGTTCCAGCCCGAGCAACCTGCCCAGCCGCCGGTGGTCGAGGAGGACGCGGCCGTTGCCGCGGCGCGCGTGGTCTACAAGCAGATGAAGACCCGCATCGCCGCCACTGTCGAGGACAGCGACCCGGAGGACGGGCTGGCTGACCTGAGCGCGCTGCGCGAGGAGGTGCTGGCGCTGGCCGACACGCCCGGCTGGAGCGTCAACGGCAAGGCACTGGCGTCGTTGCTCAAGCTCTGCGCCGACGCCGGGCGCGCGCTCGAGCAGCGCCGGGCCGAGGGTGACGCAGCGCCGTCGGACCTCGAAGGGTAGCCGCAGCAGGAGGTTCTCGCCTCCTGCGGAGGGTCGCGCCGGCCTTGCTCCTTCTGCCGGTTCCGACCTTCCGCAGGGCGCGAGATGCGCCAGAAGGAGCAAGCACGATGTACGTCAAAGACATGACCCTCCGCGACTACTTCGCGGGCCAGGTGCTGGCCGCGGGTCCGTATTTGGGGCTCAGCACGTCGGAGTTGGCCCGCTACGCCTACGCCGTGGCGAGCCAGATGATGATCTACCGCGCGCCGGGCGCGGTGACCGACGCCGCTGCCCAGGTCAGACTCGACAAGCACGAGGAGGAGTGACGTGGCCGACCTGCACCCCTGCACTGAGCAGGACTTCCGCGCGCTCTGTGCGGCTGACCACCACGGCTACAGCCCGCGCTGTCTGCGCTGCGCGGCGCGCGTGGGTGTCGGCGACCTGATCAACCTCGGCGACGAGCCATGCTGCCGCGAGTGCGCCGATCGCGAACTGCTAGACGTGCTCCTCGCCGCCGTCGAGCGCGAGTCGCACTTCCCCGACCGCTACGGCGACTGGGGCTACGAGACGCGCCTGCGGCGTGACATCGTCTTCGCCCGCAACTCTGCGGAGTGGCGGGACGTGACGTGGCGGCTTGCTGAGCGGTGCCCTGACAACGTGGGCATCAAGGAGTCGTACCGCATCGCCATTTGGCGGGAGGTGTAGCGTGGTTGAAGTCCTGTACCTGCGCGCGCAGCAGCGCCTCGTCAACGGACAGCCGTTCACCGCCGCCGCCATCGCGTTTCGGGCGATTTGCGAGACGTGCGACCGTCGCGGCGGCATGACGCCCGACCCGGACGTGCTCTACGCCCCACTACGTCTGGCGATGGACGCGGCGCAGGCCGTGCCGCAGGAGGATCCGCGCAAGGCCGGGCTGGCGGCGACCATCCTCGACGCGACCATCAGACGCTGGCCCGAGGTAGGCAAGCTGGCATGGTTCCAGGCCATGCGAGACGAGGTGCATCCATGACCAGCCGACGCCACCAGCGCCGCGCCGAGACGCTGATCCTCGTACTTGCCGTCCTTCTCGTGCTGCTCTCCGCCTGGGACGCCCGGCGCGTGCGCGAGACGGTCGAGGTCGTGACGGTGCGCCAGGGCGACACGCTCTGGCGACTGTCCTACGGCTTGACCGGCGGGCGCGACCGCCGCTCCTGGGTCGCCCGCACCTGCACGCTCAACGGCTGGCGCGCAGTGCCGGTGCTCCAGCCCGGCGAGCGCGTGGCGCTGCCCGTCTGGACGCGCGGCGGGCTGGACGTTGACGATCGCGAGGTGCGGTAATGAAACGCTGGACCGTTGACGAGCTTATGGCATGGTTTGTGTTCTACTCGCGCGAACGTGTTACTGCACTTGTCGGCGACGGTCTGACCGCACTGGAAATTGCTGACCTGGACATTCCTGCCAGGGACCGGCTCTGGATACTACTGCGCGAAGACTTCATCCCAAACAAGGAGTTACGCCTACTGGCTTGTGAAGTCGCGCAGGATGCGGTTACTCGATCCTGGACTGTCGGCCTCAATCCACAAGATGCCATTGACACCGCGCGAAGATTCGCTCGGGGAGAGGCGGCGAGAGAAGACCTTTCTTTCGTCAGTTCCGCATGGACAGCCCAAACGTGCGCGCACAACTCCGCTCAGGCTGTTGTCAAAGCATCGGCCGAGGATGCCGCGAAGACAGCCGTCTTTGCCTCTGCCAATGCCGCTGTTGGTGATGCTGCAATAGGCGACGCATGGGCCGACTCCTTAACGCAGAGTTTGGCTATGACGCGCTCTGTACTGGTGGCGCTTAGCGAGGTGGAACGATGATCCACGACTGCGGCTGCGAGCGGTGCCGCTGGCGCATCGCGTGGCGCATGGCCCGCGTCGCCGGCCGGATGCCGGTCAACGTGAGCATCGGTCGGAAGGAGGCTGGCAATGACTAGCGATCTGTTTGATCGGATCAATGTCCGGGATGACTATGATGCGTTTCTGCGAGCAAAGATAACGCCCGGTGTGCGGTTCGATGGTGACTATGCATTGGTGCCGAGGTGGAGCAGCGCCAGCGCGAGCATCGCGAGAGAAGTGGCCAGTCATGCTCCGCATTTGCACGAGTATCAGCGTTTCGCTGTCACGTTCTGCGTTGCCAAACGGCGCGCTGCCGTGTTCGCCGAGTGCGGACTTGGCAAGACCAGCATCGCACTGGCATGGTTGCAGCATGTCGCCACTGGCCCGGCGATGGTGTGTGCGCCGCTTGCCGCACAACACGAGTTCCAGAACGAGCGCGACAAGTTCTTCCCAGACATGGATCTGCGCGTGTTGCGCACCGGCGATGTTGGGACATGGCTAGAACGTCCCGAGGGTGTTGCGTTGGTGACACATCATGCCTTCATTGACGAGCGCGACTTGCGCGGGCTGTCGGCGTTCGTGTTGGACGAGTCCAGCATTCTCAAGTCGGGCGATGGGCGCATCGCAACAGGTCTGGTCACATCCTGCCGTCCGATCCAGTTCCGATTGGCATTGTCGGCAACGCCAGCCCCAAACGACCCGAGCGAGTATGCGACCCATGCGACATGGCTCGGGTACATGCGCAGCGACGCCGAGTTTCGGGCGCGGTTCTTCATCCACGATGGGAAGGACTGGCGTCCGAAGCGTCATGCCGCTGTTGAGCTACCGCGATGGCTGAGCCGGTTCGCACTCTGGATGCGTGACCCGGCAGTCTATGGAATGCCATGCGCCAAGGCGTTGCCTGAGCCTTACGATCTGACCATCGATAAGATCGAGACGCCCGACAACGCCCGTGACATGGTGAAGCGCAACTTGCTCAACGAGCCTGACGGCGTGATGACAATGAGCGAACGGGCGCAGATCCGTTCGGCGCTGTACGCCGATGACGCACGCGATGCGCTGACCGTGCAACTGGCATTTGGCCAGCCTACCATCATCTGGGCGATACGCAACGCTCACGCCGATCGGATTGAACGCATCGTGCGCGATGCCGGCCTGCGCGTCGCGCAGATCAGCGGAGCTACAGACGATGAAGCGCGCATGGCGGCGGTGAATGACTTCCAATCTGGTCGGCTCGATGTGCTGGTCAGCAAGCCGAAGGTGATTGGGCATGGCGTCAATCTGCAACGCGCTGATCGCATGGTGTTTTCAGCATACGACGAGAGCTACGAGGCGCTTCATCAGGCCATTCGCAGGTCGCACAGGCAAGGCCGGCATGGCAAGCTCGATGTTCACTTGCTGGCGACGCCAGACGAGATGAGCATCATCGATGCACTGAAGGAGAAGGGACAGCGATGGGCGGCAGAGGCGCATCGTCAGGAATGCGAGTTCGCCCGTGCGCTGAGCAGTGATGTGCGAGCCTACAAGGAGGGCACCGAGATGGTTGTTGTACACGAGGAGTCGGATCGGATGGGCGATGTTGTCAGCAAGTACTATACGCTGATCAATGGCGACTGCGTGGCAGAAATGGCCAATCTGGACGCGGACAGCATGGACTTGGCCGTCTTCTCGCCTCCGTTCGCGAGCCTCTACACCTACAGCAGCGAGCAGCAGGACATGGGCAACTGCTCGAGCCATGACGGCGTAGAGTTCAATCTGCACTTCCATCACTTCGCGCGTGCCTTGCTGCGGGTGATGAAGCCGGGCCGCAACGTCTGCCTGCATCTGGCGCAACTCACCTACTGCAAGAGCCTGACAGGTCGCAAGGGATTGCGCGACTTCCGAGGCACCATCATCTCCGCTATGGAGAACGCCGGCTTTTGGTTCTTCGGCGAGTTCGTCATCCCGAAGAACCCGCAGGCGCAAGCCATCCGCACCAAGACCGACCGGCTGCAGTTCACCAGCCTGCGCCGCAACTCGCTGGAGTGCTCGCCGTCGCTCAATGACTATGTGTTGGAATTCCGCAAGCCAGGCGATGCAGCGGTTGCCGTGAAGCCGGACATCACCAACGACGAATGGATTTCGTGGGCAAGCGGTGTCTGGGGCGACATTCGCGAGACTGACGTGCTCGAGGGATGGATGGGCGCGCGTGGCGAGGCGGATGAGAAGCACATCTGCCCGTTGCAGTTGCCAGTTATCGACAGGTGCATCAGGCTCTGGTCGAACAAGGGCGAGCGCGTCTTCACTCCGTTCCTCGGCATCGGGTCAGAAGCCTTCCAGGCCATACGTAACGAGCGCATCGGCATCGGCATCGAGCTGAAGCACGAATACTTCTCGCAGGCGGTGCGCAACTGTGAGAAGGCGGTTGCTCTGACCCATGGCCAGATGACGCTGTTCGATGCAGCATGATGGACGCATGACATGAACCTCCCAATCTTCCCGCTCGTGCTCGCGCTGTTGGACGCCTGCGCCGCCGGCGAGGCTGCCCTGCGCCACCAGTGGCTCGGCGTGGTCTACTGGTTGGCTGCGGCGGTGCTGACGCTCAGCGTAACGGTGATGCAGGCAGGAGGCGCGCGGTGATCACGACCGCGAAGGATGTGCTGTTCATCGATGCCTTGCGCGCCCAGCGCGCGGGCACCACCTACGATGATTGGGTGGCTGGCTGGCACGGTCGCCACCGGACGATGGAAACCGCCGCCGTCCTGCGCCGCCACGGGCGCGCGATTTGGGATCGCGTCGCACAGTGGCGGGCCAAGGTCGGCGAGACGGAGAGATATGCGGGAGGCGCGCAGTGAGACAAGTCGCGGCGCTCTTCTGCCTGCCCGACAGCATCTACAAGACGATGCCGGGCGTTGACGTGTGGGACGCGGAACGCGACGCGATGCTCTGGCCCGGCGGGTGTCCGGTCGTGGCACACCCGCCCTGCCGGTTGTGGGGCCGGTTGCGCCACTTCTCGACTGCGCCGGAGTCGGAGCTTGAGCTGGCCCGTCAGTCCGTGGCGTGGGTTCGGCAGTGGGGTGGTATTCTTGAGCATCCCAGCGGGTCAAGGTTGTGGAAAGACCAGCAGATGCCACGACCCGGCGAGCAGCCTGACCAGTGGGGAGGATGGTCAATCAGCGTCGATCAACTTTGGTGGGGTCATCCCTGCCGTAAGGCAACGTGGCTCTACATCGTTGGTGTCGCCCCCAGCGCGCTGCCACGCCTGCCAGATGCTCTGAGCCACACGGTAACGCGGACCATCCAGCATCCTCTCAAGTCACGTCGCCGGGGCGGCGGGCTGGTAGAGACGTGCGAGGTGCTCGCCGTGAGCAAGCGCGACAGGTCGGCAACGCCGCCAGCCTTCGCCGCGTGGCTGGTCGAGCTGGCGCGGCGGAGTGAGGCGATGGGAGGCGCGCGGTGACTGAGGCGCAAGTCCAGACCGAGGTGATCCGCCTGCTCGCCGCCGCCGGCGCGTTCCCGGCGCCGTACCACACCCACGACTCGCGGCGCAGCGAGCCGGGCTGGCCCGACGTGGCCGCGGTGGTCGGCGCGACGCTCTGGCTCGTCGAGTGCAAGACGGACCAGGGCATCCTGCGCCCCGAGCAGTGCCAGTGGCTCAACGCGCTCGCGCCTGTGCCGGGCGCGCAGACGTTCATCGCCACGCCCAGCACCCTTGACCAGCTCGCGGCGCTGCTCGGCGTCTCACGGCCCCACAGCGCGCGGGAGGAGCCACCGCGCGAACCGGCGAAGGTTGCGCCGGCGCCGATCGCCGACCACGCCGGGCTCGTCCGCATGATGGTCGAACAGGGCTGGTCCGAGCAGCGCGCCCGCGCACTCGTCGCCAGCGGGAAGGTGAGAGAGCAATGAGCGCCGAGTTGACACCCGAGGAGGCGCAGGTCGTGCGCTTCTACCTGCGCGCGGCCCTGCGCGGCATCGATGTGCCATGGCATGATGACCCGCGCGTCGGCTCCGCGATGCTCAAGTTGACGCGCGTGGCGAGCGAGGCCGGGCTGCCGAAGGGCGAGGACGCCTTCCGCGCGTGGCTGGACGAGCGCCGGCTGGCGCGGGTGCGGTCGCTGGACGTGCGGCTCTAGGGCCGCTCGCCGCGGCGCGCCTGGGCGATGGTGACGCCGACCACCTGAACATGGCACGGATCCCAGCCGATGCAGACCCGCGCGTCCCAGTTGCGCTCATGCACCGCCGCCTGCGTGCGCGCGGCTTCCTTGGCGCTCAGACCCCACATCAAGCCCGTCGTGAGTCCGTGAGCCGATGCCGAGGCGAAGAGTTGCAGCAGGAATCGCCGCGGCGGCGCGAGCGGGTGGTCGTCGTCCAGGATGTCGGCAGCGAGAGCCGATGCGCGTCCGGCGACGGTGACGTTGTGGAAGCCGAACTTGACCCGGCTCCGACCCTTGTCGTAGAGCGCGCGCTGCTCGGTCGGAGAGCGCCATGCCTCCTGGATGCGTGGGCGCAGCCCGTGGCCTTGCAGGTCGGCCAGCACGGCTTCGATCTTGTCGCGGATCGCCGGGTCCAACTCGCGCAGCATGGCCCGGTTCCGAGCGCGCAGATGGATCGCGGTCATGGCTTCACCTCTCCGGTCTTCCGCACCGACTCCGCCAGCGTCTCAACCCACTTCTCGCGCAAGCTGTCGGCGAAGCGGACCACGATGCCCAGGCCCCATTGTCTTCCGAGGCTGCCGTCGGTCAGCGCGTTGCAGTGGCCCAAGATGCTCAGGATCTCGCGGACGGTGAGCAGACTCATGACGATGACGGCTGCGTTCTGACCCTGACCGACGAGCTGCGCGAGCATCGAGGTCGCCATGCAGTAGCCCATGTAGGCCGACCACTTGCGCGCGGGCTTGCGGTAGGCGATCTGCCAGTTGAACCGCGTGCGCTTGGTCGGCGCGTCCTTCGGCCGGCTCAGCGCCTCGACGGTGCCGAGGAGCCAGTCAACGAGACACCCTCCGACGAGGTAAGTCCCGGCGCAGACCACCGGCCCGGTGAGCGCAGTCGCGAGCGCATGGTGGTAGAGCGTCCCGAGCCAAACCGCGAACCCGGCCACCACGCCATGCTGTACCAGGAGGCCCGAGAGCGCTCCCCAGGGTTCCGCATTGTCCGTCTGCATCGGTTTCGCCTTCCTGACCGGGCCAGCCGTCGGCTTCGGCCGCTGTTGTGGGCACGCGCTCATTGTAGCACCTCTCGTAACCGCAGGTTACGCTTCCGGCGCAGGATCTTCCTCCGGTTCGGCGGGCGGCTTGACGAAGGCCACCGGCTCGCGCCCGACCCACGCCTGCGCCGCGGCCAGCATCCCGGCGAGCGTCTGGAGGATCAGCGGGCCGAGCTTGTCCAGCGTGCCGTCGGCCAGCGGAACATCGAGCGTGGTCGCCACTTGATCGGACCAGCCCTCTTGATGCAGGATCGCCAGTTCCAGCGCGGTCGGGTCGCGCAGTTCCGCGCCCATCTTCGGCACGAGTCGCGCCACTACGCGCCACGGAACGACGCCGATGGTCAAGTCCGGCGTGCCCGCCGCTGACGTTTGCTGCGTCATCCAGATGCTGCTGATCGCTGCCATGGGTTCCTCCTACTTGCGGACGTAGCGGAAGGTGACGCCGACGTGTCCGAAGGTCAGCGTGCCGGGCGAACCGGTCTTGGCATACTGCCGGGCATACCAGCCGTACACGTCCGTGTCGATCACAACGCCGTCGGGCGTCCAAGTCACCTCGGCGTTGGAGACGGTGTTGCGCACAACGTCGTCGGTGCAGGCCGTGTACGAGAAGCTGCCACCGCTCAGGTAGCCCTTGACCAGCCGAACCGTCCAGTAGTTGCTGCCATCGCAGGTGGCCGTGGTGCCCGTGTACGCCATGGCGTGCGTCAGGAGCAGGTCGTGAACGCGCGGCAGGATGCCCAGACGGTACTGGCTACTACTCGTCACGTCGCTGGTGTGCTCGCTGATCGCCTCCCAGTGGCGTCCGAGCCAACCGTAGGTGGCGTCGTAGGCCCATTCCATCGCCACTTCCGGCTCGAAGCAGCGGTAATCGGCCAGCGCCGCGCCGCCGTTCCAGTTGCCGCCGGTCGCGAAGTCGGCCCACTGCGCCGTCGTCTGCCGCCCCGGCTCAAGCTGAACCCAAGTCCCCGGCGCGCCCGCCACCGAGCACTGCCAGAGCGAGCCCGCGCGGTCAAGCCACAGGTCGCCGACCGCGTAGGTGCCAGCTACCGGCGGACCGTACTTGGTGTCCGCCGCGCAGCGTAGCTGACCGTTGACCACCACCAGCTTGCCGGGCACGCTGACCAACGTGACGGCCTGCCCGACCGTCACGTCGGCCACGTCGTCTTCCTCAGTCGGCGGCTCAACGGTGAGGTACGCGACGGCATTGGTCACGTCGCCGCCCGCGCCTTCCATGCGGTACGGGTCGGCGGTCAACTCCGCAGCCTCGTCGGCGCTCAGCACGCGATCCCAGAGCGTGACGTGCGCAAGGTCGCCGTCGAACGGGAAGGCGGCGTCGGCATCGCGGATCCCCAAGTGCATGTTCTCGGCGTTGGCGATGGTGTTGGCCCCGAGGTTGTCGGTCCAGGACGTGTGCGCTTCCAACACGCCGTCAACGTAGATTTCGATGGCTGCCTCGACGTAGGTGCCGTCGTAGGTCAGCAGCACGTCGTGCCAGTTGCCGTCGCAGAAGCCTGTCCCCGTGGTCCAGACGCCCAGCGACCTGTAGACGTAGGTCGGCGGCGAGTCGTACTCGTTGTTGGAGAGGGCCAGTCCGATGCGTCCCTCGTAAGTGATCGCAATCCAACCACGCGCGCGATCATCGCCGACACCGGACCCGCTGTTGGCCTTGCCCAGCACCACCTGCTCAACGCCCGGCCCACCGTTGCTCGTGCGGAAGCGGAAGAAGACCGAGAAGGGGTCGTTGTACTCGAAGTTGCCCACGGCCCCGCAGTCCACGCGGTCGTTGACGCCGTCGAAGGTCAGCAGCGGCGAGCACAACAAGTTGGCGTCGGTGTCCCAAGTAGGCGTGTTCGGACTGCCTTCCAGCGTGCCGTCATGATCGCCAGTCGAGAGGTCGTCAAGGGTCGTGCCGCTGCCCTCGGTCATCACGTAGTCGAGCAGCAGATCGGTCGCTAGTGGCTGACCCTCGCCGGGCACGGTGTAGGCGGCATCGAGTTCCGGCACCGCAGGCTTGGCCGTGGCCGGGTCGCCACCAGCCAGCACGTCGGCGACGTGAGACGTGGTGCCCGCCGACCGTTCGACGTAGGTCTCGGCGTCGGCATCGTCGCTGTCGCGCAACGTCACACGCGGGTCAGCGTCGGCCACGACGAAGCTGTCCACCGGCTGCGCGCCCAGCGTCTGGTTGCGCCATGCGCCCGTACCCCAGCGCAGGAACTCGCCGTCGGCCCCGCCGCCGGCCTCGACGGGCACGACGCCATCCTCCCAGGTGCAGGAGCCGGTCAGCGTGCCGTCGTTGCCGTAGGGGCTCACGTCGGCCGCCGCGGTGCCGGTGCCCTCGTCCAGCGGCAGGGCCAGCCGCAGGCCGGGCTCAGCGCCGGTCGGGATCCGCCCCTGGCCGCCGTTGTACCAGTAGGCGGCATCCTCGGCGGTCAGCGCGACGCCGAAGAGCATCGGCACATCGAGTCTGCCACCGCCGTAGAAAATCGGTCCCCGCGCGCCGATCTGAAGCGCGTCCGTGGCGGGCGTGATCGGCCCGGCCGCAACGTCACTCGCCACCTCGACGCCGTTGAGGTAGAGCTTCTGCACGGCCGCAACGGAGTCGAAGGACCAGACGACGTGATGCCAGGTGTCCACCGCCAGCGGACCCGTGCCGTTGACGGACCCAGCGGCGTAGGCCGCCGCCTCGATTCCGTAGGTCGCGTGGCCCAAGCGCAAGTACCAACCATCGGCAATCGTGTCGCCCTTGGCGATGCCGACGAGATTGTCAGCGTCGAGCATCACCCAGCAGGCGACGCTCATGGCCGCGGTCGGCTTTAGCGAGTCGGCGTCGGGCACGGTGATGTAGTTGGCGACGGGATCGGAGTAGGGCACGCCGACCGAGTAGCCAGGCGTCGCTGGCCCACCCGTCGCAGTCAGCGTGACGTCGGTGTGATCGTCCAGCCCATGCGAACCGGTCGGCCCGCCGGACCCGCCGGACCCACCGCGCGGCGCGAGCACGAACTCGCCCGCCGTCTCGTCCCAGGCCGGCACGGTATCATCGGCCAGCGCCGCTGGGTCAACGTCGAACAGGTTCGCCAGCCGCGGCCGCACCAGCGCCTCGCCCGGCGATGTGCCCGCGCCCGCCGTGTAGGCCGTGAACGCGCTCGCCGCGATGGTGCCCGTCCCGAGCAGGAGGCTGTGCGCCGGCGCGGGGTTGCTCGCCTTGTCGCCGACGAACTCCACCTGCGCGCGCCGACCGTCTGCCGCCGCCGGCGACGCGCCGTCCAGGCCAACCGGCACGGCGTAGAGCCGTCCAGTCCCGCCCGGCGCCGACGTGACGTTGAACGTGATCGCCGTGGCCGCGGTGGTCAGGAAGTACCACGCCTCTCCCGCGTCATCCAGCAGCGCGAGCGCCGAAGCTGGGTACTCTGTGCCGCCTCCTGACAGGTCAGCCTCGGTCTGCGCGCCGCCCGAGTAGACGCCTTCGCCACCGATCAAGTCGGCCAGCACGCGCCGCGCGGCGAGGTCGCCGTCCACCGTCTGCGTGTAGTCAGAGCCGCCCAGGCGCTGCCCGTCGGTGCCGATGATCGCGAGTCCGCGCCGCGCGGTCTGGTAGGTGCTCATAGCACATCCTCACTGCCCAGGGCGCTCGCGCCCAGCACGAATGATAGCAGCGTCGCGCCGTCTCCGTCGGTCTGCGTGATCTGACCGGCGGCAGGCGTGCCGATGCTCATGCCCTCAGCCATGCGGACTGCCTCGGCCGCGCCCGGCCCGAGCGTGCGCATCTTGAGGTGGTCGGCCTGCCGCCCGGCGTCCGGCCCGCGCTCGGCAATCGCTTGCCGGATCCGCGCCTGCGTCTGTTGACCGCCGAGACTTGCCATGCTACACCACCGTCCACGGCCCGGCCGGGTTCAGCGCCCGGTATCGCGTCCACGCGCCGCCGAGCAACCAGCCGACCTCCCACGCGCCGTCCTGATCCTGTTGGACAATCGGCGCAGCCGCTCGGTCCGTGCTCGCCAACACTTCCGGCCCGGCCCAGGCCGCCGTCCAGTCAGCGCGCCACCAGACCCGCACGTCGGTCGTGCCGTCCTCGTCCTGACGCGACGTTACTAGCACCTGCTCAAGCGCCCGGCCCTGCGCAAAGGCCGCGTGTACCGCCTCGGCGTCCGAGCCGACCACTTGCACCGTGCCAGGCGTCCAGGTCCGGCCTGCGTTGCCAGAGTACCACTCACGTAACTCACCCGCAACGCTCGCGCCGACGTACCAGACGCCGCACGCATCAACCCAGCACCACGGCCAAGGCCGATTGCCAAGCAGCCCGCCGCGCACGTTGGCGGCGACGTTGTGCTCGGTCCCGTCGGCGAGCCGCACCACCAAATCGTCGGTGCCGCCCGCCCAGCCGTAGTAGACCGACAAGCCCCAGCGCGTCACAGGATCAATCGCCACCGCCGCCGGCCACTCGTGCGTGAGCCCGGTCGGGTAGATGCGCCAGAGCACCGGCGGCGAGAAGATGCGCGGGCCGGGCAGCGTCTGCTCCACCGCCGCCAGCGCCTCACCGTCGGCCACGAGCAGCCCGTGCTCCTCGTGCAGCGGGCACGGCCAGCGCGGCGCGTAGCTCGCATCCTGGTGCGTCCAGTCGCCGGCGCCGGGTCGGGTCCAGAGCGTGAGCGCGCGCGCGCCGCTCACCTCGTTGGTCAGCATCCTGCGCGACACGACTTGCACGCGCCCGTCGGCCACGGCCACCGGCTGCGTGCCGATGGGCGAGCAGAGGTTGATCTCGGCGGTCCAATAGTAGCTGGACCACGAGCCGATCCCGGATAGCCACCCGCCGAACGGGAACGGCCCGGCCGACTCCCAGTCCGCAGGCTCGGCTTCCCAGACCGCCGCGTCGGCCGACAGCGGCTCAACGCGCCCTCCGGCCGGCTCCATCCCGGCCAGCTCGTAGCCGTACCAGATACCGCCGCGTTGGTCGAACGGTGAGCCGTCGAAGTCGCCGACGAACGTTGCCAGCGGCGCGGCGTTGATCAGCAACTCGAAGGCCACTTGGCCCGCGTCGGCCTGGTCCCAGTCGGCCTGCATCGCCACATCGAGCACGCCAGACGGCGGAACCGGAACAGTGGTCGTGCCCTCGTAGCCCGGCCCCTGCGTGCTGGACCACCAGACCGTCGCGTCGGCCGTGATGCCGTCCCAGTAGACCTCGACCACGCACGGCCACGGGCTCGGCCACAGGTAGAACCGATGCGCGATGCCGGCGCCGGACTTCAACTCCAACCCGACCAACAGCCGCGGACCGTTCATC
>Ga0233425_10007553_pt1 | contig 15187 bp, 12 predicted proteins | sample Watercolumn_Towu_2_FD_181712 | JGI IMG/M metagenome (GOLD analysis project Ga0233425, IMG submission 181712) | Freshwater microbial communities from Lake Towuti, South Sulawesi, Indonesia - Watercolumn_Towuti2014_140_MG | ecosystem: Environmental > Aquatic > Freshwater > Lake | place...
TGACCATCATCTGGCTGGTGGTGTCGGCCGCCCTGGGTTATCCGCTGTTCAACCTGCTCCAGTCGATGGGCTTCAATCAGGCCCTGTCCGGCGTGGCGGTGTTCCTCGGCATCTGTCTGCTCTACGACATTCCCTACCGCGCGAAAGTGAAGGCGCAGCACGAAGCCGCCATGGCGCGCACCACCCAATGGCGCTACTAGGCCGGCGCTGTTAGGGTCTGTTGACATTCATTTGGTCGGTGCGAACGGATCTTCCGGGCGCAGGGCAAGGCGCGGCGGCGAAGACAGTGGTTATTCCACGGCGAGCCGCCGTAACGCGGCCATGCGCCCGGAAAGATCCGTTCCCTCCGGGTTGCGGCCAGAAGCGCCGGCTGCGTCGTTGCGCTCCTTGTCAAGGGAGTGGCCATTGACTGCGTCGCGCGCCTAGCAGTCGACGCTTCTGGCCACAACGCATCCGATCAAATGAATGTCAACAGACCCTAGCGCCGGTTGAGCAGCCCGGTCTTGATCTCGAGGACGTCCATCGTCTTGATGGCGTAGAACTCGCCGTCCTTGTAGAGCTGTTTCATCCTGATCACGCAGGCATCCGGTGCGGCACGGGAGACCGTGCCCTTGAGCCGGTAGCTGCTGATCGCATCCCCCAGGTTGAGGACGACGACGACCTTGTCATTGGCCCTGATCGCCGGCAGCGCCTGCTGGCCCGGTGCCGGCTTCAGCCGCAATGACACGTCCGAAAAGTCGGCCAGCACGCAGGGTATCGGCGGCTGGTCGTCCGCCAGATACAGATTCACCGGGACGTTGCTCTGCACGCGCGCCTTCTGCCGCTGGTCGGCGATGCGCAGCGTGTCGAAGTCCGGCCGCAGCAGCACCATCTGGTTGTCGAGGTAGGGCCCGTCCTTCATCTTGACGCGGCTGTCGACCTGGGTGTCGAGGCTCGGGATGCCGCGGTTGCAGGTCTCGGCGATGAGGGTGATGGCGTTGCCGCGCACGAACTGGCCGTTGCGTCCCAGGTTCGCCCGGCGCACGTAATCGAGCGAGCGCTCCATGTCGCTCGTGTCCGGCACCATGAGTTGCAGCTTTTTCACCTGCTCGATGCGCAGGGGCGCCTTCAGCCCCTCGACGACGAAGGCAGCCGGCATGCCGTCGGCGTCCTTGCGGATGGCGTCGCGCGAATAGACGAAATGGTCGTTCACCCGGTAGGCAAGGATGATCGTCTGGAAGACGATGTCGCGCTGGTATTCGGGGAAATAGCGGATCTTCCTGCCGATGGCGAAGTGCTCGGCCAGCATCTTCAGCTGCTCGTCGTCGGGCGCGAAGCTGCGGGCGGCGTCGGCCTCCTGCTTGTCCTTGGCGGAACGGTTGTTGTTCCAGATCAGCTTGAACATCATGGTCTCCGTCGAGCCGGGCCCCGCCATGGGGCCGCCTTGGCAGGGTTAACGGCAAGGCGGGGGGCGGTCTGAAGGGGGCAGGAGCGTCCTGCCCACGAAAAGTCAGTCCCTGCGGTACGGCGTCAGTAGAGGACTTCCTGCCAGCGGCCGCCGTCGGCGAGCTTTTTCAGCAGCGCGCCCCAGGCTGCCGCGCCGCCGGCCATGGCGGCGATCGCCTTGTCCACCGTCGTCTGCAGGGCCTGCGGGCCGGCGATGAAGACGCGGTTGTCCGCGCCCTGCAGCATGTCCCAGACCTCGGCGGCGTTCTGTTCGAGGGCGCGGTCCATTGCCACCGGCGCGTCGAAATGGGGGCGCGGGCTCACGGCTTGGAAGGCGCGGAAAGTGGCCTGGTCGTAGTAGAGGGAGAGATCCTTGTTTTCCTCGTTCATGTAGAGCATCTCGAGGCCGCTGCGCGCGCCATGGAAGAGGCGTACGCGGCCCTGCCAGCCGCCGTGGCGGCGGTAGATCTCGCGCACCAGGCCGCGGAAGGGTGCGATGCCGGTGCCCATGCCGATCATCAGGATGTCGGCCTGCGGGTTGTCCGGCACGACGAAGGGGTAGCCCGTGGGGCCGGAGAACCGGACCTCGCTGCCGGGCCGCAGGTCGCACAGGAAGTTCGAGGCGACGCCGGGATATTCCTGTCCGTTGAAATCGTCCACGTAGTGGCAGCGGCGCACGCAGAGCGTGAATTCGGTGCTGTCCCGCTCGCCTTCCTCCACCTCGGCCAGCGAATACAGCCGCGTGTGGTACTTGTTGCCGAACTTCCCCGGCGCCAGCACGCGCACGCACTGGCCGGTGCGCCCGTCGAAGGAGCGGTCGTCGGTTCGGAACACCAGGTTGCGCACCTCCTCGGGCGAGGCGGCCGGCGTGATGCGCTCGGAGCGCAGCAGCGTGCCGGAGAAGAGCCGTCCTTCGTCGTTCTGTTGCGGGGTCGTCATGGTCGTTTCTCGGGACGTGTCCTGCGCATTGTACCGGCCGCCCGCCAAGAAAAAAGCCCCGCCTTGCGGGCGGGGCCTTGCGGAGCAAAAGTCAGTCCCGGCGGGACGGCGATTTACACCGTGACGGTGTCGGCCACTTCCCTGAACTCGGCGATCTGGTCGAAGTTCATGTAGCGGTACACGTCGGCGGCCTTGGCGTTCACCGCCTTGACCTGCTCCAGGTACTCGGCCACCGTCGGGATTTTCCCCATCAGTGCGCACACCGCGGCGAGCTCGGCCGAACCCAGGTAGACGCGGGTGTCGATGCCGAGGCGGTTGGGGAAGTTGCGCGTCGAGGTCGACATCGCCGTGCTGCCCTTGCGGATCTGCGCCTGGTTGCCCATGCACAGCGAGCAGCCGGGCATCTCCATGCGCGCGCCGCTCTTGCCGAGGACGGCGTAATAGCCCTCCTCGTTGAGGATCATGGCGTCCATCTTGGTCGGCGGGGCGATCCACAGGCGCGTCGGGATGTCGCTCTTGCCGTCGAGCACCTTGCCGGCGGCGCGGAAGTGGCCGATGTTGGTCATGCACGAACCGATGAACACCTCGTCGATCTTGTCGCCGGCGACTTCGGACAGCAGCTTGACGTCGTCCGGGTCGTTCGGGCAGGCGACCAGCGGCTCCTTGACGTCGGCCAGATCGATCTCGATCACGGCGGCGTACTCGGCGTCGGCGTCGGCCTTGAGGAGCTGCGGGTCGGCGATCCACGCTTCCATGGCCTTGATGCGGCGGCCGAGCGTGCGCGCGTCCTGGTAGCCGTTGGCGATCATCCACTTCATCAGCGTGATGTTCGAGCGCATGTACTCGATGATCGGCGCCTTGTCGAGGTGCACCGAGCAGGCGGCGGCGGAGCGCTCGGCGGCGGCGTCCGACAGCTCGAAGGCCTGTTCCACCTTCAGGTCGGGCAGGCCCTCGATCTCGAGGATGCGGCCGGAGAAGACGTTCTTCTTGCCCTTCTTCTCGACGGTGAGGAGATTCTGCTTGAGGGCGTAGTAGGGGATGGCGTTCACCAGGTCGCGCAGCGTGACGCCGCGCTTGCCGGCTTCGGCGAGCGAGCCCTTGAAGCGCACCAGCACCGACTCCGGCATGTCGAGCGGCATGACGCCGGTGGCGGCGGCGAAGGCGACCAGGCCCGAGCCGGCCGGGAAGGAGATGCCGATCGGGAAGCGGGTGTGCGAGTCGCCGCCGGTGCCGACGGTGTCGGGCAGCAGCAGGCGGTTCAGCCAGGAATGGATGACGCCGTCGCCGGGGCGGAGCGCGACGCCGCCGCGCGTGCTGATGAAGGTCGGCAGCTCGCGGTGCATGCGCACGTCGACCAGCTTCGGATAGGCGGCGGTGTGGCAGAAGGACTGCATCACCATGTCGGCGGAGAAGCCGAGGCAGGCGAGGTCCTTCAACTCGTCGCGCGTCATCGGGCCGGTGGTGTCCTGGGAGCCGACGGTGGTCATCTTCGGCTCGCAGTAGGTGCCCGGACGAATTCCCTTGCCCTCGGGCAGGCCACAGGCCCGGCCGACCATCTTCTGCGCCAGCGAGAAGCCCTTGCCGCTGTCCTTCGGCGCCTGCGGCAGGCGGAACAGGGTGGAAGGCGCCAGGCCGAGCGCCTCGCGCGCGCGGGCGGTGAGGCCGCGGCCGATGATGAGGTTGATGCGGCCGCCGGCGCGCACTTCGTCGAGCAGCACTTCCGACTTGTACGAGAAATTCGCGATGACCTGGCCGTTCTTCTCGACCTTCCTGTCGTAGGGATAGATGTCGACCACGTCGCCCATGGCCATCTGCGCCACGTCGCACTCGATCGGGAAGGCGCCGGCGTCCTCCTGCGTGTTGAAGAAGATCGGCGCGATCTTGCCGCCGAGGCAGAAGCCTCCGTAGCGCTTGTTCGGCACGAAGGGGATGTCGTCGCCGGTCCACCAGATCACCGAGTTGGTGGCGGATTTGCGCGAGGAGCCGGTGCCGACCACGTCGCCGACGTAGGCGACCGGGTGGCCCTTCTTCTTCAGGTCCTCGATGAGCTGGATCGGGCCGCGCTCGCCGGGCTTTTCCGGGACGATGCCCTCGCGCGGGTTCTTCAGCATGGCGAGGCCGTGCAGCGGGATGTCGGGGCGGCTCCAGGCGTCGGGGGCGGGCGAGAGGTCGTCGGTGTTGGTCTCGCCGGTGACCTTGAAGACGGTGACGGAAATCTTCTTCGCCACTTCCGGGCGCTGCGTGAACCACTCGGCGTCGGCCCACGACTGCATGACGGCCTTGGCATTGGCGTTGCCTTTCTTGGCCTTCTCGGCGACGTCGTGGAAGTAGTCGAACATCAGCAGCGTGCCTTTGAGGCCCCTGGCGGCGACGGCGCCGACGGCGGCGTCGTCGAGCAGGTCGATCAGCGGCTTGACGTTGTAGCCGCCGAGCATGGTGCCGAGGAGCTCGGTGGCTTTCTCGCGCGAAACGAGGGCGCAGGCTTCCTCGCCCTTGGCGACTTTCGACAGGAAGGCGGCCTTCACCTTGGCGGCGTCGTCCACGCCGGCCGGCACGCGGTGGGTGATGAGCTCGACCAGGAAGGCTTCCTCGCCCTTGGGGGGGGCCTTCAGCAGGTCGACCAGTTCTCCGGTCTGCTTGGCGGTGAGGGGCAGCGGCGGAATGCCGAGGGCGGCGCGTTCGGCGGCGTGGGCACGGTAGGCTTCTAGCACGGGGGTGTCCTCTCTTAAGAAGGGTTAATGCGGGGTCGAAAAGAATTGCTGCTTCACGCTGGCCGGCAATGCCATGCCGGTCGTGTGGGCGCGCTGCAGCAGCTCCCAGTAATAGCGGTACGAGGCGCGGTCATGCAGGCGGCCGTCGTGGCGGATCGGGCCCCAGCCGGCGGCCTGCGCCGCGAGAAGGATGCCCGAGGCCTCGTTGACCTCCTCGAAATCCGGACGCATCGCGTCAATTATTGGTTGCACCTGGTTCGGATGGATGCTCCACATGCGCAGGTAGCCGAACTGCGCGCGCGCGCGTCTCGCATCGGCGTAGACCGCCTGCGTGTCGTGCAGTTCGGTCGTTACGTTGTGCGCGGGCACCAGGCCGTGGCCGAGCGCGGCGGCGGCCATGGCGCACTTGGCGCGCGCCACCAGCGGGTGCTCGAACTGCCCCGGGCTCTTCATGGCGGCGGCGGGTATCGCGCCGTGGTGGCCGCTGACGAAGTCCATCAGGCCGAAGTCCAGCGTCTCGATGCCGGGCAGGGCGGCGATCTCTTCCACCTCGCGCAGCGCGCCGTGCGTCTCGATCAGCACGTGGGCGGGAATCGGTCGCTCGAGGCCGCAGCTCTTCGCAATGGCGGCCAGGGCCATCAGCATGGTCTGCGCGTCCTGGCGGCCGGCCACCTTGGGGAAGGTGACGTACGCGAGCCGCGTGCCGGCGGCGCCGACGATGATTTCCAGGTCGTTGCGCCAGTGCGGATGGGTGATGTCGTGGATGCGCGCGCCGACGCGATCGAAGCGGTTATCGGCGGAATTGACGGCTGCAGCCACCATTTCGGCATGCTCGGCTTCCGCGCCGGCCGGGGCGCCGTCCTCGCAGTCGCAGGTGAGATCGAAGACCGGCCCGAGCGTCTGCTGCAGGGCGAGCGCCTTGCCGATCAGCTTCTCGCTGCCGGCGTAGTGCTCGCAGGCGGGCAGGGCGGGGAAGGGGTTCGCTTCGCGGTAGAGAACGGCGGCGGGGTGAAGCGCGGCGCTCACTGTGCGATCACCCCTTCCGTGCTTCTTAGCCCAGCATGCTGGCGACGCCGGCCTGCTCTTCCTTCAGCTCGGCGAGCGTCTTGTCCATCATGGTGCGTGCGTAGTCGTCGATGGCCAGCCCCGTCACGCGGGCGTACTCGCCATTGGCGCAGGTGACCGGCACGCCGTAGACGATGTCCTGCGGGATGCCGTAGGAGCCGTCCGAGGGGATGCCCATGGTGACCCACTTGCCGTTGGTGCCCAGCGCCCAGTCGCGCATGTGGTCGATGGCGGCGTTGGCGGCGGAGGCGGCCGAGGAGGCGCCGCGCGCCTCGATGATGGCGGCGCCGCGCTTGCCGACTTTCGGGATGTATTCGTTGCGGTACCAGGCCTCGTCGTTCACCATCTGCGGGGCGGGCTGGCCGGCCACGGTGCAGAAGCGGATGTCCGGGAACATGGTCGGGGAGTGGTTGCCCCAGACGATCATCTTCTCGATGTCGGTGACCGCCTTGCCGGTGCGCGTCGCCAGCTGCGAGACGGCGCGGTTGTGGTCCAGGCGCAGCATGGCGGTGAAGTTCTTCTTCGGCAGGTCGGGTGCCGAGCGCATGGCGATGTGGGCGTTGGTGTTGGCCGGGTTGCCGACCACCAGCACGCGCACGTTGCGCGAGGCGACGGCGTTGAGCGCCTTGCCCTGCTCGATGAAGATCTTCGCGTTTTCGAGCAGCAGGTCCTTGCGCTCCATGCCTGGGCCGCGCGGCCTGGCGCCGACGAGGAGGGCATAGTCGGTGTCCTTGAAGGCCACCATCGGGTCGGAAGCGCCGACCATGCCGGCCAGCAGCGGGAAGGCGCAATCCTCCAGTTCCATCATGACGCCCTTCAGCGCGGCCTGGGCCTTTTCCATGGGCAGCTCGAGCATCTGCAGGATGACGGGCTGGTCCTTGCCGAGCATATCGCCGCTGGCGATGCGGTAGAGCAGGGCGTAGCCGATCTGGCCGGCGGCGCCGGTGACGGTGACACGAACGGGGGATTTGGCCATGGAAGTGACTCCTCGATCAGGTTGTTCAAACGGGGCGCTCGCCGGTGGCGGAAGTGCTGAAATAAACGCCAGCGCGAATGCGGGCGATGGTAGAATTCTTTTTGCAGTGTGTCAATAGGTATTATATATCTTATATAAGACATAAGAGAGACTATAGACGTCATGGTTTTTTTGTGCTGAAATTGCTGCATGGCGCAAGTGTCTCCGACCTTCAGTCCGCTCTACCGCCAGATCAAGAACCTGATCCTGCAGGGGCTTGCATCGGGCGAATGGCGTCCCGGCGAGGCCATTCCCAGCGAGGCCGAACTGGCCGTCCGTTTCAACGTCAGCCAGGGCACGGTGCGCAAGGCCATCGACGAGATGGCCGCCGAAAACCTGGTCGTGCGCAAGCAGGGCAAGGGCACTTATGTTGCTTCGCACAACGACCCGCGCGCCTTCTTCCGCTTCCTTCGCGTCGTGCCCAACGAGGGCGGCGTCGCCGTGCCGCAAAGCGTGCCGCTCGAGTGCTGGCGTGCCAAGGCTGGCCAGGAGGCCGCGCGCATTCTCGATATTCCGCTCGGCGCTTCGATCAATATCGTGCGCCGCCTGCTCAAGTTCGACGGCAAGCCGGTCGTATTGGATGAAATCTACCTGCCGGGCGAGGTTTTCCAGGGCCTCACCCTCGAGGTGCTGCAGGGCAACCAGGATTCGCTCTACACGCTGTTCGAAACGCGTTTCGGCGTGCGCATGATCCGCGCCGAGGAGCGCATCCGTGCCGTGGCCGCCGACCGCGCCTCGGCCGAGCTTCTGAACGTGGACGAGGGCAGCCCCCTGCTTTCCGTGGAGCGCGTCACCTACACCTACGGCGACAAGCCGGTCGAGTGGCGGCGCGGCCTGTATTCCACGGCCGAGCATTACTACTTGAACGAGTTGAGCTGAGGCCGGCAGGGATGCCGGCGGCGGGATTTCAGAAGCTATAATTTGCGTTTTATCGGGGTATCGCAGCGCCTTATGTTGCGCTGCACAGCGCAGGGGGTAAGAAAGATGTCCGAAACCAGCATCAAAAAGGAGCGCCCGAAGCACCTTGACCTCACGGTCATCAAGCTGCCGCTACCGGGCTTTGCGTCGATTCTTCACCGGATCAGCGGGGCCGGGCTGTTCCTGATGCTGCCGTTCCTGATCTATCTGCTGCAGTTGAGCCTGGAATCGCCGCAGAGCTTCGAGACGTTCCGGGCCATAACGGGCCACTGGCTCGCCAAGCTCGTCCTGCTCGGCCTGCTGTGGGCCTTCCTGCACCACTTCTGCATGGGCATCCGCATCCTGCTGATCGACCTCGGCATGGGCACCGAGCTGCAGGCGGCGCGCGCCAGCGCCAAGGCCGTGATGGCCATCAGCCTGGCGCTGACCGTGATCCTGGGGGTGAAACTATGGTGAGCAAGATCATCGTCGGCGCGCACTACGGCCTGAAGGACTGGCTGGCGCAGCGCATCACCGCCGCCGTCATGGCGGCCTATACCCTGATCGTCGCCATTCTCCTGCTCGGGCAGGACAACCTCGGCTACGCCTCCTGGCGCGGCTTCATGGCCGGCGGCTTCATGCGCTTCTTCACCTTCCTCTTCATCGTCTGCCTGATCTGGCACGTCTGGGTCGGCGTGCGCGACATCTGGATGGATTACGTCAAGCCGACCGGCGTGCGCCTCGCGCTGCACGTGCTCACGCTCCTTGCCCTCGTCGGCTGTCTCGGCTGGGCGGCATCGATTCTCTGGAGACTGTAGGAGCTTATCCATGATGAATTCACGGATTGCGTTGCTGCCAGAAATCCCGAATGCTAGGCGCGGCGACGCAGCAATGCCCATCGCCTTGCAAGGAGCCGCAACGCCGCAGTCGGGCTTTCTGGCAGCAACCCTCCGGGACGCGGGAAGATGGCCCGCATGGCGGCGTTGCTCGTCGTTTATTTGGAATAACCAAACTGCACTCCTCGCGCCTTGCCCTGCGGGCCATCTTCCCGCGTCGCAACCGCGAATTCATCATGGATAAGCTCCAATGAAGATCACCAAACGCACATTCGACGCGGTCATCGTCGGCGCCGGCGGCGCCGGCCTGCGCGCCGCCCTGCAGCTGTCCGAATCCGGCCTCAAGACGGCCGTCATCACCAAGGTCTTTCCGACGCGCTCGCACACCGTGGCGGCGCAGGGCGGCGTCGCCGCCTCGCTCGGCAACTCCGAGGAGGACCACTGGCACTGGCACATGTACGACACCGTCAAGGGCTCCGACTGGCTCGGCGACCAGGACGCCATCGAGTTCATGTGCCGCAAGGCCAACGAGGTGGTGATCGAGCTCGAGCACTACGGCATGCCCTTCGACCGCACCGACGCCGGCAAGATCTACCAGCGCCCCTTCGGCGGCCACATGTCGAACTTCGGCGAGAAGCCGGTGCGCCGCTCCTGCGCCGCGGCCGACCGCACCGGCCACGCCATGCTGCATGCCCTCTACCAGAGGAACGTCAGGGCCAACACCCAGTTCTTCGTCGAGTGGATGGCGCTCGATCTCATCCGCGACGCCGAAGGCGAGGTGCTCGGCGTCACCGCGCTGGAAATGGAGACCGGCGAGATCGTCGCCTTCCAGGCCAAGGCCACCATCTTCGCCACCGGCGGCGCGGGCCGCATCTACTACTCCTCGACCAACGCCTTCATCAACACCGGCGACGGCCTCGGCATGGCGGCGCGCGCCTGCATCCCCCTCGAGGACATGGAGTTCTGGCAATTCCACCCGACCGGCGTCGCCGGCGCCGGCGTGCTCATCACCGAGGGCGTGCGCGGCGAAGGCGGCATCCTGAGGAACAGCGCCGGCGAGCGCTTCATGGAGCGCTACGCGCCCAACGCCAAGGACCTCGCCTCGCGCGACGTCGTCTCGCGCGCCATGGTGACCGAGATCAACGAGGGGCGCGGCTGCGGCCCGAACAAGGATTTCGTGCTGCTCGACATCACCCACCTCGACCCGAAGGTGATCATGCAGCGCCTGCCCGGCATCCGCGAGATCTCCATCCAGTTCGCCGGCACCGACCCGATCAAGGAGCCGATCCCCGTCGTGCCGACCTGCCATTACCAGATGGGCGGCATCCCGACCAACTACGGCGGTCAGGTGGTGGCGCCGCGCGGCTCGAGCATGAACGTCGCCGTGCCCGGTTTCTACGCCGCCGGCGAGTGCGCCTGCGCCTCGGTGCACGGCGCCAACCGCCTCGGCACCAACTCGCTGCTCGACCTGCTGGTGTTCGGCAAGTCCGCCGGCGAGAGCGCCGTCGAGGACGTGAAGAAATCGACCAAGGCGCACAAGGACCTGCCGCAGGAGGCCATCGAGCGCACGCTGGTGCGCCTCGACCGCCTCGACACGCAGCAGGGCGGCGCCGACGTGCACGAGACGCGCCTCGCCATGCAGCGCACCATGCAGAACCACTGCGGCGTGTTCCGCTTCGCCGACAAGCTGAAGGACGGCGTGGCGAAGATCCTCGAGGTGCAGAAGGACGTGCAGCACGCGGAGATCAAGGACAAGTCGAAGGTCTTCAACACCGCCCGCATCGAGGCGCTGGAGCTGGAAAACCTGATCGAGGTGGCCGTCTCCACCATGATCTCGGCCGAGGCGCGCAAGGAGTCGCGCGGCGCCCACGTCCGCGACGACGCGCCCGACACCGCCGAGCGCCCGAACGGCCGCGACGATACGAACTGGCTCAAGCACACCCTGTGGTTCAAGGAGGGCAACCGCCTCGACTACAAGTCGGTGAAGCTGACCCCGCTCACCGTGCCCACCATCGAGCTGAAGAAGCGCGCGTACTGAGGAGTTCCGGAAGATGACGACGAGGACCATGCAGTTCAAGATCTACCGCTACGATCCGGACAAGGACGACAAGCCTTACCTGCAGGACATCTCGGTCGAGGTCGACGCCACCGACCGCAAGCTGCTCGACGCCCTGGTGAAGCTGAAGGCGAAGGACGACACCATCGCCTTTCGCCGCTCCTGCCGCGAGGGTGTCTGCGGCTCCGACGCATTGAACATCAACGGCCGCAACGGCCTCGCCTGCCTGACCGAGCTGAAGGACCTGCCCGAGCCGGTGGTGCTGCGCCCGCTGCCGGGGCTGCCCGTCATCCGCGACCTGATCGTGGACATGACGCAGTTCTTCAAGCAGTACCACTCGATCAAGCCCTACCTCATCAACAACGACCCGCCGCCCGAAACCGAGCGTTTGCAGACGCCCGAGGAGCGCGAGGAGCTCAACGGCGTGTACGAGTGCATCCTGTGCGCCTGCTGCTCGACCTCCTGCCCGTCGTTCTGGTGGAACCCGGACAAGTTCGTCGGCCCGGCCGGCCTGCTTCAGGCCTACCGCTTCATCGCCGACACGCGCGACCAGGCGACCAGCGAGCGCCTCGACAACCTCGAGGACCCGTATCGCCTGTTCCGCTGCCACACCATCATGAACTGCGTCGACGTCTGCCCGAAGGGCCTCAACCCGACGCGGGCGATCGGCAAGATCAAGGACATGATGGTGAGGAGGGCGGTCTGATAGTGGATGACCGCGGGGCGCGGCTGCGTCGCCTGCGCTGGCACTGCCGGCGCGCCCTGCTGGAGCTGGACCTGATGTTCCAGCGCTTCTGGGCCCGCACCGGCGACGCGCTCGACGCGGCGGAGGCGGCGGCGCTGGAACGGCTGGTGGCGATGGAAGACCACGACCTGTGGGATTTGGTGTGCGGCCGGACGGAGACGGACGACGCGCAATTGAAGGGCATGATCGCGCGGCTGCGCCAGGAATGACGCGGACGCCGGTCGGGAGAGCAACCTTAACTGGACTCAAACTGAGGTAATCCTATGAGCACGCAACGCATGGCAACCCTGACGGTAGACGGCAAGTCCGTGGAATTCCCGGTGATGAAGGGCACCCACGGCAACGACGTCATCGACATCCGCACCCTTGGCGCCAAGACCGGCCTGTTCACCTACGATTCGGGCTTCCTGTCGACCGCCAGCTGCCAGTCGAAGATCACCTACATCGACGGCGACAAGGGCGAGCTGCTCTATCGCGGCTACCCGATCGAGCAGCTGGCCGAGAAGTGCAGCTTCCTCGAGGTGGCCTATCTGCTGAAGAACGGCGAGCTGCCCAATGTCAAGCAGAAGGCCGAGTTCGAGGGCCTCATCAAGAACCACTCGATGGTGCACGAGCAGCTGGTGAAGTTCTACCAGGGCTTCCGCCGCGACGCGCACCCGATGGCCGTCATGGTCGGCGTGGTCGGTGCGCTCGCCGCCTTCTACCACGAGGCGATGGACTTCTCCGATGCCGCCCACCGCAGCATCTCCTTCAACCGGCTGGTCGCCAAGCTGCCGACCATCGTCGCCATGGCTTACAAGTACAACGTTGGCCAGCCCTTCATGTACCCGCGCAACGAGCTGTCCTACGCCGGCAACTTCATGCACATGATGTTCGGCACGCCGTGCGAGAAGTACGAGCCCAACCCCGTCATCGAGCGCGCCCTCGACGTCATCTTCACCCTGCATGCCGACCACGAGCAGAACGCCTCCACGTCCACCGTGCGACTGGCCGGCTCGTCGGGCGCCAACCCCTTCGCCTGCATCTCCGCCGGCATCGCCTGCCTGTGGGGCCCGGCGCACGGCGGCGCCAACGAGGCCTGCCTGCAGATGCTCGAGGAGATCGGCGACGTCTCGCGTGTTGGCGAGTACATCAAGCGTGCCAAGGACAAGAACGACTCCTTCAAGCTGATGGGCTTCGGCCACCGCGTGTACAAGAACTTCGATCCGCGCGCCAAGCTGATGCGCAAGGTCTGCCACGACGTGCTGACCGAACTCGGCCTGCAGGACGACCGCCTCTTCAAGCTGGCGATGGAACTCGAAAAGATTGCCCTCGAGGATTCTTACTTCATCGAGAAGAAGCTCTATCCGAATGTCGACTTCTACTCCGGCATCGTGCAGAAGGCGATCGGCATCCCCACCTCGATGTTCACCTGCATCTTCGCGCTGGCCCGCACGGTCGGCTGGATGACGCAGTGGGAGGAAATGATCACCGACTCCGAGTACAAGATCGGCCGCCCGCGCCAGCTCTACATCGGCGCCGCGCGCCGCGACGTGCAGCCGATGGACAAGCGCTAAGCCGAAAAGACGGGGCGCGGGGAGGGCAGCCCTCCCCGCAGCCCGCACCGCAACGCCCCCTGCCCCGACATCCCTCCACGAGGACATCGCATGAGCCTGATGAAACAAATGCTCGGCAACTCGTATCTCTTCGGCGCCAATGCGCCTTTCATCGAGGAGCTCTACGAATCCTATCTCGAGAATCCGGCGTCCGTCAGCGACGTCTGGCGCGACTACTTCGACCGCTTGCAGAACCTGCCCGGTGCCGGCGTGGGCGCCGGCCGTGATGTCGCCCACGCCCCGGTCGTCGCCTCCTTCGCCCAGCGTGCCAAGCTCGGCACGCTGCGTGTCGCGCCGACCGGCGCCGGCGCCGACAAGAAGCAGGTCGCCGTGCTGCAGCTCATCAACGCCTACCGCTTCCTCGGCAACCGCTGGGCCCAGCTCGATCCCTTGAAGCGCCAGGAGCGCCCGGCCATCCAGGAACTCGACCCGGCCTTCTACGGCTTCACCGAGGCCGACCTCGGCCAGAGCTTCGCCACCGGCAGCTTTTCCGCCGCTCCCGAGCAGGCCACGCTGCGCGAGATCCTCGAGGCGCTGCGCCAGACCTACTGCGGCACCATCGGCGCCGAGTACATGTACCTCTCCGACGTGGCGCAGAAGCGCTGGATCCAGGCCAAGCTGGAGACCATCCGCTCGACGCCCGGCTACGCCGCCGAGGACAAGCGCCGCTACCTGCGCATGGTGACCCAGGCCGAGACGCTCGAGCGCTACCTGCATACCCGCTACGTCGGCCAGAAGCGCTTCTCGCTCGAGGGCGGCGAGTCGCTCATTCTCGCCATGGACCAGCTCATCCGCACCGCCGGCGTCGTCGGCGTGCAGGAGATGGTCATCGGCATGGCCCATCGCGGCCGCCTCAACGTGCTGGTGAATACCCTGGGCAAACAGCCCTCGACGCTCTTCGCCGAATTCGAGGGCAAGAAGGCCTCGGTGCTCTCCGCCGGCGACGTCAAGTACCACATGGGCTATTCCTCCGACGTCGCCACCCCGGGCGGCCCGATGCACCTGACGCTGGCCTTCAACCCCTCGCACCTCGAGATCGTGAACCCGGTCGTGGCCGGCTCGGTGTATGCGCGCCAGGTCAAGCGCGGGCCGAACGGCAAGGCCGAGGCGCTGCCGGTGCTCATCCACGGCGACGCCGCCGTCGCCGGCCAGGGCGTGAACCAGGAGATGCTCAACTTCTCGCAGACGCGCGGCTACGGCACCGGCGGCACGGTGCACCTGATCGTAAACAACCAGATCGGCTTTACCACCTCCGATCTGCGTGACTACCGCTCCTCGCTCTACTGCACCGACATCTTCAAGATGGTCGAGGCACCGATCTTCCACGTGAATGGCGACGACCCCGAGGCGGTCGCCCTGGTGACGCAGATCGCCATGGAGTTCCGCCAGGAGTTCAGGAAGGACGTCGTCGTCGACATCGTCTGCTTCCGCAAGCTCGGCCACAACGAGCAGGACGAGCCGATGGTGACCCAGCCGCTCATGTACAAGAAGATCGGCCAGCACCCAGGCACGCGCAAGCTCTACGCCGACAAGCTCGAGGCGCAGGGCGTCATCGCCTCGGGCGACGCCGAGCAGATGATCAGGGACTACCGCGCCGCGCTCGACGAGGGCCGTCACCTGATCGACCCGGTCATCAGCGACTACAACAGCAAGTTCGCCATCGACTGGACGCCGCACATCAACGTGAAATACACCGAGAAGTGCGACACCACGGTGCCGCTGAAGGAGCTGAAGCGCCTCTCCGAGCGCCTCACCGACATCCCGGCCAACTTCACACTGCATTCGCGCGTGCAGAAGATCATCGAGGATCGCCGCGCCATGGGCGCCGGCAAGCTGCCGGTCGACTGGGGCATGGGCGAGAACCTCGCCTACGCCACGCTGCTCGCCGCCGGCTTCAACGTGC
>Ga0233425_10007554_pt1 | contig 15186 bp, 11 predicted proteins | sample Watercolumn_Towu_2_FD_181712 | JGI IMG/M metagenome (GOLD analysis project Ga0233425, IMG submission 181712) | Freshwater microbial communities from Lake Towuti, South Sulawesi, Indonesia - Watercolumn_Towuti2014_140_MG | ecosystem: Environmental > Aquatic > Freshwater > Lake | place...
TTTACCCCCCCCCCCGAATTCGGGCTCCTCAGACCGCTGTCTGAGGCGTTGCGAGCGGGGGTTTTCATTGGCAAGGTGGGTTGGTGAATCAATTTGAAAAAGCGCTGGCTGACTCTGGCCAGCCAAGCATCTTCGAGTCAGAGAATGAACAACGAAGGGCGGTAGCCATGGCGGCGGGCGGCGGGGTTGTTGAGCCAAAAATTGCAATCCTCCTTTGCACCTACCACGGCCAGCACTATCTCGCAGAACAACTGGATTCTTTTCAGGCCCAGTCCCACTCCAACTGGGAAGTCTGGGCCTCAGATGACGGATCCGAAGACGACACGCACGCGATCCTCAAGACCTACCAACAAAAATGGCCCGCAGGTCGGCTTTCCATCCATTTCGGGCCTGCCGAGGGGTTTGCGGCGAACTTCCTGTCTTTAACCTGTAAAGCCAGCATCGAGGCGGATTACTACGCCTATTCCGATCAGGATGACGTTTGGGAAACTGACAAGCTTGAACGCGCCGTTCGCTGGTTGGAAACCGTTTCCCCAAATATTCCCGCGCTCTACTGCTCACGTACCCGGCTGGTCGATGCCGAGAACAACGAGATCGGTTTATCCCCGCTCTTTTCCAAGCCTCCAAGCTTTGCCAATGCGCTCATGCAAAACATTGGCGGTGGCAATACCATGGTGTTCAACAATGTGGCCCGTGCGCTTTTGCGCGCAGCCGGGGAAGACACTCCGGTGATTACCCATGACTGGTGGGCTTACATGTTGGTCACGGGTTGTGGCGGCAAAGTGTTTTACGACAGCTATCCATCGCTGCGCTATCGTCAGCACGACGGCAACCTGGTGGGGATGAATGCCACCTGGGCAGCGCGTTTCAAACGCATGCGCATGCTGTGGGAAGGCCGTTTCAGGAGCTGGAACGATAGCAACATCGCTGGTTTGCGTAAATTGCAGCACAAGCTCACGCCAGAGAATCGTGAAACCCTGGATCGCTTTGCCAATGCCCGGCAGATGAGTCTGATACCGCGTTTGCTTCACCTGAGGCGCAGTGGCATTTATCGCCAAACCTTGTTCGGCAATCTGGGCCTGATTGCCGCCGCCATTTTCGGGAAGATTTAAACCATGACAATTCTGGTCACCGGCGGTGCCGGCTTTATTGGTAGCAACTTTGTGCTCGACTGGCTGGCCCAGTGCGACGAGCCCGTCATCAACCTCGACAAGCTCACCTACGCCGGCAACCTGGAAAACGTGGCCAGCCTGCAGGGCGATGCGCGCCACACCTTCGTGCAAGGCGACCTGGGCGACCGCTCCCTCGTCGACCGCCTGCTGGCCCAGCACCGTCCCCGCGCCGTGCTGCACTTTGCCGCCGAAAGCCACGTGGACCGTTCCATTCACGGCCCGGAAGACTTTATCCAGACCAACATCGTCGGCACCTTCCGTCTGCTCGAAGCCGTGCGCGCCTACTGGTCGGCACTGCCCGAAGCCGACAAAACCGCCTTCCGCTTCCTGCACGTCAGCACCGACGAGGTGTACGGCACACTCAGCAAAGACGATCCCCCGTTTGCCGAGACCCACCCCTACGAGCCCAACAGCCCCTACAGCGCCAGCAAAGCCGCCAGCGACCACCTGGTGCGCGCCTGGCACCACACCTACGGACTGCCGGTGCTCACCACCAACTGCAGCAACAACTACGGGCCGTATCACTTTCCCGAGAAGCTCATCCCGCTGATGATCGTCAATGCCTTGGCCGGCAAGCCCTTGCCGGTCTACGGCGACGGCCAGCAGATCCGTGACTGGCTCTTCGTGAAAGATCATTGCAGTGCCATCCGCCGCGTGCTGGAAGCCGGGCGCCTGGGCGAGACCTACAACGTGGGCGGCTGGAACGAAATGCCCAACATAGAGATCGTGCATACCGTGTGTGCCCTGCTGGATGAGCTGCGCCCCAAAGTCGATGGCAGCAGCTACACCACCCAAATCACCTTCGTGCAGGATCGTCCGGGCCACGACCGCCGCTACGCCATCGACGCGCGCAAGATCGAACGCGAACTGGGGTGGAGGCCTGCCGAGACCTTCGAGACCGGCATCCGCAAGACAGTCCAGTGGTATCTGGCCAACCCTGGATGGGTGCAGCACGTGCAAAGCGGCAGTTACCGGGATTGGGTCAGCAAGCAATATGGTGAAGAGGTGGCCGCATGAACCGCAAAGGCATCATCCTCGCCGGCGGTTCCGGCACCCGTTTGCACCCGGCCACGCTGGCCATCAGCAAGCAACTCCTGCCGGTCTTTGACAAGCCCATGATCTATTACCCGCTCAGCACCCTGATGCTGGCGGGCATGCGCGACATTCTCATCATCAGCACCCCGCAGGATACGCCGCGATTCCAGCAGCTCCTGGGCGATGGCAGCCAGTGGGGGCTCAACCTGCAATACGCCATCCAGCCTAGCCCGGATGGCCTGGCGCAAGCCTTCCTGATCGGCGAGGCCTTCATCGGCCACCAACCTTCCGCGCTCGTGCTGGGTGACAACATCTTCTACGGCCACGATTTTCACCACCTGCTGGCCAATGCCATGGCCCGCACCCAGGGTGCCAGCGTGTTTGCTTACCATGTGCATGACCCGGAGCGCTATGGTGTGGCGGCGTTCGACACCCAAGGCAAGGTGCTGTCTCTGGACGAAAAGCCCAGGCAACCCAAATCCAACTATGCCGTCACCGGCCTCTATTTCTACGACAATCAGGTCGTCGAGTTGGCCAAGGCCCTCAAGCCATCGCCACGCGGTGAACTGGAAATCACCGACCTCAACCGGCTGTATCTGGAGCAGGGCCAACTCAACGTGGAGATCATGGGCCGGGGCTACGCCTGGCTGGATACCGGAACCCACGAATCCCTGCTCGATGCCAGCCAGTTCATCGCCACTCTGGAAAACCGCCAAGGCTTGAAAGTAGCCTGCCCCGAAGAAATCGCCTTCCGCCAAGGCTGGATCGACGCTGGCCAACTGGAGGCGCTGGCCCAACCCCTGACCAAGAATGGCTACGGCCAGTATCTGCTGAGAATGTTCAAGGAAAACGTATTCCGATGAAGGCCATACCGCTTGCCATCCCCGATGTCGTCCTCATCGAACCCAAAGTGTTCGGCGACGACCGCGGCTTCTTTTTTGAAAGTTTCAACCAGGCGCAGTTTGAAGCAGCCATCGGCAAACCCGTGCAATTCGTACAAGACAACCACAGCTGCAGTGCAAAGAACGTGTTGCGCGGCCTGCACTACCAGATCCAGCAGCCGCAGGGAAAGCTGGTGCGGGTGGTGCAGGGCGAAGTCTTCGATGTAGCGGTCGACCTCAGAAAAAGCTCAAAAACCTTCGGCCAATGGGTGGGTGAGATCCTCTCCGCCGAAAACAAGCGCCAGCTCTGGATTCCTGAGGGCTTTGCCCACGGTTTCATCGTTGTGAGCGACACCGCCGAGTTTCTCTACAAAACCACGGACTATTACGCGCCAGCCCATGAGCGCTGCATCCTCTGGAGCGATACCACCCTTCAGATCGCGTGGCCCCAGGGCATCCAGCCCATTCTTTCCGCCAAAGATGCGCAGGGCAAAGCTTTTGCTGAAGCCGAGGTATTCGCCTGATGCGCAACTTTCCCGCCACACCCGTCGAAATGGTGGCCAGCCTCTGGCGCAACCGCAGCCTCATCCATGCCTCCGCCAAGCGTGAAGTGCTGGGCCGCTACCGCGGCTCGGCCATGGGCTTGTTATGGTCTTTCTTCAACCCCGTGTTCATGCTGGTTGTTTACACCTTCGTCTTCAGCGAGGTTTTCAAGGCCCGCTGGAGCGCCGGCAGCGAATCCAAAACCGAATTTGCCCTGGTGCTCTTTGCCGGGTTGATCATGTTCAACCTGTTCGCCGAATGCATCAATCGCGCACCCAGCCTGATCCTTTCCAACGTCAACTACGTCAAGAAAGTGGTTTTCCCGCTGGAAATCCTGCCCTTTGTCGGCCTGCTCTCTGCCCTCTACCACATGCTCATCAGCCTGGGCGTGTGGCTTGTGGCTTACCTGATTCTGTTTGACATTCCGCACCCCACCGCGCTTTATCTGCCGCTGATCGTGCTGCCTTTCGTTCTATTCATCATGGGCCTGAGCTGGGCCTTGGCTTCGCTGGGGGTCTACCTGCGAGATGTGGGGCAGTTCATCGGTGTCGTCACCACCGTGCTCATGTTCCTAAGCCCCATCTTTTATCCGGCCACGGCATTGCCGGAGGCGTACCGTCACCTGCTTTACCTCAACCCGCTCACCCCGGTGATCGAGCAGACGCGGGCGGTGCTGTATTTCGGAGAATCACCCGACTTCTTGATGCTGGCCATCTACTGGCTCGCCACCATCATCATCGCCTGGCTGGGCTTTGCCTGGTTTCAGAAAACACGCAAGGGGTTTGCCGATGTTCTGTAACGTCAAATGCCGTCCTGCCAGCGCCGACTTTTTGGGGGTGTGTGCATGAGCGACGACATCGCCATCAAAGTCGAAGGCTTGAGCAAGTGCTACCACATCTACGACCAACCCCGCGACCGCCTCAAGCAGATGATTTTGCCGCGCCTGCAGCGTGCGGTGGGAGCGGCATCGAAGCCATATTTTCGCGAGTTCTGGGCGCTCAAGGATGTGAGCTTCGAAGTCAAGAAAGGTGAAACCGTCGGCATCATCGGGCGCAATGGCAGTGGCAAATCCACCCTGCTGCAGATGATCTGCGGCACGCTCAACCCCACCGGCGGCAGCATTCAAACCAACGGACGCATTGCGGCGTTGCTGGAACTGGGTTCGGGTTTCAACCCTGAGTTCACGGGGCGCGAAAACGTCTACATGAATGCTGCGGTTCTTGGGTTGTCCGACGACGAGATCGATGCCCGGTTCGATGAAATTGTCTCGTTCGCTGACATTGGTGATTTCATCGAACAGCCTGTCAAGACCTACTCCAGCGGCATGATGGTGCGGTTGGCGTTCGCGGTAGCTGTGCACGTCAACGCCGAGATATTGATTGTCGATGAAGCTCTGGCGGTTGGTGACATCGCTTTTCAGCACAAGTGCTTCCAGAAAGTCCAGGAACTTCGCGTCCGTGGCACGACAATACTGCTCGTGTCACATGACCTCGGCTCAATTGTTGAGTTCTGCAATCGCGCATTCGTGCTGAACACAGGGGCAATGGTCTTCACGGGACTTGCACTGGAGTCTGTCAATCAGTTCAAGCAACTTTTGTCTCTTGGGTCAACTGAGAGAGCTTTGGCGATTCCTAATTCGGCCGGACGGACCAAGCCAATGTGGCTAGCCAACAGATCGCCTTTGCACACCGCACATCCTGTAAACCCGGCAAAGTGTGAATATGGAGACGGGATAGCGACGATTTTCGACTGGGGAATATTGACCACCAGCGAAACTCCGGTATCGGCCATCGAGAGCAACGACACCGTCGAAGTATTGATATTCGTACGTTTTCATAGCCACTGCGCTGCCCCGATTATTGGCTACTTCATAACGGACGCAAAAGGTCGTGAGATCGTGGGAACAAACACATTCTACGAAGGCGCGACGATCGGGCCAAAAGAGCCGGGGGACGAGGTCTGCGTCAGTTTCAAACAGCGCCTAAGAGTTTCGCCTGGCGAATACTTTCTGAATATCGGCTGCAGCGAATACATTGGCGAGCACATCGCTGTTCACCACAGGCTGTACAGGATTACTTCGCTTTCAATCTACTCATCGAATAAGTTTGTTGGGTTCTTCCGCCTAGATACAGATACAACAATTAACATCTTAAAAAGAAGCTGACCTAATGAAAAAAATAGCTCATTTTGGTGCCTTCGACCACTCGAGTTTTGGTGATCTGCTCTTCCCTCGTATAGCCGAGCACTTCCTTTCAGATTTTCAATTGATCCATATCGCCCCAACTCATATCCCTTCCGGGTGGCACGACGCACAACCGATCATAGGGGTACATGAAGCGCTAGATCGAACCGATTGGAATGGAATTCTGATCGGAGGTGGAGACATTATCCAAACCGGTGCTTGGAGTTCGGAGAAATGGAAGCGTCACTTCGATACCCCATTCTGCAGTCTGCCAAGCATCTGGGCCGGTGCGTGTCTTCTCTCTGCCAAACTTGATATCCCCCTGGCCTGGAATTCACCGGGTGTTCCTGCCCCGTTTCCAGCGAATTACGCGGAGATCGCACGATTGGCCCTTGATGCGTCCGACTACTTAGCGGTTCGCGACCAGTCCGGCGCAAACCATCTCTCGCAGTACACTGGTCGAAGCATTTCAATTGTGCCTGACTCGGCGATCCTGATGCGTCAGGTTTGGCAAGCTCGTTCAGGTGGCAGTGATGATCTAGCCGTTTCCATCGGACGGAGCGACATTGATGCGTCCGTCGGTGACATTCGGTGCGCGCTTGCGAGCTATCGAAAAAGTCGTGGCAAACACGCGAAGACTGTGGCTGTTCAACTCATGCCATGGGAGTTCGAGTTCGACGACTACGAGGGGGCACTGAGGAAAAACGATATCGATGCTGACGTCGCCCCGCCACTCCACATCCAGTCGATAGTGGACACAATCGCAAACTCTAATGGATATATCGGTAACTCGCTACATGGCCTGATTGCGGCAATCTCATACGGCATTCCGGCCGTCCTGGTGCCTCCGGCCGGAAAGTCATCGCATAAATATGAGGGTTTTCTTCGAACGGCTGGGCTGAACGTATCAGCACACCTTGCGACTTCGTGGACGATGGCAGTCGAGCTATTGGCCGCTCAAGGACAGCCGATAGTCCCACGCGCAACTGTTGAGTGTATTGAAGCCCATTGGACTGCCATTCGTACGGCATTGAATGCGTGCCCGGTGGGCAAGAAACAGATTTGGAGCCAATTTAGTCGGTTACTCAGCGAGCAAGGTGAGCGGCTCGGACTTCTAGGGATGACGCCTGATTGTTTTCGCGATAACTCAAGGAGCGCGATCGACCAGTTGGGCCGTGTAGCATCAGAGCGAGCTTCCCATATTAAATCATTACACGAGGAAATAACCACACGCGATACGCTTATCACGCGACTGACGACAGCGGCGGTAGAACGTGACGGCCAGATCGCCAGCCTGGGCCAAGCCGTATCCGAGCGTGACGTGCAGATCGCCAGCCTGAGCCAGACCGTGACCGAGCGTGACGGACAGATTGCCAACCTTACTGAAGAAGCGGTTCGCCGGGGTGAGTGGGCGTTGCGGTTGGATGCGGAACTGAAGGAAACGCAAGCAAAGTTGTCAAAAATCGCCCAGAGCAATTCTTGGCGCCTCACCAAGCCGTTGAGAGAACTGCGCAGATGGACGACTCAGCCAGCCCAACAAGCGCATCGCTATATGCGGGCGGGCCTTCGCCTATCTAAGCACGCCTACCAAGCATTGCCGCTTTCCGCACAAACCAAGGCCAAGCACCGTTCATATTTAGCGAAGGTGGCACCTACAGCACTGTTACTGAGTGGCAGTCACGCCTTGACGATTCCGGCACTTGCTGCCCCCGCTCAAACCTTGCCGCAACAAACAAGCTCACCAATAGATCCGACATCGTTGCCAACTGTTTCTGCGCTACCAACAAGCAACGCCCCGCATGTCTCCGTGGTTATCCCGATTTACGGAAAGCTGGAATACACGCTGCGTTGTCTGGATTCGATTGTCCAAAACCCGCCGACTGCGCCTTTTGAAGTCATCGTGGTGGATGATTGTTCTTCAGACAATTCGGTCAAGTTCTTGCAGAATATTGTTGGCATTCGCCTGATCCAGAATTCTGAAAACCAGGGATTTATACGCAGCTGCAACAGCGGGGCCTCGGCGGCCCTAGGCAAGTATGTGCTTTTCCTGAACAACGATACGCAGGTAACCTCAGAGTGGTTGGATGCTTTGTTGCAGACTTTCCGTGATTTCCCCGGCACGGGCTTGGCGGGTTCCAAGCTGGTTTACCCGGATGACCGCCTGCAAGAAGCAGGCGGCATCATTTGGCAAGACGGTAGCGCATGGAATTTTGGCCGCTTTCAAGATCCCTCGCTACCTGTCTACAACTACGCGCGCGAAGTGGATTACTGTTCGGGCGCTTCGATCATGGTACCCAAGGCATTGTTTGACGAGTTGGGCGGCTTTGACGAGCATTACTTGCCCGCATACTGCGAAGACAGTGACCTTGCGCTGAAGATTCGCGACAAGGGTTATCGAGTCATCTACCAGCCGATGTCCTCCGTCATCCATTTTGAGGGCGTGACCTCTGGCACGGATACATCGCAAGGGGTAAAGGCCTATCAGGTTGAAAATGCCAAGAAATTGTTTGCCCGGTGGCAAGAAAGGTTGAAAGGCCACCAGGAACCGGGGCACGACGTAGATAACGCCAAAGATAGAAGAGCAAAGCACCGAGTGCTGGTGCTTGACCATTGCACGCCAACACCTGATCAGGACGCAGGCTCGGTGACGGTTTTCAACCTGCTGCTGCTGCTCCGAGAAATGGACTTCCAGGTGACCTTCATCCCGGAAGATAACTTTCTATACATGCCGGGATACACTACCGCGCTGCAAGCCGTCGGCATCGAGGTGCTCTATGCGCCCCATTACACAAGTGTTGCACAGCACTTGAAAGAGGCAGGCCAGCGGTACGACTTGGCGTTTTTGTTCCGCCCGGGTGTTGTTGAACGACATCTGAAAGACATCCGCAAATATTGCCCCAAAACCAAGGTGCTTTATCACACCGTAGACCTGCATTTCCTGCGCATGACCCGCGAGGCTGAACTTCTGAACGACAGCCTCAAGCTAAAAGAAGCGGAAGATATGAAGGGCAGAGAACTAGCAGCGATTCAGTCCTCTGATGCATCTATCGTCCACAGCACAGCAGAATTTGAGTTGCTTAGCCCGGCGCTGCCCGAAGCAAAACTGCATGTTTTCCCGCTAATCATGAATGTGCCAGGAACAACCGTTGGGTTCCAGCAGCGCCGTGATCTAGTTTTCGTCGGCGGCTACCAGCATACCCCTAACGTCGATGCTGTCAAATTCATGGTGAAGGAAATCATGCCACTGTTGCGGCAGCGGCTACCCGGGGTACGCTTTTATGCGGTCGGCAGCAAACCACCAGAAGAAATAAAGGCACTCGCTTGTGAAGATGTTGTCATCACCGGTTTTGTCAAGGATCTAAATCCGCTACTGGACAAAATGCGAGTTTTGGTTGCCCCACTGCGATACGGCGCTGGGATCAAGGGCAAGATCGGTACAGCCATGGCAGTTGGGTTGCCGGTGGTAGCGTCATCTCTAGCGGCGGAGGGCATGTCATTGACCGACGGAGAGAATATCTTGATTGCTGATGATCCTGAATCTTTTTTGGCCGCGATAGTCAATCTTTACGAAAGTGAAGAGTTTTGGTGCAGGTTAAGCGTGGATGGTGTTAAATTGGCCGACCACTTATGGGGGGGGCGAGCAGCTTGGAAAACATTTCAGTTTATCCTTAAAGATTTGGGTTTTAAATTTCCAGACACAATTTCAATTGTACCCCTGTATTCTTCGAAACAATAATAAGTCGATATGAGTCTCGGTGTTTGGCGGTTTTTTTTGGCTGTTTTAGTTGCTATTTCTCATTTGTGGGACGGCATGATTCATGGGCCGGCAGCATATGCTGTGTGGGGGTTTTTTTTTGATTAGCGGGTATCTTATGACCGTGGGCTTGCTTACTCGTTATGGAGAAGGTTGGGCTGGGCTTCTTGATTATGCGATTAATCGATTTTTGCGGATTTATCCGACGTACTACATTGCATGTTTATTCGGAGCACTGGCTCTTTTTTTGATGCCAAAATTCGGAGTCACTCTTTCGCTTCTCAATCCTGAATTTGCATTTCCTTTAGGTTGGCGCGACTGGATGACTAATGTTTTTTTAGTTCCTATATTTGGTGGAAGTAGCGGGCTCGTTCCCGTGTCAGGTGCGTTAGGGGTTGAAGTCGGTGTCTACTTATTACTTCCACTCTTGGCTCGCGGACCGGCTGTCGCCTTGTTGGGGACGATACTTAGCGGCCTGCTTAATATAAAGTACGGAATTGAAACGTCGAACTTCACATTCCGCTACTCCTCTTTTTTGACGGCGTTTATGGCTTTTTCAATCGGTTCGCTGGTTGCGCATTATCGTTGTCAATTAAAATTTCTTTGTTCACCGTTATTAAGCAGTCTTGCTTGGGTCGCGAATTCGCTTGTATGGCTGCTTTTTGATCAATGGCCTTGGAATTGGGGACTGTATTTTTCTTTGGTACTATCGGCCTGGGTCCTCATTTCTTTTGCGGATCGCGAAGCAGGGTCTATTGATCGTTGGTTTGGGGATCTTTCATATCCCGTCTACTTATTTCATACGGTCATGGCAGTTTGGTGGTTTGGTATATTTGAAATGAAGCGAACCGTTGGATTTTTCTTGTGCGGTATGTTGGGGACGATTCTAGTTTCATGGATCATGGTCTTATTTGTTGATCGCCCGTTGGAACAGCGCTTCAAACGACGTCGAATTAGGGTGGGCTGATTATATTCTTGTGGGTAGCTGTGGAGGTAAACTTTTATTCTTCAACAATTCATGGATGTCTGGACGGTGAGTGCTTGGAGTTGTCAGCACGTACTATATTTGCAAAAAATATTGTTATTTAAATTCTTAGAAGGGATTTTATTATGAAAGCAAAAATACTGATTGGCGTTCTTTCCATTGTGGCAGTTCTCTCGGCCTGCGATAAGGCAGAGCGGACAAATCAATTAGCCTCCGCTGTTGTTTCTCCGAATGTCGATTTGAAAGTTGTGAACTGGGGACCGCAATTTGCGAAAGCGGGTACTAATCCAAACTTACAGCCGGATGGAAGTGTGGGGCTGTGGGTTGAGGTTGCAGGGGGGCAAGGGTTGGGCGAGGCGCAAGTTATTTTTGCTGGTAAGCCGGCTAAATTAACAACAGTTCAAGATAAATTAATAACGGCTGCAGTTGATCCTCTCCAACTTTCTCAAGTGGGTGAAAGAGAAGTTTTCATCAAGCAAAGTGGGACGGGAAAGCTATTTCCAGTAGGAGTTTTTAAGATTACGGCTCAATAGGGCGTGAGAGTATGCGTGTGTTGACCGTTGGTGCGTCAGGATATATTGGCAAACCGTTGTTCGAACGTTCTAAATTTGCGGGTATTGCGGGGGGAACTTCAACCAGTGACGCGCCTGGGTTAACATCCCTGCGCTTGGAGTGCCCCGAAAATTTTGACTATGGAACAATTTGCGCTGGTGATGCAGTGCTTTTGTCGGCTGCTATTTCATCACCAGACATATGCGCCTGCGAGCACGACTGGGCTTGGTCTGTGAACGTCACTGGCACGTCGAGCTTCATCCAGAGCGTTATTGATCGCGGTGCCCACGTGGTCTTCTTTTCCAGCGACACCGTCTACGGCGAGCGCGCAGACGGATTCGACGAGACAGCAGTGTGCAATCCGGCCGGTGAATACGCAGAAATGAAGCGCGAGGTCGAACGACGATTCTCGGGTAACGCATCATTCAAGGCGATTCGTCTTTCGTACGTGTTCTCTCGCGAAGACAAGTTCAGCCGCTACCTGGCCGGTTGCGCCGAGCGTAACGAGGAAGCAGACCTTTTCCATCCGTTTTTTCGCGCCATCGTTCATCGCGACGATGTCGTCGAAGGTGCGTTGGCACTAGCGGCACGCTGGAATGAGTTTCCAGAGCAGATCATCAACTTCGGCGGCCCACAGGTACTTTCCCGAGTTGATTTTGCCGAATGCCTGCGCGAGGTTTGCCTCCATGACCTGCGCTTTAAGGTGACGGAACCTGACGCAGATTTCTTCAAGAACCGGCCCCGCGTCATTGCAATGACCTCGCCGGTTTTTGCCAGACTGCTTGGCCGGCCGCAGCGAACGCTTCGCGAGGCAGCCCGCCTAGAGTTTGCATCGTTTTCAGGGTCTTCTCGGAATAGTGTGGGTGAATTCGCATGACAGTCAGATGGCGGGGAGCATGGAGGTGAGCACCTTGAGGCGGAGATACTCCTCATCGCGCAGGCCATATGCTCGGCGCTGGAACACACGAATCTTGTTGTTGAGGCCCTCGACGAAGCCGAGCGAGACCTTGTTCTCGGGTCTGCAATAGGCGGCGATGCCATCCCAATGACGCTCGATCATCTCGGCAAACTTCTCGTAGGGTTTCAGGCGCTGCCACTTCAGGCTGGCCTTCCAGTTCTCGAAGAACTTGCGCGCCCACGCCTCACTCTTGTACTCCCAGAGTTGGCCGAAGGATTCCTTGAGCAGATAAGCCGTGTTCAGCCGCTTGTTCGCGGCCAGCAGGGTTTTCAGGGACTGCCTACCTTCGGCGGTCAGGTTCTCCTTGTGGCTGAGCAGCACGTACTTCTGGCCCTTGATGTATTTCCGCTCCTTGCCGGACAGGCGCGCGTATTCCGCCTTGCGCACCTTGTCCAGCGCATCCCCCAGATGGCGCATCACATGAAACTTGTCGAACAGGATGGCGGCCTGCGGCGCTCGCTCGTTGGTCGCCGTCCGGAATGGCTTCCACATATCCATCACCGCCAGGCGGATGCCTTTGGCCTTCTTCGGCCCAAGCCAGTCGTAGAACTCCTTCATGCTGGCTTCACTCCTGTCCTTGCCGCCAAACCAGATCGGTCGGCCCCGGATCAGGTCGCTGACGACGATGCGGTAGCTGTGGCCCTTGCGGATCGAGATTTCGTCGATGCCGATGGCCTTCGGCCCCGGTGTGCCAGCCCGTTCCAACTGGGCGCGCATGTACTGCTTGTCGAGTTCCTTGACGGCGCCCCAGTGCAGGTTCAGTTCCTTGGCGACATCCTTGATCGTGCTCGCCCGGCAGCGGCGGCCGACGAACCAGGCGAACCGCTTCGTGTAGAGCGGGTTGTCGGCCAGGAAGTCCAGATGCTCGCGCCTCACCTTGCCGGTGCAGAGACAGCGAAGGCGCCGCACTTCGAATTCGAGGTAGATCCGCGTATCGGCGCAAGACAGATCGCGGACTCGGCGTGTCGTCCGGTCGTACCACGTCGTATGCACGCGTCCGCAGTCCTTGCAGACGGTTTTTTTGAGCGCCGAACAAGGGGAATGACCCGTGCCAGCGGATCGCCGAAGATGCCGTGGATGTCGTCGCGCGGAGTGAAGCCGGGGAAGCGGTATGCGTCGAGCAGACGCCTGCGTTTGCGTACTGTAGCCATGCGCGAATCTTGCCATGACCACCACCAACTCCGTGATCGCTATCAGCTATTTTGGCCGTCCGCCATCTGACTGTCATGCGAATTCACCCACACTATTCCGAGAAGACCCCGTTTTCAAATGCAGGGAGAATTTTATGACTAAAAAGATATTGATCACAGGGATCACCGGCCAGGTGGGGTCGCAGCTGGCTGACTTTGTACTTGAGAACACGACGTACGACGTCGTCGGCATGATGCGTTGGCAGGAACCGATGGATAACCTTTACCATCTGACTGACCGGATCAACTGTAAAGACCGCATCAGTCTGTACTACGCCGACCTGAATGATTACTCGGCCCTCGCACGCATGCTCAAGACCGTCCGGCCAGATTACCTCTCGCACTTGGCTGCGCAGTCGTACCCGAAGACCTCATTCGACATCCCGATCGAGACACTGCAGACCAACATCATCGGCACCGCCAATCTGCTGGAAGCCATCCGCCAGCAGAAGGAGGCCGACGGCTACGATCCAGTCGTGCATGTTTGCTCTTCAAGCGAGGTCTATGGGCGCGCCAAGCCCGGGATGCCCCTTGCGGAAGATACGCCCTTTCATGGCGCGAGCCCGTACAGCATCAGCAAGATCGGTACCGATTATCTGGGTCGCTTCTATGGTGAGGCGTACGGTTTGCGCACCTTTGTGACTCGTATGGGTACGCATTCAGGCCCTCGGCGTAGTGATGTGTTCTTCGAGAGCACCGTGGCGAAACAGATCGCACTGATCGAGGCAGGGCATCAAGATCCAGCGATTCGAGTGGGCAATCTTTCCAGCACCCGGACGTTCCAGGATGCACGAGATGCCGTCCGGGCCTACTTCCTTTTGCTGGAAGCAAGTGCTCAAGGCAAGATCTTATGCGGCGACTATTTCAACATCGCCGGCGAAGAGGCTTTCCAGTTGCCGGAAGTAATCGAGATTCTCCTTGGGTTCAGCTCTCGTACCGACATCAAGGTCGTGACTGATCAGGACCGCCTAAGGCCGATTGATGCTGACTATCAAATGTTTGATAACACCAAGATTCGTGTAGCGATCGATTGGAAACCAGAAATTCCTGCAAGAAAGATGTTTGAAGATTTGCTGAACCACTGGCGCAATGAAATCGCCAAGGGTCGCATTCCATTAAATCGCTAAGCAGAGAGAATAGAGACAAGATGACTGTTATTCGCGCTCGTGCGCCTCTGCGCCTTGGTTTGGCTGGCGGCGGTACTGACGTTTCCCCCTATTGCGATATTCATGGTGGATATGTACTCAATGCGTCCATTGACCGTTACGCCTATGCGGTCATCAAGACGCTGGATGAGCCGGTAGTCCGCTTCGTCGCGACTGATCAGAAAATGGAGAAGGTTAGACCGGCGGAGGTGCCGCTGCCGCTCAATGGTAAGCTGGATTTGCATAAGGCAGTCTATAACCACATGGTGCAAAACTTTAACGGCGGTAAACCAATTTCACTGGAGCTGAGCACTTTTTGCGACGCGCCTGCGGGTTCTGGCTTGGGATCATCCTCTACACTGGTGGTGACGATGATTCGCGCCTTCGCAGAACTGCTCAACCTGCCGCTGGACGATTACACCATCGCTCATATGGCCCATCAGATCGAGCGGGTCGATTGCGGGCTCCAAGGGGGCCGGCAAGATCAGTATTCCGCCACTTTCGGCGGCTTCAACTTTATGGAGTTTTATGCTGACGAACGCGCTGTCATCAATCCGCTACGCATCAAGAACTGGATTATTTGCGAGCTGGAGTCGTCTTTGGTGCTCTACTTCACCGGGGTCTCGCGGGAGTCGGCACACATCATCGCCGACCAGAGCGACAATGTGAAATCGGGCGCAGTGGATGCGTTGGAGGCGATGCATGGCATCAAGCGCGAGGCCTTGGCGATGAAGGAGTGTTTGTTGCGTGGGGACTTTGAAGGCTTGGTCGATTCCATGCGACTGGGTT
>Ga0233425_10007555_pt1 | contig 15185 bp, 13 predicted proteins | sample Watercolumn_Towu_2_FD_181712 | JGI IMG/M metagenome (GOLD analysis project Ga0233425, IMG submission 181712) | Freshwater microbial communities from Lake Towuti, South Sulawesi, Indonesia - Watercolumn_Towuti2014_140_MG | ecosystem: Environmental > Aquatic > Freshwater > Lake | place...
GCAAGTATGCATCGCCAGGAACATATACAATTGCTTCAAAGTATCCTGCAAAAAATTTGGAAGATGAAGATAAAGTAACAGTTGCAGAAGTCAAGAGTATAGATTCAGGCTTGTCAGGCAATGTCTTAAAAATTAAAAATATCGGAAATATACCTTACTCTGACCGTGTTGACATTATCCTTGTCACAGAACAAGATGGCGAGAAAAAATATTATGTCATTGCAAAAGATGTCTCTCTTAATCCAGGAGAAGAAGTAGAGTATGACCTTTCGTATGAAGTTCCTGAAGGAAAATATAGCATTGTCGTAGATGACAGCACATATGATATTTCAACGCTTGATGATGACGGGCTTGCAGATTATGTTACTGGCATGGTTCCAGCGTACAGCGATGTTTCATTTGCTGAAGATAATAGGCCAATGGGCAAAAAAGTTGATCAGGGATTATCTTCAATTACAGGTGCAAGTGCAATAAGTACATATGATAGAAGCATCACGCCGTGGTTTTTAGTGCTTATTGTGTTTATCTTTGGAGGCCTTCTTGGATTGTACGGCTATCAGCATAGGCTTGTGATTCAGCAGGCATATCATGACTATAAGAAGAAGATGAAGATACGTGCTGAAGAAGAAGGAGGATTCCTTTCAACAATTACTCATCGTGGTTCTTATGATGATGAAAAGCAAGGAGACATCCCAGAAGAAGAAGTGGCAAAATTATTGTCAGAAAAAACTGAACCAGAGCATAAGGCAGTAGAAGCAAAGTCTCCTGTTGTCAAACCCTCTATTAAGCCGTCTGCAGCAATAACCTTTGATACGCAGAAACGTGAAATTGTTGGCAATAAATTTTCAACAATGGGCAAGCCCGTGAATCAGGTGCAGCAGAAGCAGGTAAAAGCGCCATTGCAGCCAAAAGTTGATCCTGTGACAGGCAAGAAAGTCAATCGTTTTAGTACGTGGAGTCCGCCAGCAGAAACAATGGAAAAGATGTTTCCTGCAAAGAATCCAGTGGCAGAGAAAACTGCTCTTGAAAAAAGCATAGAAGACAAAGAAAAAGCATTATACGAAGACATTGATGAAGACTTCTTACGAGACGAGAAGTTTTAAGGCATAGTTTTTTATATTCTTCTTTATTTTTCTCTTTCTATGTGCGGCATATTTGGTGTTTACAAAGATTTGAATCAAGAAAAAGCAGATAAAGCAATAGCTTTATTGAAACACAGAGGCAGTTCTTTTAAGCTAATCAACGAAAAAAACAAAATTCTTTGTCATATTCTTCATCCAGTTGTCAATCATGTGCAACAGCCTTTAATGTCAAAATCTTCAGTATTTATGGCAAATTGTGAGATATATAATTGGAAAACATTAAATGAAAAATACAGCTGTAGTGCAAAAAACGATGCAGAGTGCTTATTTCAATTGTTAGAAAAAAAAGGCATTGCCGCTCTTGAAGAGATTGACGGCGTATATGCACTATATTATGAAAAAGACAATATAGTGATTCTTGCAAGAGATATTCTTGGAGAAAAACCATTGTGTTATGTACACACCAAAGATATTTTTGCATTTGCGTCAGAAGCAAAAGCATTAACAGCGTATGGTACACCTGTTCATCTTCCTCCAGATGAAGTATTGTATTATGATTCAGAAAAACATGCAATCCAAATAAAGAAAAGGCAATTTTTCACAATTCCAAAAGAAACAAAAGAATTAAAGCAAGAGATACTGCAAAAACTTGAGAAGTATCTTATTGAAGCAGTCAAAAAAAGAGTAGACGGCCTTGATAATGTCGGCATTTTATTTTCAGGAGGCATTGACTCCACCATTGTTGCATTTTTATGTAAAAAATTAGGGAAAAAAGTAACGTGTTATACAGCAGGATTTCACGATGGCAATACAAGAGAAGCTCCAGATATTACACAAGCAGAATATGTTGCAAAAAAGTTAGGATTTTCATTAAAATCAGTTATTCTCAATTTGAAGAAAACAGAATCATTAATTCCTGAAGTTGTTCGTATTATTGAAAGTAGGGATGTTGTCAAAGTAGGTGTTGCACTGCCGTTTTATTGTGCAGCAGAGCTTGCAAAACACGATAAGCAAAAAGTTTTGTTGAGCGGTCTTGGCAGTGAAGAATTATTTGCAGGCTATCAGCGTCATGCTCTGGCAGAAAATGTCAATCAAGAATGTCTCAGTGGCTTAACACTGTTGTGGGAGAGAGACTTGTATCGTGATGATTTGATTACAATGGCGCATACAGTGGAATTGCGTCTGCCGTTTTTAGACAATACGCTTATTGCATATGCATTATCAATTCCCGCAGAGTATAAAATATCTGAAAAACAGAATAAGATAATTCTTAGAGACCTTGCTGTAAAACTTGGGATTCCAGAAGAGATTGCAATGCAGAAGAAAATAGCAGCGCAGTATGGCAGTAATTTTGACAAAGCATTGGAAAAACTCGGAAAAGGCAAGAAGAGAGAATATTTGAAAAAGATATAGTGAAGGCGCCAAATATTCGAACAAAGAAAAGCGCCTTCACTATCCAGCTGAGGCGATACAAACGTTCGAAAATAAATCGCCTCAGCTATATGAAACGCCAGCGCTCGGATTCAACCGAGACACGCAGTGTCGAGCGTTGCACCAAAAATGCTTTGCATTTTTGAGTGTGTTCAAATCCGATTTAAGAACTAAACGCCGGCGCCCAGATTTGAACTGGGATACCTTTGCAGGTAAGAGTTTTCGAGACTCTCGCAGTAGCCAGATTGTGCCACGCCGGCAATATACATGGAAAATATGTTCTGTCTTAAAAAAGTATCTTTTAAGAAAAGGAGTATTATCTATGCAAGTCTTTTTGAAAGTTTTTTTTAGAAAAATAAATGTATACAAAAATATTGCAAAAAACTATATAAACAAATACATATTCAGCGTTAAACATGGTTAATAAAGGCAATCCAAAAATAACTTATGATATTATTATTATAGGAACAGGAGTCACTGGCTGGGGAGCAGCAATGTATGCTGGTCGTATGCAGTTGAAAACTTTAATTATCGGCGACATTTCTGGCGGCACAATTATGTGGACTAATGATGTGGAAAATTACCCAGGGTTTAAGAAAATTAGCGGTCCAGATTTAGCAAAAACAATTGAAGACCATGCAAGAGAGTATGACATTGATGTTGAAGAGACTTTTGTTGAAGATATTTCTCAAAATAAAAAATTATTTGCTGTTAAAACAAAAGAAAATCATATATTCACAGGGAAAACAATCATTCTTGCAACAGGAACAAAGCCAAGAAAATTGAATGTGCCAGGAGAAGACACATATTTTGGCAAAGGCGTGCATACCTGTGCATTGTGCGATGGCGCATTTTACAAAAATAAACTTGTCGGCGTTATTGGCGGTTCAGATTCAGCTGCAAAAGAAGCATTGTTGTTAACACAATGGGCAAAAAAAGTCTATGTTATTTATCGAGGAGAAGAAATCCACCCAGAGCCTGTGAATATGCAGAGAATCCAGCAGAAAATTAAAGAGAATAAACTTGAAATCATTCCAAAAACTAATGTGACTGAGATAAAAGGAGAAAAATATCTCAATAAAGTTATTTTTGACACTCAGTATAATGAAAAGAAAGAATTTCCTATTGATGCATTATTTGTTGAGATAGGCCATATTCCATTATCAGACTTGGCAAAAAAATTAAGTATTGAAGTCAATAAAAAAGGCGAAATTGTCATTGACAGGAATGCGCAGACAAATATTCCAGGATTTTACGCAGCAGGAGATGTGACAGATACACGATTCAAGCAAGCAATAGTCGGCGTAGCAGAAGGTGTTCTTGCAGTGTTCTCTGCGTATAAGTTTATTGGCGAAAATCAGTGATTATTTTTAGAAAAAGAATAATAAAAATATTTTGTTAATAACTCATAAATTTATGCCACAAATTCTTTGCTCCTGAAAGTATCATGTCAGGGTTTGCAATTAATCTTCTTTTGGTGTATGGAATTCCGTCTCCTTCTTTAATTTCAAATGGCATGTAATATCGTACTTTATATCCCAGCTCTCGGAGTTTAGGTTCTATGTCATATGCTTTTTGAACACCCTTGAGGAATTGGAATTCAAATTGTGTAGCAGGAATATGTTGATCTTGGATGTATTGCACAACTTCATGTATCACTGCATGATCATGTGTTGCAATTTCAACATAAACTCCACATTGAAATAATTGTTTAATATTTTCTACAAGTCTCCTCTTTGCCTCTGCCTTGCTTTTTGTTGCAATAGTTTCAGATTCATCATAGATACCGATGCAAGCACGTACGCGCATCTTCTTTTTTGCAATAGGATATGTTGTCTCTGGACCAAACAATCTCTCAATATCATTAGATGTTCTGTTTAATCGTGATTGCAGAACAATTCCTAAATTATCATATCCTTTGTTCCATAATGTTTGTGCAACCTGTAAAGAAGCATCTGTATATCTGAAATCTTCCATATCTAAAGTGACACCAATGCCTTTTGATTTTGCGTCACTAACAATTGCTTCTAATGTTCCTTCTAAAGGAGTGCGTGCATCAAATGTGACTGCTGTTTCTGTTTCAGTGCAAAGACATATTGCACTTGGTTTGACAGAAATAGTAGCTCCATTAGGTCCTTGTATTTGAGTAGCAAGAGTGTGTAATAAATTTGTGTATGCTTGTTGGTATCGTGTTGCGTCATCATACACTTTAGCAGCTTCTCCTAAAACATCAAGTGTTGAAAATCGGGTATGTGTAAATGAAGCAAAATTAACACTTGTTACAGCCTCATCTAAGCTGTGTCCTGCAAGATAAGGTTCTCCTAATACACGTATGAGCCAATTCGTTGGTGCTCTTGTAATGGTATAATTATCTAGTAATTTAAAAACAGCTTTCTTAAATTTCCTCACTAGCTCTTCTGTTCGTTCACTCATAGTAAACACCCTCTAAAAAAAGGAGGAATGTGAGGTTTTTAAAGTTATTTGTTAGCCGAAAATCACTAAAAATTCTTCTTAAATCTTTTTTTATCAAATATCCAAAATTCCAGACACTGTTTGGAAAATTGAGTTGGAGTCATTATGGGGTCTAGTGTGGTCTGAATAACTCTCTAACTCCAGGATATTTTTGATCAAAAGACATATCAAATTTTCCTGTTTCAGGATTGTATAATTTTCCATTTCCTAAAATATCATACCAAAATGCAGGATCTCGAGATTGTGTTAATGTATGTCCTCGCAGTTCCGTTCCCTCTTTTGTTTGAGTAAATAATGTTTTGTGCATAACAAGAAGATCAAGGGAACCCAATGTAAGACCGTGCTTTTTAAGTACTAACTCTACTTGATGTCTAGCCCTGTAAGCATGTACATGCTCTTTCACAATTTGGTTGAGTTTATTATAAAGTACGCCGGGTTCTTCTTCCAAAGAAAATTCAACATTAATATAAGGGAGTTGAACAGATCTCGAAGGAGTGGGTTGTGTCTCTTCATCAAAATCATCAAATAACTCGCTGTGATCTGAAGCTAAATCAAATGATCTCTGTCGGTGTACTGTTTCAAAAATCTCATGGTAAACAGCATCTAAATCTGCAATATTGGGTGTTCCCATCGCATTTAATATTACCTCAGAACCATATCTTCTAGAAGTAATATCAGCATTTGGATCAAATTCACAACTCCCTTTCTTAGAGTCATAAGCTGTAAAATATCCAAATCTTAGTAATCCCGGCAATTGATGAATAACAAGTATATCTAAATCTGGCAATGCATCAGGTTCTTTTTGTTTGTATCGTATTCCTGTGGCTGTTGAACCAAACAACAATAGATCATAAACATGTTCATCTCCTTTACTATAAGAATGTTGAAGAATTGCTTGTGCAATCTCTTCCGCAACAGATGTAAGATCAGTCATGTGTTAAGGATTTCTAAACAATTTATAAATTTTTGTAATGTGGGCTCATATGAAATTTTTTCTATAAAAAAGAATTAGAAGCTCAACTAAAAAACATTGTTCTCTCTTCTAATTGAAGTAACCTTTAAAAATTACCCTCGCTTTTTTCATTGTATGAAGACCATTTTCCTTGAAGCAAGAGTAAAGATAAATGTCTTGCTCACAAAAGAACAACTCAATCAGCTGCCGAGAGAGCTTGCAGTATTTACCACAATCCAATGTATTGACTCATTAGAATCTGTAAAAAAACAATTAGAAGCAGCAGGAATAGCAGTAACGCTGCCAAAAGCAAAGCATACGCAGTATCCTGGCCAGATTTTAGGATGTGAATTTATTGAATCAAATGCGTCAGCATTTCTGTACATTGGCGATGGCATGTTTCATCCGCAAGCTATTGCTGTAAAAAACAACAAACCAATCTACTGCTACAATCCGTATACTAAGAAGATGATTCTCTTTGACAGAAAAGATATTGATGCAGTTGTCAAAAAACATAAAGTTGCAATTATGAAATTTTTTGAAGCAACCTCTGTTGGCATTCTTGTTTCAGCAAAACCAGGCCAGCAGTGGCTTAAAAAAGCAATAGAATTCAAGAAAAAATGTGAAGCAAAAGGAAAGTCAGCATATCTTTTTGTTGCAAATACAATAGACTTTTCGCAGATGAACAATTTTCCTTTTATCCAATGCTGGGTTAATAGTGCTTGTCCGAGAATAGGTTTGGATGACAAAGACAAAGTTGACAAGCCTATGGTGAATCTGGAAGATGTGTTTGAGCTGGTCTGAACAATTCTGTAATTCCTCTGTAACCCAGTTCAAAAGAATGAAATCCTCTTAGTCCTGAATGATATAATTGTCCCTTTGTTAAAATATCATACCAAAATGCATGGTCTTGAGGATTTGATAGTACTTTTCTTCTTTCCTCAACACCTTCGGGGGTAAGTAATCTTCTGTGCATAACCAGGAGATCAAGAGACTTAAAATCTAAGCCCTGTCTTGATAATGTTATTCCAACCTGATACTCAGCACTCAGTGTATGTTCGTAGTTCATAATCCTCCTTGGATCATTTAGTGGAGTGCGCGCCATCTCAACAAAATCTTCACCATCTTCTCTTGCCACTAAGTCCAGATAATTATGATAACGATCCCATGTTAATACTTCTTCTTCACGTTCATCTTCAATAGTTGGCGTCCCCATTGCTGTTAATACTCTTCTAGAATCGTAATCAGTAGAATGCCCCAATCTCAATAATGCCGGTAGGTTATGAATAACAAGTAGGCCTAAATTTATCTGCGCATGAGGTCTTTGTTTTTTGTGTCTTTTTCTTATAGTTGTTGAATCAAACAACAATAAATCATGAACTTGGATACCCTTCTCGTAAGATCTATAAGAATATTGGAAAATATCCTCTGCAACTTCTCTGGCAATAAATGTATAATCAGTCATGCACTAAGTATTTCTTAGGAGTTTATAAATTTAAATGCTTTTCAAGGCATGATGTTCTCTTTATGTAATCTTTTCAAAACTTTTAAATAATCCTTTATACATAAATATACTCATGCCTGAATACAAACAAGTTATTTTAGTCAGAAGCGACCTTAAGCTTCCTCCAGGAAAGCTTGCTGCGCAAGTTGCTCATGCTTCTGTTGAAGCAGTGTTAAGGAGTGACAAAGAGCATATCCAAGTGTGGCATAATCAAGGTATGAAAAAAGTTGTTTTGAAGGTTGCAACATTGAAAGGCATGAAAAAATATATGCAGATGGCAAAAGATGCAGGATTAGTAACTGCATTGATTACAGATGCAGGCAAAACTGTCGTCGAGCCAGGCACGCAGACCTGCTGTGCAATTGGTCCAGATAATTCTGATGATATTGATGCAATTACTAGTGATTTAAAGATGGTGTGAAATTTTCTTCAAAAAAATAGTTGTTTTCTGAAAAATCTTCAACTTTTCTTGAAAATCCTCCAAAAAAACAACCAGAGGTTTTCTTAATAAGTTCTGCGTATATATTCTCAAAGAGAGCAGTGGCAGCCTCTGGCTGTGGTGTACTCTGCTCTCTTGCTATTTTGAGGTGAAACTTATGAAAAAAATTGCAACAATCGGATTAATGACTTTAGTAGGATGTGCAACAATGCATCAAAGAAACATAGAATCGCAGTTAGAAACAATGGCTGCACATGGACAATTTTCAGTCATCGTTGACTATGTAAACAATGAGATAAACGCGCATCCAGAACAGTACAAAGTAGAGATGTATCAAGGAGCATTAGTTGCGTTGCAGCACGATCCGCAGGTAGTGTACATGCTTGCAGCACAGTACTATGAAGAACAAATGCTTGATGATATGCAAAGCTTAGTCTATGCATTACAGCAAATGTCTGAGAATGGATTTGCGTATGAAAAGAGGTTTAAGTAGAATCTTCAGGCTGAAAAAGGAAGGTTTGAAGAGTTAAAAAAGCAGTTAATTCACTTCTAATCAGTCATAACATTTAAAAACCATTTCGTATTTCTTCAGTGTATGATAAGGGGGTATATCAGCATAATTTTGACAATTCTCTTAGCTGTAGCTTTAGGCTGGACAGCGCACGGAATCTATTTACAGTATACAGCAGATGATGTAGAAATGCCGCAGCAGAGTACGCTGTCAAAAGTGAGTAATTTTTTGAATGCTGCAGAGCTTATGTCTCCGCAGGATAGAATTTCTGAAGATGACATTTTTGTCTATGATAATCAAGTAGTTATTGATGTAGAAAATCCAATCTGGAGCAGTTTTACTGATACAAACTCAATGGATCCTGTGCTTGATGTTGGAGCAAATGGCATAGAAATAATCCCTCAATCAGTAAATGACATTCATGTGGGGGATATTATCAGCTACAAAACAAAAGCAGGTGTTATAATCCATCGTGTTGTTGACATTCGTTCAGATGAAGAAGGATTATATTATGTTCTCAAAGGAGACAATAATCCAGTCCCAGACAAAGAAAGAGTAAGATTTAAAGATATACAAGGAATTCTTGTTGCAGTTATTTACTGAGGGATGACGTTGAATCCATTTGATGGAAAAAGACATGACTTAGAACAGTTTGTAAAAGAGCATTACAGCAGAGTGCAGAGATTATTCATGAATGAGAGAGAACTCATTGACATGGTTCTCTTTATGTTTTCTGAGGACAATTGTTCTCGATTAGCTCAACTCAGAGATAATGTGCATGATTCAATTAGATGGACATATTATTCTGAACTCATAGGGTGGATTCCAGATGAAGTAAGAGAATATGTTCCAATGAAAGAAGAAGATTATGTACTCGATTTTAGAAATACCTTTTACTTTGTGGATTCTGGAAAAAATCCCTCAAAAAAGAAAGAAGTGCGTCGTATGACACAAGCATTGAATCTTGTTCTTGCATATTTTGCAGAGATTGGACATCCTGTTCACCATTTGTATCTTGAACATGCTTCTATAGGAAGAGAATTATGTATGCCTGAGGGTATTGTAACGTGCATTGCTCCAGAGAGTGGTATAGATGATTCATTAAAACTTCCAAGAAGTCTGAGAATATTAATTGTTCCAGAATCAAAAGTTACTGAAAGAATAAGTAGAGGTCGTAATCTTGCAGAGTTAGTGTATTACAATGCAAGCTATACCAGAACAAGGGGAGAATTACACGACATTCCAAATCTAAAGGGACTAAAATTAGTAAATTGTGATGTTGGTGATATTCCTGTTCCTGGACTGATGATGTATTCTCCTGGCAGAAGAATTACTGCTTCATATGTATATCCTGCATCAATACAATGGTTGTCATTCTCTCAATCTCATCTTGGAGATGTTGATTTCAGAGCATATCGACGATTAAGAAGTCTCTTTTTTCGTGAAGCAAGCACATTCCGTAAATTAATTCTTCCTGCACAATTAGAATGCCTTGCAATTCCTATTGCATTCATTGCAACAGATTTTGAAATAGGGTTTTCTGTTCCTTTTCGTGAACATTTGCGTTCAATGTACATAGGATTAGCCAGAGAAGAGGTATCTGATAGTGCATTGGTAAAAGCATATTATCGAGCATTTATTGAAGACCCTGAGAAGAGAGATAAAAAACTAGGAGAACAAATGGTGTTTACGAATCCTATCAAAACACCACAAAGTCCATCTCTTGAATCACAGGTAAGGGGAATTTTTCCGCATGCAGACCCTGATTTAATGGAAGAACTTCTTCAGCGTATAGGCCGCAGTATGCAAGAAATTACAAAAGAAAGAGATGATACATATTCAGGCGTTGTCTTTAGTTTTACAGTAAGAGAAGAAGATAAGCGTGTTCGTGTTTATTGCAAACCAGGAAAAAGAGAAATAATTATGAGAGAAGCAAGATATCTGACAGATGCATGGAAACATCCTCTATTGCGTCCAATTACAGTAAAATGCGCAGGTGCAGTGGAGACAGCATCAGGGGCAGTCTTACTGACATATGGTACAGAAAATGTAGGAATTGTGTCTCCTGAAGATGAACAAAGATATCTGCAATTAAGAAATAACATTCTTAGAGAATATGCTATGCAATCTCATCAAAATCCAGTTCATATAGTAAGTGATACATTTTTTATTGATGTATTTAATAGAGCGCTTCATCATTCTGTCATGCATCAACACAGAGAAAACGCAGATTATGCCACATCAAGAAGATTAATTCTTCCCTTTGAGTATCTTTGCGACCGCGCAGCAAGAACACAACACAAAAATTTATTTGAGAGATTGCAACAACTAAGGCATACATACGAAGATATTACTGCTCAGCTAGAACCAACCTCTCCAGTTACGTTAATTCACACTGATGCATGGCCAGAAAACATATTTGTTGGAAGACACAGGCCTTTAGGAGATTTTGCTTTTGCACAAGTTGGTCCAGCAGAGTATGATTTAGCAACTCTGCCAGCGTCTGTTGATGCTGTGGAGCCGTATCTTTTTTTTATGGAACGTTTATCAGGATATAGTTTGCCTGCAGAAGCAATGAGAAGACAGGTTGCAATTGTAGGGTTTACATCTGCAGTAAGAATGTTTTCTTCAAAATTATCAAGAAATTCTTCTGCTGCAGAATATTTTGCGCAGTTAAGTGCTTTGCGTGCCTCTCAGTTGTAAATATCCTGTCAGAGGGCTGTTTGCGAGATAAATAATTCTGCTGATCATTAAAATATAATGTAAAGAAATATCAAATGTAGCCAATTGTTCTTTATTTTGTAACTCTTCATCAAGATCATGGAGTTGTGAGAGTATGAGGAAATCCTTTTTCATATATGCTGTGTGAAGTAATGAAAACATACATTGGATTTTTGGAAGGAGTTTCAGTGCTTCTCCGTTCAATTTTCCTTTTGTTCGTTGTTGAAGATGATAACAAAGTCTGGCAATCTGCACAAGGTAACTTAAAAATTGCCAAAGTAAAAATTGCGTGTGTTCATGAAATAACTCTTTCGCAATGCATCTTTTGAGAAAGTTGTCATGTTTTTGTAATGTATGAACATAATCTATAAGCAGAGGAGACGTAATATCTTTTAATAGTTCTTCTATTAAATAAAATTGTCTGTGGAGAATGTTGTCAAATGTTTCTGCGCTCGGTTCACTAATACTTTCTAGAACATAAACATCTCCTTTTTTAAACAGCGCAAAACCAAGCATAAAATTGTTGACAATGTATTGCAATTCTTTTTCTTTACCGTCGTATGTAATTTTAATAGTGTCAAACCCTGCTCTATATGCATTTACAAGTAATGTTCGCACAGCGCTTTCTCGTCCTTTTTTTATAGGAAATGAAATGCTCTTTTTTTTCAGAGAAGCTGTGAGAGGAGAAATAAGGATATTTCCCTGAAATAAGGTCATATCAACTTCATTTCCTTGTTTGAGTGCATATGAATCTATCCACTTTTTTGGGAGATATACAGTAAATCCGTTTATTCCTTGTTTGATAAGCTTTCTTCGCATAACTTTGGAGGTATTTTTTAGGAATTATAAAGTTTTTTGAAATAATATGGTTAATATGAATAATAGTAGAAGAATATTAAAATAAAAATAATCTCATTATTTTAAAAATTATAGTGTCAGAGGTGTTATGAATGAAAAATAAAAAACTAGAGATATGGTTAACAGTATTAGTAGTGTTTGCATTATTTGCAGTGTTAGTGTATGCAACAACAGAAACAAAATCACCAAAATCATGTAGTGGTACGTGGAGTTCTTGTAATCTTGCATATTATAATGATGGAGCATATGCACAAGCAAATGTAACAAATGTCACAAACAAAACAAGCATGTGGATGAATTATACGTGGTCAAATATGACAAATACAAGCAACATTACAAATGTTACTGTGATTCTTGATGCATATCATAGCCATGTTGGTCCAGGAGGACCATTTTTAGAAGTGAGTGTATCATGGAATAATGGTTTAACATATGGTCCTGTACATCTCGTGGGAGTAGGAGATTCAGCATCTTTTTATGACGTTGATGTAACAGGAGATACAACATGGACACCAGTAAAATTGTTGCCTGCCAACTTTAAAGTAAAGGTAACATGTCTAACAACAACAAGTCCAGGAAACTGTTATCTTGACTGGTTGCCAGTAGAAGTGACATTTACATAATTTTTTATTTTTTACTTTCTTTTATTGAAGAGTTGTTATGCCTTTAGGTCCAAGTTTGTGTTGAGATCGTTCTGGTTCTGAGTGTAGAGGAATGCTTTGGTGTATCATTGCTTTAAGTTCAATTTCATCTGCTATTGGAGAGATTAAACCTCTTAATCTATAAGCGCCTGTAGCTTGAAAATCTCCTTGAGTTTCATATGAATCAAGCATTTCTTCTGCAAGTCTTTTAAGTCCAGCATCATTGGATTGAAAAGCTTGTCGCACCTCACCAATGCATGCAGTATAATCTCTCATAGCTATAATTGCTAATCTTTTGTAACTGCCTTCTTCAAATGCATGTAATCTTCTTTTGTAATATGCATGAATGGGCTTATCAATAACATATCTTGCAACACGCAGATACAATGGAACTTTATTTTCTGCTGGCGCTAAAGCATTTATTTCTGCTATCTTTTCTTCTAATTCTGCATCAGGTCTTTCCAGTACTAATAAGTCTAGTGCTGCTTCATCTATTTTTCTGATTTTTCTTTTTGAAGATATTTTCAATCCTTCCCATAGTGCGGTGAAAACAGCAGCACCTATGCCTAGAGCACCTATTACATAATTTCCACTAAGTCCACCGGCTATTGGAAATGCAACAGCTACGGTATACGGGATTAAAAGAAAAGGAAAATTATCCAACCTCCTTTGAAATCCTTCTGCTTTAGATTTTAAATCATAATAAATTTTTGCATTTTCAGGAGATAATCTCGGAATAAATTGATCAGGTGAGATTGCAATAATGTTTCGCGACATACTTATTCTGTAATCGTATGTTCTTTTATTTTCACCTAAAATAGCAACATCCTCTGTTACTTGTCTCATAAATGCGTTGTAATGAGCTACTGCCTCAGCACTAAATTCATCTGTGTGGTGCATAGGTGTGTGTCTTAATTTATCATCTAATGTTGCTTTTTCTCTCTCTAATTTTGCAAGTTTTTTTCTTCCAAATATTGATTTAGCATAAACACCTAATGTAATGAGTGCCCCTACTTCTGTCATTGCTAAATGAAATTTTACTGGAGAAGGGATTAATCCAATTCCTGCAGCAATAGCCCAAGCAAGTGCAGTATAAGTAAATGGTATACTAAAAGCCCACCCCATTCTTTGAAACGTGGGTATATCCTTACGTTTGAAATCTATTTTTGTTTCTAAATCCCCTAATGCCTTCCTTTCTCCTTCATCCATCACATCAAATGCTTTCATGAAAAGGTGTCCAGCAATAGAGTCATCTAATTTTTCAATTACTCTTGCCAACCCTTTCTTTTGCCGGCGACATAATTGATGTTCATCTAATGCAGTTAATGCAAGATGTTTTTGCGCTTCTAATGCGTATAATCTTGTATCTTTTATCTTCTCTAACTCTCGTATTCTTGCATATGCCTGAAGTTTTGGGTTGGCATATCCTGCATAGAGTCTTTTCAGAAATGAATATACGCACACTGGCCCTACTCCTAATATCAAACTTGGTAAAGAAAAACCACTGACTAAACATGAGAATCCCATCGCTCCATAACTTACATATGATACTGTGTTAAGTATCTTTCTAGTTGTTAGAGACTTTCTTTCTCTTTCCCTCATTTCCTCAGTAAACTCTATATTTGGAACAACTAATGGCTGTTCTTCAACAGGCACGAGTGCAGTTTCTTTTGTTGGAACTTCTCTTCCACGTATTCTTTCAATAGAAGCAAGAACATCATCAATAGATGTAGGTCTGTCAGCAGCATCATGTTGTGTTAATGAATGTATTAACTCAACAAAATCAGCACTGTAATTCAGACCCCCATAAATTCTAAAATCAAATCTTTTTTTATCAGCGTGAATATGATAACTTAATGGAGCTGGGTTTCCTGTTGTCAATTCCCACATTGTAACACCGAGTGAGTACAAATCAGATTGTGTGGTGGGTTGTCCGCTCCATTGTTCAGGTGCAGCATATCGTAAACTGCCAAATCCCATAGTTCCGCTTAGTGTACCCATTGCAGCACTGCGTACAGTTCCATGGTCAACAAGTGTAACAGTTTCATCTTCTATTTTTGCATTGCTTGGTTTCATGTCACGATGAATAAGATTATCATCATGAAATTGCTTTAATGCAAGAGCAAGCTGTTCCATGACAGAAAGAGCGCGTTCTTGAGGAAATCGCTCTCCTTGTTTAAGTGCATCTTCTAATGTTTTTCCACCAACAAATTCTGATACTATGAGATATCGTGGAAGATTACTTTCTGTTGTCAGCCCATGTTCAATAATGTGGCTTACGTGTTGCCTTGGAGTTCTGCAAAAATCAAGTCTATGCTGTATTTCTTCTTCAGGCCGTGTATTGAGGACTTTACATGCAACAGTGTTTCCTTCAGCATCTCTTGCTCTGTACACAGTCCCTTGTCCACCTCTGCCAATCTCTTCAAGAAGAGTATATGTGTTTCCATGAAGTTGTAGTGTTCCTATCTCTGTGTTGTCGCTCATTATCCTTAAAGAATGCAACTGTATTTAAAAATATTATATGCTTTTTGTGTATGCAAGTATTTATGCAGCTCTTGATTTCAAGTATGCTTC
>Ga0233425_10007556_pt1 | contig 15183 bp, 9 predicted proteins | sample Watercolumn_Towu_2_FD_181712 | JGI IMG/M metagenome (GOLD analysis project Ga0233425, IMG submission 181712) | Freshwater microbial communities from Lake Towuti, South Sulawesi, Indonesia - Watercolumn_Towuti2014_140_MG | ecosystem: Environmental > Aquatic > Freshwater > Lake | place: Indonesia...
TTGCAGGCGTCGCGGCCACGACACGACGAAGGGCACGCGGATTCCGCCCTCAAGCGTAGTGCGCTTGGAACCGCGCAACGGGTGATTGCTCGAACCGTTCACGGTGACTCCCGGCATGGTGGGCCCGCCATTGTCGCTGCAGAAGAAGAGAAGCGTGTCTTCTTCCACAGCCACCTCGCGCAACTTCTGCCTCACGCGGCCCACGGCGTCATCCATGGCCGACAGCATGGCCGCGTAGGTACGGCGTTGCGGCGCAGCCAGGCCCGCGAATTTCGCCAGGCGGGCATCATCGGCCTGCATCGGCGTATGCACCGCGTTGAACGCCAGATACAGAAAGAACGGCTCGGCACGATGCTGGTCAATAAACCGTACTGCCTCGCGCCCGAAAGCATCGGTCAGGTATTCCCGTTCATCGGCTGGTTCGGTCCCGCGGTACACACCGCGCGACACGAAGTAATCATGGGCGCCTTCGAGGAAGCCATAGAATTCCTGGAAGCCGCGCCGTAGCGGATGGAACTGCGGTTGGTCTCCCAGATGCCATTTTCCCACCAGTCCCGTGGCGTAGCCCGCGCGCTGCAGCCGATCGGCCAACGTCGTCACGGCCAGCGGCAGGCCCGCGTCCGCCGCGGAGGGATTGAACTCGTGGCCGAAGCGCGTCTGATACCTGCCCGACATCAGACCCGCGCGCGTCGGGGAACAGTAGGGTCCGGAGACATAGCCGTTCGTGCAACGCACTCCGGCTGCCGCCAGTGCATCCAGGTGCGGTGTCGGGATGTCGCGACACCCCTGAAATCCCAAATCGGCATAGCCGAGATCATCGGCCAGCACCATCACGATATTCGGTTTCCGTGCCGGCGTTTCCGCCGCATCCGCTCCACTCAAGAGAAGAACCATCACCGCCAGAATCACACAGGGCGGTAGGACCGCCAACCAAATCGGTGCTTTCGCACCGGGCGAATGACCCGCTCCCGTTGGTCGCTGGACTTTGCGCGCAACACCAAGGTTCTGACGGTTCGTGCCACGGGGCGGTAGGACCGCCAACCAAATCGGTGCTGTCGCACCGGGCGAATGACCTGCTCCCGTTGGTCGCTGGACTTTGCGCGCAACACCAAGGTTTTGACGGTCAATGCCACGGAAGGTTCGCTGCATGGTGTGTCTCCTATCGGGTCGCGAGCCTCGCCGGGTACGGCGCGCATTCCTGGCACCTCACGGCGGGCCTGCAGTTCGTATCACTGGCTGCCGACACCGCATGTACGCATTTGAATCCCGTAGATGCCCTTGCTGGCTGTGATGAACAAGAGATGACGATCGCGGCCGCCGAAGCACACGTTGGCCGTCCAGCGCTCCGGTACGGGGATATGGTGCACCTGTTGACCCTGGCTGTTGAACACCGTGACACCGTTGCCTGTCAGGTAGACGTGCCCCTCGTTGTCAATCGTCATTCCATCGGAACCCATTTCGCAGAACAGCCGCTGGTTGGCCAGTGAGCCGTCGGCGTTGACGTCAAATGCGAACGTCTTCTTGGCGCCGATATCTGCCACGTAGAGCAGCTTGCCATCCGGTGTACCGATGATGCCATTGGGTTGCTGCAGATCTGCTGCGATCCGCCGCAGCGTCTTGCGATCGGGCGCGAGGTAGTAGACGCATTGCCCATCCTGTTCCATGGGCCCGCGGTTCCAGTAACCCCGTTTGTAGAACGGGTCGCTGAAGAAGAGCCCGCCGTCGGCACGAATCCAGAGATCATTCGGACCATTGCAGAGCTTACCCTGGTAATCACGCACGACTACTTCATGCTGGCCTGTCGGGGTGATCGTCCACAGTTCGTTCTTTTCGTCGGCGCACGCCCAGAGAGTACCCGCAGCATCAAAACACAGACCGTTGGACCGGCCACATGGTTTGAGGAAATCCGTTACCGAGCCCGTGACGCTCCATTTCACGATGCGGTCATTCGGCTGGTCCGTGAAGAAGACGTTGCCTTCCGCGTCCGCCGCCGGGCCTTCCGTGAACTCAAAACCGTCGGCGAGCTTCTCCAGCCTCGCACCGGGGGCCACGACACTTGCCTCTTCCGCCTGGACAGGGAGGCTGCCCCACACCAGAGACCCCAGCGCCCAGATGATGCCGAACCTGTTCATTGCTGTGCTCCTCAAACATTGCCTGTGGATTGCTGCGGCCACTATTGTAGATCACCCAAGTGACGTCCGGAGCGCTGCCGGAAGCGGATTGCCCAGGCAAACCGGGAAAGTGTCCGAACGGCCCTTTTGCCCCATTCCCCTGTCGCCTGAAAAGAAGAGCCGAAGTATAAAGATGGAGGTTGGAAACGGGCACCCGTCTGGCGACATCACCTCCGTGCCACGGGAAGGCAGACCATCGGCCAAATCAGAACGGCCGTACCAGAGTCGAGACTCGGTCTCCCTGGTTGTTGGATCGTGCGCGGGAATCCACGTTTGTTTCCGTTAGTGCCACAGAACATCTATGTTCCGGTTTCTCTCTCGATTGCTGAGTGGGCAGAGTGAGGCGGCGCGGAAGCGGGCGGAACTGGCCCTCTTGGAGGCAAACCTGCTCGACGCGTTGATGGAGCACATCCCCGATAATATCTACTTCAAGGGACCCGACAGCCGTTTCATCCGGATCAACAAGGCCGCCGCCAAATGGTTCCGGGTCGGTACTCCGGCTCACGCCGTCGGCAAGGACGATTTTGATCTGTTCACGAGCGAGCATGCCCAAGCGGCTTTTGAGGACGAACAGCGCATCATTCGCACGGGCGAGCCGATCTGGCATTTGGAGGAAAAGGAGACGTGGCCCGACGGGCGGGTAACGTGGGTCGATACGAGCAAGCTGCCGTTGCGGGACCGCGCCGGCCGGATCATCGGCACGTTCGGCATTTCTCGCGACATCACGGATCGGAAGCGCGCCGAAGAGGCCCTGCGCACTGCCAAGGAAGCGGCCGAAGCAGCCAGCAAGGCCAAGAGCGAGTTCGTGGCCAACATGAGCCATGAGATTCGCACGCCGATGAATGCCATCATCGGGATGGCGGAGTTGTTGTTGGACTCCCACCTCTCCTCCACGCAGCGTGACTACGCCGAGACGATTCTGGAAGCCGGCGATTCGCTGCTGACCTTGTTGAATGACATTCTGGATTTCGCCAAGATCGAAGCGGGCAAAGTGGAATTGGCGCCGGCACCTTTTGATCTGCGCGACAGCATCGGCAACATGATGAAAGCGCTGGCCGTGCGCGCTCATCGCAAGGACCTGGAGCTGGCCTACCGGATTGCTCCCGAGATCCCGGCCACGCTGATCGGCGATTTCAGCCGCTTGCGCCAGATCCTGGTCAATCTCGTGGGGAACGCCATCAAGTTCACGGAAGCCGGCGAAGTGGTGCTGGAAATCGCTTCCGTGGAACAGACCCCGGAGACGATCTCCGTGCGGTGCAGCGTGCGCGATACGGGGATCGGTATTCCCGCCGCCAAGCTCGCACAGATCTTCGTGGAGTTCGAGCAAGCCGACAAATCCACAACGCGGCGTTACGGGGGAACTGGTCTGGGCCTGGCGATCGCCCAGCGTCTGGCCCAGATGATGGGAGGCAGAATCGACGTCGAAAGCGAGGAGGGACGCGGCAGCGTGTTCCACTTCGACACGACGTTCGGTATCTCGCAGCAGGCGGTGTCGGCCGCGGCGGGCAGCGGGCGGCATTTGCTGATCGGTACCCGCACACTGGTCGTGGACGACAATGCCACCAACCGGCGCATCCTCTGCGACATGCTGGGCAATTGGGGCATGGATGTCACAACAGCCGCCCACGCCGACGAGGCAATCGAGATCCTGCAACACTCCCTGGCGCTCGGCGCGCACTATCCCCTGATTTTATCGGATGTCAACATGCCCGATACGGACGGCTACTCCCTCGTTCGCCGGATTCGCGCGGACCACCGTTGGGACGCCACCGTGATTATCATGTTGTCCTCCGGTCTGACGGCCGAAGCACCGGCAGTGACGAGTCCCCTGCGAGTTGCGGCGCAATTGACGAAGCCGGTCAAACAATCGGACTTGCAGACCGCCATCATTTCGGCCCTGGGTCTGGCCGAATTGGATCAGCGAGCGCCCGCAGGGCGAGCGCGCTGGCCAGCTGCCGCGCGCAGTTTGCGGATCCTGTTGGCGGAGGACAGTGTCGTCAATCAGAAGCTGGCCGTGGGCCTGCTCACCAAATGGGGACACCAGGTCGCGGTCGTGCCGAACGGTGAGGAAGCTGTAATTGCCAGCGAAACGGGTGACTACGACGTCGTGCTCATGGATGTGGAGATGCCCTCCATGGACGGTCTGCAGGCTACCCGCGCGATTCGGCGGCGGGAAGAGACCTCCGGACGCCACCTGCCCATCGTCGCCATGACGGCCCACGCCATGGCGGGGGATCGGGAGAAATGCACTGCGGCCGGCATGGACGGGTACGTCGCCAAGCCCGTGCGGCAGCAGGATCTCTACCAGGCGCTGGCCGTGTTCTTCCCCGAATTCACGGCAGCCGACTCGAACTCGTGAGGCGGCGACCCTTTCCTCGGGCCGCATGATTCCCGATAATCAGCGGCGGCATTGATCCGCTGCCGCGCACGGCGCTCCGCGCGCCAAGGAGTCCCGGGAGATGGAATCGTACCCGCAGGTGTTTCGCGTCCGCCAGACATTTGAGCGGCCGCGCGTCGCGAATGTGGCTGACGAGGTGGAACGTCAACTGGGACGGCTCCATCTGGGCGAGCGGATCCGACCGGGACAGACGGTCGCGATCACGGCGGGCAGCCGAGGGATCGCCAACATCCCGCAGATCACCAAGGCGATTGTCGATCATGTGAAGCGCTGGGGCGCCTCACCGTTCATTGTGCCGGCGATGGGAAGCCACGGGGGCGGCACGGCCGAAGGCCAGCGGAAGATCCTGCACACGTACGGCATCACCGAGGAGTCTTGCGGCTGTCCCATCCGTGCCAGCATGGATACGGTGATTGTCTGCCAGGCGGCGGAAGGATTCCCCGTGCACTTCGATCGCCACGCGTTTGGCGCGGACCACGTGATCGTCTGCGGCCGGATCAAGCCCCACACCGGCTTCACCGGTGACGTCGAGAGCGGCTTGATGAAGATGATGCTGATTGGACTGGGCAAACATGCGGGGGCAACCGTCTATCACCGGGCGATCAAGGACTACAGCTTCAGCCAGATCGTGCGCAGCGTCGCTCGCGAAGTGCTGGCGCGCTGCCGCGTCGTGGCCGGCCTGGCGATTCTCGAGAACGGTTATGACGAGACGGCGCAGATCGCCGCGGTGTCTCCCGCGGAATTCGAAGCGCGGGAGAAAGAGTTGCTCGTGCTGGCTCGCTCCTGGATGCCGCGGCTTCCCTTCCGCTCGGCGCATATTCTGCTGATCGACGAGATTGGCAAGAACGTCAGCGGGACCGGATTGGACACGAATGTCGTCGGGCGGAAATATCTTGACCACTATTCACGTGACGACGAGTACCCCAAGATCCGCTACATCGTGGTGCGCGGCTTGACGCCGGAGACTCACGGCAACGCCACGGGTATCGGCATTGCGGAGTTCTGCCTCACGCGCGTGGTGGAAGCGATGGACGTCCACGCCACGCGTACGAACAGCCTGACGGGGGGCCATGCCACGGCCGCGATGGTGCCGCTGCACTACGCGACGGATCGTGACGTGCTGGCGGTAGCTCTGCCGCTCATCGGCCTGGCCGATCCGCCGGCAGCGCGATTGATGTGGATCCGCAATACGCTGGACGTTGCGGAGGTCGAGTGCTCGGCGGCCTACTGGCCGGAGGCTAAAGACCGTACCGATCTGCAGATCCTGTACCCGCCGCGCCCACTGCCGCTGAACGCCGCTGGTTTCCTGGCTGGCAGTTGGTGACCGGCGCCGGCTATTCGTCGCGCGCGGCTTGATCGAAGAGACGCTGAAACCGCTGACGCGTTTCACGTGTGTGCGTACGGCAGCTCGCCAGGAGGCTTTCCGCGCTGGCGTTTCCCAGCAGGAAGGAGAGCTTCTTCAATTCGCCCGCGTCTTCCGGCAGGTCGTGGCGCGCCGTGGTGTTCATCAGGCGCAGCCCCGATTCAATGCTGCGCAGAAAACGGTACGAGCGACTCAAGTGCTCGCCGTCCTCCGGATCGAGACAACCGGCTCCCTGCAGCTGGCACAAGGCATCGAGCGTCCCGGGCACCAACACTGCCGGATGACGGGCCACATGCTTCAACTGCAGCATCTGGACAATGAACTCGATGTCCATCGTTCCGCCCGGTCCACGCTTCAGATTGCGCGGTGAGGCCGTTTCCTGCAACCGCATGCGCATGTGCCGGATTTCCTCCGCGTTCTGCGGGTGCCACGGCCGGCACGTCAGGCAGCGGTGCACGACCTGCATGGCGCGCTCGCGGACCGCAGAGCTGCCGAAGATCGGCCGCGCCTTGCAGAGCGCCTGGCGCTCCCACAGCTGTCCACGACCCTCGAGGAAGTAGCGTTCCAGTTCGTCCAACGAAACGGCCAGTAACCCGCTCTTGCCGGTGGGCCGCAACCGCGAGTCCAGCTCATACAGGCGACCGTAAGGCCCCATGTGAGTCACGACTTTGATGATGCGCTGGCCCAGCTGACTGAAGAAATGTTGATTCGTGGTCGTCTCGTGCTGGCGGCTGGAACGCGGGTGCCGGGTTTGGCCATCGGCTTCGTACAGAAAGATCAGGTCCAGGTCGCTGTGGTAATTGGGTTCACTGCCTCCCAGTTTGCCCAGGGCCAGGATGATCGGCGCACAGGTGCGCTCGGCACTCTCTCTGGACGTCGCGGTAGGCACGCCGTAGCGTGCCACCAGCCGTTCGAATTCGCGGCGCGTGATTTCATTCAGGCAGACTTCGGCAATATCCGACAGGACTCGGTGCGTCGCGTAGACGTTTTCCTTGCGCAAGATGTCGCGCACGCCCACCCGCAGATGGTAGGAGTTCTTGAAACTGTGCAGGATCGGATCCATGTCCTCCGCACCCCGACACAATTCCCCCAACGTGGCTTCCAGCACGGCAAATGTGGGCAGCTTGTCCAGCACCAGTGAATCCATCAGCTCGTCGATCATACCCGGATTGCTGATGAGTATTCCCGACAGATACGGCGTCGAGGCACAGAGCTGGACGTACAACTGCAGGGACGGCGGATTGAAGCTGAACAGCTCCCAGAGAACGCCTTTGCCTCCCAAGGAATCGCTGACCTTGCTGAGATTCACCAGCGTCGCGTCGGGATCGGGTGTGCCGGCGATGGCCTGCAGCAACCGCGGAGCGATCGAGGCCAGGAAGTGCCGGCAACGATGCGTCGAGAGGAATGAGCTTCGTTCCTGGGCCAGGGCCGTCAGGTTGTCGAACGCGCCCTGCACGTCCCGAAATCCGTGGCGACCCATGACGTCGTTGATCGTCTCCGGCGGCGGGTCCGGATCGAGTACCAGTTCCGTTTCGGGCTCCGTGTCCTGCTCCTTGCCGAAGGCATCGCTCAGCAGATGATTCAGCATCTTGCGATTGATTTCCGTCCGTGTCTTCAGATCGGTTTTGAATTTCGCCAGCGCAGCACCCGCCGGCTGGTCCACGTATCCCATGCGAATCGCCAGGCGCCGCAGTTCCGCATCTCCGGCCGGCAGCGAATGCGTCTGCATGTCAAACATGATCTGCAGACGATGCTCGACTTTGCGCAGAAACGCGTAGTTCTCAGCCAGCAGCGACCGTTCCTGCAACGTCAGGCACCCGACGGCTTCCAGACGATCAATGGCGCGCAAGGTATTGCCCGTGCGGATTCCGGGCAGGCCGCCGCCGTTGAGCAGCTGCAGGAACTGGATCACGAATTCGATGTCGCGGATTCCTCCCATGCCCGTCTTGATGTTGCGGAGATCACCCCCCTCTCGTAACACCCGCTGCTCGATCCGTCGTTTGAGGGCCTTGATGCCCGTGATGTCAGCCCCGCTGAGATACCGGCGGTAGACCCAGGACTCCATGGCGCGCAGGAACTCTTCTCCCAGCTCGCTGCTCCCCGCCACGCAGCGCGCCTTGACGAACGCCTGCCGTTCCCAGGTGCGACCTTTCAAGTCGTAGTAGCGCTGCGCCTGGTCCAACCCGACGACGGGCGGTCCTTGGTCTCCCTCCGGACGCAAACGCAGATCGACGCGGTAAGCGACGCCCATGTCCGTGGCGTCGGTCAGCAACTTGACGAAAATCGCGGCCAACCGATCGAAGAATTCCTGATTGCTGATCGGGCGCGGGCCATCGGTCTTGCCGTCTCCGTCGCTGACGAGCACCAGATCGATGTCGCTCGAGTAGTTCAGTTCCACACCACCCAGCTTACCCAAGCCCACGATGCTGAAACGTGCCGGCTGGCCATCGGGGCGGCGCGGTTGGCCGCGCGATTCGGCCAGCTTCCGCCAGGCGGTGCGCAGCGCTGCCTCGCAGATGCCGTCCGCCAGAAACGAGATCTGTTCGGCAACCATTTCCAGCCGCTGCTTGAGCACGATATCGCCATAGGCAATCCGCAGCGTCTCCCGCTGTTTGTAGCGCCGCAACAGCGTCATCACTGCGCGTTCGTCGGTCAACGCCGCCGCCTCGCTGCAAATCTCGGCCACGATCACGTGCCGGGCGACGGGCTGTCCCTCGGTCATGCGCAGCAAGTCAAAGGCTTCGGGATCGCGAATCAGCAAGTCGCTGAGATACTGGCTCGTCGAAAAGATCTGCAGCAGCGTCGGCAGCGCGTCCCGCTCGCGTTCGAAAAGCGATGCCAGGGCCAGAGGGCTGCGCCCGGCAATCACAAAGCGCTCCAGATTGTTGAGCGCCATATCGGGATCGCTGAGATGCGGCAGCTGCTCCTGCAACTGTTGGCAGATATCCGCCAGCAGGTCCAGAGTCACACCGCTCCCGGCCAGGGAGACCAGGTTCCCGTGAGCCCGTTCGGTGTTTTCAATTCCCCACGGTTGGAGCCACGCTGCCGCCTGTCGAGGTGAATCCAGATACCGCACCAGCGTCGGAATATCGATCATGCCAACCCAGCACCTCTCTGCGTATCGCTGTCGCTGCATTTCCCTTTCATCATACTCTGGCGACGGGAACTTGCCGACGGCGGAGGGCTGAACTCCCCGGATGCCCCGGCGGCTGCCCGAGTGCCAGCATGGAGCGCACGGCAACGGTGGCCTATGATACGGAGTCGCGAACTGCAGCTCGATCGTGCGACTGCAGCCTCGGCAGTTTCTCCCAGGTATCGATCGCCGATCCATGTCGGATGCATCCCGGTCGCGCGCCGCCACCTCTGCGGCTGGCAACTCGCCAGCCGACACGCGGGCGGACGTCCGAATGCGCGGTTTCACCCATCGCACGCTGGCCGGGGCGGCGCAGAGCTGGATTGATGCCCGGACTGCGCCCTTGGCCGAGGAAGGCGTGCCGCTGATCGATGCCGCAGGGCGGGTCCTCACTCGTGAAATTGCCAGCCCGGTTGACGTGCCCGGCTTCGATCGAGCCATGATGGATGGTTTTGCCGTCCAGGCTGCTGACACGACGGGGGCTTCCCTTTACAACCGGCTGCCGCTCCCCGTGGTGGGGTTGCTGCTGCCAGGGCATGTCCCATCCACAGCGGTGGAACGCGGCCAGGCGATCCGCATCATGACGGGCGCTCCCTTGCCCCCCGGCGCGGATGCGGTACTGCCGGCCGAAAAAGCGGAACTGGACGGAGAGCAGATCCTGGTCCTGGACGAGGTGACGCCGGGCAAACATGTGGGTCAGCGGGGTGAAGACGTCGTCGCCGGATCGGTCGTCTTGCCCCGTGGCCGACGTTTGCGACCGCAAGACGTCGGTGTGCTGTCGGCCATCGGGTGCGCGAGCGTGCCGGTGGTGCGGCGCCCTGTTGTTCAGTTGGTGATCACGGGCAATGAACTGCTGCCCGCGGGAGAATTGCCCCGCGGCTGCCTCATCGCCGACGCGAACGGACCGATGCTGGCCAGCCTGGTGCGGCGTGACGGTGGCCAACCCCGCCAGCCTGACATCGTGCCGGACCGCTATGACGCGATCCTGGCAGCCCTGACCGCGGATGCCGATATCGTGCTGGTATCCGGGGGTTCCAGCGTGGGCCAGGAAGACCTGGCGCCGGCCATTCTCGCGGAACATGGCCAGTTGGCAATTCACGGTGTCGCCATGCGGCCCAGCGGTCCGACGGGTATGGGGACGCTGGGGACGCGATTGGTCTTCCTGCTGCCTGGGAATCCCGTGTCGTGTCTGTGTGCTTACGATCTGTTTGCCGGCCGCGCCGTCCGCGCTCTGGCGGGACTGAGCCGGGACTGGCCGTACCGTGTGGCACGACTTCCGCTCGAGCGAAAACTGGTCTCCGTGGTCGGCCGCTTGGATTATGCGCGCGTGCGGATCCGGGAAGGGCGCGTCGAACCGCTGGCCATCAGCGGGGCGTCGCTGCTGACTTCCACGACCCGTGCCGATGGCTTCGTGTTGATACCGGAGGACAGCGAAGGTTATCCCGCTGATACGGTCGTGGAGGTTTTCCTGTACGATGAGTGTCCTACCGCGCCATGTTTGAACAGCAGCAATTCCTGGACGTGATTGACCGCGACGAAGCCGAGCGGCGGTTCCACCGCGCGCTGGATCTGCACCCGCTGGGCGAAGAACCGGTCGCGCTGGCCGAGGCCTTGGGTCGTGTCTTGGCGCGGGATGTCCACTCGACCGTCGATGTGCCGTCGTTTGACCGCTCCAATTTCGATGGCTTTGCCGTCCAGGCCGCCGACACTTTTGGCGCCAGCGAGGAGGTGCCTCGCCGGCTCGCGCTCCGGCCCGAGGCGATCACAACGGCCGTAGAGCCAACCTTGCCGGTGGCACCGGGTACGTGCGTTCCGATTGCCACGGGTGCGATGCTGCCGCGCGGGGCGGATGCCGTCGTGATGGTGGAACACACCGACGTGGACGGACAGGCGGTGATGGTCCGCCGGGCCGTATCGCCCGGGCAGGGCGTGACCTTTGCCGGCACGGATGTGACGGTCGGCGAGATCGTCTTGCGCGCGGGAGATCTGCTGACCAGTCGTGAAACGGGAGTCCTCGCGGCCATTGGTGCCGGACAGGTGCGGGTGTGGCGCCGACCGTCAGTCGGTATCCTGTCCACGGGCGACGAACTGATTGAACCGGGCCAAGCCATGTCACCGGGGCTGGTCTATGATTCCAATGCCCGCATCCTGGCAGACGCAGTTCGCGAGCTGGGCGCCGTCCCTCGTATGTTCGGCATTGTGCCGGACGACGCGGATCAGCTGCAGAGCCGCCTCGGCGCAGCTCTGCAGGACTGCGACGTGGTGCTGTTGTCGGGTGGCACAAGCAAAGGAGGCGGGGATTTCTCGTATCAGGTTGTAGGCCGGCTGCGAAATCCCGGCATTGTGGCTCACGGAGTGGCCCTGAAGCCCGGCAAGCCGATTTGTCTGGCGGTGACTCAAGGCAAACCTGTGGTGATTCTGCCGGGCTTTCCCACGTCGGCGATTTTCACGTTCCACGAGTTCGTCGCGCCGGTGATTCGCTTGCTGGGCGGCCGCCCCAAGGAGGCGCGCGCGAGGGTGCGAGCTCGTCTGCCCGTCAAGGTCATTTCCGAGATCGGCCGCACGGAATATCTGCTGGTGGGACTGACGCGCGGTTCGCACACGGTCGCGGGACCGACAGCGGGATGCGCGCCGGTTTCGGGTGAAGTTCCCCTGACGGCTTATCCCATGGGGCAAGGTTCGGGCTCGGTTACGACGTTCAGCCGGGCGGACGGTTTCACGACCATCGGCCGGTATGAGGAGCTGGTGCCAGCGGGGACCCTTGTCGATGTCGAGCTGTTGGGACGGGAGCTCCGCGTGGCGGACCTGGTGGTGATGGGCAGCCATTGCGTGGGTCTCGATTACCTGCTCGGGCAGCTGCAGGCGCTGGGGATTCAAACCAAATTTCTGGCCGTGGGATCGACGGCCGGATTGGATGCCGTGCGCCGCGGCGAGTGCGATATCGCGGGCGTGCATTTGTGGGACCCTGCCAGCGGCCGGTACAACGAGCCTTTTCTGGATGAGAACCTGTTGTGCATTCGCGGCTACGGTCGGCAACAAGGCCTGGTCTTCCGCAAGGGGGACCCGCGATTTGTTTCACGGAATGTCGAGCTGTCCCTGGCACGCGTGATTTCCGAGCCGTCCTGCGTCATGGTGAATCGGAACCAGGGGAGCGGCACCCGCCTGCTGATCGACCAGTTGCTGCAGGGCGCACAGCCTGCCGGTTACTCCGTCCAACCGCGCAACCATCGGGCGGTGGCAGCCGCGATTCGGCAGGGGCGGGCAGACTGGGGAGTTGCCGTTCGTATCGTGGCGGAACAAGATGATCTGGACTTCTTGCCCCTCACGATGGAGCAGTTCGATTTCGTGGTGCTGCGTGCGCGTCATGAATCGCCGGCCATTCAAGCATTTCGCACCCTGTTGAGCACGGCGTACGTACGTACCGAATTGAACCGACTCGGTTTTGCCGTGTAGCACACACCAGCCCGCACGGTGTCGGCAGCGGGTGTTTCGCAGGGACGGAAAGACAGATTAGAATCCTAGAGGCGCACGTCGGTCCGGTTACTTTGGTCGAAATGGCTGAGGCAGCATGCTGTCGGGAATCACGATTACCTGTTTTGCGGCCAGCTATGCGGTGAGCCTAGCGTTGGAGATTTCGCGCCTGTTCTTTCGCACGGCGGTGCGATTTCCGCTGCTGCTGGGTTTCACGGTCGCAGGTCTCTTTGCACACGCGGTCTATCTGGCCACGCGAGCCGAAGGTGTGGTGTCGGGGCACGGGATTCCGCCTCTGGCGAGCTGGTTCGATTTCTGTCTGGTGGCGGCCTGGTTCCTGGCTGGCGCATATGTGGTCTTGACTGTGCGTCGACCGCAAAATGCGGTGGGCATCTTTCTGTTGCCGATGGTGTTGCTGCTGATCGGTGTCGCGGTACTCTTTCGAGACGCGCCTCCCTTCAACGAGCAGAAGGCGTTGTATGTCTGGCGGATGATGCACGGTTTCGCCTTGCTAGCTGGCACCACGGCCGTGGCGCTGGGGTTTACCACCGGGCTGATGTATCTGATTCAGTCCTACCGGCTGAAGCACCGGCTGCCCCCCCGCAAGGGTTTTCGTCTGCCCAGTCTGGAGTGGCTGCAGGATTTCAACCGCGAGTCCATTCTGGTGTCAACTTGTCTGCTGGGTGTGGGTTTCGCCTCGGGTGTCATCCTCAATCTGATTGGTCCTGCCGAGCAGGGTCTGGCGATTGCGTGGACGGATCCCGTGGTTGTCTCCTCGGGGTGTTTGTTCGCGTGGTTGGTGGCGGCCTCGGTATTTGAGTTCTGTTACGAGCCTGCGCGGCAGGGAACCAAAGTCGCGTACCTGACGCTGGCCAGTTTCGTGTTTCTGGGGCTGGCACTGTTCTTCGTACTCTTCGGTAATCATGCTGTGCCATGAAGCTCCGGGTCGTCGGCTGTAGCCATCATCAGACAAGCGTCGAAGCCCGTGAGCGGCTGGCATTCAATGCCGAACAGTCGCGCGCGGCCTTGCGGGCTTTGCGCACGCAGTACCCGGACGTGGAGGCGGTGTTGTTGTCCACGTGCAATCGCGTGGAGTTCTATTTTGCGGCCAGCGAAACCGCTCGTTGCCCGGACGCGGTTCAGGTCGCGGCATTTCTCGGGGAATTCCACGGGCTCATCCCGCAGCACATTCTGCCGGAACTCTTGGCGGAAGACGGCGAAGGAGCTTTGCATCATCTGTTTCTGGTTGCCGCGAGCCTGGACAGCATGGTGGTGGGCGAAGCGCAGATCCTATCCCAGGTGAAACAAGCCTACGACCTGGCCAACACGTGCGATTCGACCGGCCCGCTGCTGCATTCCGTGTTTCAGGCTGCGATGCGCGTGGCCCGACGAGTGGCGCGCGAAACGGCAATCAATCAGAAGCGCGTCAGCATACCGAGCATCGCCGTTTCCGAGTTCGCGAAACAGCTCTTCGAACGCTTTGATGACAAGTCCGTGTTGATTCTGGGCGCCGGTGAAATGGGTGAGGAGACGCTGCGCTATTTGATGAACGAGGGCGTGCAGCGGATCCTGATTGCCAACCGTCATCACGAGCGCGCCGCCGAACTGGCTGAACGGCTGGCCGGCAAGACCATTTCCTGGGAAGATCGCTGCGCGCAACTGGCCGCGGTCGATCTGGTGATCGGCACGACCGGCGCACCGGAACCGGTGGTGAGCTTCGAGCAATTCCGGCCGATCGCGCACCGCCGCGCTGACCGGCCCCTCTTCATGCTGGATCTGGCCGTGCCGCGCGATTTCGAGCCGGCCATCGGCGACCTACCCGGCGTCTATCTCTATTCTCTGGACGATTTGCAGCGCACGTGTGACGCGAACCGCCGGGAAAGAGAAAGAGAATGGCCCAAGGCCACCAGCATCGTGGAGGACGAGACGTCGCGGTTTGTGGCGGATTTGAATCACCGTGCGACGGCTCCCACGATCCAACGTCTAAAGGCTCAGGCCGACGAGTTGAAGACCGAGGAGTTGACACGGCTCTTGAATCGGCTGGGAACCCTGGACCCCCATGCGCGCGAGGAGATCAGCCGCTCCTTTGACCGTCTCGTGAATAAGATATTGCACCCACCGATGGAATCGCTGCGTGACGAAGCCACGCGGGGCACGCCGCACGGGCTGCTCGACGCGTTGAAACGCCTGTTCCAGATCCAGGATTGAACGTGAACTGCGCCACCGTCCCCGCCAGGCGGCGAAAGCGTTGTGGGAACTCCTGGACCGTCGCCAGCAGTTCCTCGGGTGCCACCCCGATTCGTTCGACAATCGCCGCCAGATCCGCCGGTACTGTACCTTGCTGCTTCCCGCGAATCTGCCGGCCGCACCAATCGAACAGCTGCAGGTACTCCTCCAGCGACATCGACAAGAGCCCTTTGTCGGAAGCTCGACGACCACTCTGGGACGGTACATCACCCAGTTGACCGGCTGCCAGTGACAGGGGCGCCAGCCAGCCGTCTGCTGTCGGTTCGCCGGACGGTTTCTTTCCCTGTGCCGCCCGCGCCTGGATGCGGAACGACGCGGAGCAGTGACTGGCCGCTTCGGGCGTGCGCACTTCGCCCGCACGAATGGGATTGAGATCCACGTACAGGCCACACACCAACAA
>Ga0233425_10007557_pt1 | contig 15181 bp, 14 predicted proteins | sample Watercolumn_Towu_2_FD_181712 | JGI IMG/M metagenome (GOLD analysis project Ga0233425, IMG submission 181712) | Freshwater microbial communities from Lake Towuti, South Sulawesi, Indonesia - Watercolumn_Towuti2014_140_MG | ecosystem: Environmental > Aquatic > Freshwater > Lake | place...
GGAACACGGCCACCAGCTCGATATGCGCCGACCACAGGAACTGGTCGATCGGCGTCACCGACTGCACCTGGAAACCGGCCGCGACCAGCTCCCGGGCGTCGCGGGCGAAGGTGGCCGGGTTGCACGAGACGTAGACGACGGTCTCCGCCTTCGTGCCCGGCAGCTGCCGCGTCTGGTCGAGGGCGCCGGCACGCGGCGGATCGAGCACGACGGCGTCGCAACCGCGCAGGTCGTACGGCGCCAGCGGACGGCGGAACAGGTCCCGCGCCTGCGCCTCGACGGGCTTGAGCCGCCGGGCCGAGCCGACGCCGGCCTTCAGAGCCGCGATCGCCGCCGCAGAGCCGTCGGCGGCCAGCACCGGCGCGACCTCCGCCAGCGGGAAGGTGAAGGCCCCGGCGCCGCAGAACAGGTCCGCGACCTTGCGCGCCCCCTTCACCGCAGCCACGGCGCGTTCGACCATGGCCGCCTCCGCCGGGGGCGAGGCCTGCAGGAAGCCGCCGGCCGGCAGGGGTACGACGGCCGGTCCGAAGGCGATCCTCGGCTGGCGGGCCATGACCAGGGTCTCGCCGGCGAGGCTGAGCCGCGCCAGGTCGGCGGCGGCCGCCGCCTCGATGGCGCGCATCTGCGCATCGCGCGACAGGCCCCCGGTGCGCTGCTCCACCCCGGTGACGTCGACGTCCAGCCCGTCGAGGGTCCAGGTGACGTGCAGGGTCGGGGCCGACTTCGGGTGCTCGAGGAAGGGCTCCGCCACCCGGGCCAGGGCGGGAAAGGCGGCGACGAGCCGCGGATCGGCGATGGGACAGGCCGTCACCTCGACCAGCCGCCAGCTCCGGCGCGCCTTGAAGCCCAGCAGGACGCGGCCGTCGGGCCCGCGACGGGCGTGCAGCGCCAGCCTGCGCCGGACTCCGGGCGGCGTCGGCACGACCGGCTCCACCTCCGCATCGAGCCCCTCCCGGCCCAGAGCCAGGCGCACCTGTTCGCGCTTCCAGCCGAGATACGGCTCCGCGGCCCAGTGCTGCAGCGAGCAGCCGCCGCAGTCGCCGTAATGCGGGGACGCCGGGGCGACGCGATCCGGGCTGGGGACGACGATCTCCGCCGCCTCGAGCCGTCCCTCGCGCACCTCCCCGCGCACCACCTCGCCCGGCAGGGTCAGGGGCGCGAACACGGGACCGTCGGCGGTCTCGGCCACGCCGTCTCCCTGGGCGGCCACCCGGGCGATCGTCAGCGTCTGGATCATCGGCCGCTCCTAGCCGACCGCGGCGCCCGGCGAAACCTGAACGAAGATGAACGACCCGCTCAAAGGCCGTTCAGGCGGCGGGGCCTACAAGCGATGCAACAGACAGGGGGCCGAACCGTTCGGCCATCGGATTAACCTTTTCGAGGACCAGGTCGATGAACGTTTCCATGACCCGCAAGGCCGCCCTCGGCGCCGCCGCAGTCGCGGCCGCGGGACTGATGACGGCCCCCGCCACGGCTTCGGCCCAGGCCTACAGCTACCAGGGCGACCGCTACGGATCGTACGACCGCTATGACGACCGGTATCGCTACGACGACCGGTACGGCGGCTACGACTATTGCCGCAGCGACCGCAACCAGCGCACCGCGGCGGGCGCGACCATCGGCGCCGGGGTCGGCGCGGTGGCCGGTTCGCAGCTGGCCGCCCGCGGCCGGCGCACCGAGGGCTCGGTTCTCGGCGGCGTGCTGGGCGCGGTGATCGGCGGCAGCGTCGGCCGCGACTCCGGTCGCGAATGCGAGCGCGCCTACGACCGCTCGGGTTATCGCGGGTACGATGATCGCGGCTACTCCGGCGACGACCGCTACGGCTACGACGACCGGTACCGCTCCGACGACCGCTACCGGTATGATGACCGGTACAGCTACGACAGCCGCTACAGCTATGACAGCCGTTACGGCTACGACCGTCGCGAAACCAGCTACGGCTGTCGCACCGTCCGCTACGAGACCCGCGACTGGAACGGCCGGCTGATCACCCGCTACCAGGAAGTCTGCAACGACTACTGACGAGATCGCGGCGCCGATATCTTTCAGCCCCCCTGTCGATCGGCGACGTGACGGAGGCCCCCGGTGGAGAAGTCCGCCGGGGGCTTTTCCATTTCCGGAGCAGTCGTCAGGCCGCAGGCGACAGGCAGCAGGGGCGCCGGCTTGCAGCGGACGTCAGGCCGACCTGCCTGCAGGAGGCGAGGCTCAACCTGCTGCCTGCCGTCTGCCGCCTGCCGCCTGCCCGGCCCGGGCCCACAGGAGCCACTCCCGATTGCCGTCTCCGCCGGGAATCGGGCTCTCGGCGGTCGCCTGCACGGGCCAGCCCTGTTCCTCCAGCCAGCCGCTGACGCGGTCAAGGGCCGCCTGCCGGGCCTCCGGGTCGCGCACCACGCCGCCCCGGCCGACGTCGGCGCGCCGCTCCATCTCGAACTGCGGCTTGACCAGGGTGACGAGGTCGGCGCCGGGCGCGGCGAGCGCCAGGGCCGCCGGCAGGACCTTGGCGAGGCCGATGAAGCTGGCGTCGCAGACGACGAGCCCGGGAGCCGGGGGCAGCAAGGCGGGGGTCAGCAGACGGGCGTCGGTCTTCTCGAGATCGACCACGCGCGGGTCGCCCGCGATCCGGGGGTGCAGTTGCCCCTGCCCGACGTCGACGGCGTAGACCCGCGCCGCCCCGCGCCGCAGGCAGACCTCGGTGAAGCCGCCGGTGGAGGCGCCGACGTCGAGCACGGTCCGCCCCTCGACCGCGACCGGCCAGAGCGACAGGGCGTGGTCGAGCTTCAGCGCCGCCCGGCTGACGAAGTCATGGGCGTCGACGAAGACGATCCCGGCGTCCTCCGCCACCGGCTGCGAAGCCGCCCTGGCGGGCGCGCCGTCGACCGTCACCCCGCCGGCCTCGATCGCCGCCCGCGCCCGCGCCCGGCTTTCCGCCAGCCCGCGGGCGACCAGCAACTGGTCGAGGCGGACCTTCAAGGGATCAGAGCCTTTCCAGCCGGGCCAGCGCCGCCTGCAGCTTCGCCTTCCCCGCCTCGGCGGCGGCCAGCTTCTCGCGCTGCTCCTCGACCACCTCGGGGGCGGCGCGGGCGACGAAGTTCGGGTTGCCCAGCTTCTTGTTGACGTGGCCGATGTCGCTGTCGAACGCGGCGATCTCCTTCTCCAACCGCGCCCGCTCGGCGGCGAGGTCGATGATCCCCGCCAGCGACAGGGCCGCCGTCGCCCCGCCCGAGACGAAGGTCACCGCCCCGGCGGGGGCGCTGTCCGCCGCGGCCAGCTCCGAGACGCGGCCCAGCGTCAGGATCAGGTCGCGATGGCGGTCCATCCGCCCCGCCGTCGTCGCGTCGGGCGCGACGAAGGCCAGCGGCGGCTTGGCCGACGGCGGCACGTTCATCTCGGCCCGCAGCTGGCGGATTTCAGTGACCAGGTCGACCAGCCAGCCGATCTCGGCCTCGGCCGCCGCATCGACGAAGCCGTCCGGAAGCGCGGGCCAGGCCGCGCCGATCAGCAGAGGCTCGTCGCGCGCGGCGCCGTCGTTCGCCGTCTGGGCCCACAGCTCCTCGGTGATGAAGGGCATCACCGGGTGCATCAGCTTGAGCGTCTGGTCGAGCGTCCAGGCGGTCATCGCCCGGGTTTCCGCCTTCGCCGCCTCGTCCGCCCCCTGGAACACGGGCTTGGCCAGTTCGAGGTACCAGTCGCAGAAGACGTTCCAGACGAAGCGGTACAGGGCCGCGGCGGCGTCGTCGAAGCGACCGCCCTGCAGCGCCGCCGACACCTGGCGCTCGGCCTTGGTCAGCTCGCCGCGGATCCAGCGGTTGATGGTCTGCTGCACGCCGGCCGGGTCGAAGCCCTCGACCCGGACCGCCTCGTTCATCTGGGCGAAGCGGGCGGCGTTCCACAACTTGGTGCCGAAGTTGCGATAACCTTCAATGCGTTGCTTCGACAACTTGATGTCGCGCGTGCCCGACAGAATGGCCATGGTGAAACGCAGCGGGTCGGCGCCCAGCTCGTCGATGATGCCGAGCGGGTCGATGACGTTGCCCTTGGACTTCGACATCTTCTGGCCCTTCTCGTCGCGGACCAGGCCGTTGATGATCACCCGCCGGAAGGGGACTTCATCCATGAAGTGAAGTCCCATCATCATCATCCGGGCGACCCAGAAGAAGATGATGTCGGCGGCCGTCACTAGGTCGGACGTCGGATAGAAGCGGGCGAGGTCCTCCGTCTTCTCCGGCCAGCCCATGGTCGAGAACGGCCACAGGGCCGAGCTGAACCAGGTGTCGAGCACGTCCTCGTCCTGGCGCAGCTCGCGGCCGCCGGCCTGGGCGCGGACCTCCTCCTCGGTCTCGCCGACGTAGATGTTGCCGTCCGCGTCGTACCAGGCCGGGATGCGGTGCCCCCACCACAGCTGGCGCGAGATGCACCACGGCTCAATGTTGCGCAGCCACTCGAAATAGATCTTCTCGTAGCTCTTCGGCTCGAAGACGGTGTCGCCCTGCTCCACCGCCCGGATCGCGGGCTGGGCCAGGGTGTGGGCGTCGACGTACCACTGGTCGGTCAGCCACGGCTCGATGACCACGCCGGAACGGTCGCCGTGCGGGACGACGTGGCGGGTCTTCTCGATCTCCTTCAGCCAGCCCTCGGCCTCGGCGCGGGCGACGATGGCCTTGCGCGCCTCGAAGCGGTCGAGGCCGCAATACTCGGCGGGCACGTCGGGCGCATCGGCGTTGGTGATCCGGGCGAAGGCGTCGAGCACGTTCAAGGCTTCAAGTCCGGTGCGCTTTCCGACCCCGAAGTCGTTGAAATCGTGCGCCGGCGTGATCTTCACCGCCCCCGAACCCTTGGCCGGGTCGGCGTAGTCGTCGGCGACGATGCGGATGCGGCGGCCGGTGATGGGATGGTCGATCTCCTTGCCGACCAGACCCGCATAGCGCGCGTCGTCCGGGTGCACCGCCACCCCGGTGTCGCCCAGCATGGTCTCGGGCCGCGTGGTCGCCACGACGATGTAGTCGCGCGTCTCGAACGCCGTCGGCCGGCCCTCATCGTCGAAGGCCACCGGGTGCTCGTAGGTGACGCCATCGGCCAGCGGATAGGCGAAGTGCCAGTAATGCCCGTCGACCTCGCGCTGCTCGACCTCGAGATCCGAGATGGCGGTCTGGAAGTGCGGATCCCAGTTCACCAGCCGCTTGTCGCGATAGATCAGCCCCTCGCGGTACAGCCGCACGAAGACCTTGCGGACGGCGGCGTTCAGTCCCTCGTCGAGAGTGAAGCGCTCGCGGCTCCAATCGCAGCTGGCCCCGAGCCGGCGCAGCTGGCGCACGATGGTTCCGCCGCTCTCGGCCTTCCATTCCCAGACCTTCGCGACAAAGGCCTCGCGGCCCATGTCGCGGCGGCCGACATTGCCCTGCGCCGCCAGCTGGCGCTCGACCACCATCTGGGTGGCGATGCCGGCGTGGTCGGTGCCGGGCAGCCACAGCACCGCCTTGCCCTTCATCCGGTGATAGCGGGCGAGGATGTCCTGCAGGGTGTTGTTCAGCGCGTGGCCGATGTGCAGCGAGCCGGTCACGTTCGGCGGCGGGATGACGATCGAATAGGCGCCGGCGGCGGAGTCCTGACGGGGGGCGAACAGGCCCGAGGCCTCCCACTGCGCATAGAGGCGGGGTTCGGCGGCCTGGGGGTCGAAGGTCTTGTCGAGCATGGTCATTCTTTATGCCCTATCGCTCCGCGCGCGGCGCGTCGCTGCTTCAGGGCGGTCAATCGGACAAAGAGAAAGGGCGGCCCCGCCGGAGCCGCCCTGGGACGATCTAGAGAAGATCGGTGCGCAGGTGAAGGTCAGCCGGCCGAGCGGGCGATGCGTTCCACTTCCTTGCGTACCTGTTCCTCGACGATGCCGGGCAGGTTGGCGTCGAGCCAGTCCTTCAGCATCGGGCGCAGCATCTCGGCGACCATGGCCTCGATGGTCGAGCCGCTGGCGAAGCTCAGGTCAGGACCGCGCGGGGCGCTGGCCGGCTCCGGCTTGCGCAGGGACGAGGCGAGGCCGGCGAAGGCCGAGGCGGCGCTGGCCGCCGCGCTCTCCCCCACCAGGGCGTCGTAGCCGCCGCCGGCGCTGGCGGAGGGCTCCGGGGCGTGCGCCCCGGCGTCCGATTCGAAGGCGGACCCGCCGGGCGGAGTGTCGTCGACCGGGAAGGGATCGTCCTCGGCCGGCGAGACGTCGAGGTCGCCGATCGTTTCAGCCGCCGGCGCTTCCCAGGTGTCGGTCAGCTCCAGCACGTCCTCCTCGGAGGCGGCCGGCTCCTGGACCGAGGGGGTCTCGTCCATCATCGCCGGCGAGACCTCCGGCGCGGCCGGCTCCGGCTCGGCCGCCGGCTCCGGCGCCGCAGCGGGAGCCGTTTCCGCCGGCGCGTCGTCCTCGGAGATGATCCGGCGGATCGACGCCAGGATTTCCTCCATCGTCGGTTCCTGGGCGGTCTGGTCGGTCATGGCGAATCCCCGGGACGCACGCATCCGCGCACGGACATGTCGATCTGGCACAGGCGTGGAGGGGACCCCTCCCCGCAGCCTGTCGTCGCATCAACGCCCCTCGGAATCAACGGGCGTTTTTCGCCTCGCGGGCGACCGGCGGCGTCAGTCCTGCGGCGCGGTGCGCACCACTTCGGCCTTCAGCTGGGCGTCGATCGGCGCATCGGCCTGGTCGGCGGCCGGGGTGATCGGCGGCGCGACCGCCCGGTCGAGGCTTTCCAGCACGCCGTCCCACGGCAGGGCCCCGCGGTTGCGGACCCGCTGGTAGTTGGCGGCCGGATCGTAGGTCTCCAGCGTCGGGTCCAGGTCCGGGCCTTCGAGCCGGCCCATGGCCGCCAGCAGGTTGGCCTGGGCGACGTACTGGTTGCGGCGGGCGCTGGCGAGGGTGACCTCGGCGTTGCGCAGCTCCAGCTCGCCGTTGAGCACGTCGAGCGTGGTGCGCAGGCCGACCTGGGCCTCCTGGCGCACGCCCTCGGCGGCGACGGTGGCGGCGCGCACCGCCTCCTCGCCCGCCTGCAGGGTGGCGCGGGCCGAGATCGCCTGGGCGTAGGCCGAGCTGACCGCCTGCAGGGCGTTGCGGTTCTCGCCCTCGACGTTGATCTGGGCGGCGTTGGCCCGCTCGAGGGCGGCGGCGACGCGCGAGGCGTTGAGCCCGCCGGTGAAGAGCGGCACCGACAGGGTGGCGCCGGCGGTCAGCCGGCTGTTGTCGGCGATGTCGCCGAAGCGGTCGAAGTCGGCGTTGGCCCCGCCGTAGCTGGCGGTGGCGCGCACCGAAGGCATGTACTCGGCGCGGGCCGCCGCCACGTTCGCCTCGGCGGCGCGCAGGGTGAAGATCGCGGCCCGGATCGAGGGGTTGTCGACCAGCGCCACGTCGAGGGCGCTGTCGAAGTCGGCCGGAACGCCCGGCAGCTCCGGCATCGGCGCCAGATCCCCGGGCGCCTGGCCGACGACGGCGGCGTAGGTGGCGCGCGAGGTGGACAGCTGGGCCTGGGCGTTGGCCAGGTCGGCCTCCGACTGGGCCAGCCGGGCCTCGGACTGGGCGACGTCGGTGCGGGTGATCTCGCCGACCTCGAACCGGGCGGTGGATTCCTCCAGCTGACGCTGCAGGACCGACAGGTTGGCCTGGCGGATGCGCAGCACCTCGACGTCGCGGATCACGTCGGCGTAGGCCTGGATCACCGAGGCCAGCACCGACTGTTCGATTTCGCGCAGGTTCTCGCGCCCGGCGAGGATCTCGGCCTCGGCGGCGGTGATGCCGTGGCCGACGCGGCCGCCGGACCAGAGCGTCTGCGACAGGCCGATGCTGGCGGCGGCGCCGTCGCTGTCGGGCTCGACGAGCGGGCCGTCGCCATAGTCGCGGGCGTAGTCGCCGCTGACGGTCACGCTCAGCGTCGGCCGCAGCCCGGCCCGCGCCTGCACGATCGATTCGTCGAGCGCCCGCTGGTTGGCGCGCTGGGCGAGCAGGGTCGGATTGGTGCGATAGGCCAGCGCGATCGCTTCCTGGAGCGTGTCGGCCCAGGCCGGCGCGCCGGCGCCGCAGAGCACGGCGATGGCGGCGACCGAGGCGAGCGCGCGTGAACGTTTCAGCATTTCGATTCCTGCCTGGCGCGGGATCCGCGCCCCTTCGTATCCCATAGGCCTGATGCGGGAGGCATTGCGCTCGCGCCAGTTAAGTTTTTTTCACCCGTGGGCTGCGCCCCCGCTACAGGGCGAAGGTGGGTTCCGGCGCGAGTTCCGCAAGCACCGGCGGGGCCGCGTCAAAAAGCTCCCGGCGCGAGACGCCCTGCTCGCCGCGGACGTAGAGCACCGCCTTTCCCGTCGGCCCGCTGCGCTCGACCACGGCCAGGCGGCCGCCGACCTTCAGCGCCCCGATCCAGGCCTCCGGTCGCACCGGCGCAGCCGCCTCCGAAACGATGACGTCCCAGCCCTCCCCGACCGGCTCCGCCAGCGGCGCGACCCGGGCCGTCACGCCCTCCTCCGCCAGCACCGGCCCGGCGACGTCGAAGACCGCGCGGTCCGCTTCCTGGGCGGTGACCTCGAGCCCCATGCGGGCCAGCACCAAGGCCGCATAGGGACCGGCGATCGACAGGGCCCGCTCGCCCGGCCGGGCGGCGACGGCCATCAGGAGCTTGGACACATCGCGCGGCAGCATCAGGCGGCGGCCGGCGGCCACCTCCGGCTCGACCTCGGCGTAGGCGGCGAAAGCCCGGTCGGCCGGGAGCAGCCGCTCGCGCGGCGCCGCCAGCAGCGCCGCCTGAAGGGCGCGGTCGGTGACGTCGTTCACCCGCACCTGGCTGTCGACCATCAGTTTGCGGGCGGCGGCGTAATCCATGGGAGCTGTCCTGCTGAAATCTGGCGCGCTTATAAGTCTGCGCGTTGCGGCGGACAATCCGATCTGATAGCGAACGCGCCTCGCGATGGCGCGGCCGTTTCACGCGGTCCGCGGCCTGATGGCGGAGTGGTTACGCAGCGGACTGCAAATCCGTGTACGCCGGTTCGATTCCGGCTCAGGCCTCCATCGCGAGTCTCCCCGCCCCGACAGGCCCGGCCTCCCCCTCAGGGGACGGGCGCGGTGATCCAGCCGACGGCGCTCGCGGCGCCGACCGCCGCCGCCACAAGGCTGACGACGAGCGCGGCGCGCCCGTTGCGATGGATGAACTCGAAGACTCCGCCGAACATGGCCTGCACTCCCCCGGACGCGGCCACGACGCCACAAGCGGGGCGGTTCATCAAGGTGTACAAAGCGTTAATCGCGAACTGGTGATCGGTTACGCGCGCCGGGCGAAATGATGCAGGGCGATCGCCCCCGCCGTTCCCACATTGAGCGAATCGAAGCCGCCCGACATGCGGATCGCCGCCGGGGTGCAGCGGGCGATCAGCGCCGGCGGCAGGCCGGGCCCCTCGGCGCCCAGCACCACGGCGACCCGGTTGGCCGGAGCGATCTCCCCGAGCGTCCGCGCCGCGCCGGGCGTCATCGCCACCGTCTCGAAGCCGGCCGCCTGCAGCCGCTCGACCGCCTGCAGCGGGTCGAGGCCGACGGCCATCGGCGTGCGCAGCACCGCCCCCACCGAGACGCGAATGGCCTTGCGGTAGAAAGGATCGCAGCAGGCGCGGTCCAGCAGGACGGCGTCCGCCCCGAAGGCCGCCGCATTGCGGAAGATCCCGCCGATGTTGTCATGGTTGCCGATCCCGCAGGCCAGCACCACCAGCGCCCGGCCCGCCAGGGCGTCGATCAGCGCCTCGAGCGGCCGCGTCGGCGGCTTCTCCCCGAGCGCCAGAATGCCGCGGTGCAGATGGAATCCGGCGATCCCGTCCAGCACAGCCTGGGGCGCGGCGTAGACCGGGACCCCCGGCGGCAGGACGCCGATCACGTCCGCCAGGGCGGAGACGCGCTTCTCCGCCAGAAGCAGGGCCCGGGGGCGGCAGAGCGAGGCGGGGGAGACCAGCTGGCGCAGCACCACCTCGCCCTCCGCCACGAACAGGCCCTCGCGGCCGGTGAGGTCGCGCTCGCGGATGTCGCGGAAGGCCTCCACCCGGGGGTCTTCGGGGCTCTCTATGCGGATCATGGGCACTGGCGGATATTTCCCGTTGCGCGACGCGGAGTCGCGCTGCTATAGCGCCCGCCTTCCCGAGCGAAACCTGTTCCGCGGTAGCTCAGTGGTAGAGCAGCCGACTGTTAATCGGCTGGTCGTAGGTTCGAATCCTACCCGCGGAGCCACTCGGCCTTTCCTCCCATCACATCACCTGTTGCGCCGCCGGGCCGCAGCCCCGGGCGGGCCGCATCGACGGCGTGAACAAGAAAAAAGCCCGGCGCGCGCGCCGGGCTGCAAGTTCGGTGATGGTGGGTGTCCCCGAAGAAGGAAGACAGCCTCTCGTTGGGCTGAATTGGTTAACGCGCGGTAAATCACGCCGGCGCAACGTCGGGCAGCCAGGTCGTCTGCCGGGCGCCGGAGGGCCCCGACCAGCGGACCGCCCACCCATCGCCCGCCCGGGCGGCGATCAGATCGCCGTCTGCGGCCTCGCCGACGGCCGGCGCGGCGGGCCAGCGGTAGTCCCGGCCGTCGACGGTGACGACGTCCCCGGGCGCGGCGTCGATCATGGCGCTCCAGCTGCCGTCGGCGAGCGACCGGACGCGCAGGACGGCGCCGTTCGCCGTCACCTCGACCGGACGGTCCGGCGTGGCGCTGCGGCCCGACGCCAGCGTCGCCCGGCCGTCGCTGTCGATCGCGCCGAGGAGGGCGCCGCCGTCGAGCCGCACGGCCGCGCCGCCGGCCCGGAGCACGGCGACCGGTCCGCGGCCGCCGTCGAGAATCACCAGCCGGTCAGGCGATTCGGCCCCCTCCTGTCCCACCTGGGTCTCCGGACGCAGCAGCAGGGCGCCGCGCGGTCGGGGCACGGGAATCTCGAACCGGCCGTCGTCGCCCGCCACGGCGGCGTAGGCCTCGCCGGCCGCGCTGCGCAGGACCACGCGCGCCCCGGGCTCGGCGGCGCCCGAGAAGACCAGCGCGTCGGCCGAGGTCCGGACCGCGTGGATGGCCGGCGTGCGGGTCCAGCCGTGCTGCGCCGCCGCCGCATCGGGGCGCGGGTCGTCGGCCGGCGGGCCGGAGCAGGCCGCGGCGAGGGCGCACAGGCCCCCGAGGATCGTTGCTTGCGCCCACGTCGCCCGTTTCATCGCGCCGTCCGTCCCGCTAGGAGTGGCCCTCCAGATAGCGCGGCCGACCCGCCGCTGTCTCCCGTTCGCTCGAGGCCCCATGTCCATTCGCATCCAACCCTTCGACGGCCGTTCGGTCTGCCTGTTCTGCGGTTCGTCCGACCGCTCCGATCCCGCCTATACCGAAGCGGCCCGAGCGTTCGGCGCGGCGACGGCGGCGGCGGGCTGGCGGCTGGTCTACGGCGGCGGCGGGGTCGGCCTGATGGGGGCCTCGGCCCGGGCCGCCCATGCGGCCGGCGGGCGGGTGCTCGGCGTCATGCCGGGCTTCCTGCGCAGCCGCGAGCGGCTGTTCGACGAGGTCGAGACGATCGTCGTGACCTCTATGCACGAGCGCAAGACCATCATGTACGACCAGTCCGACGCCTTCGTGGTCGCGCCGGGCGGCGTCGGCACCCTCGAGGAGGTCATCGAGGTGCTCTCGTGGAAGCGGCTCGACCTGCACGCCAAACCCGTCATCTTCCTGAACATCAACGGCTTCTGGGACAGTCTTCTGGCCGTGCTGGAACACAGCATCGCCGAGCAGATGACGCCCGCCTCCTTCCGCGAGGCCTGGTGCGTGGTGGACACGGTCGAGGCGGCCGTGGCGGCCATGCAGGCGGCGGACGACATGCCTCACTTGAAACATGATCAGCGATAAGTAATCGTCGTTCAGTCGCATCGCCGTCCATCGGGCCGGCGGGCGGACCGTGTTTCGAGACCCACCCAACCGCCGAGGGCCCTGCGCCCGAGGCCCGGAGACCTCCCCATGCGCGCCCTCATCGTCGCCGCGGCCCTGTTCGCCGCCGCCCCCGCCCTCGCCCAGTCGAACGCCTCCAGCGCCGTACTCGTCGACGCCTCGAAGGCGCCGGCCGGCCGCACCATCATCGACGGCGCCGCCTGGCGCTGCGAGGGCGCGAGCTGCACCGCCACGGGCGGCTCCAGCCAGACCCCCGTGCGGGCCTGCCGCCGCGTCGTCGCCCGCTTCGGCCAGGTTTCGGCCTTCACCTACAAGGGCGTCGCCTTGAGCGCCGAGGAGCTCGCCGCCTGCAACGCCTGATCCGGCGCCGAGGCTGAAACGACAGAGGGCCGCCCTTCACACGAGGGGCGGCCCTTTTTTGTTGCGTCCCCGGGACGGGTCAGGCGGTCTCGCCCTGCAGCCTCTTCACGATCCGTTCGCGCCCGATCATCGGCGCGATGGCCGCCATGTCGGGACCATGCGACTGGCCGGTCAGGATCAGGCGCAGCGGCATGAACAGGGTCTTGCCCTTGGCGCCGGTGGCCTCCTTCACGGCCGCCGTCCAGGTCGGCCAGAGGCTCTCGTCCACCGTCTCCGGCAGGGCGGACAGCGCGGCGGCCGCAAAGGCCGGATCCTCGATCACCGGCGCGATCGGACCGCGCACGATCCGGGCCATTTCAACGACATCCGCGAACTTTTGCAGGTTCGGCCGCACGGCGGTCCAGAAGGCCTCCCCGAGGTCTGCGTCGAGCGCAGTCAGCCGCGGCCGGGCCGTGCGATAGTCCATGGCGTGCAACGCCTGGGCGTTCAGCCGGTCGAGGTCGGCGGTGTCGTAGCGGGCCGGAGACCGCCCCATCTTCGAGAAGGCGAAGCTCTCGCCCAGCGCCTGCACCGACTCAGCCACCTCCAGCGGGTCCGAGGTGCCGATGCGGCCGAGGTGGCTGGTGATGGCGATCGGCTCATAGCCCTGCTCGCGCATCTCGGAGATCGACAGCGAGCCCAGCCGCTTGGACAGGGCCTGGCCGTCGGCGCCGACCAGCAGCGGCATGTGCGCGAACTGCGGGACCGGCCCGCCCAGCGCCTCGAAGATCTCGATCTGGGCGCCGGTGTTGGTGACGTGGTCCTCGCCCCGGATCACATGGGTGATGTCCATCTCGATGTCGTCGACGACCGACGGCAGGGTGTACAGGAACAGCCCGTCCTCGCGGATCAGCACCGGATCGGACATGGAGGCCGTGTCCACCTCGGCGTGGCCGCGCGCGAGGTCCTCCCAGGCGACCCGCTTGCCGTCGAGCCTGAAGCGCCAGTGCGGCCGGCGCCCCTCGGCCTCGTAGGCGGCCTTTTCGGCCTCGGTCAGGTTCAGGGCGGCGCGGTCGTAGACCGGCGGCAGGCCGCGCGACAGCTGCACCTTGCGCCGACGGTCCAGCTCTTCGGCGGTCTCGTAGCAGGCGTACAGCCGGCCCATGGCCTTGAGCCGTTCAGCCGCGGCCTCATAGCGGTCGAACCGCTTCGACTGGTTGTGGCGCTCGTCCCAGTCGAGGCCCAGCCAGCGCAGGTCCAGCTCGATGCCCTGTTCGAACTCGGCGGTCGAACGGGCCAGATCGGTGTCGTCAATGCGCAGCACGAACTGGCCGCCCTGCCCCTTGGCGAACAGCCAGTTCACCAGCGCGGTGCGCACGTTGCCGACGTGCAGCTTCCCTGTCGGCGACGGGGCGAAACGAACCTTGACGGGCATGGGGGGACCTTCAGACGCGAGGGCGCGACAGGTCGCGCCCGGAGCCCGTCAAGTCAAGGCGTCCCCGGCTTAATCAGTCGTCCCGGTGCACCCGCTCGCGGCGCTCGTGGCGCTCCTGGGCCTCGACCGACAGGGTGGCGGTCGGACGGGCCTCAAGCCGCCCGAGGCTGATCGGCTCGCCGGTCTCCTCGCAGTAGCCGTAGGAGCCGTCCTCGATCCGGCGCAGGGCCTCGTCGATCTTGGCGATCAGCTTGCGCTGCCGGTCCCGGGTGCGGAGCTCCAGCGCCCGGTCGGACTCCGAGGACGCCCGATCGACGAGATCCGGATGGTTCTCCGTCTCCGCCTTCAGATTGATCACCGTCCCCTTGGACTCGCGGAGGATGTCCTCCTTCCACTCAAGGAGCTTGGCCTTGAAGTAGGCCAGCTGCCGCTCGTTCATGAAAGGCTCGTCCTCGCTCGGACGATACGCTTTCGCTTCGACCGCAGACGCTAATGCGTTCATCGCACTCACGCTTTCAAGCACGCCCCCTCTGGCGCACGTGGGGTATAGGCAGGACAGGGAGTCGCGGCAACAACGCTCGCGCGAGCGTGACCGGCCCTCGTTAACGGACGGACGGAGCGTGACATTTCTTCATCACTCCGGGCCGCGTCAGCGGGGTTTTGTGAACGATTTCGCCGGTTTATGCTGCGTTGCGGCGAAGATCGGCCTTGGCGAGCTCAACCGCAGCGCGGAGATCGATCTGCTCGAGCAGGCCGTTCAGCGCCGGATCGGCGTCCACCGGCCGTTCCTCGCGCAGCGTCCGCGACAGCCGCTCGAGCGCGCCGTCGCCCGTCTCGCCCGAGAGCAGCGCCAGCTTGAGCTCGTCGAGGCGATCCAGCAGGCCGCCGCCACGGCGGACCGCCCGGCGGCGCCGCTCGGTGGCGTCCTCCACGCCCTGCAGGGCCATCAGCGCCGACACGCCGGCCACGCCGGCGACGGGAGCCGCCGCGGCGGCCGCGCCGGCCGGAGCCGCCGGCGCCGCGCCGCCCAGGGAGAAGCCGCCCGCCGCCTTGCCGGCGCGGGACGGGGGGCTCGCGGAGGGGCCGGAGGGACCGGTGACCTTCATGCGGGACGACTCCTGGACATGGCCGACCATCGCGTCCCCCGGTCACCGTTTGGTTAACGGCCCGGCAATTCTTGCCCGGATGACGCCGCTGCCCGGGACAGGATGGACTGTATTTCTTGGGCTTTTCGGCTGGCACGGCGCTGGCATCCCAGGTTCCGTCAACAGTTCCCGGACGTCCGACCGATGCAGAATCTGCTCGCCTCCCTCCTCGTCGCCGCCGCCGTGGCCGGTCTCGCCGGCCCGGCCGCCGCCCAGTCGCGGATCAAGGACATCGCCGCCGTCGAGGGGGTCCGCTCCAACCAGCTGGTCGGTTACGGCCTGGTGGTGGGGCTGAACGGCACCGGCGACTCGCTGCGCAACTGCCCCTTCACCCGCCAGTCCCTGGAGGGGATGACGGAGCGGCT
>Ga0233425_10007558_pt1 | contig 15181 bp, 9 predicted proteins | sample Watercolumn_Towu_2_FD_181712 | JGI IMG/M metagenome (GOLD analysis project Ga0233425, IMG submission 181712) | Freshwater microbial communities from Lake Towuti, South Sulawesi, Indonesia - Watercolumn_Towuti2014_140_MG | ecosystem: Environmental > Aquatic > Freshwater > Lake | place: Indonesia...
CAGCCTGGAGGTGCCCAACGGCTTCGCGCTTTGCGAGCGCGACGTGCGCCGGGTGGCGGCGATCCTGCGGGAGGAGCTGGGGGAGGGGAGGCATCCTTGATCCCTCCGTGGGCGGGCGGTGGAGACATCCATTGACAAGAAAAACCGCGCCACCTCCTTGACAAATCGAACGGGGGGGGGCGGCAAGCTCCCGGTGAGCCCACGACGGGCTCATCCTCTCAAGGAGGGTCGCCATGAAGCGGAGGATCGATCTATCCAAAGCGCTCGGTGGCAATCGGTTCACCAGCCAGGGACAAAACACCCAGTTCTACGAGCACGACGAGGGGCTGTGCGACGTGCTTGGACAGTCCGCCGAGATCCTGGGCATGTGCTACACCTACTTCGCCAGCGCGAACGCCGTGGTGAAGCTGAGGTTCTTCCACACCTCTGGCGCCGGTCGTCCCAGCAAGCGGGGTCTTCAGGTCGGCGATGACATTCCCCTTCCCACTGAGAACAACCCCTGCACCTTCTCGGTCGCGGGCCCCTTCGGCGCCCGCGTCGAAGCCGTCCTCGAGGTGGACTCGAGCGATACGGACCCGGCGGAGTTCCAGGCCGACATCGGCCTGACCTTGATCCTCGACTCCTGAGGTTCGTTCGTGGCATCATGGACCGGTCCTGTGACCGGCCCGCAGGCGTCGTTCACGAGGAGGAACCCATGGGCCAGGGAGAGCAGCCGCTGCCGGTGAGCGCCGCGAGCCGTGAGCCTGCACTGTCCGCTGTGGCGCGCGCTTTCATGGCCGAGGTGGCGGAAGCCCGCATCGTCCGCCGGCAGGTCATGCTCGAGCTCGATCCCGCGAGCGAGCTGTTCCAGGCCATGACCGGCTCCACAAGGGGGTTGGCGGCCACTCTGGAAGCCTGGCTGGAGCCCTTCCCGGGTGACGTAGCCGACACCGTGCTCCAAGCCCGCCTGGAGGGTGACTGCGGCGTCCCCGAGAACGCCTTCCTCTTCCTGCCCGAGGTTGAACCGCGTCGCTTCGGCCTCAACAACGTGCAGGCGTACCGGACGGACTGGGTGGAGGATCCGGATGGGATGGGCGGCCAGCTCGTGGATGTCGTCAAGTTCGGCGTCGACGGCGCGTCCATCCTCGACGCCGGGCGCCTCGGCGCGGACGTGATCCGCCATCACGGCGAGCACGATCTGCTCTGGTACATGTTGGCCCAGGAGCCGCTGTTGCTGGAGCAGCACACGTCGCCCCTGGCCCACGCCGACGAGCGCCGGGTGCCACCTTTCACCCTTCCCGTGCCACTCCAGGCCGAGATCCCGGAGGCGATCCGGTATGGGCACCAGGCCGGCCGGGATCTCGGCAGCTACCTCGGGTACAACGAGACGTTGATCGCCGCGGTGCTCGACAAGGCCAGGGAGGCGGAACTCAAGCTGGTCTTGACCTTCCTGTCGAAGGGGGGTGGCGGCGGTGACACCGGCGACAGCCGCCCCCCGACCGTCTTCGACGCCACCAACGTCGAGTACGCGATCGACACCCCGACCCTGAAGACCGGCATCGACAGGACCGACCTGTTCGCGGACCTGCCGTGGAGCGCGGACCACACCGGCCAGGGCTCTCCGGCGGGGGAGGCCTACGCCTTCCCGGTCACGGCCTCGGCCATGCTCACGATGGAGGCGAGGGAGTGGTACCTCTCCTCCCTGGACCCCGCCTGCCCCTATAAGCGGGAGTACCTGGGCACCATCGCCCGGGCCGTGGCGAAGCTGCTCGTGGCGGCGGGTGACGAAGCGGGCATCGCCGACCTCTCGGGGGTCGTCGAGGCGGTGGAGGTCTTCAACGAGGTGGACTCGCGGGACCACTGGGTGTTCCACGGGACCCCGGTGGCGGATCCTGCCACCGCCGGGAACAAGTGGGGCCGTGCCTACCTGCACGCGGCGAAGGGGCTGCGGGCTGGGGGCCTGCCGGCGAGCGTGCGGATCACACTGCCCGGGCTCACGAGCTACCACGGCAGCGTGCGTGCGATGCACTGGTCCGACCGACTTGCGTTTGTGGGCGGGCTCATCGAGGGGATCGTGGATGAGGCCAACACCAGCTATCGATTGTGGGGCGCATCGTACCCAAGCGAGATCCTGGCGGAGCTCGGCTCCCTGGTCCAGGGCATCGACCTGCACTGGTACCACCACGAGGACGGGGATGGGCCGACCCACATCGGCTACCTCGTGCTGGAGGTGGGCGAGCTGCGCGACACCATCCTCAGCAGCCTCGGCTCCCACTCGCCTCCCGTGAACCTTGCGGACTTCGAGGACTTCCCCATCACCGTGTTCGAGAGCGGCTGGTCGCTCGACGGTCGCCCACCCGCAGACATGGTGCCCGTGGGAGCGGACCCCGAGGCGCTCCTTTCCGCGGCGGAGAGCTTCCAGGCCCACGAGGTCTGGCGGCGGCTGGCGGGTGCGCTGGCCGGCGGCGCGCTCATCGCGGGCTGGCACCCCTGGGCTTCCAGGGGCAACGAGCGGTTCAGCAGGATGGGGCTGCGCCGCGACGACCCCCGCGGCGTGGAGGTGGCGTCGGACGCAACACAGCGTCCGGCCTGGTTCGCCTACGCCGTGCTCACCGAGGTGCTCAAAGGCCGGGTGAAGACCGGGTGCATGGTGCTGCCGCAGGTGGCGACCCGACTGGAGCTGCGGCGGAAGCTGGGGGCGGACCCCGAGCACACCAGCGTGGTGGTCCTGGAGTTCGGCCTGGACGCTCCCGCGGGCCAGGGTGTCCTGGCCGCGGAGTGGGCCTACATGCTCCTGCTCGACCCCTTCGCCCCTGAGCCCCCGCCCCTGCTGGCGCTGGCCGCACCCGTGGCGTCGTCGGGGATGTCGGGCGAGATCCTGGAGTACCGTGGCTCCTGGTACCACACCTCCGGGCTCATCCACCCCGGCACTGAGACGGTGCTGCCCTACACCGGCGATGTCCACGCCGACGCCGCACGCAGGCCCGTATTTCCCTTCGCCGTCCCCATCGAGCGGGAGCCCAGGCTCTTCGTCTCGCCCGTGCGCCTGGGTTGGAAGCTCATGCCGAGCGGCGTGTCCACGGGCACCAAGCGCTCGGGCCTGGCCTCGACCACCAGCGCGGCGGCGGTCCATTCGGTCCCGTCCTGGTACGACGATCCCAGCGTGCCGCTCCCAGACCGCCGCGCCCCGCAGGGAAGGTCGAGGCGAGAGGAGAAATGACCGCTCCCAGGTTCGGGATGGCCGCCGTGTGGCTGGCCGTGTTCGCCTGCGATCCGAAGCGTCACCGCGACCCGCCCGGGACGGAGACCGCCGAAACTTCGCCCTCCGGGGAGACGGGAAGCGTGGAGACGGGGGCTGACACGGCGCCCGTGGACAGCGAGCATGGGGAGACTTCGCCGCCGGACAGCCGGGGCGACACGGAAGTCGGGCCGGACACCGAGGACACGGAGGGCGACGGCCCCTCGGGCGAGGTCTTCCCCTGCGGCGGGTGGGCCACGAGGCCCGCCCCTATGGGCGAAATCCTGCTGAGCGATGCGGATGCCATCATGGAATTCGCAGACGGAAACCTGCAAAACGGGTTCGTCGCCGACGACGACGGCGACGGCTGTGCCACGATGGCGCTCGTGACAGGGCAGCTCCCGTTCGACTACGATGTCGCCCTATTGCCCGGCACACTGGCGGGCGAGTTCTCCGTGGTAGACGCCAGCGACGCCATCGTGACGAGCCAGTCCTACCACCAACTGACGCCGATCGCGATCGGGGACATGGACGGCGATGGATGCGCGGGCGACTGGCTGATGGGAGCCATCGCCGGCCTCTCCTACGAGGTCGATGGGTTCACGGGAGCGGTCTACATGTTCACGGCCCCGCTCTCGGGAGAGTACGCCGAGCCGGACGCCGACGCGACGGTCTGGCCGCCCACCGACTCCACACGGTTCGCCGACGACATCTCCGTGGGGGACGCCGGTGGCGATGGCGTCGACGACCTCGCCGTGGGATGGCTCTACGATGACCTGAGCCGTTCTTGTGTGTACCTCTTCGAGGGCCCAATTTCTGCGGAGACCTCCTCCGACGAAGCAGTCGCCACCTTTGAGAAGACCGCCCCGGACGATGGGAGTTTCGGCCAGCACCTGACGATGCAGAGCGACCTGAACGCCGACGGGCTCAAGGATCTCGTGCCCACGGCGTTCTATCTGTCCCACTTCGTGGGAGGCCTCTATGTCTTCTACGCCCCCTTCTCGGGGAGCTACCAGGCCGAGGACGCCGATGTCTTCCTGGCGGGGGAGTCGGGGTACTCCAACACGGGGCAGGGCATCGCCGGGGGCGCCGACGCGGACCAGGATGGCTACGAGGATCTGCTGGTGTCCGCTCCGACCGCGGGGACGGTCTACCTGGTCACGGGCCCGGTCGCCGAGGGCGCGACGTTGACCCATGCCTCTGGGGCCGTCATCTCGGGAGGGTTGACGCTAGGCCTCGATTCGGTCTCCCTCAACCAGGATCTGGACGCCGATGGGTTCCCGGACCCCGCCATGGCGGACATGGAATACCGCCTCTCCATTGGCGACATGTCGGGCACCGTCTTCCTTTTCTACGGCCCCCTGAGCGGGCATGTGAGCGTGGCGGACGCCGACGCGGTCTTCTACGAGGACAGCGATGACTATCGCTACGAACACCTGATGAGCGGCGCCGTGGCGGGCGGCGACACCGACGGCGACGGCTTCGACGATCTGCTCATCACCTCCACGGGCCCCGCCCACATCTTCCGCGGCGGCCCGCGCTGACGGTGGCGCGGGCGCAGCCTCCGTGCCCGGCCTGTACCACTACCGCGCGCCCGCGGTGAACCTCTCGCGGATGTCCGACGCGGAGTTGGCGGCGCCCTACCGGGCGGCCTACCGCCGGGTGCTGCTGCACCCCGCTTTCGCACTCGCCCACCTGCGCACCTACGCCCCCTCCTACAGGCACAACCTCGGCATTGCTGCTGGACCCCCGACCTCGCCCCGGGTACCCACTCCGTCATGGAGTGCTTGCTCCCGGTCGCCCTGCTCCTCCTCCTCGCCTGCTCCGACCCGGCCTCCGACCCGGGCCCGGCAGCCGACCTCCCCAAGCCCGAGCACCCGCGCCCGGACTGGCGGCGGGAGGCCTGGACCAACCTCAACGGGTCCTGGGCCTTCGGCCACGATCCTGACGACATCGGCATCAGCGAAGCCTGGTACGCCCAGACGGGGGGCCTGGGCGAGGAGATCCTCGTACCCTTTCCCTTCGAGGCCCCCGCCAGCGGGCTGGGGGATCCCTGGCCCGAGGACGGCTCGGCCCTGCACGCCACAACCGATCCCACCTTCCAGGGGGTGAGCTGGTACCAGCGCAGCTTCCTGGCCCCCACCTGGGGTGAACCGCGCACGTTCGTCGTCTTCGGGGCGGTGGACTGGCGCGCCACGGTCTGGCTCAACGGGATCGAGCTGGGCTCCCACGAGGGGGGTTGGCTGCCGTTCGAGGTGGAGCTGACCCAGGCGCTGCACCCCGGCGTCAACCAACTCACCGTCCGGGTCGAAGACCGGGCCGAGGACGAGCCCGACACCCTGATCGGCAAGCAGGGGGGAGCCTGGTACACCCGCTCGAGCGGGATCTGGCAGACGGTGTACCTGGAGGGCCGGCCCGAGGCGTACCTGGTGGGAGCGCGGTTCCACCCGGACTGGCAGACCGGTCGGGTCGAGCTGGACCTCGACGTGGAGGGGGAGGCCCAGGCCGTCTCTGTGGAGATCACCGACCCCCGGGGGGGCCGCGTCACCTGGGAGGGCGCGCTCGACGGCGAACTGGCCTTCGTTCTCACCGAGCTGTTCCCGGAGCATCCGGGCCCGGCCCTGTGGTCCCCCGCCGATCCGGCCCTGTACGAGGTCACGCTCCGGCTGGAGCAGGACGAGGTCGAGACCTACTTCGGCGTGCGCGGCCTGGGCGTGGCCTGGGCTCCGGGGCACGGCCCCGACGACGACGTCCCCGTGGCCGACCAGTTCCAGGTGTTCACCCTCAACGGTGAGCCGCTCTACCTGCGCGGCGTGCTCGACCAGAACTACCACCCGGACGGGTTGCTGACCTACCCGGACGAGGAAGCCCTGGTGGGGGACCTGCAGATCGCCCGGGCCATGGGCTTCAACCTCTTGAGGGTGCACCTCATGCACCCCGAGCCCCGCAAGCTCTGGCACGCCGACCGCCTGGGCTTGCTGGTAATGCAGGACATCCCCTCACCCTACACCTTCCTGGACAACACCCCCGGCACCCCCTACCGCGACCGCTGGCGGACCGATGTCGAGGCGGCCTGGCGCCGGGATCACAACCACCCCAGCATCGTGAGTTGGGTGCTGTTCAACGAGGCCTGGGGCCTGCAGTCGCCCGGGAACGTCTGTGAGAACGGCGAGCTGCAGGGGTGGGTGCTCGACAGCGTGGACTTTGCCCGCGCGCTCGACCCCAGCCGCTGGATCGAGGACGAGAGCACCACCGACGTGCTCACCGGGGTCTTCGACCACACCGACACCGACCTGACCTCCTGGCACTTCTACGGCGACGACTGGCCGACCATCGCCGCCCACCTCGATGAGGTGCTGGCGGGCTCGACCATCGGCGGCGATCACCTGTACTGCGAGGGCTGGCAGCACCAGGGCCAGCCCCTGCTGCTGTCCGAGTTCGCCGGAGCCGGCTGCTACGAGACCGTGGGGCTCGAGGGCGCCGAGATCGCCGCGCAGTTGCTGGGCTGGGTCGACGCCATCCGCGCCCGCCCCCGCATCGCGGGCTACATCTTCACCCAGTTGACGGACGTGGAGTGGGAGCGCAACGGGCTGATGGCCTACGATCGCAGCGCCAAGGATCTCGGGCTGGTGGGGCTCGATGGCCTGGAGCTGGCCACCGGCGCGGATGCGCTGGTGCTCTCGGGGCTCCCCGGCCAGTACCTCGCCGCGGGCGAGACCGTCGAGGTGGAGGTCTCGCTGGCCAGGGGTGGCGATGGAACGCGAGTGGTTTTCGAGCCGGTGTCTGTGTCCTGGACCTGGCTGCGGGCTGGAAACGAGAACTGGCAAGCCGAGGTTCTCGATGGAGGAAGCCTCGAGGCGGAGGCCGGCTGGGGGCTGACCCACCTCGGGACCATCGCGATCGAGGGGCCCGGGCAGGACGCCGCGCTCTACCTGGTCGCGAAGATCAGTGGGGAACCCGTCGCCGCCACCGAGCGGCGGTTCCCCGCGAGCGGTCCCCCGAGCAGGCCCAGCTCGCCGTAGAACGGCTCGGACGATCGGAGGCGGTGGGGGTGATCGGCGGGCCGACCGCCTCGTTCTTCCTCGGCCGCTACCTCTCCCTCGGGGGGGACGTGGACGGGGACGGCTTCGACGATCTGCTCGCGACCGCGGACGGCGACGACACCGCCGGGTCCGGCGCCGGCGGGGCCTGGCTGGTGGCGGGGCCGCTCGTGGGCACGGTCACGGCGCCCGAAGCGCACTTCACCGGCTTCGCGGGCGAGTCGGCCGGCTACTCGGTGGCGCTCGGCGACACCGACGACGACGGCTACGCCGACGTGCACGTCTCGTCGCCCTACGTGGGCAGCTACAAGGGCCGCGTGGACGTCTTCCAGGGCCCGGTCTCGGGCACGCTGTCCCTGTCCTCCTCCGCCGCGACTTTCCTGGGCGGTCGAACGGGGAGCCAGCTCGGGCTGACCGTGCGCGCCGAGCAGCTCGACGCCGCCGGTCCGCTGGAGCTGGTGATCGGCGCCGCCTCGGATCCTTCCCGGCCCAACACCGGGACCACCTACGTCTTCGCCGGGCCCTTCGCGGGCACCGTCGCGACCTCCGCCGCGTTCGGGGTCATCTACGCCGCCCTCCCCGGGGACCAGGCCGGGGTCGCGGTCGCCGCTGGCGATCTCGATGGAGATGGGGCGGTCGATCTCGCGGTGGGCGCACCCCAGAGCTGGTACGGGGGAAGCGGCGCCGGGGCCGTGTTCCTCGTCCCCGGGGCCGAGTAGGCGCCGCGACCTGCGCCGCGTGGCCGAGGGGCCTGGGGGGGGGAGCCGGGGGGATCTACCAGCTAGAGAGCGGATCGAGCAGGTAGAGCGCGCCGGCCCGCAGGTGTTCGGCGGCGAGGGCGTCATAGCCAGGGGCACCGACCACCAGCTCGGGGAGCCCGTCGGCGGTGAGGTCCAACCCCGCGAGGCTGGTGTACCCGAACCACTCAGAGGTCCCACCGACGATCCGGGCGTCCAGTCCCTGGACGTTCACGCTCCCCGCGAGGCCCGGCATGCCGTACAGCACCGCGACGAGGCCGCCCCCGGTGTACCGCTCGCCCTCGGCCGAGCCCACGGCGAGATCGGAGTACCAGTCGCCGTTGAAGTCAGCCGCCAGGTCGAAGGCCACCGTGTCGAGACCCGTGGCGAGCCCCACGCCGTCGATCTCGACGAGCAGGACCTCGGCGAGATCCTGTGCATCGGGCGGGCCCCAGCGCCCCCCGGAGACCACCTCGATGAAAACGTGCGCGCTCGCGGTCGTAGCCATGGCCGCCACGTCCCCATAGCCGTCGCCGTCCAGGTCGCCGCCGGCCGCCAGGCGTTGGCCCAAGCCGGTGAGGCTCCCGCTGGCCGCGAGCACCAGATCCATGTCCAGGAAATCGATCTCGCCCGAGATGTCGGAACCGCCGGCCAGCAGCGCGGCCAGGGCCCCGGCACCCTCGGCGGCCTCCGGGGAGGAGACCACGAGGTCCGCCAGGCCATCGCCATCCAGGTCGCCGAGGGCAGGAGCGGCGGCTCCCACACGCTGCTGCTCCCTTCCGCCCGTGATGACCAGGACCGCCTCGTCGGTGCCCACCGAGGCCCGGTTGGTGTCGCCGAGCAAGTCGGAGCCGAACAGATAGACCTCGCCGGGCTCGACCCAGACCTCAGCGTCAAGGAAGGCGCCCGCTCGCGATGCGGCCACGGCGACGCCCCCCAGCCCCGTCCCGCGCCAGTCCCCGAGCGAGGCCGCGACGCCGAACCCGTCCCCTGCGCTGCCCTGAATGGCGAGCGCGTTGTCGGCCGCGTCGAGCACGTGGACGAACGCGCCTTCCGGAGTCTCGACCAACGGTGCCTCGTCCCAGTCGGACGACCGGAACAGGTAGGCCAGGCCCTCGGTGGCCTCGACCCCCTCGGCGGGCGCCCCCACGAGGATCTCGGGGATGGCGTCGCCGTCCACGCTCTCGACCCAGGCGACCTGCGCGCCGAACTCGGTCAATCCCCCGTCCGATTCGAGGCGCAGGACCGTGCGGGTCGCGACGCTGTCGCCCGACATGTCGGCGGGGGCGCCGCCCGCCACGAGGTAGACCGCCTGGCCAAAGAACCCGTACTCTCCGCCAAAGAGGCGGCCGAGCGGCGCGGAGACGAGCAGATCGGGGGCGCCGTCCTGGTCCACGAGCAGGGTGCTCTCCAGGATGTCCGCGGTGGAGGCCACGTCTTCGGCCGTGCCCGAGATCGCGTAGCCCAGGCCGTAGAACCGACTGCCCTCGCCGAGCAGGCCGCCGTGCAGCGCGTGGACCTCGAGCGGGGCCGCCGATCCCCAGGGGACCTCGTCCACAGTGCCGTCGCAGTTGTCATCCACCTCGTTCAGAGTCTCCCGGGCGCCCGGGTGGATGGTGGGGATCAGGTCGTCGCAGTCGTCGCCCATGGAGGTGGCGGGGCAGCCCTCGGAGACCCCGGCCAGGCAGTCGTAGCCATCTCGATCCTGGTCGAAGTCGGAGCGGGCATCGCAGTCCTGGTCCAGGCCGTCGTACCAGACCTCCTCGGCGCCACCGTAGACCCCGGGATCGGTGTCGTCGCAGTCCGTACCCCCGTGGCTGGTCACCTCCTGGCCATCGCCGTCCTGGTCGTAGTCGGAGGCGCCATCGCAGTCCTGGTCCACCCCGTCGTACCAGATCTCGGTGGCGCCGGGATGGATCGCGACGTTCGAGTCGTTGCAGTCCGTCCCGCCGTAGGCATCGCTGTCGAACCCGTCGCCGTCCTTGTCGTAGTCGGAGGCGCCGTCACAGTCCTGGTCCACCCCGTCGTAGGCGAAGTCATTCGCCTCGGGGTGGATGGTCGCGTCCTCGTCGTCGCAGTCGTCTGGCCTGAGCCAGCCGTCGCCGTCGTGGTCCAGCGGGGGCGCGGCGGGCAGGCAACCGAGGGTCGCGAGGAGCAAAAGGAGCGGGGAGCGCGTCATGGGACCTCCAGGACGGCGAAACCGTATCAAGGAACGGCGTGTTACGGGGGATTGAACCTGATGGACCCTGCCCGAGGTACAGACGATGGCACGCCTGACCCCGCTCCCTTCCCCCCTCCATGGCGCCGCCCTGGCCTGCCTCATGGCCGCCTGCCCGGCCGTGACCGGCTGTGGTTTCTGGGTCGATGGTTTCTGGACCGATCTGTTCGGCTCCGAGGAAACCGACGACACCGGTAGCGACGGCTGGCTGGGGATGGTGCCCAACGGCCAGAACCACACCCTCGAGTTCGCCGATCCGCCGGGCTCCGTCACCTACCGGGTCGAGATCGTCGTGGACGACAGGGATCTGTTGTTCTGGTTCGGCTCGGACGAGGACCAGGCCGTGGCGGCTGTGGACGCCGTCCTCTTGCCCTGGGGTGTCGAACGGTTCGCCACCGACGATGGTTTCGACGACGTGGAGGCCGAGATCGGCCCAGCCCTGGTCGCAGCCTGGGGTGGGGGGGTCCCAGCGGAGGACATCGTGCTCGAGACCACCCTGATCGTCGCGAACTGCGATGTGGAGGACGAGGACAGCGGGACGCGGGGCGCGCGGTAGAGCGTTTCACCCCTCGACCGGCGGCCTCCCCCCCAACCGCGCCGCGATCCCGTGCGCCAGCAGGTCCGCCACGGCCATGATCGGCTCGTGCGGGTTGACCCGGGTGCTGTTGGGCAGGATCGAGCCGTCCAGCACGAACAGGTGGCGCACGTCGTGGCACTCGCCGCGGCTGTCCACCACCGAGCGCCGCGGGTCGCCGCCCATGCGGCAGGTGCCGAAGAGGTGGGTGGAGGCCATCACCAGTTGGTCGGCCCGGATGCGGCCCGGAGCGAGGGCTCCGAGTTGGGAGGGATCGGTGAAGGTGTCCGGCAGGCCGAAGGCGCCGGGCATGACCGCGCGCGCCCCCGCCGCGAACGCCATCTCTCCGAGCAACCTGAGCCCGCTCACCATGCGGTCGATGTCCACCCGGTTCTGCGGGAACCAGACCACCGGATCGGAGCCCGATCCAAGCAGGATCCGTCCCTCGGAGGTGCCGCGGATCACGACGTCCCAGACGGCGATGTGGGGGAAGAGCGCCAGGTTCTCCTTGAGCGCGTGGCCAAAGCCGGGCATGCGCACGGCCATCAGCGACAGCGGCGACCAGAGCACCTCGATCTTGCGGTGCGCGTCGAGGAAGGCGCCGAATCCCTGGGTGTGCCCCTTCCAGGGTTCGACCCGCTCGTCGAACACGGCGTAGATGGCCGCGCCCGGGTGCCCGTGCAGGTTGCGGCCCACCTGGCCCGAGCGGCCTCCGAGCCCGCTGCGCCGCAGGATGAGCGGGGTCCCGAGCACCCCTCCCGCCAGCACCACCGCGCGGGCCTTGACCCGCATCCTCCCCGCCACCCGCCCCTGGGCGTCCAGGAAGTCGGCGGTCAAGCCCTGGACCTCACCGCCGCGAGCCTGCACGCGGTCGCAGCGGGCCCGGGTGTAGAGTCGCGCGCCGGCCTGCACCGCGTCCGGGATGTGGGAGAGATCCGTGCTGAACTTGGCGCCGATCCGGCAGGCGGGCAGGCAGGACGAGGAGCCGCGGCACCCACGCTTGCCGAGGTCGAAGGCGTGGGCCTCGATCCCCATGGCCGCGGCACCCAGGGCGAACAGCTCGTTCTTGCGGCCCAGCTCCCGCGCGCCCGGCGGGCTCTTGCAGGCCAGGCGCTCCACCCGCGCGTAGCTCTCGGCCAGCGCGGCGTTGGTGAGCCCCTCGATCCCGTGCTCGTCGCGCCACTCATCGAGGATGTCGTCCGGGATGCGGAAGAGGATGGCCGAGTTGGGGAAGGTCGAGCCACCCACGCAGCGGCCCTGGATGGTGGCGACCGCGCTGGGGGCCAGGAAGGTGCGCAGGCCGGCCTCGGCCAGCACCTGGGTCATGGCCGCCCCGGTGTCGGCGTGGACCTCCTCGGGCCTCAGGAACGGGCCTTCCTCCAGGATGACCACCTCCAGCCCAGCGCGCGCCAGCTCCCGCGCCGCCACGGCACCGCCCGCCCCCGTACCCACCACCACCACGTCGCAGGATTCCTCGACCTCCGCGCCGTGGTCGGCCGGTGTGATCAAGCGCCCGGCGCCCAGGGTCTCGGGCCGCAGGTGCGTGCTCGCGGGCAGATCGGCGGGAGGTGGATCGATCCCGAGGGCTTGCTGGACGGCGGGGCGGTCGAGGTAGGCGAAGGAGAAGATGGTGCGCAGGGCCGCCAGCAGTGCCCGTACCGGAAACAGGGGGTGCTGCTCGATGCGGTGGAGGTAGGCCTCGCGCGCCGCCGGATCCTGCTCCGAGAAGCGCCGCAGCCGGCCGCCGAGGCCGGCCCCGAAGACCAGGGTGCCCTGCTCCAGCGTGAGGAACAGCAGCCCGATGAGGAGCCGCTGGGTCGGCGGGATCTTCGCGATCCATTCGTCGAGGTAGCCTGCCACGTCGACCTCCTCGGCCGAGGGTGGCAGGGCGCCGCCGGCCGGGAAGAGCGTGTCCCCGGCGGCCCGGACGAAGGCCCAGCCGCGGCGGTCGAGGCCCCGCAGGGCGCGCCCGGGCGCCGGGTAGCCGAGGAGCCAGCGCGCGAGGGTGCCGACCAGGAGGAGCAGGAGGGCGGTGAGAGCGAGGAGGAGGGCGGAGTGCATGGAGGCTGCGTAGCCCCCCCGCCGGAGGGCGGCCGCTCAGATGCCGGTGCTGAACAGGGACGGGTAGCCTGCGATCACGATATCGCCGCCCTTCGGGTCGGACTCCCAGGCTCGGAGCGAAGGGGCGCTCGGAGGGGGTGACTGGCTGGGCCGGTGCCCGGGGGCTTGCCCTTTGCCATGACGGAGGGGGTGACCTGCAGTCGGTCCATGGCACCCCACGACCCCACGGCCGCCTTCCTCAACCGGCCCGTCACCGCGTTGGACGAGGATCGTGTCCAGATCACCTGAAAGGCGGATGACGAGATCGCCGCCCTTGGCTGGAGCCGATCGGATGCCCTGGCCCAGTCGAGGGTGTTGGAGTCGGCGGATCTGCTCCGGACCGAACCCGCGAAGAGCCTCGACTTCAGCCTCATCTGGGTCTTCTGCCCTTTCACCTGCGACCTCGAGGGGCACCTCTGGATCCGCCTCACCGAACGGGCAGATCTGACCTTCCTCTCTTGCCCGGCCTGGGCAGCAGCGCGGCCAGCCTGGCGAGCAACTCGAGGGGCTCGAAGATCAGGGAGGTGCTGCCATCCACGGCTTCTTCGAGCGCAGCGGCAGCTTGCCGTCGGGGCGCCGAGCGCCAGCAGGACCCGTGGCGCGTTCATCCTTCCCCGGCCTCCAGCGCGTGGACGTCGGCCAGGTCCTTGGGCCTGCCCGCCGCCCGCTTGTTCTTGAGCAGGTCTTCCCGTCCCAGGAAGGGCAGGTCGAGATCGCCGATCCGCAGGACCACGCGGTTGGCCCATGCGTCCTCCCAGGCGACGCCGGAGATCGCGGTCAGCAGGTCGATCCGGCGCGGCGGCAGCCCGATCTGGAAGACGATGCCCGGTGTGGCGAGATCCTGCTCGCACAGGTCGTGCAAGGGCGCCCCGAAGAGACGCAAGGCCGATAGCACCCGGCCGGCGTTCTCCGGGGTGGCGCGGACCCAGAGGTCGAGGTCACCGGTGGCGCGCGGGTGGCCGTGGGCCGCCAGGGCGTGCGCCCCCACCACCAGGAACTCCGCCCCCGTCGCGGACAAGGCGGACAACATGTCGGTGAAGTCCGGGTTCACCGAGCGGCCTCCGGGCGAAGGTCCAGGCCTGGACCGTCAGCTCCCACACCTGCTCCACGCGCTGCGCGGCGCTCAGGCTGTCGGGTGCGGCTTGCCCCTCCTCCAGGAGGAGGCAGCGGCGGACGGGCCAGGTGGCACGGGAGGCGGTCATGCTGAATCATCGTAACCCCCCATCGCAGGGCATGAACACGAAGATCCCGAGCAGGGGATGGCGTGCATTGGACATCAAGCGAGAGTATGCGCCGTACCGTACTTTTCGTCAAGTCCGGACGGCATTTCTGCCCTCCGCGGGGCCTCACCTGGCGGCAGTCTGGCGCATACGACGGAGCGCCCGCCCGCCGGGTGCGGCGCAGGCTCCCGAGCGAGCCGGCGCTCGTGCGGAGTGGTGCAGATCGGCAAGCCCGGGGGCCTGACCCGCCCGCCACCCACGGCTTCGCCCGCACTCACCCGCCGGCCAGGCTGGTCGAGACCCCCGGCAGCAGGGCCCGCGCGCCGACATGGGGCGGCGTCCAGGGGGCCCCCGACAAGCCTTCGGCCTGGAACCAGCGGATCGAAGGGTCGTCCAGCGAGGTGTCGAAGGTGAAGCGCACCCGGGCCGGGCGGCCGTCCTCCGTGACCTCCAGCACCTCCACCTCCAGCCGGTCCCGGTGGATGATCTGGCCGGGGGTGAAGGGGATCTCAGGTGAGCGGACCAGGCGCTCGATGTCCCAGGCCAGGAAGCCCCCGCGGGGGGCGACCTCGAGTGTGCGCTCGTCGGGGCGCGCGATCTCCAGGTCGGAGAGGAAGGAGGCCAGGGTCTCGACACTCCGGGGCGGCTCCAGGCCGACCAGGGGCCGCACGATGGGCACATACATGACGAAGAGATCGAACCCGTTCACGTAGACCCACACCTGATCCCGGACGGGCCCGTCGGTCGGGACGGTGGCGGCCTGCTCCACCGCGCCGTACAGGAAGCGGGGCGAGCAGGAGCGGATCGGCAGGAGCAGCGCGCCGAGGCCCAGGTGCAGGGCCAGCAGCGCGGCCGTGAAGACCCGGAGCGGGCGCCCAGGAGAGCCGCAAGCTGGGATGTCGAGCCAGCCGAGGCGGCGGGCCTGGACGGCCAGCAGACCGAAGGCGCCCAGGCCTGCGAAGGTGAGCAGGCGGTCCATGGGGAAGGTGGCGCAGGGAGGCAGCAGGGCGAGCCCCAGGCCGACGGCCCAGAAGCGGGCTTCGGGCTCCTGCCGCAGGGTGCGGCCGAAGGCGAG
>Ga0233425_10007559_pt1 | contig 15178 bp, 17 predicted proteins | sample Watercolumn_Towu_2_FD_181712 | JGI IMG/M metagenome (GOLD analysis project Ga0233425, IMG submission 181712) | Freshwater microbial communities from Lake Towuti, South Sulawesi, Indonesia - Watercolumn_Towuti2014_140_MG | ecosystem: Environmental > Aquatic > Freshwater > Lake | place...
ACGAAAATCTCAGCCGCTGCGATGAATGCGGACGGACGGATGGCGTAGTTGGGCCACAACGGTTGTCCAGGGTCTGATCTTTGTCAGTATTGGCCTAAGTTCACGCTCGGCGACTTCCGTGTCGTAGGCTGCCTGGGCGCGAAGCCAATAGCCGTTGGATAAACCAAAAAACTTGGACAGCCGTAAATCGGTATCAGCGGTAATAGAACGCTTCCCGGAAACAATATCGCCAATACGCTGTGGGGGAACCCCTATTTCCTTGGCCAAGCGATACTGGCTCAACCCCATCGGCTTAAGAAAGTCTTCCAAGAGAATGTCACCGGGAGTAACGGGTTTGAGTTTTTTCATGATTATTCTCCATAGTGGTAATCCACAATCTCAACATCTTCTGCCCCATCTTCATCCCAATTAAAACAAACGCGCCATTTATCGTTGATACGAATGCTGTACTGACCGGAACGCTCGCCTTTTAGCGCTTCAAGGCGATTTCCGGGAGGCACTTTCAGATCATCCAACCTGCCGGCAATTTCGAGTTGTCTCAGCTTCCGCCTGGCCACCGTTTCAATATTCCCAAACCGCCTCACGCGGAATCCCCTGGCAAGAGCTTCAGTGTCAGCGCATTTGAACGATCTGATCATGTCCGGATATTAACACTTCGCGTGAATCATGTCAAGCGTTATTATGGTCGGATATAAGGCATCGGGGCAAGTCTTTATTTTCGACAATCCCTTGTTGCTGCCGGTAACTGATTGAGAAAATAAATCAATTCAGAACCAACGTCCCCTTCTCCGAAACGTCGGCCTTATCTCTCATCGTTTACCTAGATACTCGTGCAGGAATACCGCGAGGTCATCCCACCAGTAACCGACATTGTAGAAAAGCTCGTGGCCGCCGCCGCGATCGTACCGGACTAGCCGGAGGGGTTTGCCATACGCACGGGTCGCTTCCTCGATCGCGGCAACTCCCCGCAAAATGGGCGAAGCGTCGCTCTGCTCGACCATCACCAGCAGAGGTGCGCTTAACCGACCTGCATCCTTCGTCGCTTCGGCGAGCAGTCCCCGTCCGAACGCGGGTGCGAGCAGCACAACCGCACGCAGGTCCTTACGCTCCAGCGCTACTTTGAAAGAGACGAGGCCACCCATCGAGAAACCCACCAAGGCGATACGAGAGTTGTCTACTTCGGGCAGGGTTTTCACGTAGTCAACCGCCTGCATCACAATCTCTCGATAGGGTTCTTCATAGCTCATAAAGCCCTTGCCACGGGGATATTTCTCCCGGATCGGCGCAAAAACGAAGTAACCTTCAGCGACGAGTTTTTCGCACACGTTATCCAGATGGTATCCGCGTTGTCTGGCGCCCGGCCAGCCCCATCCGTCTACTATGCTGCCGTGGTTGAATACCACCGCGGCGAATGGTCCTTGGCCTTTCGGTACCCACACCAGCGCACTGCGTTCCTCGGAACGTCCGCTGAGCTTTACAGGAAAAGAAAGCTGTTTGGGCTCGGCCTGGGCCGCGGAAAGAATCACGCCGACTATGGCTATGCACAAGAAAGCTGCCAATATTCTGTTCATTATTTTGCCATTCAGGTTGTCGCCGCTAATGTCGAAAAAAAGTGTGGGGCGGGTTGAGGAACGAAACCCGACCAACGAAAGTGGCCGTTACGTTTTTTTATCCGGATCGGACCAGTATTGGGTCCGAACTGCATCTGGCGCATCTAAACACCTATCGTTCTTCAAGAGATAGGCGTTTTCAAAAAAGGATTAAAAGTAAATAGTAAACTCAGTGGAAAACGTCTCCCTTTTTCATAATTGTGCTCCAGGGATTAATAGAAAAACTTATCAATATTGAATAAATTGAGCAACGTCCCCCTTTATACGGGAATCGTTTAATGTTTCGTTGAACCGCTTGATTTAAAACCCTGGTTTCCACCCCATAAAGAGCGGCCAAATCACGGTCCAGTATGATCTTTTTCCCTCGAATAAGGAAAATTTTATTCTCAATGATTTCCTGGGGTATTAAATCTTTCTCTTCCAAGAAGTTCCTCCTGGGTCAAGAAGAAAGGACCGTTAACCTCAAAGCTCCGGGCAAAGGGTTAAAGGCAAAAAGCGGGAACGGATAGGGGCGAAAGGCAGCGCCCTTCTGTTCAACTTACTGAAAGCAAAAAGAAAAAATCTAGGGGAGTTTATATAATGGGAAAAGGATGATGTCAAGGAAAAATTAGAATTGAATATAGGATAAAACTTACATAAAAACCGAGCCTTATCAGCCACAGATCCAGAAAAGCGGAAAAGAAAAGCAATTAAAAAGATAACAATATCGTAGGGATGATATAGGAGGGAAAGGGAAAGTCAAGGGAAAAGTGGAGAAGACGTTAGTCGTTCGTCGTTCAGCGTTCGGTGTTCGGCGAGAGATTTCAAAACGAAAGTTCGGAGTGGCGAGAAGAATGAGGTGGGGTCAATTCTTTAATATTGACAAATAGATTTTTACTGCATCCGCGATAGGATGATGTTAACTCCATGAAATTTGTCAAGATTAAAGAATTGACCCCTTTGATACATTCGGAAACCGATTATAGTAAATTGGTCGCCTTTTTAGACCGACTGGTTGATGAAGTGGGGGATAATGAACATCATCCCTTAGTGGCCTTAATGGAAACCGTTGGGACCTTGATAGAGGCGTATGAAGAAGAACATTTCCCCTTTTCCGAAGGTGATCCGCTGGAAGTCCTTCGATACCTAATGAAAGAGTTTAATTTAACACAGAAGGACATGCCTGAATTAGGCAGCCAGGGAGTTGTTTCGGAAATTCTATCAGGTAAGCGGGAGTTGAATGTCCGACAGATAAAGGCTCTTTCTAAACGTTTCCATCTTTCTCCGGCAACCTTTTTTTAATTTCTTTTCTCTAATGAAGATGAAAACCCCGGTACGTCCCGGCCAATTGGTCACGGAATGCCTTGAGGACCTCAGACTGCGTGTGGCGGAGGCCGCCAATCTTTTGGAGATGGTCCAGCTTTATTTTTTAAGCCCCAGAAAGATGTCGATGAGATCCGCTTCGGACCGGGCCTGCTTGGCGTCCCCCTTCCAGACGGTGCGTCCGGACTCGAGGACGCAGACCTGGTCCGCCGCCTCCAGGGCGCGACTGGTGCTTTGTTCCACCAGGATGATGGTCAGGCCCTGCCGGTTTAAGGCGGCAATGGCCTCATAGCAGAGATCGACGGCCTTAGGCATGAGCCCCAGGGAGAGCTCGTCGATCAGCAGCAATTCCGGCTCGGCCATCATGGCCCGGCCGATGGCCAGCATCTGCTGTTCCCCGCCGGAAAGAGATCCGGCCAATTGATCCAGCCGGTCTCCCAGACGGGAGAAGACGGCGATGACCCGCTCAATGGCCGAGGCGGTCTTTTGGGAGGAGCGGCAATAACCGCCGACGATCAAATTCTCCCGAACGGTCAAACGGGCAAAAAGCCGGCGGCCCTCCGGGGACAAGGCAATGCCGGCCTTGACCCGATCCATGGGCGGAAGATGGGTGATGTCCTTTTCACCGAGACGGATCCGGCCTTCCTGCACCTCCACCAGTCCGGCGATGCACATGAGCGTGGAGGACTTCCCCGACCCGTTGGCTCCCAAGAGGGCCGTTATGCCTCCCCGGGTCACCTCCAGATTCAGGGCCTCCACGGCCTTCATAGAGCCGTATCCGCAACTTAAATTTTCAAGCCGCAGCATCCGCTATCTCCTTGCCCACATAGGCCGCCCGCACCGTCGGATCATGCATGACGGCTTCCGGGTCCCCGTCTCCGATCTTGATCCCATTATCCAGGACCACCAAACGGCGGCTGACCCGCAGCACTTCCCCCAGATTGTGTTCGATCATGACCACGGTCAAGCCCTCTCGGTTGATCGCCGCGATGGTATCGGCCAAGCGGGAGGACTCGATGCTGTTCAGTCCGGCCAACGGTTCGTCCAGGAAAAGAATGGTGGGCTCCAGGGCCATGGCCCGGGCCACTTCCAGTCGTTTCAGCACACCCAGGGGGCGGCCGAAAACACTTTTTCCGGCCAGGTCGGCAATTCCCACCCATTCCAGCAGCTCCAAAGCCCGCTGCCGTTCCAGGAGACGGTTCCCGGAGATAACGGCGGGGAATATCTTTCTTAACCGGCGATGCCCCACAGCCAAGGCCACATTGTCCAGGATGGTCATGGACCGCAGAGGCCTGACAATCTGATGGGTCATAGCCAGGCCCAGCCGGACCCGGGCATGGATGGAGAGATTGGTGATATCTCGCCCGGCCAGATGAATTTGGGCCGCTTCCGGTTTGACCAGTCCGAAGACGACCTTGAGCAGCGTGGTTTTCCCCGCCCCGTTGGGCCCGATCAGGCTTAAAAATTGTCCTTGTTCGATATCCAGAGACACATCTTTCAAGGCCTGCACGCCCCCGAAACGGACCGAGACCCCCTTGATTTCCATAACCGTTTTCACTGCCCCTCCCCTTTCCGGGAGTCCCCGCCTATCTTAACCATCCTTCCCAACCCGCTGGTCAGGCCGGCCAACCCCTCCGGCCAGAAGCGCATCACCCCAAAGAGCAGGGCCCCATAGACCAGAAGCTTGTAGTCGCTCAGGACCTGAGAAAATTCAGGCATGAGGGTCAGAAGGCAAGTGGAGATCAGGACACCGAAGACCGATCCGATCCCTCCCACCGCCACCATGGACAGGATGGAGATGGAGGTGACAAAGCCGAAATTGTCCGGAGAGATGCTACGGGCGAAAAAGGCATAGAGCCCGCCGGCCAACCCGGCCAAGGCCGTTCCCAAGGCAAAGGCCGTCAGTTTATAGGCACTTACATCCAGGCTGAGGACCCGGGCCGTGTCTTCGTCGTCGGCCACGGCCTCAAAGGCGAAGCCCATCCAGGACTTCTTGATCCAGAGATTAAAAACCGTGGTTAATGCTGCCAAGATCAGGACCACCGCCAGGAAACCGAGCTTGGGGAGACCGGATTGGGGAATGGCCGAGATGCCTAATTCGCCGCCCAGGAAATTATTCTGCCGGACCACTCCGATAAATAAAAAACCGACCCCCATGGTGGTAATGGCCAGAAAATCCTCCCTCACCCGCAGACTGGTCAGGCCGACGATCAGTCCGGCCAATCCGGCCAGGGCCATACCGAAAAGCAGGGCTCCGGCAAAAGGCAGACCGGCCTTGGCCGAGAGGGCCGCCGTGTAGGCGCCTATCCCGTAAAAGGCGGCATGGCCCAGACTGATCTGACCGCAAAACCCGGTGATCAGGTTCAAACCCAGGGCGGAGATGATATTGATGGAGACCAGAGTGGCCAGACTGATTTCATAGATGCCCATAGTCTACCGCCTGGAAAAGAGCCCTTGAGGCCGGATCATCAGGATGACGATCAAAAGGGCAAAGGCAATGGCGTCCCGGTCCAGGAGCTTGCCGATATAGATGGTCCCGAAGGCCTCGACCACGCCCAGGACCAGCGAGGCGATCAAGGTGCCTTTGACATCGCCCAGGCCTCCTAAGACAATGATGGCCAGGGCCTTGTAACTGGGCACGCCGCCCATGGTCGGCTCCACCACGTTGCTCAACAAAGAGACAAAGACGCCGGCCACGGCGGCCAGGGCCGAACCGACAAAAAAATTCAGATAGCGGACCTTGACGGGATCGATACCGAAGGCCCGGGCCATTTGCGGATCATCCACCGTGGCCCGCCAGCCCACACCGATTCGGGTCTTCTGGGATAAATAGGACAAGGCGGCCAGCAGACCTACGGCCATGATAACCAGGCCTACGTCCGCCTGGCGAAGGGTTGTTCCCAGGAACTGGACCTTGGACTGAAGGGGCGCCGCTTTATAGGTGAGGCCGTAGGGGCCGAAGACCAGACGGAAGATTTCCTCCATGGCAATGAACAGCCCGATAGAGGCGATCAGGGCCACATAGGGAGGCCGGTCCAGGATGGGTTGGTAGCACAGCCGATAGATGAGCATGCCGGCCAGGCCCACCAGCAAGGCCGACACCAGAAGACCGGCCGATAGGCTGCCGGTCCAATTGGTGACCAACAGCCCCAGATAGGCGCCCAGGGCGAAAAGCCCGGCATGGGCCACATGAAGGATGCGCAATAGACCGTAGACCAGGGTCAGGCCTACGGCAATAACGGCGTACATGCACCCATAGACCAGACCCTGGATCAGGAGTTCGAGATAAAGCACAAAGACGATTCCTTATCAGGTTACTGAAAAAGACCCATTTACTGCGTTGCCCTTATCCCGCGTCATTCGACGTACTTCGTTGTACGCCTCATTCCTCGGAATTTCTTCGCATCGGGGGCGATGCTCAGGCCCATCCCTTCGGGACGGGTCCCTAGTTTCGGGCGCCTTGTATCTGAGCCTTTTTGAGCAACCCGTAATAAAAATTTCCGTATCCTAATTATTTTTCCGGGGGTGCCAGCAGCTTCGGATCATCAATCACCGAATGGCGGTGCCAGAGCCCGTTTTTGACGATCTGGTTCTGAACGGCCTTCTTGACTTCGCCCAGGGCATTAAAAGAAATCAGACCGGTTGAGGCCTTGATTTTAGTCTTGGAGATGGCGTCGCGAAGCGTCTTGGGATCCATGGAAGCGGCGGACCGCAGGGCCGCGGCGGCCACTATGACGGCCGTATGGGCTGAAGCGGCCACCATATCGGCCTTGAAGCCGGCCTTCTTTTCAAAGGCCTGGATAAAGTTTTTGGTCTCCGGCACATCGGAATCGCGGTCCAGGGAAGTGGTGATGATCACCCCTTCGGCCGCCGGGCCGGCAATCTCGATGAACTTTTGGGAGTCATACCCTTCCTGGCCGATAATGGTCGCGGTTACTCCGGCCGCCCGAAGTTGGCTGACCAGGGGTCCGGCGGTGAAATAATACCCGGAGGCATAAATGGCCTCGGGATTATCGGCCTTGACTTTGGCCACCAGAGAGCCGAACTGGCGGTCCTTCATGGAATATTCGTATTCGTTGATGATTTTGATTCCATACTGGCCGGCCACCTGTTTAAAACCATCGGCCAGGGATTTCCCGAAATCGTTTTGCAGGGTGATCATGACCACCTTTTTTTTACCCAGGAGATCACCGATCAGTTTGGCCCCGCCCTTGCCCTGGATCTCCCCCAGGAAAGAGGTGCGGAAGCAGTATTCACCGGCCCTGGTGATGTCCGGGTGGATGGCATAGGCCGAGATATAAGGGATCTTGGCCTCCTGAAAGACGGTGGCTGCTGAGCGGGTTGGGGCCGAATAGCTTCCGGAGACGGCGATGACCACCTTGTCCTGGCCGATCAATTTATTGGCAATAGTGATGGCCAACTCCTGCTTAGCCTGGTCATCGTAAGTCACCAGTTTCAAGGGACGGCCTTTGATGCCGCCGGCGGCGTTAACCTGTTCCACGGCCAACTCGGCCCCGATGCTGGCCGACTTGCCGTCCGAAGCGGCAAAACCGGTCAGCGGGGCGTGGAAGCCGATAATGATCGGTTCTGCGGCCCAGGCCGACAGGGCAAAAACAGCCACCAAACAAAGACTCAACATAACCATAATTTTTCTTCCCATGATGCATCCTCCTTACCTTGATTTATGAAAAAGTATCTTAAAGTTTAAAGATTTTTTTCTGGATTCTGACTCCTGGATTCTGGATTCTGAATTTTAATTTTCGAACAAAATTTTGTCCTCTGCCTTTTACCGCCTGGCGGCCACCTTCCCATCCTTGATGACCATCTGCATTGGATTGTATCCGAATCGATAGGCCAGTTCCGCCGGTTCGGTTATATCCCAAACCACCAGGTCAGCGATCTTCCCCGGTTCGAGGGTTCCCAATGAATCGGCCATTCCCAAAGCGGCGGCCCCATTCCGGGTCACCCCGGCCAGGGCCTCTTCCGGGGTCAGACGAAAAAGGGTGCAGGCCATATTGACCATCAAAAGCAGGGACCCGCAGGGAGAACTGCCGGGATTGGCGTCACTGGCCACGGCCATGGGTACACCATATTGGCGAAGCAGCTCCACCGGCGGCTTTTGGGTTTCACCCAGAAAATAAAAGGCCCCGGGAAGCAGCACCGCAATGGTCCCTGATTGAGCTAGGGCCTCGACACCTTCCCGGCTCAGGTGTTCGAGATGGTCCACGGATAGGGCCTTAAAGCGGGAGGCCAGGACGGATCCGCCCAAATCGGATAATTGCTCGGCATGGAGTTTGACCGGCAAGTGATGGTCCGCGGCGGCCTGAAAAATCCGCCCGGTTTGCGCCAGGGAAAAACCGATGCCCTCGCAGAAAACATCCACGGCATCGGCCAAACCTTTTTCGGCCATGAAAGGGATGCCTTTCCGGCAGACAAAATCGATATAGTCATCAGACCGGCCCTCGAATTCCGGCGGAAGGGCATGGGCCCCCAAATAGGTGGTGAACACCCGGACCGGTTCGGTTTGCCCTAATTGCCTGGCCACCTCGAGCAGGCGGCTTTCGCACTCCAGGTCAAGACCGTATCCGGATTTGATTTCCACTGTGGTCACGCCTTCGGCCGTAAGGCTGCGCAGCCGCGGCAGGGACTGGTCATGAAGGCTTTGGGCATCGGCCTGTCGGGTGGCGGCCACGGTTGAGCGGATGCCCCCTCCGGCCCGGGCGATCTCTTCATAAGTCGCTCCCTGGAGCCGCAGTTCGAATTCCCCGGCCCGGCTGCCGGCGTAGACCAGATGGGTGTGACAATCCACCAAACCCGGTGTCATCCACTTTCCGCCCAAGTCATACACCTCGGCGGCCTTATCTTCCGCCTCCTTCGGCAAGTCCTTGTGCTTTCCCACCCAGGTGATGCGTCCATTGCTTACGGCCAGGGCACCGTCCCAAACGGCCCCGTAGGGACGGCCCGGAACCATAGAGGCCAGATTGGTATTTATGAAAAGGGTGTCGATAATCATTTTTTTATTTCGCAAAAGAGGCTTGATTGGTCCCACTCGGTTATGGTGGTTAGAAGTCCTAATCCCCGCACTAAATCAGCAAAATCGTTCCGGCTGAATGTGGTAGCCTTAAAACCATCTTCGCAGACAATGACGCCCTTTCCGGTTTTTTCTTCATTAATCCTGCCCAGAAGTCCTTCCTCAGCCTGACGGCGAAACCATTTCAGGCGCTCCGGCCAAAACAATTCGGCGTAACTGGAAAACAGCACCAAGCCGCCCTTTCGGGTGACCCGCAGGGCCTCTTTGATCAGGTCCAACGGCTCAACTTTAAAGGCCGAGATCCCGTTTTGAATACAGGCCACCATGTCGAAAGATCCTGAACCGAAACCCAACTCCCGGGCGTCCATCAGGGCCAGACCATAAGGCGGACGGCCCTGATGCCGATTAAGGCACATCTCCACATTGGCCGGAGAATTATCGATTCCGAAAACATGCCGGGACTTCTCCGCCAGCCGGTCCAGAACGCGTCCGTAACCGCAGCCCAGCTCCAGAACCGAATCCTCGGGTTTCATTCGGTCCAAGACGAAATCGATCTCCCCTTGCAGATATTGCCGCACCCGGGGTGAAGCGATTTCATAGACCCGTTGGAGCCTTTCCGCCGAGAGTTTCTCCCGATAATAAGACCGGCCCGATTCCACTGTTTCCTTAATACGAAAATAACTTTTAACCACCCGTTCCCTCCGGTCACTTGACAAAGACTGGATGACGACGGGACAATTTTTTCACGGCACGACATTGTGCCGTGAAAAGACATCGTTGCCCTGGGGGACTATCGCCCGAGGGCAAAAAAAATGTCCTGTTTTTGTCCCGGTAATCAAGTCAGCCGCAGGCTGACGGGCGGTTTCAGAATTTATTTTCATCCTTCGTAGTCCCCCTTGGGGCATGAGGATTTAGTTTCCCAGCTTTGTTTCCACTACCCTTTCGAGCCTTTCCGCTTCTTTCTTAATCTGCTGCAGAGCGGTCTCGGTTTCGGTCAGAAGGGTTTCGGCTTCCTTGCGGTCTTTTAAGGCAGCGGCATTGATGCGCACATTATAGGCCGCACCGAAGGCCCCAGCCCGGATCAATTGCAGGGCCACTCCGGCATCGGTCAAACAATTCGGGTTTCCCACTTCCACAGCCTGGCGGGCCAATTCGGGCATTCGGGACAGGGCCTTTAAGGTTTTGAGCGGTACCTGGGCCGCCTCCTGAAGGGCGGATTGAATAGCGGCCTTCCGCCGGGAGTTCTCTTCTTCATTCCCCTTCGGCAGCCGGTAGGCGGCGGTCACCTGGTTATAGGCCTCCGTATCGGCATCCACCAGTTCGAGCAGCTCGGTCTTCAACATCTCGGCCTGGTCTCTCACCGAGGCCATGGCCGGCCAGTCCTTTTCCTGATTCTTGCGTCCAACGGTCAGCCGGGCCACCATGGCGCACAAGGCCGCAGCCAGGGACCCGGCTAAAGCGGCCACACTGCCGCCCCCCGGTGCCGGTTGTTCACTGGCTAATTCCTGGACAAAGGCACGCACCGAAAGATCGGCCAGGTTCATGATGTCTCCTTTCCCGGAGCGGGCTCACTGTCTTCCATCTCCAAGAGTCGTAGTTCCACAACTTGCTTGGGATCGAACCCGTTCATCTGCATGTAATAGGCGGCACTGTCCAGAAAGGCCTCGGCCGGCACCATGCCATACACTTCCGTCTCCACCACGTTGACGCCCCAACGACGGGCCTCCATCCGTATAAATTCGACCACCCGGTATAGCGGGTTCTTTTCAAAATCGACGATATTCAAAGAGACCTGGACCAGGCCCCGGTTTTTAAGAGACAGGCCGATTCCTTTGACATAGCCTAGTCCCCCGGAAGAGGCCCTGACCGCCCTGGCGATCTTGCGGGCAACCTCCAGATCGTCCGTGCCCAGGTTGACATTGAAGGCGATCAAAAACTTGCGGGCCCCGATGACCGTGGCCCCGGCCCGGGGATGGAGCTTGGCCTCCCCTACATCAGGGCTTCGATGCGGGTCTTTCACGGCCGTCTTCAGTTCTTCAAACTGACCCTGGCGGACTTTCTCCAGTTGCCGCCTCTCCGGTTTCAAGGCCGCTTCTTCGTAAAAATAAACCGGGATGCCGGTCTCCTGATAATAGCGCTGCCCGAAATTATGGGCCAGGGTCACACAGTCGGCCATGCTGATATGGCGCAGGGGGACAAAAGGGATGACATCCACGGCCCCAATGCGGGGATGACCGCCCTGGTGCTTTTCCAGGTCGATGTGCTCAACGGCGATTTTAGCCGCCTCGATCAAGGCCTCTTGGATCGGTTCAGGGCGGCCCACCAGGGTGACGACCAGACGGTTGTGGTCGGGATCGGCTCGATGGTCGAGTAAGGTGCAGTTCCGGCGGTTTCGAAAAGGGGCCACCAGGGCCTCGATCACTTCTTCCCGGCGGCCTTCACTGAAATTGGGAACACATTCGATAAGCGAAGCGGGCATGGTTTTGGCTCCTAAGAAAACAGGTTAAGCATGGGAATTTTTACGCCCCGTTGGGCAGCCACTTCCACGGCCCGGGGATAACCGGCATCGGCGTGGCGGATGATACCGGTGCCCGGGTCATTGCGCAGAACCGTGGTGACCCGAAGCTCGCCTTCGGGCGTGCCGTCGGCCACGGTCACCTGTCCGGCATGCAGGGCATAGCCGATCCCGACTCCGCCGCCGTCATGGAAGGAGACCCAACTGGCCCCGGAGGCCACATTGACCATGCAGTTGAGCAGGGCCCAATCGGCCACGGCATCGGAGCCGTCCCGCATGGCCTCGGTTTCCCGAAAGGGAGAGGCCACTGAGCCGCAATCCAGGTGATCCCGGCCGATGACCAGGGGGGCCTTGACCGCCCCGGAGCGAACCAGGTCGTTGAAAATTTTTCCGGCCCGATCCCGCTCCCCGTACCCCAGCCAACAGATGCGGGCCGGGAGTCCCATGTGGGCCACCTTTTGCCCGGCCAGGGTTAACCAGCGGACCATGCGCTTCTTTTCAGGAAAGGCCTCGATCAGGGCCTGATCGGTGACGGCGATGTCCTGGGGATCGCCGGAGAGGGCCGCCCAGCGAAAAGGCCCCTCCCCTTCGCAGAACAACGGCCGCACATAGGCCGGCACAAATCCGGGATAGTCCATGGCGTTGCTGACCCCTTGTTTCAGGGCCTGGCCCCGCAGGTTGTTGCCGTAATCAAAGGCAATGGCCCCCCGATTCTTCATTTCCAGAATGGCCCGGCAGTGCAGGGCCATGGAGTCCATGGCCAGGGCGATATATTTTTTGGGGTTTTCTTTGCGCAGTTGAAGGGCCTCGCCGTAAGGCAGGCCGTGGGGCACATAACCGTTCAGCTCGTCATGGGCCGAGGTCTGGTCGGTGACGACGTCGGGAATGAACCCTATTTCGATCATCTTCGGCAGGACTTCCGCCGCATTGCCCAAGAGGCCGATGGAGCGGGGTGTTTTGGAGGAGGCCGCTTCCCGGGCCAGTGTTATGGCCTGATTTAAATCTTCGGTCATCACATCCAGGTAGCGGGTATCCAAGCGGCGCTGGATCCGTCCCCGGTCAACCTCGACTATCAAAGCCACGCCTTCATTCAGGGTCACGGACAGCGGTTGGGCCCCGCCCATGCCGCCGAGACCGGCGCTGATCACAATCTTCCCCTTGAGCGAGGCCTGAAAATGGATATCAGCCAGGGCGGCGAAGGTCTCGTAAGTCCCCTGGAGGATACCCTGGGTGCCGATGTAAATCCAGGACCCGGCGGTCATCTGGCCGAACATAATCAGACCCTTGCGGTCCAGTTCATGAAAATGCTCCCAGTTGGCCCAATGGGGGACAATATTGGCATTGGCGATGAGGACGCGCGGGCTGTGGGTATGGGTGCGCAGGATGCCGACCGGTTTGCCGGATCCGACCAGCAGGGTTTCGTTATTTTCCAGAGTAAGCAAAGAACGGATCAGGGCGTCGAAGCAGGACCAGTTGCGGGCGGCCTTGCCGACCCCCCCGTAGACAATCAGCTCATCGGGTTTTTCCCCGTTTTGCGGGTCCAGATTGTTGCAAAGCATGCGCAGGGCCGCCTCCTGCTGCCATCCCTGGCAATGGAGCTCCGTGCCCCGCGGGGCCTTGACCGGTCTCGGTTTTCCAAGACCGATTTGTAATTCTTTAAGCAGTTTATCCTGGGCCTGGGTTGTCATGATCCCCTCTCCTTAAAAGGTCTAACGATGCATCGTTTATTTTCTAATTGACATTCATCTATACATGTATATACTTCTATAACCAAAAGTTTCCGGCCTGTCAAATGAAAAGAGAGTCGGAATCCGAAACGAACCGGGTTGCATCATGTCCCAAAGGTCCGACAGCAAACCATCAAAAGGGGGGTATCAAACGTCGCCCCCGAAGTCCGCGAAAACCGGGGAAAAGGGTCCGGTAGTGGGGCCCCATCCTCAATACCGACGGGTTAAGAATTACATCATCGACCACATCCACAAGGGTCAATGGGGACCGGAAACCAAAATTCCTTCGGAAAAGGAACTGGGGCAGTATTTTCAGATCTCCCGGATGACCGTGAACAAGGCCCTTCGGGAGTTGGTCGCCGAAGGATTTATCACCCGCCTTCAGGGGGTGGGCTCCTTCGTGACCAAGCGCAAACCCCAGGGGACACTGCTGGAAATCAAAAGTATTGCCGATGAGATCGCCGAGGGGGGAGGCCATCATACCAGCCAGGTATTGCTGCTGGCTGAAGAAAGCGCGACTGACGAATTGGCCAGAGAAATGGGCCTGCTCGAAGGGGCCAGGGTCTTTCGATCCGTCATCGTCCATCGGGATGACGGGGTGCCGGTGCAGCTTTCCGACCGCTATGTCAATCCGGCCGTGGCTCCGGAATACCTGAAGCAGGATTTTACCCGCCTGACCCCCAGTGAATACCTGCTGCGGGTGGCCCCCTTGGAGGAAGCTGAACAGATCATCGAAGCGGCCATGCCCGATGCCTTCACCCGTAGAACCCTCAAAATTAAGGCCGGCGAACCCTGCCTGGTGCTTTACCGCAAAACCTGGTCCTTCGGGCAGGTGGCCACGCGCAGCCGCTTAATCTATCCCGGTTCCCGCTTTCGGTTGGGGGGTCGTTTCAAGGCCGCCTTCAATATTCACCCCACCATGGCGTGAACGGAGATGGCGAGCCCATTTCCGGTCTGGTCTCGGCCGGATTGCATCCTGATGCCGTGTGATCCCAAAAAACATTATTGAAAAATTTCTATTTCTTTTTCACCGGGGGAGCGACCAGGGCTTCGTCCCGTCCGCTTTTTTAAAAAGCCCTGGGGACAAACCCTGACCTCTTTATTTCCTCATTTTCTTATTTTAAATAATCCTTAAGCGCTTTCAAATAAACCCTCTCGTCATGGACGTCATACTGATGGTAAAGCTTGCCCTGTATTATCCTGCATCGTCCGCTCCATCGGTTAACTACACGGAAAAGATCCCCTCCGCCCTTTACCGCGGAGAGATAAAATAAAGCCCTCTCCCCTTCCTTCAGATTCGGATCCTGCACATCCGCTTCCCGAGCCTTATGGTAAGCGAATCGTATGCGTATCTTATTTGCGGATCTGCCTTTGAAAACATCCTCAACCGCCACTTCGGCGTATCGTACCGGAACCTTTAAACTGCCCGGCCCGGGCTCCTCTTCTCGTGATTGATCCACTTTTACCACTGACCCTATGACGATCTGGTCGGAACTATCCGCAAGTCTTTCCGGAGAGACATAGCGCGCCTCAGCAAAACAAATCCCCCTCGATAAAACACAAAACAGCAAGAAAAACAATGCCCCTTTCTTGAAAACCATTTTTCCTCCCCCACTCAACGATATAGGTCTATTGTCTTACAAGCATTTCCTCTTGCAAGTTGAGTGTTCCTTAGCCTTACCCTGTGGCTTGCCAACCAAAGCAGTTTTATCTTGAACATTCTAATCAGGCAAGCGATTCTTTTAGATTGCCTCTGATATCTAATAACATCGTCGACGCAGGGGCCTTAAGCAATAAAAGCGCCTCTTCCAGAAGATGTTGCTTGCCGGCAGCTATGTGTCACCTTATCTCCGGCAGAGACAAGGCGTTCTAAAAAAATTAGAGTTTGTCCCAAGGTTACGTGATAGTTGTGTTGTTGAGGGAATCAATGCCAAATATCGTTCAGACTCAAGGGGTGTTGATTTTGTGGATTGTCCACCTAAACGCCATGATC